>WNFD01044693.1_pt1 | contig 10733 bp, 12 predicted proteins | sample 5400491 | NCBI WGS metagenome assembly WNFD01 (sample SAMN13153343, study PRJNA577476) | soil metagenome | isolation source: 120 cm saprolite under Douglas fir tree site 2 hole 2 replicate 2 | place: USA:California | collected 2015-04-18 | reverse complement strand
GTGTTAAGGTTATTAGATTTGAATTACGAGGGTTGGCGCCCGCGATGTCATGGCGTTGTTTGCGCTGGCGGTGACCCAACCTCCGGGAGCTGACCGCCGAGGTCGTCGGGTATGGCGAGGGTGGGGTCAACGTCGCGGGCGAGACGTCCGCCAAAGAGCACGCCACCTTCGCGCGCGCGGAATTCTGCGATGCGCCTCTCCACCTCCGGGCGGAAGTGCCGCATGAGGCCCTGAATGGGCCACGCCGCTGCGTCGCCGAGGGCGCAGATGGTGCGGCCTTCGACTTGTTTGCTGCAAGGACGTGGAGCGGTGAGATGGGCCAGTTAGGTACATGGCATGATGAGCCCACGCACGTCAATTCGAGAAGCATGTCGATTTCGCGTTGATGGCCGCGGCCTTCGACAAAGCGGTTCATCATGTTCATCATCCATGTAGTTCCCTCTCTGCATGGTGTGCACTGACCGCACGACTCGTGTTTGTAAAACTACATAGATCAGACAGAGAGGCGAGTGGAATGAATTGGATGCGACGAACTTGGGAGAATCGAGCAATAGCCGCAACGATATCCGTCGACTTGTCCATCACAATGACGGCACCAGTACCGAGACCGGACTGAGCGTCCTTCAGAGAGTCGAAATCCATTCTGTAGGTGGGGTAAACCGAGTGAGAGAGCAACGAAAACGACCACTCACAAGACCTCTTCACATTTCGGCTTCGGGAGCACAGGCACAGAGCTCCCACCCGGAATAATTCCTAGCAAGTTATCCCAGCCCCCACGGACACCACCAGCGTGTTTCTCAATGAGATCCTTCAAAGGGATACTCATCTCCTCCTCGATCACGCACGGGTTGTTAACATGTCCGCTGATGCAGAAAAGCTTCGTGCCCTGATTGCGTTCCCGACCAAAGCCTGCGAACCAGTTCGCACCTCGGCGACAGATCGTTGGCGCGACAGCAACGGTTTCCACGTTTGCGACCGTCGACGGGCAGCCGAAAAGGCCGACGTCCGCGGGGAACGGTGGCTTGAGACGCGGTTTGCCTTGCTTACCTTCCAGGCTTTCGATGAGCGCGGTCTCTTCTCCACAGATGTACGCGCCAGCCCCACGATGGATATACACGTCAAAGGCATAACCAGAGCCGCAGGCATTCTTTCCAAGGAAACCGGCCTTGTATGCCTCTGTGATCGCTTGTTGAAGATGCGCGGCCTCCTGGAAAAACTCGCCGCGGATGTAAATATATGCAGCGGTGGCGTTCATCGCGCGACCAGCGACGAGGCAGCCCTCTACGAGTTTATGGGGGTCGCCGCGTAGAATTTCGCGGTCTTTGCATGTTCCAGGCTCTCCCTCATCAGCGTTGACAACGAGATAGCGGGGTCTGGAATTTGAGGTCAGATTTACGACGAAGGGAGTGACGTCGAGGGGACGCACCTCGGATCTTTCTCCCAGCCAGGCTTATTCATAAAACTCCATTTTAGTCCACTTGGAAAACCAGCACCTCCGCGGCCGCGCAAACCGGAATCCTTGATGGTCTGGATGATCCAAGAGTCACCTTTTAAGAGAATGTCCTTTGTCCGATGCCAGTCACCACGAGACTGACAAGCACGTAAGACCAGAAGCTGATGAGTCATCGAAAGAGGCATACCACGGTGCCTTTGATACCATGATCATGTCGCAAATATGCATTCGTGAAGATGCGATCCTGGTCCTTCAATCCTCCGTATCGTCGGACAGGCGTATCCTGTACCGTAGCCAAATTTCTTCGACCAAAAGGTCGCGCAGAGCCTGACAAGCCGGTGAGGAGACAGCCCAAGACATAACTTGTGGATTTTGGGCAACTCACGCGCCGGTCTCGCAGCTTTGAGCATTTGTCAACGACAACAAGTAAGACGACATGTCAGTGGGTTCGGTCGTCGTCGGACAACTGGTCGATTATATAATCAACGGAATTTCCCGAGCATGGGAAACCGATGCGTAACTTGCCTGATCTGTCAAAGCAACGGTAAGAACTCCAAGGGGAGTGTCGGATAAGAACTGTATTATCGATACACTTCTCGCCTGAACCGTCATGCGCATCCATCCCAGATACCCCAAAGAAGGCTTCTCGGGTTCATCTATCATACAACTTCCGGCCCTCGTACTATCTTTGAGGCACCGCAGCTCCTATGTATGTCCGAGATGCTATCTACGACAAATCATACGAGAATCCAAAGCAAGGGGCTTGACGAAGATAAGCTAATGCTGTCCCCCTGCAACCGTGGACCCGGTGGACAAGTTGAATGGTTGCTCATGATAGGAGGGTACAAGGAAATTTTTGGACCTCGTTTCGTTCCTGTGAGTCATAAGACTCCGTTATCATAGCTTCTACCCACCCACTTCGTCCCACGCCATCGCACGGAGAAAGACCAACGACACCGTTCTGAATGATCAGCCTGAACTGGTATCTAAATAACTCTTCATGAGACACTTGCTTCGCTTTTCCTGGATGCCATAAGCGACTATCTGTGAAGGAGGATTAAGATGAGTTGATATTCGAATCTACAGGGAAAACGGACCCAGTCGTCGAAAGGAAGGATGAACTGGGGGGGGGACGTACATGTGACCCGGAAGCAAACTAGTTGTCCTCCGTTCATTATCATTCGAGTTCGCGGTGGCTGCTGGGACATACATTACAGGTCAACATCAAGACTTTATACGTCATAGCTTCGAAACTGACGCGTTTACTCTCCCAGATTCACCGGTGGGGCTTGCATTATACAGCTGAGATTCTCGCATAGCTTACGACATTCACAAAGATGACTGTCGCGCATCAATTGACGAAAAAAGGGGATTGATCCCGAAAGAAGTGGCGGCGCCGCGAGAGACGCATAAGAGCACTGGTACGGTACGCGAAATTGATGTACGCCGCTGACGGTATTGGCGACCGCAGCAGGGGACAGTGCCCCTCTCCAATTTGTTCGAATCTGATCATGAACTGAGAACACCATCGGTATTTCTCTGCGCCAAGCTGTGTTCCAAGTTGTTCGGCTAAGGGACCCCTGCCGGCACCATCGTGGGTTATGCGGGTGGTCGAAGGCTCTGACCCAGCGAAATGTTGGGGTGGTGTTCATGGTACGTCAATACCACTATCCCAATGAATGCTCTGCATGTGCAATTATACTCTCGTCGAGTTATCCTGGAGTGGGGAGGAGTTCAAGGGGCAGACACCAGGCCAATGACTAGGGGACGTCCTGCGATGGGACAAGTCAATCCAGCTAACTTGTTCAAATCCCCAAAGATCACACTCACCACGGGTATAACCGACGCTGCCGTACAGGGACGCAAGCACGGCACTTCCCCGACATCAGAAGTCTCAGCACACTCGGGTCAATAATAGCAACTGAATACCGCCCACCATCGCTGACGGGTTTATTGTACATCCGATCTTGCACGGGCCCAGGGACGTCGTTTTGAAGCCCCACACCTGAGGTTGCGTAGATTGGCAGCCCGCATACAGTATCCGCAAGACCATCGTTCGCGGCGTCATCCTTGGACATAATACTTGCAGAGGCTGTGATACCAGGGCACGAGGCGAGGAGGGAAAGGGCCAGGGGGCCAGCCAACCAGTGCGACCACCGCCACCACCAACTTGGTCACACGTATTTCCGACCCGTGTGAACGGACTTCTGAAACGGGAAAGACGTGTCGGATTATGAAAAAGTAACCAATCCATACGGCGCGCATGATCACTCTTTCTTCGTCCCCGACCACGTGCGTAGGCTGTCGCTGCGCATTGGATCCTTGGGCACAGGCGCCAAGTTCCAACTGTACCGAGTAAACGGCAGCGCGGCCACCGGCGAGTCACCTGGTTATTCCCCAGCTCCAGCAAGAATGCCGTGCGCGGATAACGCCGAGACGATCCAAGGCTGAAAGACATAGAGCAGTGACCCATCAGAAGACTGGCACAGCCCCAATTTCGAGAAGGATGGACGAGAAAAAGGGTACTGGTGGGGTGGGAGCCACACGGACCTGAGTGGGCCAGGACGGGGAAGATCAGGGTCGACTTTTTGTGCGTTCGTCTTACATTAAACATCGCTTTTCGTTGGTCTTATCCTCTTTGGACAGCCTCTTTGGACAGCTCAATCATGACATTGGTGCCAATAGCAATAGACTCTTGAGATGTTCCTTCACTCGTCGCAGCTCCACATCAGAATAGTCAGAGACAATATTTAGGCGCGCGCTTGCTTGGTGAGTCGAGCCGCAGACCAGCTCGAACCGGTCCTTCAAGGTACCCCGGCTGTACTCTCCTCGGCCCGCAGTAGCGTCTGCAGCGTGCCGCGACCGCGACCGCCAGATGGCTAGACGAACAAGGATAAGGATTCGGTGTAGCATAGGGCCGGCGAGACCGATAGAATCTTCTAGCCGTTCCAAGTAAGCGCGGTGGTGGGCGGTGGGCGCCCTCCAGACTACACTAGCCCCACGATGGCGCAATCAGGTGAGATACTCGGGGTATCTGACGCAAAGGACTAGGCGATCCGATGTGTGCATTATGAGAAGAAGAAGCATGATGAGACAGTTTACCACCCGGTGGCCTCGGGAGCTCGTCGAGCTTTTGTGAGGACCGCCGCGGTGCCGATGTCCCTGGCGTGACGACTGTGGCACACCGTGTGCCAAATATATCGATTTTAATGGATCTGTGCCAGCCGACCGAGGGTGCCTAGCCACGCCTGACCATGCACTGTACCCAAATGGATACAACGAGTTCCTGTGGACCCGCGAGTAGCGACTCAGCGAGGAACACCGGGCAAGATACTTGGGTTGGGCGGTGATGTGGAACGCATGTTCCCAGGCCGGCATGAAAATAGACAGCCCTTCCATTTTCCCGAATACGGTGTGCTCACCAAAAGTGCTGAATTTTGAGTTCCCGACCGAACAGATGCCAGGGGTTTGACACGCCTTGACTTCGCCTTCCAAGGTCTAGCATAGGATCCTAGACTGAGTTTAGAATCGGGGTTGTTGTATGAAAAGGGGACTTCGATCGAAGTGGACGTTTAGTGCCCGAGTATGAAATCTGAAATCTGTCTGGAAAGGGGGATAGTATCGTTCGTCCCAAGGTCTGGAAATCGAGTACAGGGGATATGACGGTATATTTAGATACACCCGACAATTACACGCTGCTGCATCGAGGTCGCTTGAATTTTTTTTTCATCCGAGACAACTGCTTGCATTCATTTGGGCTACCTATCCGTCTTCTTCCTTTGCTTATCGCGAAGCGGGACCTCCCTGGGAGATATCCGAACCTTGTTGGATGTCATGATGTTGTCATCATTTCGGTGTTCGGCTACGCAACGAAGCCTACCGATTACGTGATCGGAACAAATCTCGCAAATTCTCGCTATCAGTGACGTACGTGCAGTGACTATCAGGGGGATGCGTTTGTCGAAACTTGCGAACCTTGCGCGGGAACACCTTCGCGCACCCCACGATCGCAGCGTTCGTGTTATTACCCGAGCGCCCGTCGAATACGGCCTCGGTGATCAAGTAGAAAAGCACAATATGATATTTACGTCGAACGTGTCGTGAACGCGGGAGACGATGAAGCCCTAAACGAACGAGTAACCCGCGAAGGGTTAGGCATAGAGTACGGACCTGAGAGCGTGGGTAACCAGAACACCCGCGCGGTTGGCCCTGCGAAATTGATCAGTGACGCCTCGGGTTACGCCAAAGGTCGCGACCCGACGGGGGATCTCACGAGGGATCACAATCAAAAACCCCCAAGAAACCCAAACCTACGCCAATCTTGGAAAGAGGCTCCTGCTATTTAACGAGGGGGTAGGAGACCGAGCGGAGATAGGGAAGGACGATCTTCATAAAAAGATGCGAACGCGACCGTCGATCCGACAGGGCAGATCACGGTCGGTGCTTGAAATGCACGTGGGTGGTCGATTATTACATGGTAGGAAGGAAAATACCAGGGGAACATCGATAACGGAGACGGAGGAGACAAGGGTGCGAACGGGGGTGCATGGATGTATACGAACATCGAAACGAGGGTGTTGCTCATGTACGTTCGCACGAGGGCATGACCTAGACGCGTCATGTGCGTGGCAGAGCAGAACAGGGGTCCATGTGTGTGCTGCGTGGGATAGATAAGAAATGAAATTCCATCGGCCCATGGACGCTCGAGGTTCGAGAAGGGGATCGTGCCACGGGGTAGGATGATAATATTAATCGTACTAGTGGCGCGTTCCCCGATTCGTTCGAGACGCAATCGCATACCGATGAGGAAAGAAAGGGCCCAAATAGCGAAATGAGATCACAGGCGCTGTGGCACTCATACTAGACGTGCCACTAGCACACGATTCAGACCCCGGCGTGGGACAACGCTTGATGATGCGAAGGGGGAACGTAATTGCTCCCTCCTTCCCCCCCTTAATCAATAACGGGGGTAGGAGTTTTGGTGGGGGAAAGGGGAGATAGCGAGGAAGACGGGACTGTCGTGCAGAATACGTACGTATCGCGTTGTATGGACTGTGGGTGGCGAGAGAGTAGCCAGATAAGACCAGGGGGAAAAGAGGATCTACCACGCACAGGCGTGGCGAGGATAAGAACGATAACGAGCCACATGCGAACCACGCTGACGGCATGGGCTGTATGTACCTAGTCGGCCCAAGGCAACCGACGAGAGGAAGGAAATATGACCCGTCGAGGACGGCCAGGGAGTGAGAAACTGAACCAAGATAAGCGAAGCAAATGGGTGCGGCCGAGGCGAAACCGAACCAATTTCGGATCTGATCTCATCCTCCAACTATAAAAAGACTCTCCTCCATTCCCCCCCAAAGCCCCTCCGTACCTTGCCTGCCTCTACAGCGTCCCACTCTCTCATCCTCACTCAAAAGCTCTTCTAATGTGTCGACGCATAGCGTACGTCCCGACCCACGTTCACCTGCGCGTCCTTGCACCGCTCGCTCACTCACCGTTCTTCGCACAGCGAAGGAACGCGTTGGATCCGTTGTGGAGTTCGTTCTTTTTTATCCAACTTAACCAATGATTCGACGCTGACTTTGACCCCGCGTCTTCTCCACTCTTTTCCCCCTCCTTCCCTTTCCCAATCCTGTGCAGCACTTCCAACGCCACTTGATTGTTGCCATTATGGACTGCAACTCGAGTAGATGCGAATACAGCATTTTCCACCAGAAAGGGTGCCGCGATCCAAACTGCATAAAGGTGCGTATCGCGCTCTACCGTCCGTCCATAATTCCTACGCCCCACGCCTGTGGGCAACTTACCTTGCTTTCCCGCTCTCTATTTCCCCTGGACAGCATTACGGCCCCGAAGTACAAAAAGTCGTCGACACCGTCGACAATGACTGCTTTGCGTGTCGCGCCGCCGCGGCGCGCTCCCCTCCACGTTGATGCATTGTCTCTGGCTTCGTTCTTGCCTTGCCATGACCCTGCCCATACACGCGCATGATCATACCCCACTATTCATCATCGGACCCGACTCATAATATCGATGCCTTCTCGGCCTACCAACCACCACACGGCGCTACCCTTGCTGCCTTGCTGTCCATCTGGTTCGTCCCTGTCACATCGTCACATAATATATACCCAACGCTCGAACACGACTCTCCACCATGTGTATCTAGCTACCCTTGCGCGTTATTGTACTATTATCCGTCTCTGCATTGCAGCTATATAATGACCCAGTGACGTCTCACGCTTGGCATTGCAGCATCTCCTACCCACTTACCATCATATCTCGCAACCACCTCGCTCTCCTCCATGTCCTTTAGTAGGTGTATCGAAAAAATGACAGAAGCGCGCTGAGCGTGTTTTATCCATTTTTAGTTCGCACGTGGGGAATTTCCCCTCGCCATTTGTCGCAAGGAGTTGATCCATAGCTTACAGTTCTGTACCTTCTTTTTCCTACTCCGAGGACCTGCCGCCTTGTTTGCGCCTCCCAACCCTTCGCCTCGTTCTACCCTTCCTTCTCTTCCCCCTGACTCCTGACCTCCAGCTTTGGCATCGTTAACCCGACAAGATGGAGACGCTGCATTTGGTTCACATGGGCACTTCATTCCCACTCCACACGTCATGACAGTATGCGTGCCACAGACTGCCCTACGAGCTCCGCGTGGTCACTACAGCTCGGACCCACTACGGATCCTTACTCGCCCGACAGCATTCGGAGCGAACGCCCGTCATTGAACCTACATCATCACCATCCCTCTTCCCCAGGACTGACTGACCAACTGACCGACCACGTAAGCACGGGCTGAAGCTGCCAATGAATCGTCCCCGGCGTATTGGGACCCGGATATGTCAGACAAGCGAAGGTTCGAGCGAAGATTTCATCGCATATCGTTGCATTGCCTCCTCCGGTGGCGTCGCGAAGGCGCGAGTAACTGCACCGTTAATTCGCAATTGCGACGACAGAGTTCAGGTCTCATGACCAATCCAAGGAGCACCTGACGAGTCCTGCTCGGCATTTGCCGGACAGTAAGGTTATCACAAGTGCAGCACGACAAAAAACAAGTACAGTCATGGTTAGCAACTTCTCCACGGGGTAAGTGACGTTCTAAAACAGGGAAAAGGGGGGGGGGAACATCAGAATCCTGCGCGCATATCAAATCAAACAAACTTTGGTTAGCGTGCTCTCACGGAAGGGTCGGAAAGACCCGCAGTGTATGTAGACATTCTTCAATGAAGGGGCATGAGCAGGTCAATTTCGAATGGCGTTTATGACGGCTGGCGTCGGCAGAAGGACGACGTTGTGTGGGAGTGCCTCGTGACGGAGTTTAGGTGATGTGACTAACGAGTATCAGATATATTTATGGAGGATCGGAAGGCCACAATGCCGGCCGATGACGAAGGCGACGACCCTTTACAACGTCACTTGGCTTGTATTCGGGAATTGTGATCCAACTATCTGGACCAGGTTTATTCGAGCAGATGACAGTAGGGAACAGAACCGACCTATTTGCCAATTGTTCAAGATCCGTTGGCGTGTAAGTATGGAGTCTCGGGTATGGAGGTGTATGGAAGTAGAGAAAACTCCGAAGATTTTCCAAAAACGCTCCCGCCAATATAACAGGTTACAAATGCTGTTCCATACCTCACTGCGTTGCCGTCACAGTGGAATCGCGTTCGGGGTGTAAGCGCAAGTGCAGGTAACAATCACACACGTACATCACGCTTTCTATGGCCAGCGATATCGCGCAAGACCGAACGGCCGTCGTCGGCCGATGGGCCTCCATACTAGTGGGGAATTGGCCCAAAGCTGGGCCGCCGCTGATTGGCATTTGTGGGCTAGCGGGTTCTGAGCTGGAACCCGGGGCTCCGGGAAAGCAGACGACATGCGATCGTTTTTTTTAGCGGCGCCTGAGAGTCTCCAGTGACGCTGCGTCATGGGACGCGGACGTGCTCCGGACAATTACAAGTAGGGCGACGGGAACTCAGAACCAGTTGCCATGGCTTGTCGTCCTGTAAAATCTCGGGTCACGGGACACGTGTACAGCAGACAGGTGGTTTTGCCGAGTGCATGATCCGCGTATTTTTGAGTAAAAAAAAAGAGGAGAGTGAGTCCAATAGTACATCGTCTTCTCCCGGTCGTCCGCGCTATTTTGCGTTGGAGGCATCCTTGGCGTTCTTGCATTCTGTGTGACGCCCTCAGGCTTAATCTGGAGGGTTTGTACAACGCCGTGACGTGATGCTCAACACAGGAAATCCCAAGAGATGGCGCCGAAGGGAGTCGTCCAACTCAACTCCCCATGTAGACATAAAAGAGTATGTTATCGATGCATCAGGGATACCGCAAAGTCGCACGTGTGATGGCTGATACAAGGGGGGCTGTAGTGGAGTCCACTGATCGATAGCGAACAGTGTTTGGGACTAGGCTGAAATGGGTCAAACCTTTTACCGTTAGCTGTAGAGACGGTTCGGTTGTGAGAGTGAGAGTGGTGTAATACTGGAGTGAGTGCAGCAGAACCTGCGTGGGAACACGATCATGATGCCAGCCAAGCTCGACCCAACCCTTGGCTGGACGTCCCTTTGATGTGCCACACTGGTGCCACAGATCCTCTTTACCCTGCGAATGCCGGCATCGCCAAGTTTCTTCTCTAACTCTGTAACACAGAATGAAGTGGTATCTCATCTGCTTAACCATTATTAGAGGCTTGGCGGTCAATGCCGCAGAAGACTACCGAGAAGAGCTCACGCTGCGTCCGCTCATCGACGGCAAGGTTGCAGCCCATTTTTCATTTTCCACGCTGCTCCAAGGAGCGGTACCAAGAGCCCCCAGCAGTCTGGGAACTGATGATATATGTACGTATCCCTCTAGGCTCTTTTCTCTACTGTACCTGACAGCGAATGCCTTTCTAGCCCAGCACTACAGCATCTTTCCCTTGGTCCTCGGCCAGATTCTACGCGAGCATGCGATCCCAGAGTTCCACCTAACGATAAACTCTGGGAAATGGGATTACGACCGCTGGGGGCACCCAGGCGAACCAGGTGTTGGCTCAGGAGCGGAGCTCTGGGCATGGATGGGCGACGGGGCCGAAACAAGGTGCCTTTTCGTTTCGATTTCTCTTTTCCTTTTCTCCCCCCTTTTGGCCACGAATGACAAAGCTGATGAGGGCGATGTATCGCAAAAAAAAAAAAGGGTAGACGAGCGGTGGAAAGCGCTGCAAAACTCGCTCTCGGGCCTGTTCTGCGCGTCGCTCGGCCGGATGGACACACTGCACACGACGTCCCCGACG
>WNFD01007586.1_pt1 | contig 10733 bp, 8 predicted proteins | sample 5400491 | NCBI WGS metagenome assembly WNFD01 (sample SAMN13153343, study PRJNA577476) | soil metagenome | isolation source: 120 cm saprolite under Douglas fir tree site 2 hole 2 replicate 2 | place: USA:California | collected 2015-04-18 | reverse complement strand
TCGCCCGTCGTGTCTTTTTCGTGTACCGCTCGAATCCCGTTATCATCGCCAGTGTCCTCTGTTGAAATGCAGACCTCATCTGGCGCAACTTACTCTATATTCGTTGTGGAAAGACAGAACTTATTCAGAGTCTCCCTAGGCCTCGTGAGGGCTACGCCAGTTTTCCCATATAAACAATTGAATCGATTTGGTTCCATCGATGCAGTGAATGGACAGGCCTTCTTGAATCTGAGGAGGTTTGCACCAATCTCCTGCCACTCCACCCCCGACTATTTTGCTCGGTGTGACGGCTTCCGGCCCGCCGCTTCAAAGAGGGAATCTAAGACGCTGCTGCAGCGCCACAAATCGTGGATTGGAGCGAAGGTGGTCAAGTTCCGGCTCCACTCTCATGAATACCAAGCCGTTCGAGCGATCCGCAAAAGCCTTCTCCAGCCAGTTCATCGCCCGCTCGTTGTCGCCTAACCCGAGGTAAACGATGGCAAAGTAGTAGGGCGAAACGTATTTGGTTCTTGCGTCGCGCTCCAATTGCGCGAGCAGCTTTCCGGCTTCCTCTTTATTTCCTGCTCGCGCATGAGCGTGCGCAAGAGCGGAAACCATCAAGGGCGTTCCGTGCGACAACTCCACCGCTTTCTGTAACTCGGGAATTGCCAGGTCAAACGCTCCCTTTTCTTCGTACGCCTGCCCAAGCACGAGATGCGGCAGTTCGTAAGAAGGATCCATTTCCAGCGTGTTACGAAGTTGCGCAATGGCGCGATCGTAGTGCCGGGCGAGATATAGCCGCCATCCCACGCTGAAGTTAATGCTTATGGATAGAGGATCCAGTTCGCGTGCCTTGTTGATCTGGTTGAAGCCGTCTTGAAATCGTCCCATGGCCATCAGGAAGAGGGAATAGCGCTGGTATGCGGTGGCGTAGCTTGGATTGAGCTGAATGGCGTGTTGGAAGTCGTCTTCCGCGCCTGACCAATCCCAATCGTAATTAAACTTCAGCGTGGCCAGTGGTGTTTCCGCTTCGGCCAGCGTCGAATCGAGTTCAAGCGCGCGCCGCGCTGCTTCGCGAGCTTTGGGAGCAGCTTCGCTCACCGGCATCGACCCAAAGATTGTCGCGCCCACGATGGAGTAACAGTCTGAGAGGCCGGCATAGGCTAAGGCATAATGAGAATCCTGCGCGGTGGCTTGGCTAAAATAGGCGATCGCTTTGTTTAGGTTCTCGTCCGTTCTCTTATTCCAATAAAAGCGGCCCTTCAGATAATTCTCGTAGGCATCAGGTGCGATAGCAGGATTGCGTGCCAGACGTTCGCGGTCCTGAGGAGAAAGGTTGATTCGAATTTCGTTCACGATTGCGGAAGAGACTCTGTTCTGGAGAGCCAGCACGTCGCCGATCTGGCTCTCGTAAGTGTCGGCCCAGAGATGATGATCCGTCGAGACCTGCACGAGTTCCGCCGTGATTCTCACGCGCTTATCCACCCGCAAGACGGTTCCTTCAACCACGGCGTCCACGTGAAGTTCGCTGGCAATTTCCGAGAGTGGCTTGCGAGTGTGCTTATAAGCCATCGCCGTGGAACGGGAAATGACGCGCAGGGAACGGATTTTGGCCAGGTTTGCAATGAGTTCGTCGGTCATACCATCGGCGAAATAGTCTTGCTCCTGATCGCCCGACAGGTTCTCGAGCGGAAGCACGACCAGGGAAGTAGTCTGCTTTCCAGCCGTGACGCTATTTGAGTTCCGAGTAATGAAATAACGTGCTGCGGCGGCTGCGACCAAAGTAAGCACGAGTGCCGCAACCACGGACAACGCGACGCGACGCTGGCTGAGCGGATGGGAATCGCCCTTCGGCGGAGCCGTCGTAGACTCAGGCGGGGTCGCCGGAGTGCCAATGACGACTTGATTCGCCCCGGACTCGTGGACCGCGGCTGGTGGCGCCGGGAACGATTCCTCGACGTGCGCTATGAAGCGATAGCCTCGTCTAGGAATCGTTTCCACAAAACGCGGGTTGTCCGAGGAGTCCCCAAGCACTTCCCGGAGACGCATGACGGCATTATTTAATCCGTGGTCGAAGTCGACGAATGTATCGGTTTGCCAGAGGCGGTTTCGCAGTTCGTCGCGAGTGACGATCTCGCCGGGCCGTTCTAGGAGCATTACCAGGATCTGAAAGGGCTGCTCGGGGAGCTTAAGGCGGAGTCCATGCTTCCGGAGTTCCATCGCATTCAGGTCTACCTCGAAGATCCCAAAACGTGCGATTCTCGCCGATGTCGCAGGTGTACCCATTATTAGAGGAACCCGGTGGAGTATAGCTCCCTTCAGAGGTCGAGGTCAAAACAGGAGATCAGCTGCTAACCCTTTTATTTGCAAAGGGAAACGCGAGGATATCGAAATGTTGCGGATTGGATGCATCGCGGATTGCTCTTCCCCTGCTGATTGTGCAGATTCGCAGGACCAAGCGCCAAGTCGCCGCACCCGCGAAACGATGGGTGGGGTTCTGAGCAATCAAATCCGATATTCGAGGCCTGATGCTCGAGAGAACGAGGGAACCAATGAGAGTTCACCGCCAGAAACAAGCAGCGCACTTTGTTGTGATGCTGACCATGTTGGCAATCGTTCTGCATCTGGCGCGGCCCTGGCCCGTTCAGGCTCAATCCGTCGGAGCGACGCTATCGGGCGTGGTGAGGGATTCCTCCGGCGCCGCGGTTCCATCTGCCAAGGTTTCCGTCAAGAACATCGCGACCGGAGTCGTTCGCGAAGCCACCACCAACACGGACGGGCTGTATTCCGTTCCTAATCTCTTGCCGGGCACCTATGAGGTAGGAGTTTCGGCGCCGGGATTCACGGCGGTGGTTCAAAAAGGGATATCGCTCACCGTAGGAGCCAATCAGGAACTCGACTTTGCGCTGAAGGTCGGCAAGGTGACCGAAACCGTGGAAGTTACGAGCTCTATTCCGTTGGTGCAAACGAACTCGTCCGCCGTCAGTGCGACGGTCGATTCCACAACGATTCGCGAATTGCCTCTGAATGGCCGGGATTGGACGTCATTGGCCACACTTGAACCGGGGGTCGTTAAAATCCCGAACCAGGTGACGACTGCTTTCAGCGCCAACAAAGGCAATCGCGGTTTCGGCAACCAATTGACCGACTCCGGCCATCGCCCGAATGAAAACAGCTATCGGGTCAACGGTATTATCGTGAATGACTATGCCAACGCAGCCCCCGGAGGCGCGACTGGCCTGAATCTGGGCGTTGACGGCGTACAGGAGTTTTCCGTTCTCACCACGGGTTATACAGCGGAATACGGGCGGACCTCCGGTGCCATTGTTAACGCCATAACCAAGTCAGGCGCCAACCGGTTCCATGGCGACGGTTTTTTCTTTGATCGCGACAAAATCTTCGACGCTAAGAATTACTTCGATCCCGCTGGTCCTATTCCTTCCTTCCGGCGTGTTCAGTTCGGCGGCTCCGCAGGCGGGGCGATCATCAAGGATAAGACGTTCGTCTTCGGCGCCTACGAAGGCGTTCGGCAGAATCAGCCTGCTTCCCAGTCCATCAACGTGCCCTCGCAGGAAGCGCGCAACGGAATGCTCTGCGCGGGCACGAATTGCTCGTCACTGACCACGGTTACGGTAAGTCCGAGCATCGTGCCCTATCTTGCCCTGTGGCCTTGCCCGGCAACGTGCCAGTCCGCTGCCAACACCGACACGGTTGCGCTTAACGTGGCGCTGGCCGGAATTGCGAAAGAGAACTACTTCACGGGGCGGCTCGACCAGAAAATATCAGTCAACGACAACCTCGCCGCCAGCTACTTCTTCGATTCCGGTCCTCAATCCCAACCCGACCCGCTCCAGAACGCCATCCACCAGGTCTTCTCTCGCAGGCAGATGTTCGGTATCGAGGACACGCACGTTTTCAGCCCTCAGGTGGTCAACACGCTGCGTGTGGGCGCAAGCCGTGTGATTGGAGACATTAATACGCCTGTCTCCGGGGATGCTGTCGCAACCAACCCAGCTCTCGCCATCGCTCCTGGCGCGAAAGCAACCCCAAAAATCGCTATCAGCGGCATAACTGCTGCCATTGGATTGGGGGGCCTCAACCGGTTCAATCACGCCTGGACTTCTTATCAAGCGGGAGACGATCTCTTTATCACCCGGGGAACGCACCAGATCAAACTGGGCTTTGCTTTTGAACGCATGCATTACAACATTCTGGAGCAGTTGAGCCCGAACGGCAGGATGAGCGGCTACGGCTCAACTTTCTCGGGAGGATCGGTGGCAAATGGAAGCCTGGCCAATTTTCTTTCGAACACTCCCGACAAGCTGAATGCCCTGGCTCCGGGTGGATCGCGTGAAGTAGCCATCCGCGAGAGCCTGTTTGCCGGCTACGTGCAAGATGACTGGCGCGCCCGCTCGAACCTGACGCTGAACCTTGGCCTACGGTACGAGATGACCACCAAACCCAACGACGCGAACCACCGCATCCGGGAAATTACCACTCTGGTGAATTGCACGGTCAGCAGCACCGCGTGTGGACCGGTCCACGTCGGCAGCTTTATAGCGACGAATGCCACGCTTAAGAATCTCGAGCCGCGTATCGGTTTTGCCTACGATCCCGGCAAGAATGGGAAGACCGCTATCCGCGGCGCCTTTGGAATGTTCGACGTCCTTCCCCTGCCCTACGAATTCGGCCTCAATACTGCCGCTACCTTTCCCTTCCAAATCATCGGCAATGACCCCAATGCGACGCTGGGTACCGGGGTCCCTGACCCCAAAGTCAACTTTGACCCCACCGTGGTACGTAACCGGTACGTGCAGCAAGACCCCAAGCGCGCTCTTGTCATGAACTGGAACTTCAACGCGCAGCGCGAACTGGCCCCGGGGTGGACCGCGTTGGTTGGTTATGTGGGTTCACGGTCGGTTCATCTATCGGTTGCTGCCGACGATATCAACTTGGTCCAGCCGACCGTGAGTTCGGCAGGCTTGCTGTGGCCGGTCAGTGGCGGTGTCGCGATCGACCCCAATTGGGCAGGCGGAACTGGCGGAACTGGCATCCGTCCAGTTCTGTTTGACGGCGCATCTTCCTACGAATCGTTGCAGGCTCAACTCAAGAAATCCATGAGTCATGGCTTCCAAGGCCAGTTTTCCTATGCCTTTGGCAAGTGCAGAGACACGAGTTCTGCTCCGGTCACCGGTGATACTTACGCAAATTCAATCGCGGTGCCCATCTTGTTCTCGCAGTCGTACCGCATCGGCCCCTGCGACTTCGACATCCGCCATGTCGCAACTGGAACGCTGATTTGGGAGGTGCCCGGCCCGAAGTCAGGGCCCATGTCTTATGTCTTGGGGGGCTGGGAACTTGGAACCATCGTCACTGTAACCAGCGGCTCAGCCTTCACTCCCACCGTCGGCGGCGGCGGCGACCCGCTGGGCACTGGCTTTAATGGCGACTTCTCCATGGACTTCGCAAGTATCGTGAAGGGATGCAATCCAATCCACGGTGGAGTGAATTATCTCAACCTCAATTGTTTCACCTACGCCCAGGCTCCATCCCAGACTTTCTATAACGCGAATTGCAATCTAGCTGCGGCTTATCCAACCTGTTTGAATCTGTTGGGCAACGCCGGACGCAACAGCCTGTACGGACCAGGACTGGCCACGGTCGACTTTTCGGTCTTCAAGAATTTTCACCTTACGAAAATTTCGGAGGCCTTCAACGTCCAGTTCCGGGCGGAATTCTTCAATATCCTCAACCATACAAACTTTCAGGCGCCCAATTTCTTGACCGACAACAACAACAACTCGGTTGACCAGCCGAACGGGGGCATTCTTGCTTCCACCGCCACGACTTCGCGCCAGATTCAGTTGGGACTAAAGCTCATCTGGTAGAGCGGACAATGTTCGCGGGACCGGTCTTGGTGCGCGGGTTCCTAAGCGATGAAGTCGATACTGAGTTGTTGGAAGGACCCACGTGGCAACCCGACCAGCCGTTGAAGATCGCACGCTCGTTCCAGCCAACACTTCGGAGCGAAAAAAAAAGCTCTGGTCCGTAGTGCGTGTTTCCAGTGGAAATTTCCTGGAAATGTACGACTTCATGGTGTTCGGCTACTATGCCTCGGCAATCGGAAATACTTTCTTCCCGAGCGGCATCCCCTTCGTCTCGCTGATATTGTCGCTGATGACCTTCGGCGCCGGTTTCCTCATGCGGCCCCTGGGAGCCATCGTGCTCGGATCGTACACGGACGTTCACGGGCGCCGGAAGGGTCTGATACTAACCTTGACGTTGATGTCGTTCGGCATTGTCACGATCGCGTGCACGCCGGGATACGCGACCATTGGCGTGCTGGCTCCGATTCTGGTTTTGCTGGGCCGGTTGCTGCAAGGATTCTCCGCTGGGATGGAATTAGGCGGCGTCTCAGTTTACTTGTCCGAGATTGCCACTCCTGGGCACAAAGGTTTCTATGTGAGCTGGCAGTCGGCCAGCCAGCAGGTGGCAGTGATGTTCGCAGCGCTGCTCGGAGTTGCGCTCACATTCGTGCTGCCGGCGCCAAAAATGACGGCCTGGGGATGGCGCATCCCACTGCTTCTGGGCTGCGCCATCATTCCTTTCCTTTTCGTTCTCAGGCGCTCCCTTCCCGAAACTGACGAATTTAACGCACGCAAACACAAACCCAGCGCGCCAGAAATCTTCCGCTTGCTGAGCGCCAATTGGAGGATCGTTCTGACCGGAATGATGATGGTGACCATGACGACGGTATCGTTTTACATGATCACTGCCTACACTCCCACCTTCGCCAATTCGGTCCTCCATCTGGCGGCGATGGACGGACTCATCGTCACCCTGTGCATTGGAGCTTCAAATCTGTTTTGGCTTCCGGTAATGGGCTCGCTCTCTGACCGCATCGGAAGGCGGCCATTACTGCTTGCTTGCACTGTGCTGATGTTGGTGACCGCCTATCCAGCCATGTTATGGCTGGTTCGCGGGCCTTCATTTTCTCGGTTGTTGATGGTGGAACTTTGGCTGTCCTTCCTATACGGCAGCTACAACGGCGCAATGGTCGTCTTTTTGACCGAGATCATGCCAGTCAGTGTGCGGACTTCCGGTTTCGCTCTTGCTTACAGCCTGGCGACGGCGGTGTTCGGTGGATTTACGCCGGCGCTCAGCACCTATTTGATTCACATTACCGGCAATCGGGCCATTCCAGGCGTATGGTTGTCGGTCGCAGCCGCGTGCGGTCTGGTGAGCGCGTTCGTGGGCAAACCTGATACCGATTCAAGTCAACCGGGTCTCAGCCACGTTTGCTTGTAACCTCTCTTGAGCGAATAGGGCATATTCGCAAGAACCAGGTCCTTAATTTACCGTGACGCGTCCATAAACAAGTGCCGACTGCTGTGACTAGGCATCTTTTGGTAACGATAAGTCGGACATATAGGAAGTGATCCGCGCCGATGCTCACAAATCAACGGTGAGACTGACATTCTGACGTGCCCCCATTTGCTGTACCAATCCGAATGAGAGTTTTCCGGTTGGGGTTTTGTCGTTCGTTTTCAGCGGGGATGAGGTCTGGAGCAGGGGACGGCGTTTGAGTCCCCTGCTCCAGCAGCACTGTACTAGCTTTCCTCATGCCTGCATCTCCGCTCGTGTTCGTGCGAATTCTGCGGGCGGTAAGTAATCCAGCGAACTGTGCGGGCGTTGCTGGTTGTAATCCTGCCGCCAGGTTTCGATTTTTCGCCGCGCGTCACTCAGACTTGTGAACCAGTTAGCATTCAAACATTCGTCGCGCAGTCGGCCGTTGAAGCTTTCCACGTAGGCATTCTGCACCGGCTTGCCGGGCTGAATGAACTCCAGTCGAACGCCCCGTTCTTCGCTCCAGGCGGCCAACGCCCGACCGCGAAACTCCGGCCCGTTGTCCAGAACGATCGCCTGCGGCAGACCTCTCTCCGTCACCACTCGATCCAGCACTCGACGCACTCGCAAGCCGCCCAGCGAGGTATCGACTTCGATCACCGGGCACTCCCGAGTGCAATCATCCACCATGGTCAACATGCGAATCACTCTTCCCGTACTTACACAGTCGCTCACAAAGTCCATCGACCACCGTTGATTCGGCCTGGTGGCCACCGGGTTGGTCACCGTCCCGTTCCAGCGGATCCGCCGGCGCTGCCGAATACGCATCGCCAATCCTTCTTCGCGATACAACCGGTACACCCGCTTGTGATTGGCCAGTATTCCTTCCCGCACCAGCACCGCCGTCAGCCGACGATACCCGAATCGCATGCGCTTGGCGGCCAACTCCTTCAAGCGCGCTCGCAATGCGGCATCTCTTTCCGCTCTCCGCGGTCGATAGCGGTGGGTTGATCGCGCCAACTCCATCAGCCTGCAGGCGTGCCGCTCGCTCATGGCGTACTGCCCTATCACGTAACCGGCGGCTGCCCGAAGTCCCACAGGCGCTAGAAGTTTTTTGAGAGCACGTCCTTCAACGCCCGATTGTCCAGCGTCAGCTCCGCCACCACGTGCTTCAGCTTCCGGTTCTCGGCTTCCGGTTCTCGTCTTCCAGTTGCTTCAGCTTCTTGGCCTCTCCGCTTTCCATCCCACCGTACTTCGCCTTCCAGCGGTAGTAAGTCTGCTCCGTAATCCCGTGCTGACGGCACAACTCCGCCGTCGCTAATCCGGCCTCGCCTTGCTTCAGGATCGCGATCACCTGCTCTTCACTATGCCGTGTGCCTTTCACTGACGTTTCTCCTCTCTGATATTTGGAGAAACTCTCATTCTAGGTGGTCCAGTTTTCGGGGGCTAGGTCAGTTCCATCAGCCGTTCGGCCAACGAATCGTTGTATTGTTTCAAAATGAGTGTGCCAATGGTGTGCCTCATCGTATCCCCAGTGGCGCCTGATGGATCGAACAGCAGACCTAGGTAGTTCCAAGGCGGCGGCGGCCCCTGACCGGAATGTGATCTCGTTGAATCTATACGAGATGATATGGAATTCTGACCGCCGAGAAACGGATTCCGATTATAATCTGCTTGACACTTCACATATTGTGAAGTACTCTTGGTTGAGTGCATATCGTTACGCTTAAGCATCTGAGGCAGGCAACGGAAGACTACCCAGATGCGGCGAACGAAATCAAAGCCTGGACTGTCATTGTCGAGGCGGTTCGCTGGCACAATTTTGATGATGTTCGCCGCATGTTCAAGGATGCCGATTTTGTAGACGGCTACGTGATCTTTAACATCAGGCACAACCGGTACAGGCTTGTAACCGTGATCCACTATGCTAAGACAACAAATGAACGGCAAACCAAAGGGCATGTTTACATCCGGTCCTTCTTGACACACAAGGAATACGACAATCGTAGCAACTGGGACAGGAGGTACGGAAAATAATGAGCACAGTTCTTGCAAACCCGGCGGAAATGATTGCGCATGGCGCTCCCCACGTCATACACAATGATGCCGAACTTGAAATGTATACTGCTGCTCTTTTCAGACTAACGGCGCTAGAGAGTCCTTCTAGCGCTGAAGTTGAAGCAATCGAACTCCTAACCTTACTTGTGGAACGTTACGAGCAAGAGCATTACTCCGTTCCCAAGGCAGATCCGGTTTCAGTTGTGCGATTTCTCATTGAACAGCAGAATCTGACCCAGCGTGACCTCATTCCTCAATTTGGTTCGGAGAGCTCGGTTTCGATGTTCATGACGGGACAGCGCAATCTCACCCTAGAACAGGTGCGGAAATTGAGTACTCGGTTCAAACTTCCCGCTGACGTTTTCGTCCCCAAAGCGTCCGTCGTGCGCAGCCCGAAGCGACTCGCGAAGAGGCACCCACGTTCTCGCTAATTTGTCCATTAGACGAGAGGACAAGGCTCAGTTGCTGATCAAATCAAACACTCTGGCGGGATACCGCTCCAGCCCTGGCGGTGAGTGACGGCCGATTAGTTGGCTTGAGACCGAGATTTCGTTTCAAATCGTATGACATCAACCACTTGCCGAGAAAACAAAGCCCGCACGGAGGTGCCTGAGGAATGCTGCGAGAATGGCAGCCACGACGCATTCGATGACGACCGCGGGGACACGTTTATGACACGGTCCCCAGTGCTTGTTCGGTTCCACCACTGAAACTGGCATGAAGACAAAACCCAGCTCACGAATCGAACCTCGTTATCAATGAGCGCTTCTATGAGAAGGTCGTAAAAGTCAAGGCCGACGTGGCGGCCATCCTTATTGGTTTTTTTCCGAGCTGCATAGACCTCCGGTGGTAACTTGGGGAGCTGTCAAGGGCGCCCCGAAGGGGACGTTCATCTCGACCCTTGACAGCTCCCCAAGTTACTTCACAATCGAACTCGGAACGAAGTGAAACGCAGTTCAGTTGAGCTTCGTTCCTTAGTGGAGTGGGGTTCACTTTTCTCGAGCACTCTCTCGTGGTGAGCCAAACTCCGCCTCTGGCATTCTCAGCCATTCATCTTTTCGTTTCGGTCACAGAACATCGTTGCTCCGCTTCCAACCAAGTCCTACGAGAAACCCTGGTCGACGCCAACCACCGTTGCCATGCTTCTATCCGCACTCTGAATGGGGCCGCTTCTGGGCCCGGTGCACTTTGGGGTCCGATTTAAACCCAGGTCCATCACTACCGTGACAGACCTGGGATTGTTGGGGCTGCCATCTATGGCGCGATCTTAATAGACCAGCACTCATTACGCAGTTACCCGAACAAGGCGGTGGATGTCGTTGTCTGCCAAAATCTTCTGGAAAGCCTTT
>WNFD01007585.1_pt1 | contig 10733 bp, 10 predicted proteins | sample 5400491 | NCBI WGS metagenome assembly WNFD01 (sample SAMN13153343, study PRJNA577476) | soil metagenome | isolation source: 120 cm saprolite under Douglas fir tree site 2 hole 2 replicate 2 | place: USA:California | collected 2015-04-18 | reverse complement strand
GCACCCGCACGAACGCCGGCGTCCCGGTGCCGGAGAGGGCCTGCAGCATGGGCAGCATCTGGTCGTATCCGATCACGCCGTGTTGGGTGTCGATGCAGACCCAGTCATAACCTGCCTTGCCCATCAGCTCGGCCGCGAAAGGGCTGGGGATGACGCACCAGCCGCCGACTGTCGGCTCGCCGCGGTCCCAGAGCTCGCGGAGCGTCACCTTCTCAGTCGAGCCCCGAGCCTGACCCCGTTGACGACGTTTGACGGCTCCTCGCCATCGAGCACCTGAACCAGGTTGTCGCGCACCACTTCCAGCACCCGTGCCTCCGCCTCCAACGTGGCGCCGCCGACATGCGGTGAGAGGAAGACATTCTCCATGCGACGAAGCGGATTGTTCGTTGGCGTCGGCTCCTGCTCGAACACGTCCAGCCCGGCCCCGCCCAGGTGCCCCGACTCGAGCGCGGCGACGAGTGCCTTCTCGTCCACCACCGGCCCGCGGGAGGCGTTGATCAGATACGCCCCCTTTTGCATGCGCGAGAGCGCCTCAGCTTCGATGAGGTGGTGAGTCTCCTCGTTCAGAGGCACGTGTACGCATACGACATCGGCGAGCTCGAGCAAGCCTTCGAGCGAGACCCGCTCCACGCCGGCGAAGGTCTTCTCCACGACGTCGGCGTAAAGCACGCGAGAGCCGAAGGCGAGCAGACGAGTGGCCAGCGCGGAGCCCACGTTGCCCAGGCCCACGATGCCGACAGTGAGCGCGCCCAGCTCGCGTCCCATCATCTCGGGCTTGGGCCAGCCCCCATCCCGCACCCGCCGATCCCCCCAGGAGCCGCGGCGGATCAAATTCAGCATGGCCATGACCGTCCAGTCAGCCACGGCGTCCCGGTTGTAGCCGGCAGCGTTCGCGACCGCGATTCCGAACTCCGCCGCAGCGCGGTGATCGATGACGTCATAGCCAACCGCGGGCATCTGGATGAGAAGGCAGCGGGTCATTCGTAGCAAGACCTCGCGGGGGAGACGGTGGGCGTGGCGTTTGTCTGCGATGACGAGCTCGGCGAGGGAGCACTCCCGGAGCACGGCTTCAGGAGCAGGTGGGTCGGGGACGGTCACCACCTCGACTGCATGACGGCCGGCGATGAGGTCTTCGACCTGCTTTTTCGAATAGGGAGACAAGCAGACGATGCGGGCGGGCACCGGCCGTCAGGCTATCACGCAGCAGGGTACGCTCGCGGCGAAGAAACACCAGGAGGGGATGAGCATGGGTTCGATGACCAAGGTTGCCGTCGTCACCGGCGGCGGCACCGGCATTGGGAGGGCCGTGGCCCTTGCTCTCGCGGGGGAGGGGTACTCGGTCGTCGTGGCCGGCCGCCGAAAGGAACCCTTGGAGGCGGTGATGGCAGAAGGGTCGAAACTGGGCGCGCGAATGCTCGGCGTACCCACGGATGTCAGCGACCCCGAATCGGTCAGGGTTCTTTTCGGCACGACCGTGGAAACGTTCGGGCGATTGGATCTCCTGTTCAACAACGCAGGTTCAGGAGCTCCGCCGGTACCCCTCGAAGACGTGACCTTCGAGCAGTGGAAATCAGTCGTCGATGTGAACCTCACGGGTGCCTTTCTTTGCACACAACAGGCAATCAGGGCGATGAAGAACCAGCAGCCTCGCGGGGGACGGATAGTCAACAACGGGTCCATATCCGCCCACGCTCCGAGGCCGAACTCCGCTCCATACACCGCGACGAAGCACGCGATCACTGGCTTGACGAGGTCGACTTCGCTGGATGGCCGCAAGTACGACGTCGCCTGCGGCCAGATCGACATCGGCAACGCAGCCACTGAAATGACGCAGGGCATGGCGAGTGGCGTCCCGCAAGCAAATGGGGAGATCGCGGTCGAGCCGCGCATGGACCTCGACCATGTTGCGCGGGCGGTCCTGTACATGGCCAGCCTTCCGCTCGAGGCCAACGTTCAGTTCATGACGGTGATGGCGACGAAGATGCCGTTCATCGGTCGCGGATAACATCGACGGCCGGAAGACGTTGAGTGGAGAGATGCCAAACCATCCTCTGACCGGGGTTCGCGTGATCGAGGTCGGCATTTACATGGCCGGCCCTTTCTGCGCGATGCAGCTGGCTGACCTGGGCGCCGACGTGATCAAGGTGGAGAATCCCGAGGGTGGCGACATCGCCCGCGACTCTGCGCCCTTCCTGGACGGCGAGTCATCGCCCTTTATTCGGCTCAATCGGAACAAGCGCTCGCTCGCGATCAACCTCAAGGCACCAGAAGCCAAGGAAGTCTTCCGCGAGCTCGTCCAGGGTGCAGACGTCGTCGTCGAGAACCTTCGGCCAGGAACAATGGCGGACCTCGAGCTCGACTACCAGCGGCTCTCGACGCTCAATCCACGCCTCGTCTACGTCGCCGCCTCGGGCTGGGGCCAGACCGGTCCTTACTCTCAGCTGGCGGGGCTGGACATCATGGCCCAGGCAATGAGCGGGCTGATGTCGATCACGGGCGAGCCCAACGGCAACCCGGTCAAAGTGGGCGTGCCGATCTGCGACCTGGTCTGCGCGTTGTACGGCACGATCGGCGCCCTCTCGGCGCTGCGCGTACGCGAACAGACCGGCCGCGGGCAGTTCATCGACGTGTCGCTCTTCGAGTCGGGAGTATCCCTGGAGGTATGGGAGGCGGGGCGCTACTTCGCGACCGGGGAGATTCCAGGGCCGTTGGGTTCCGCCCACCAGACCTCGGCGCCCTATCAGGCGGTCCGCGCCGTCGACGGCTACTTCACTGTCGGCGCCACGACTCCACGGAACTGGAGGTCGTTCTGCGATGCGCTGGGTCACCCGGAATGGGCGAGCGAGGAGCGTTTCAAGGACAACCCCTCGCGTCATGCGCGTCGGGACATCCTGATCCCGATGATCGAACAGGTGACGTCGCACAAGCCGCGGGCTCACTGGGTATCGCTGCTCCAGAAGGCGGGCGTTCCCTGCGCCGAGATCCAGACCTTCGATCAAGTTCTCAACGACTCGCAACTTCAGGCGCGAGGCTTCTTCTGGAACGGGCGGCATTCAAAGCTGGGCGACGTCGAGCAGATCGGTTCCCCGATCCATTTCTCGGACACGCCAGTGCGACAGTGGCGGGCGGGACCAGGGCTGGGCGAGCACACTTCGGAAGTGCTGCTGGCGCTGGGGAGGACGGAGGTGGAGATCGCGGAGCTCAAGACCAGGGGGGTCCTGGGCGGGACATGAGCGAGGACGCGACCCAGCAGGCTGAGCCGGAGCTGCTCGAGGAGCGGCGTGGCGATTCGGGCCAGATCGTCTGGCTGACGCTCAATCGCCCGAAGGCGCGCAACGCGCTCACGTTCGCGATGTACGAGCGGATCGCGGAGGTTTGCCTCGAGGTCAACGCCGATCGGTCGGTCCGGACCGTCGTGTTCACTGGCGCCGGTGGGCGCGCGTTTGCCGCTGGCACCGACATCTCACAATTCCGCGCCTTCGACCAAGCGGAAGACGCGCTCGCCTACGAAGAGCGGATGGACCGCGTGCTGGCTGCGCTGGAAAGAGTGCGCGTGCCCACGATCGCGGCCATCGCCGGAGCGTGCACCGGCGGTGGCGCCGGCATCGCCGCCGCCTGTGACCTCCGAATTTGCACGCCGTCGCTCAAGTTCGGTTTTCCGATGGCGCGCACACTCGGAAACACGCTGTCAATGGCCAACTTCGTGCGCCTGACGATGCTGGTCGGCGCCGCGCGCGCAAAGGAGCTGATCTTCATGGCGCGCCTCGTGGGCTCCGACGAGGCGGCGGCGATTGGCCTCGTGAGCGAGGTCGTCCCAGCCGAAGAGGCACTGGAGGCGCGGGTTATGGAGATCTGCACCACGGTCTCTGGAAATGCACCGCTGACGCTCGAGACGGCCAAGGAGGCACTCCGCCGCATTCGCGTGCAGATGATGCCGCCGGACGGAGGTTCGGACCTGCTGATAAAGGCCTACATGAGCGAAGACTTCCGGGAAGGGATCGAAGCGTTCTTCGCCAAACGCCCGGCCCGGTGGAAGGGCCGCTAAAGCCAAAACCGTTTGCGGTCGCCGGCTACGCGACGCGGTTCGTACGGCAACCCGGTGGCAAGCCGTGCGATCTGTTAACCGCAGCTCTCTCTACTGCGATCTGCGGCAGGCGGGTGAACGACCATTCTCTAAAGAGAAGCGGGCAGGAACCGGGGTGACGGCCCGGTTCCTGTGAGCAGTTGGTGGATTAGCTCGCGTTGTCGGCGAACTGGTTTGTGTATGTCTCGCTGAGGTTCGAGCTCTTTCCCTTGAAGCTAGGCACGTAGTCCTGCTGGATTTTCATCACGGTTTCTGGCCCACCCAGCGGCATCTTGCAATCGGATCCGAAGATCGAGATCTGGTTCTTCAGAGCGGTGACGTAAAGATCCTGGTTGCCCGCGTAATAGTCGGCCGGCATCTTGGCGGCGATTTCGGCCGCACTGTGCGAGTGGATGAACTTGAGGGTCTTGACGTAAGCATTCACAAGCCGCTGGGCAACGTCCTTGTTGCTGTTGACCCAGTCGTTCTTGGCGAAGATGCCGATGAACGGATAGTCGCCGCCCAGCGCGGCTCGGGTCGACGCGGGCGTGCGCAGATCGACGAGGACCTTCCCTTTGCCGGACGAGGTGAGGCGCGAGATCGTCGGCTCCGTCGTCATACCGGCGTCGATGGTCTGGTGGTCGATGGCGGCGATGAACGTGTCGCCCGCCCCAACTGCAACGAAATGCTCTTTGGTCGGATCGATCCCCGCCTTGCCGAGAATGGCGAGCGTCAGCGTGTGCGTGCCCGAGCCGAGCTCGGTGACGCCCAGGTTCTTGCCTTGGAGATCATTCGGCGACTGAATCGAGCCGGCCTTCCTGGCATCGAGCACCTCCGCCTCGCCCGGCGCGATGCCGAATTGACAGATGGTCTCGATCTTCTTGCCGAGGGCGTTGAGCACCATCGGGTGCACGTAGGCGCCCGACCCGGCGTCCACATTGCCGGCGAGGACCTCGTCCTCGGACGCCTGCCCAGACCCCTCGTCGATCAGGGTCACGTTCAGATGCTCATCGTTGAAATACCCGAGCTGCTGGGCGAGCATGTTCGGCAGGTAGATCTGCTTGGCCAGACCGCCGACCATGATCTTGAGCGAGACCGTTTGGACGGTACCCACGGTCGCTGGCGTCGAACCGCATGCGGCCAGGATCGCAAGCCCCCCCACCGCCAAACACAACCGGCGAAGATCCAATCGCATAGACGACACTCCTTCTTTCAAATCCTCGTCTCGGTGTTGACCTGCGGCCGCCACCGAACAAGACGGTTCTCGAGCGCTGTGATCAGGGCCTCTGCCACCAGCGCAATGGCAGCCAGCAGTGCCATCCCGGCGAAGACGCCATTGGCGTCGAAGTTCTGCTCGGCGCTGTAGATGAGTTCGCCGACCCCGGCGGTCGCGCCGAACAGTTCACCCACGACGGCGCCGACGAGCGCCAGCCCGAAGCTCGTGTGCAAGCTGGCGATGATCCACGACAAAGCTGACGGGATAACGATCTCGGTCGTCAGCCGGCGGTTGTTCGCGCCGAGAATGCGCGCGTTGGCGATCAGGTTGCGATCCACCTCGCGAGCGCCCTGAAACGCGTTGAAAAAGACGACGAAGAAGACCAGGATCGCGGCGGTCGCAACTTTCGACTTGATGTCGAGGCCGAGTGAGATGGCGAACAGCGCACCGAGCACGACCCGGGGGATTGCGTTGAACGCCTTCACGTACGGACCGAGGACGTCAGCGAGGATCCGACTCCGGCCGAGAGCCACCCCGACAACGATCCCGAAAATCGATCCGACCACGAACCCACCGACCGTCTCTTCCATGGTCGTCAGGACCTGGAGCCAGAGCGGACCTAACTCGGTGCCGTTGTTGATCCAGGTCCACAGCTTGAGGACGATTGCGGATGGCTGGGCGAAGAAGAACTTGTCGACCCAGCCGACTTGCGTCGTGAGCTCCCAGCTGCCGAGCCAGACGACCGCGACCAGAATGCGCAATCCCTGCACGGTGAGCCGGCGCCGGTTTGCATCACGAACTCGTCTCGCGGTTGGGTCCGCCTCACCGCGCGTCGCAGGCTCGACTGATGCCTGCACCGGCGCCCTAAGCCGCGCCGCTGCGCTTCTGGCGTTCATAGCTCACCAGGACTTCGTCGCGGAGGTCGTTCCAGATCTCCTGGTAGATCTCGGTGAACCGAGGCTGGAACCTGATCTCGGCAACGTTGCGGGGCCGCGGCAGCTGGACCTTGTAGTTGCTCTTCACAGTGCCCGGCGCGGCGGTGATGACGAACACACGGTCGCTCATCGAGATCGCCTCCTCCAGGTCGTGCGTGACGAAAACGACGGATGCGGATGTCGACGACCACAGGCCAAGCAGCTCGTTTTCCATCAGCGACCGCGTCTGGACGTCGAGGGCGCTGAACGGCTCGTCCATCAGCAGGATCCGCGGACCGTTGATCAAGCTCTGCGCCAGCGCGACACGCTTGCGCATGCCGCCCGACAGCTGGTACGGATAGCGGTCCTCGAACCCGGCAAGTCCGACCCGGGCGATCCACTCACGGGCACCGGCCCGGGCGTCACGCATCGAAGCCCCCTGATAGCGAGGCCCCGCGGCAACGTTCTCAAGCACCGTCTTCCACGGAAACACCGCGTCGGTCTGGAAGACATAACCAATGCCGTTCGCGATGCCGTCAACCGGCTTGCCGAATACCTCGACCCTGCCTTCACTCGCGGGCTCGAGCCCGGAGATCAGAGCGAGCGTCGTGGACTTGCCGCAGCCGGTGGGTCCGACGACGGCGCAGAACTCGCCGGATTCTACGGCCAGGTTGAGGTCGTGCAGCGCGGTGTACACGCCGCCAGATGGGGTCAGGAATCGCTTCGTGACACCGCGAAGCTCGATCGCGAAAGGCATCCAACCCAGACTCTGCGTGGGCTCAGGTGTGAGCGCAATCCATCCGGTCGTAGTGGCCGTTTTGGTCGTTTTGGTCGCTGCGCATGACCCGTTGAGGCCCTACCATCAAACGTGAACCGCCCGGTGAAAGCCCGCCTGCCCCTTGCCTATCAGATCCTGGTTTTCCAGGTCGCGATCATCCTGCTGTCTACCGTAATGGGCGCCTCCGCGGCCGTCTGGCAGGCGAGCCAGGAGCTGGACCGCCAGTACGAACAACGATCGCTCGCGATCGCGGAGACGGTCGCCTCCAACAGCGCCGTGCAGCAGGCGCTGCTCGCCGGTGATCCGACTGGCCTCATCCAGAAAACTGCCGAGGACACGCGCCGTTCAACCGGTGCCCGCTACGTGGTCGTGACCGACCGGCGAGGCATCCGTTATTCGCATCCGAACCCGGCGCTGATCGGCAAGCCCGTGGACGAGAATCCGGGCAGCGTGCTCGCCGGCAGTACCTGGGTCGGAGTCCAGCGGGGGACGCTGGGCGTGTCAGCGCGCGGAAAGGCGCCGATCTTCTACGAAGGCCAGGTGATCGGCATGGTCTCGGTGGGATTCCTCGAGGCGGCGGTAAGCCAGCAGCTCATGCATGACCTGCCCGGCTTCGCGGTGACACTTTTGCTTGCGCTCACGCTGGGCGTGGCGGGATCGCTTTTGCTCGCGTCGCGCTTAAAGCGACAGACATTCGGTCTCGAGCCCTACGAGATTGCGGGTCTGCTTGAGGAGAGAGAAGCGAGCCTGCAGGGCATTCACGAGGGCGCGATCGCTACCGATCGCGACCACACGATCACGCTGGCGAACGATGAAGCGCGCCGGCTCCTCTCCCTACCGACGGATTGCGTCGGTCGCAAGGTTTCGCAGGTGCTGCCGCCGGGGCGGCTTCTGAGATTCCTAACTGGTGGGCTCAAAGACGAGGACGAGGTGTTGCTCGCGGGCGACCGGGTACTCGTGGCCAGCCGCCGAGCCATCCGCGTCAGGGGCCACCAGATCGGCCATGTCGCAACTCTGCGCGACACGACCGAGCTCACCGGGTTGTCAAGCGGCATTGGCGTCGAGAGCCTGACAGAAGCGCTGCGCGCGCAAGCGCATGAGTTCGCCAATCGCCTCCACACTATCGCTGGGCTGGTCCAGATGGGCCGAGGCGAGGATGCGATGAGACTCATCGCCCAGACCTCGGGAATACACCAGGAGCTCACCGAGGCCCTGCTCGAGCGCGTCGGCGACCCCGTGCTTGGCGCGCTTCTGTTGGCGAAGGCAGCCGTCGCATCAGAGCGAAGAATCGAGCTCCGAGTCAGCGATAACACCGTCATGACGCGCAGCTCGCTCGACAGCGAGGACCTGATCACCATCCTCGGCAACCTCGTCGACAACGCGCTCGACGCGGCTTCGTCATCGGCCGGCGACCGGTGGGTCAGCGTGTCGGTGACCGAGCAAGACGACCATCTGGCGGTGCGGGTCCACGATTCCGGTCCTGGCATTCAGGGAGGCGTCGACGGCCAGATCTTCCAGGAAGGCTTCAGCACCAAGTCGATCCCGGGCCGCAAGCGGCGCGGGTTTGGTCTCGCCTTGGTCCGTCAGGTCGCGCGCCGACATGGCGGCGATGTCACCGTGGTCAACGAGGGGGGCGCGCTTTTCACTGTGCGCCTGCCCCTGCGCCTGGCGGCCAAACTGTGATCCAGACCCTCATCGTCGACGATGACTTCCGTGTCGCCGAGCTCCACTGCGCGTACATCGATCGGGTCCATGGATTCACGGTCGCCGGTCGGGCCCACAGCGGCGCCCAGGCGCTGGAGGCGGTGGAGCGGCTGCATCCACACCTGGTTCTGCTCGACATGTATTTGCCTGACATTTCTGGGCTTGACGTGCTCCAGCGCTTGCGCGAAGACGATCGACCCGTCGACGTCATATCCATCACGGCCGCTCGCGATGTGGAGAGCATTCGCGCCGCCATGCGGGGTGGGGTCGTCCATTACCTGATCAAGCCGTTCCTGTTCGCTGCGTTCGAGGAGAAGCTTCGTTCCTATGCCAACGCGCGCGAGCGCATGGTGCGCCTCGGGCAGGCCGACCAGGGCGACGTGGACCGGATCTTCGGCGCCCTGCGGGCGGTGCGCTACGAGGCACTCCCCAAAGGCCTGTCCGACACGACCCTCGACCTGATCGCGCAGGCATTGGGTCGGTCGCGATCAGGGCTCGCGGCTGCCGCGGTCGCTGAAGCGGCGGGTGTCAGCCGGGTCACAGCCCGTCGTTACCTGGATCACCTCTGCCAGCTGGGGAAGGCGGAGCTTACGATGCGCTACGGGAGCCCCGGCCGCCCTGAGCACCGATACCGGCTCATCGCTGGCTGAGATCGTGAACTCAGCGTGAGAACGAGCTCCTTACTCGTAAGGAGGTTCGGTGGTGCGAGACGAGGAGTGAGCTTCGCGGGTGGCTCGAGACGCGCGGCGCCCTCTCTGCGGCGAACCTAATCTGAGATTCACGTTCGACTCGTGCGCGAGGCCTCATGCACCAGGTTGGGTCAGCGCGGCGCCGAGCGAACCTCTTGACTCTCGACCGGCTTAGAGTTGCACGCTCTGGTAATGAGTCAACCGAGCCGGACGGACTTGGAGTCGATCGGCCGCTTCTCCAGACGGAGTGGCATCCCAGTCAGTCACCTCCGACACTACCACGAAGTCGGGCTTCTGCAACCCGCCTATGTCGATCCGGAGTCGGGTTACCGCTACTACGCGATCGCGCAGGGCGAGGCTGCCGAGGTCATCGGCATTCTCCGGTCGATCGATGTGCCAGTGCGAGACATCCAACGCCTCCTGGCTGACCCGTCTCAGGCCAACGTACGAGAAGTTCTAGCCGCGCATCGCACGCGTCTCGAGGAGCGTCTGACTCAGGTCGCCGGTCGTTTGGAGTCGATCGATCGAATTGTCAAGGAGGGCACGATTGTGACAAGGGCGCATGAGTCCACTAGGGAAGGGTTCACGCCCGTTCGCCTAGAGCAGGTGACCAGCCTGGTTCCTGGCGCTGAGCGCTGGAGCGAGCTCCGGGAAAAGATGCCGATGTTGCCCGAAGAACCCCAGGAAGTCCACGTTGTGACGCTCATCTCCGACGCCGGCCGCCGCGTCCCGTTGTGGGTGGGCAGCTTCGAGGGTCACGCGCTTCAGCTTCAGGTCGAAGGAATCAAAACGGAGCGACCCCTCACCTACGATCTGATGTTGCAAGTATTCGACCGGCATGGTGTTCGAGTTGTGCGGGCTGATGTCCTCCGGATATCCAATACAACTTTCTTTGCCCAGTTGACGACGGAGGACGAGAAAGGGGAGCAAATATTTGACTGCAGGCCCAGCGACGCACTGAACCTTGCGCTGCGCGCTGGGGCGCCCATCGCGGTCGCACAGGGCGTTCTCGACGAAGCTGGCCTCGAGGAGGCATCGGACAGTACCAGCTGATCCGTGACTTCAACTGACTATTTGACGCTCATGCGAGAGATGAAACGCAATAAAGCTTCTCGTCCATTCTGTCGGCCGCGTCTCGCCGCACTTCTGGATGACGTGCGCATACGTGTTCATAGGTAGGCCGATCTGTGAATGGCCGAGAACGTCCATGACCACTCTTGGCGACACTCCCTGGACAAGCAATAGCGTCGCGCATGAATGGCGCAGATCATGGAATCGACGTTGAGCCAGGCCAGCGTAACTTCATCCGCCACTTGATCCGCCCCATCTATTCAGGTGCTGGCTCGGGTGGATGCGGGTCATGCGGCAA
>WNFD01007583.1_pt1 | contig 10734 bp, 7 predicted proteins | sample 5400491 | NCBI WGS metagenome assembly WNFD01 (sample SAMN13153343, study PRJNA577476) | soil metagenome | isolation source: 120 cm saprolite under Douglas fir tree site 2 hole 2 replicate 2 | place: USA:California | collected 2015-04-18 | reverse complement strand
AAACTAACGTCTATCGAGGGAGCGTGAAGGGTTATGGAAGATGTGCAGCATCCCGCCGCGATCACGGACGCTACATTCCAGGCGGAAGTGGAGCAGCACCAGGGGCTCGCCGTCGTCGATTTTTGGGCCACCTGGTGCGGGCCGTGCCACATGGTCGCGCCGATCATGGACCAGCTGGCCGGCAAGTACAACGGCAAGGTGAAGATCGTGAAGGTGGACGTGGACGCCAATCAGGCGACGGCCATGCGCTTTAACGTCCGGTCGATTCCGAGTATTCTATTCTTCAAGGACGGACGCCACGTGGACACGATAGTGGGCGCCTTTCCGTCGCAGGCGTTCGAGCAAAAGATCGAACAGCATCTTTCGTAGCTTCCTCCCCGGAGGACGATGCGCGCGAGCACCGCTCGCCTGACGAATTCGCCGGTTCGCCTCGCGGATCTCCAGTTTCCGCAGGTGAACCGGCTTATTCATCGCACCCGTCTCGCCTTCATTCATCTCGATAATCTGCTGGCGTACGCCAAGCGCGACCGCGACGGCCGCATCGACGGCTACCTCGCGGCGCATCTGCCGGACGAGTGCGTGTTGCTGTTCTTTCGGAAGGGCGAGGCGGTCAACGCGGCGTCGTTGCACACTGCGGGGCGCTACGTCATCACGATCACCGAAGCACTGAAGCGCATGCGCGCCGAAGTGGAACGTAGCGATCTCGCCTATTGCGCCGCGCCCATGGAGCAGCTCGCCTGGATGTACGGCTCGTGCGCTGGTGGGTACCAGCCGCGTTTCATCGACGTCAATCGGCCGGAGAAATTCTTCCCCGTGCTGCAGCAGGAAAAGGTGAGCGGTGTGTTGGAGCTGATCTCCAACGGCAGGGTTTCCTACCTCAAGTTCGATCAGGGGAAGTACCTGAACGGGCATTTCTGCGATAAGCCCGACACCGTCCCCCCCGCGCGCTACCTCGAGTCACTGTTCGATCCCGGGGCCGACGGCACGCCGCCCGCGATATCGGCGGGGACATACGCGGCTGGGGACGACCTTCCCGCGCAGGCCGCCACGGCGCTCGTGAACACCTACCGCGAGCTCTACTGGCGGATCGTGGATGCCGTCGAGCGCGAGTTTCCGGGTGAAGCGAAGCGGCGCGCGCAGAAGGTGACGGCTGCCATCGTAGACACGCACCAGGCATTGGGGCTGCTCAGCGTGCCGCGCGGCACCGACACCCCGGACGCGGTCGTGCGGCCCGAAGATCTGTCTACGGCGCTGACCGACTGGGCACTGCAGCTGCTCGAGGGCGCCGAGGTCATGATGCCGGGCACGGCGACGAAGGTGCTCAAGGATGCGACGCGCGAGCATCGCTACGTGCTGCAGGCGGCCGGCTTCTACGGCCGTCTCCCCTGGCGGGTGACGTGGTGACGTGGCCGGCACCCTCTACGTCGTCGCGACGCCCCTCGGAAACCTCGGCGACCTCTCGCCGCGCGCCGCCGACACGCTGAAGCGCGTCTCAGCGGTCGCCGCCGAGGACACGCGCCACAGCAAACCGCTGCTCCATCACGCCGGCTCGCATGCCGAGCTGATCAGCTTCCACGAGCACTCCTCGCACCGCGCCCTCGAGCGCATCCTGCGCATCCTAGCAGAAGGAAGAGACGTGGCGCTCATCACCGATGCCGGCACGCCCGCGATCAGCGATCCGGGGGTCGCGCTGGTTGCGGCGGCGCGCGAGCGCGGGATTCAAGTGGTGACCATTCCCGGACCCAACGCGGTGGCGGCGAGCGTGTCTGTGGCCGGGCTCCCTGGAGACCGTTATTTGTTTCTCGGCTTCTTGCCCCGCAAAGGCAGCGACCGCCGCCGTTTTCTTTTGACCGCCGCGCAGTCGGAGTGGACCGTCGTGATCTTCGAGGCGCCCAATCGCGTCACGCAACTCCTCGCCGATCTGGTCGAGGTGTGTGGTCCTGAACGGCAGGCAGCCGTCTCTCGAGAGTTGACCAAAGTGTTCGAGGAGACACGTGCGGGGACGTTGCAGGAATTGTCAGAGCACTATGCAGCGGCTCCTGCGCGTGGCGAGGTTACAGTAGTGCTCGCGGGAACTGGAAAGCCGCACGACGAGGAGCGGCTCCCGGATCCCGGCGAGCGGGCACGGGCATTACTGGCCGAAGGGTTGTCGCGGAAGGACGCGGCGGACAAGCTGGCCGAGGAGACCGGAATCTCGCGCAATACCGCGTACAGATTGGTGAACGAATTATGAGCGGTTTGGCGGTTAAGCGGTTAAGCGGTTTGACGGCGATTGCGGCGTTGGCCTTTCCAACCGCCCAACCGCCGAACCGCCCAACCGCCTCTCTCACAATCGGTCGCTTGCATTACGATGGCGGCGGCGATTGGTACGCGAATCCATCGAGCTTGCCGAACCTGCTGACCGCGCTGCGCGAACGCACGACGTTGCCCGTCGCCGATCGCGAGCGGGTGGTGACGCTGACCGGGCCTGAGCTGTGGGACGTCCCTTACATCTATATGACCGGTCACGGCAACGTGCATTTCTCCGACGTCGAGATCCGCAACCTGCGGCGCTATCTCGAGCAGGGCGGGTTCTTCCACGCGGACGACAATTATGGAATGGACAAGTCGTTCCGTCGCGAGATCGCGCGCGTCTTTCCGGACCATCCGATGGTTGAGGTGCCGTTGACGCACCCGATTTACAACCTCGTGTACGCCTTCCCGAAAGGGATTCCCAAGATCCACGAGCACGACGGGCTGCCCGCGCAGGGGTTCGGCATTTTTTGGGGAGACCGCCTTGTCGTATACTACTCGTATCAGTCGGATCTCGGGGACGGGTGGGAGGACCCCGATGTTCATCATGACCCCCCTGAGCTTCACGAGGCGGCGCTGCGGATGGGTGTGAATCTCTTCACGTACGCGGTGAGCGGAACCAAATGACCGAGACGGCGCGCCGGCTGCGTCGCCTGGGGGCTCCCCACGCACGCGCGCGGGCGTTCGCCGTGGTGCTCGGCGGCCTCGGTGCGGCGCTCGCCGCGGCCGCGCTGGGTCTCGCGCTGTCGCCCGCGGTGTCGGGCGTAACGCTCGCCTGGGCCCTCGTTGTAGCGAGTGCCGGGGCAGCGACGTGGGCGGTGCTGCGCACGCGGCATGAAGCGGCCGCACCGGCGTTAGGCCGACTGATCGAGAGTGCCGCCGGCGGGCGGGCTGGGAGCATCGTCGGGGTCGTCAGCCCAACCGCGGGTAAGGACACCGGCTCGAGCTCCGCCCTGCTGCTCGCTGCGGATACGCGCGCGGCCGCCGTGGTCGCGTTCGCGGCTCCCGGCGTCGATGGCGTCTTGCGCCGGACCACGCGCCGGCGCATGGCAGCCGGTGCGGGTGCGGCGATCACCGGAGTGCTCCTCTTTCTTGCGGGCTCGCCGGCCTCGGGGCGCGCCGCAGGGTTCTGGCATCCGGTGCGGACCTGGCGCGACGCGCACGCGCCGGTGCGTCTGGCGGTAGACCAGCGGACCGTGCGTCGCGGCGGCAGCGTCACGGCGACAATCACGGTGCCGGGCGCGGTGCGCGTGACACTCTGGATACGCGGGCCCGGTGAGCCGTGGAACCCGATGCTGCTGTCCCTCGACGCCGACGGCCACGTCGTCCAGCATTTGGGCCCGATCGAATCCGACCTGTACCTCCGCGCGTCCAGCGGTAGACGTCGCAGCGCCGAGATCAAGATCGACGTCGCACTGCCGGCGTTTCTCGCTGATCTCGGACTCACCGCGCGCTTTCCTTCATATCTCGGTCGCTCCGACGAGCCATTGCTTGTAGGCCAGGACGTGATCCCTCTGCCCGCCGGTACGACCGTAGTCACCAATGGGACCGCGAGCGTGCCGCTCTCGAGCGCTGCGTGGACCCTCGAATCGCGCGTCGAGCAGCTGCGCGTTGCCGGGACTCGGATGGACGGCCGCTTTACGCCCGCGGCGAGCGGCACCTGGCGGCTGCGGGCGCTGAGCGCCGACGGTTCCGCACTCGAGGGGGCCGCGCCAGAGTTGCATCTCCTGATCGTTCCCGATTCGGCGCCCTTCGTCACGCTGGCGGTCCCCGGCCGTGATACGACGCTGCCGATTTCTCTGCATCAGCAACTCGTCGCCGATGTGCGGGACGATCACGGCATCACGCGACTGTCGGTCGTGAGCTGGCGGGTGAGCCGCACGGGCCGCGTCGGCCAGGTGATGCGGGAATCGCTCGACGTGAGCGGCGTCGGGGGGGGGGATCGGGCGATCGTGCAAGGGCGGATCGATGCCGAGAACCGCGGTCTATTGCCCGGCGACACGCTGCGGCTCTACGTCGAAGCGCTCGACAATGCGCCAACGCCGCATACCGGGCGCAGCGCCGAGATCGCTTTGCGACTGCCGAGCATGGAAGAGCTGCGCGCCGAAGCCCGCGCGGCGGCGCGGGCAGTCGCGACCGCGGCGGATTCGGTGTCTGCGGCGCAGCGCGAGCTCAGCGACCGCACGCGCGATCTCGCGCAGGAGCGGAGCCGGGACTCCGACGGGCGGGCGGCCGGACGGCCGGACGGCCGAGCCAACCCGCAGGGTGGAACCATGTCATTTCAGTCCACCCAGCGTGCCGAGGAGATCGCACGCGATCAGGCGGCGATGTCACAGCGTGTGCAGGAGCTGGCGCAGGCGGTCGAGGAGATCGCGCGCGCGGCTAAAGCCGCGGGCGTGGATGACAGCGCGTTCCAGAACCGTTTGCGCGAGGTCCAGGAGTTGTTGCAGCGGGCGCTCACGCCCGAGCTCGAGCAGCGGCTCCGCGAGCTGCAGGAAGCGCTCGCGCGCCTCGACCCGGAGGCGACCAGGCAAGCCCTGCAGCGCCTGGCCGAAGCGCAGCAGCAGCTGCGGCGTGAGCTAGAGCGGAGCCAAGAGCTGTTCAAACGGGCCGCTCTCGAGGGCGAGCTCGCATCACTCGCCAAGGATGCCGAAGACCTGCAGCGCCGCCAGACCGAATGGACCAAAGAAGAGGCGCAGCATCCCGACTCGGCGGCGGCGGCAGCCGAGCGTGATCTGGCCACGGCCACCGATTCGCTGGCCCGTGGCGTCGAGCGCGCCGGGGAAACCGTGCCGCTGCAACGTTCGCAGGCCGCCGCGCACCGCGCTCAGGGTGCCATGCAGGAAGCGGCGAACTCCGCGAGCCGGCGCGACTCGCGCGGCGCCAGAGCGTCCGGACAAGAAGCCGCCGATTCGCTGGCACAGCTCCCCAATGCGCTGCGGCAACGGCGCGATTCGCTGACGTCGGCCTGGAGACAGGAGACGCTGGACGCCCTCAATCGTGCGCTCGCGGAAACGGCGGCGCTGGCCCGCCGACAACAGGAAGTCGCCGGCGCGCTGCGCGACGGTGAAGCGGGCGCCTCGACGCGCGCGCGCCAGGCCGCCGTCGAAGAAGGGACCCATGCCATCGAGCAGGAGATCAGCGCCGCGGCCGGACGGCATGCGCTGGTATCGCCGCAGCTCGAGGCCGCGCTGGGGTACGCGCAGAACCAGATGAAGCAGGCGCGCGAGCAGCTCGAGCAGGGCGATCCCAATCCCGCCACCGCTGCGCCCTTCGCGGAGCAGGCGCTCGACGCGCTCAACGCGACCGCGCACGCGTTGGTGCGGACAGCGGAGCGAGTCGCCGGCGCGCAGTCGGGATCCGGCTTCCAGGAGGCGCTCGAGGAGCTCGCCCGTATGGCGCAACAGCAGCAGGGGATGAACGGCGACGCCCAGGGACTGCTGCCGATGATGGCGCCGGGCGGCGATGCGGTGATGCAGCGCCTGCGCGAGCTCGCCGGCCGCCAGCGCGCGCTCGCCGAGCAGCTCGAGCGTCTGCAGGCAGGAGGCGATGCCGGGGCCGCGGGTGGGCTTGCCCAGGAAGCCCGCGAGCTGGCCCGACAGCTCGAGGCGGGACGGCTCGATCGCCGCACGATCGAGCGGCAGGAGCGTCTCTACCGCAAGCTGCTCGATGCCGGCCGCAGCCTCACCGGCGAGGAGCCGGATAAGCAGAAGGAGCGCACCAGCCGCTCCGCCACGGGCGACAGCGTCCACAGTCCGGCCGCGCTCCTCCCCGGGGCGACCGGCACCGGTCCGAAAGTCCGCTACCCCACGTGGGACGAGCTCACCGGTCTCACGCCCGAGCAGCGGCGCATGGTGCTCGAGTACTTCCGCCGGCTGAATGAAGCGAAGCATTAGAGTCGCGCTCGGCCTCATCGTCGTACTGCCGGCGCTGGCTCGGGCTCAGGCCATCGGCCCCGGCTTTGAGCTGGAACGCGCCGGTCGCTATGCCGACGCCGCGTCGGTCTACTTCACGACTGTCCGCAGCGATCCGACGAACATCCCGGCGCTCCTCGGTCTCGAGCGCACGCTGTTCGTGTTGAACCGCGTGCCCGAGCTGCTGCCGCTCGTGCAGACCGCGCGCGCCCGTCAGCCCGACAGTCCGGCGCTACGCAGTCTCGAGCTGCGCGTGTACGCGGCGTTGAATCAGCCCGATTCGCTGGAGGCGATCGCCCGCCGCTGGGCGGCGAGCGCACCGCAGAGCGAGGCGCCGTATCGCGAGTGGGGGCTGGCGCTCGGCGATCGCCGCATGTGGGATGAGGCCCGACATGCTTTTCTCACTGGAAGACGATCCCTCGGCGGCGACGGTACGCTGGCGATCGAGCTGGCGGAGCTCGAACAGCGCGCGGGAAACTGGGAGGCTTCGGCGGCGGAATGGGCACGCGCCGTCACGCGGTCACCCGACGTCGGGCCCAATGCCGCGAGCCAGCTCGCCGACACGCCGGCGCCGCTGCATGACCGCGTGGCGCGCGTCCTGACGGCGCCCGGCGTCTCAGTGCGCGCGCGCCGGATCGGTGCGGAACTGCTGCTCACCTGGGGACAGCCAACCGAAGCGTGGGCGGCGATACAGCCTACGCTGGCCTTCCCCGACAGCGAGGCGCCGGCCTCGTTGCGGCGTTTCGCCGACCTCGCGGGCGCGCTCACGACGCCGGAGGGTCATCGCGTGCGCGGCCTCGCGCTGGCGCGGTGGGCGGATCTGGTGCCGTGGTCGCTCGGCGCGCGCGCGCGCGCCGAGGCGGTGCGCGAGCTGCTGGACGGCGGCGACAAGGTCGCCGCACGGCGCGTGCTCGGAGCGCATTCCGACTCGAACGGCATCGCCCAGGCGGCGCTCATCCAGCTGTTGATCGCGGACAGTCAGCTCGACATCGCCGAGGAGCGCCTCTCGGCGGCGCCCGCGACGCTCACCGCCGACGATCGTGCCTCCCTACGACTGGCGTTAGCAAAAGCGCGCGTTGCGCGTGGCGAGCTGGACCGCGCCGCGGCAGCGTTGGACGACGATTCGAGCGTGGCGGCGATCGCGCAACGCGGCTGGATCGCGCTGTATCGCGGCAATTTGAAGAGCGCCATGGATGCGTTCCGCGCCGCGGGTCCTTATGCGTTAGACCGGGCCGCCGCGACCGACCGCACGGCCATGATGGCAATGCTGCAGCGGATACAGGGGGAGTCGAGCCCCGAGCTGGGCGCCGCATTGCTCATATTGGCGCGCGGCGATTCGGTCGCGGCCATCGCGGCGTTGCGCCGCGCCGCAGCTCGGTTGCCGGAACAGGGCGGGCGGCTCGAGGTGCTGCTGCTCGCGGGCCAAGTCGCGGCCCAGAAGGGCGGCGACCAGGAGTCCACGGCCAGCGCGCTGTTCGACGAAATCGTGCGTGCCGGCGGCGAAGGCGCGGCGCCTCCCGCAGCCGAGCTGGAGTGGGCGCGCTTGCTCGTTCGCGACGGCCGGTCGGCGGAGGCGATCCCGCACCTTGAGCACTTGATCCTGACGTATCCGAACAGCGCCTTCGTCCCGGAGGCTCGGCGGGTGCTCGAGCGGGCGAAGGGGGCGATTCCGAAATCGTGAAACGGAGAGCCTTTTTATCGGCGGTTGGGCGGATTGGCGGATGGGCGGTTGGTACACATCTGTTTGGTTTCCATCCGACCATCCGGCGATCCGCCGTTCCGTCGCTCCTTATCCCGATGGATGATTCGCAAACCGAGCACCTCAAAGCCTACGGTCTCACGTACCGGGCCATCCAGGCCGGTCTCAAGGCGGAGTGGCTCCTCAACTATCGCGGCGGCTCGTTTCTCATTCCCGATCTCGACGCGCTGCGGCGCGATGCGGCACTCAACGGCATCCGTACGGAGCCGGTCGACAGTGCCATGACGGCGGTGCGCGGCGAAATCGAAGCCAACAACATGGACGCTGTGCCGCTGGAGAAGGCCCCGAGGGTTGCCGTGTACGCGCCGCCCAACGCCGCTCCCTGGGACGACGCCGTCACCATGGCGCTGCAGTACGCCGGCATCCCATTCACCAAGATCTGGGATGGGGAGGTCATCAACGGCGGCCTGAAGGACTTCGACTGGCTGCATCTGCATCACGAAGACTTCACCGGCCAGTACTCCAAGTTCTTCCTCATCTACTCGGGGATGTCGTGGCTCGCCGAGATGGTGCAGCGCAACAGCGAGATGGCCAAGCGGCTCGGCTTCCAGACCGTGCCCGATCTCAAAAAGGCGGTGGCACGGAGCATCCGCGGGTACGTCGAGAACGGCGGCTTCCTGTTCGCGATGTGCACGGCGACCGAGACGATCGACCTGGCGCTCGCGGCGCACGACGTCGATATCGCTGCCACCTTTGCGGACGGCACACCGCTCGATCCCGATGCCGATGCGAAGCTCGATTGGAGCCAGGCATTCGCGTTCAAGGGTGCACACATCGAGACCAATCCACTCGTCGCGAGCTTCTCCGACATCGATGGCCATCAGGTGAACGGCGGGGCGCGCCGCCAGCCGCTGGGCGGGTTCAAGCTGTTCAACTTCAGCGCCAAAATCGATCCGGTGCCCACGATGCTCGTGCAGGGCCACCGTCAGGTGATTCCCGATTTCTATGGTCTGACGACGTCGTTCACGCGCAATCGGCTCAAGCCGGGCGTCACCATCCTCGCGGAAGAAGAGGGCGCGCCGTGGGTCAAATACATTCACAGCGACCTGGGGAAGGGGACCTGGACCTTCTTTGGCGGGCATGATCCCGAGGACCCGCAGCATCAGATCGGCGATCCGCCGACGGATCTCTCACTGCATCCGCACTCGCCGGGCTATCGGCTGATTCTGAACAACGTGCTGTTTCCCGCCGCGAAAAAGCGCGAGCTCAAGACGTGAGCGTCGAGCGCCTGACGGCGGCCGCGCGCACGCTCCTCCAGGAGGAGATCGCCGCGGCCCACGGGCGCGAGGTGTCGTTCGTGGTGCGCGCCGATCCGAACGGCACGCTCACGGACGCGCGCGTCGTGGCGCGTGGCACGATCGACGCCGTGCTCGCCCTCCCCGGCGTCGCGCAACGCGGCGAGATGCTGCTCCACAATCATCCCAGCGGCTTCCTCGAGCCCTCGGGCGCCGACCTGCACGTCGCCGCGCGGCTGCACGACGAAGGCGTCGGCTTTGGGATCGTCAACAACCACGTTGCGACGCTCTACGTGGTCGTGGAGTGTCCGCGAGCGCGCACCCTCGCGCGCCTCGATTCTCTCGAGATCGCGAACCTCCTCACGGAGTCCGGCCCTGTCGCGCGCGTCCTTGGGACGACCGCGTTCGAGGACAGGCCCGGCCAGCGCGATATGGCGGCCTACATCGCTGACGCCTACAACGACGGCGGCATCGCGCTGCTTGAAGCTGGAACGGGGGTCGGCAAGTCGTTCGCCTATCTCGTGCCGGCGCTCGAGTGGGCGCGGCTCAATGGCGAGCGCACGATCGTCTCGACCAACACGATCAACTTGCAGGAGCAGCTCGTCGGCAAGGACTTGCCGATTCTGTCGCGGGCTTTCTCGACCGGCGAGCGCGGCGTCACGTTCGCCCTGCTCAAGGGCTGGCGGAACTATCTCTGCCTCTCCCGCCTGGAGCAGGCGCGCGCCGGACAGGAATCTCTATTCGACGAGGGGCGCGGTGCCGAGCTTGAGTCGATCGCTGGTTGGGCCGCGCGGACGGCCGATGGGAGTCTCTCCGATCTCGTCGAGGAGCCGTCCAGCGACGTGTGGGATGCCGTTGCCGCCGAGTCGGACCTCTGCACGCGTCTTAAGTGCCCACACTTCGATCGCTGCTTTGTGTTCGCGGCGCGGCGTCGAGCAGCCGAAGCGGACGTTGTCGTCGTGAATCACCATCTGCTTGCCTCCGATCTCGCCGTGCGCATCGCGTCGGACAACTGGCAGGAGGCGGCCGTGCTTCCGCCGTACCGGCGGCTGGTACTCGACGAGGCGCACCATCTCGAGGACGTCGCCGCCCGGCACCTCGGGACGCAGGTCAGCATGCTCGGTGTGCAGCGACTGCTCGGCCGTCTCGAGCGCAACGGGCGGGGGCTGTTGCCGGCGCTGGCCGCCGAGCTCAGCACCCATGACGATCTGCTGGCATCGGCGAGCCGCGACCTGTTGACGCGCAGCGTGCTCGATGCACTGGTCGCGGCGCGCCGTTGGGCCGACGAGTTGTTCGCTCGACTGGGGCGGCGACTGGATGCCGACCAGGTGTTGCGTCTCACGGATGCGTTCGCCGCCGACGGCGTCTGGCGCGAGGGGCTCGATGTCGCGCTCGACAATCTGCTCGTCGCGTTCAGCAAGCTGCGCGATGGCGTCGAAACGATCGCCGACCGGCTGTCGATCGACGATCCCGCCGAGATGCGCACGCGGCTCATCGGCGAGCTCCGCGGCGTCGTGCGCCGGCTCGACTCAGC
>WNFD01013053.1_pt1 | contig 10735 bp, 10 predicted proteins | sample 5400491 | NCBI WGS metagenome assembly WNFD01 (sample SAMN13153343, study PRJNA577476) | soil metagenome | isolation source: 120 cm saprolite under Douglas fir tree site 2 hole 2 replicate 2 | place: USA:California | collected 2015-04-18 | reverse complement strand
ATGAAGCGGCGGACGATCTCCAGGAGACCGGCGCCCATCGAGTTGAGATGCTGCGGGATGCGCGCCGATTGCGCGACGCTGTAACCGTCGCGGTCGAAGATCGCCGTCGAGTAGTCGAGCAGCTCACGCACGATGGTCGAGCGGCTGGTGCGCCAGATGGTGACATCCATCTCGGCCGCCGCGGCGGTCAGTGCGTTGCGCAGAACCTCGAGTTCGATCGGGCCGAGCTGGGACATGGCGGTACCTATTAAATCACGCGTCGCGGCGCGCGACGAGGTTGCCGCCATGCTCGATCGTCGCGGTCCAGCCGGCGCCGAGCAGGACCGTCGTGTAGGGTTCCTCGATGAGCGCCGGGCCGGCGACCGTCGCCGCCAGCGCATCGCGGTGATGGACCGGGACGTCACGCCAGGCGCCGTCGAGAAAGGCGGCGCGGTGGTGCGCGATCTTCTCCGCCGCCGCAACCGTCGAGCGTCCATGTGGCCGCGCGAGGTGGCCGGTGAGGGTAAGGCGCAGCGTCACGATCTCGACCGGATCTCCCGGGTTGGCATAGGAGAATCGCCGTTCGTGCAAGGCGTGAAAGCACGCCAGCAATTCGCCGAGGCTGGCCGCGCTGACGGCAACGTCACCCCATGGCACCAGCAGCTCGAAGGCTTGACCATGATAGCGCATGTCGGCGGCGAGCGTGATGGTGCGGTCGCCGGCGGCGATGCCGTCGCGCCCGCCCTGGCGCCGGCTCTGTTCGCGTAGCCGCGCACAAATCGCGGCGATTTCCGCCAGGCTCTCCGGTCCAGCCGATAGAATGCGGCTCTGCGCGAAATCATGGACGATGTCGGACTGGAGAATGCCGTAAGCGGAGAAGGTGCCGGCATCGCGTGGAAACACGATTCGGGCGATGCCGAGCTCCTCGGCCACCGCGATGGCGTGCAGCCCGCCGGCACCGCCGAAGGAGAGCAGGGCGAAGTCGCGCGGATCGAGCCCCTTCTCGAAGAGGCTGAGACGGATCGCCGCGGCGAGGTTGGTATTGGTGACGGTGAGCAGCCCGGCGGCGGCCGCCTCGATTGTGAGGCCGAGCGGCGCGGCGATGCGGCTGGCGATGGCGTCGCGCGCCGCGGCGAGATCGAGCGCCATGGCGCCGCCGAGGAAATAATCGGGATCGAGCCGGCCGAGCACCAGATTGGCATCGGTTACCGTCGGCTCGCTGCCGCCATGGCCATAGCAGACCGGGCCTGGCCGCGCGCCGGCGCTGCGCGGGCCGACCGTCAACCGGCCGCCGGCATCGACCGCGGCGATCGAGCCGCCGCCGGCGCCGATGGTGCGGATCTCGACCATCGGCAGTCGGACCGGCAGGCGGTCGATCTCGCCTTGCGTAATCAGGCTGATGCGCCCGTCCTGCACGACCGAGACGTCGAAGCTGGTGCCGCCCATATCGATGCCGACGAGCTGCGGCATGGCGAGCGCCTCGGCGGTGCGCAAGGCGGCGAGGGCGCCGCCGCTCGGGCCGGAGAGGAGGAGGCGCACCGGCTGCTCGCCGGCGATCGCAGCGCTGCACACTCCGCCGTTAGACTGCACCAGGAGCAGGTGCGGCGCGAAGTTCTCGCGCCGGAGTCTCTCTTCGAGCCGACGCAAATACGAGCGCACCACCGGCATCAGCAGAGCATTGAGCACGGTCGTCGAGCTGCGCTCGTATTCGCGGATCTCCGGGCTGATCTCGGAGGAGAGGGCGACCGGCAGATCGGGAAGTGCGGCCGCGATGGCGTCGCGCAGCCGGCGCTCATGCGCCGGGTTGACGAAGGCGTTGAGCAAGGCGATGGCGACGGTCTCGACCTCGAGCGCGACGAGGCGTTCGATGAGCGCCGCGACGGCGGGGGCGGCGAGCGCCAGCTCGACGGCGCCGGACGCCGTCATCCGCTCGGCGATACCGAGACGGCGGTCGCGCGGGATGAGGACCGGCGGCTGGCTCGGCCGCAGCCCATAGACGTCGCGGCGATTGTGGCGGCCGATCTCGATGACGTCCTCGAAACCCGCCGTCGTGACGAGGGCGCCGCGCGGCAACTTGCGCTCCAGCACCGCATTGGTGGCGATCGTCGTGCCGTGCAGCAAGAAACCGATCTCGTCGAGGCGGAAGCCGAAGCGCTCCGCCGCCGCGGCGATGCCGGTCATCAGCCCGATCGAGGGATCGTCGGGCGTCGTCGGCGTCTTGAGGCTATGGAGCGCGCCGCTCGCCTCGTCGAGGATCTGCAGGTCGGTGAAGGTGCCGCCGATATCGATACCGATGCGGATCGTTCGGGGCCCGGTTGCCACGCCAGGATCCGGTTCTCAGAGCCCGGCGACGGCCGGCAGGTCCATCTCCATGATCGCCATGTGGAAGGCGTAGGAGACCTCGCCATCCTCCTCGTCGCGGTAGATGATGCCGATGAATTCGCCGCCAAGATGGACCTCCACCGAGCCATCGCGGGCGGGCTTCGGTCCGAGAACGATCCGCTCGGTGCCGAACTTGTCGCGCAGATATTTTTGCAGTCGCGCCATTTCCGACTTGTTCACATCGATCCTCCGCCTGACCTCTTTAACAATGCCGAGTATTGACAATATGTAACAGTGAGCTGCGTATCACCACGCAGATATGGAGTTCGGGGAGAGTTATTCCATGACGAAGCATATGACGGCAATGGTCCAAGGCAGCCGCGGCTCGCGCACCTATTCGAATGACGGCGCGGCGCCGATGCAGCGCAGCCTGACCCCGACACCGAGCCCGTCGCAGCCGTCTCTCGCCCCGCGCCCGTCGCCGCTCGCGCCGGCCTATGGCGGCGGCTTCATGCAGCAGCATCCGTTCATGAGCGGCCTGATGGGTGGCTTCATCGGCGCCGGGCTGGCCGGCATGCTGTTCGGACACAGCGCCTATGCCGCCGACGGCTCGGGGGTCGGCTCGATGCTGGGCATGCTCCTGCAATTTGCCCTCATCGGCGGGCTGATCTGGCTCGCCATATCGTTCTTCCGCCGTCGCAGCCCGCTCGCGACAGCGTCCGGTATGTACCCCATGGCGGCCACTGCCATGCCTGCCGCGGCCGCTCCGCGCGACCCCGTTGAGATTCCGATCGTCGAGGCTGATTTCTCGGCCTGGAGCGACCTCCTGACCGGTATTCAGGCGGCCTGGTCGAAGGGGGATCTCGGCTCGCTGCGGCGTTACGTGACGCCGGAGATGTTGTCGTATTTTTCGGAAGAGCTCTCGCGCAACGCCAGCCAAGGCGTCGAGAACCGGGTCGAGCGAGTGACGCTTCTCAAAGGCGATCTCCAGGAAGCGTGGAGCGAGGGCGAGCTGGAATACGCCACGGCGCGGCTGCGGTGGAGCGCCGTCGACTACATGGTCGCGCTGCCGCAAGCGAATGGCGGCGGGCAGGAGGTCATCGTGCGCGGTGACCCGTCGCAGGTGACCGAAGCGACGGAGACCTGGACCTTCGTGCGCTCGCATGGCGGTCATTGGCTCCTCTCGGCGATCCAGCAGGTGTGATCGGCGGGCGCCTCGCATTGGCTAGTTTTGCGGCGTGACCGGCCAGCTGCTGCCGCCGCTGCTGATTAATTAGGCAGAGTGCCGCCGGTTTCGTTGCCATGGCGGGATCCGGCACGCTGCCATAAATCTTTAACCCAGGCTTTCGCCCGGTTTTCACCCGCGAATCTGATTGGCCCGGTTTTTGCTCTTACTAGAGCGGCGCGACGTCTTTGCGTCCGCTCAGGGGAAAGCAAACCGGAGGGTTCAATAAATGACACGGGTTTCGTACGGCCTGGGAATTGCCGCGCTGCTCGGCGCTGCGGCGATCGGGGCATCGCCGGCGGCGGCGCAGGACACCATCAAGGTCGGCGTGCTGCATTCGCTGTCGGGCACGATGGCGATCAGCGAGACGACGCTGAAGGACACCGTCCTCATGATGGTCGATGACCTCAACAAGAAGGGTGGGCTGCTCGGCAAGAAGGTCGAGGCAGTGGTCGTCGACCCGGCCTCGAATTGGCCGCTCTTCGCCGAGAAGGCGCGCGAGCTGATTTCGAAGAACAAGGTGGACGTCGTCTTCGGCTGCTGGACCTCGGTATCGCGGAAGTCGGTCCTGCCGGTCTTCGAGGAGCTGAACGGCCTGCTCTTCTATCCCGTGCAATACGAAGGCGAGGAGAGCTCGCGTAACGTCTTCTACACTGGCGCCGCGCCGAACCAACAGGCGATCCCGGCGGTCGAATACCTGATGAGCAAGGATGGCGGAGAGGTCAAGCGCTGGGTGCTCGCCGGTACCGACTATGTCTATCCGCGTACCACCAACAAGATCCTCGAGTCTTTCCTGAAGGCCAAGGGCGTCGCGCAGGAAGACATCATGATCAACTACACGCCGTTCGGTCATTCCGACTGGCAGACGATCGTCGCCGACATCAAGAAGTTCGCTTCGGCGGGCAAGAAGACGGCCGTCGTCTCGACGATCAACGGCGACGCCAACGTGCCGTTCTACAAGGAGCTCGCCAACGCCGGCATCAAGGCCAAGGACATTCCGGTCGTCGCCTTCTCGGTCGGCGAGGAGGAGCTCGCCGGTATCGACACCAAGAACTTGGTCGGCCACCTCGCTGCCTGGAACTATTTCGAGTCGGTCAAGAACTCGACCAACGATGCGTTCATCAAGCAGTGGCACGCCTACATCAAGAACGAAAAGCGCGTCACCAACGATCCGATGGAAGCGACCTATATCGGCTTCAAGATGTGGACGCAGGCCGTCGAGCAGGCCGGCACGACCAATATCGACGCCGTCCGTCAGGCCATCGTCGGCCAGAAGGTGAAGGCGCCGTCGGGCTTCGTTGCCACCATGTACCCGAACCACCACCTCTCCAAGCCGGTGATGATCGGCGAAATCCAGGCGAGCGGTCAGTTCGACGTCGTGTGGCAGACCAAGGAGCCGGTCATTGCCGACGCCTGGAGCAAGTACATCCCGGAGAGCGCTAAGCTAACCGCGGATTGGACCTTCCCATGGGTCTGCGGCAACTGCACCGAGCCTAAGTACAAGGTCAACTAGGCTCGCGACGGAACACCCACCCCGCGCCCGCGCTGTCTCCTCCTGCGCCGGCGCGGGGTAACCTCCCTCTCTCCCCTCGTGCCCAACCGAGGGGGGAGAGGGAGGGGTGACGAAAACGGCGATCGTAAGGTCATGGTCGGAATGACGAGCGTGGCGTTGAAGAGAGGTCGAGGTGAGGGCTCGGTCAGCTTACCCTGCAGCCGCCGCAATGAGCGGCGTGCAGCCCTCACCCCGACTCTTCCCCGCTCTCGCGCAAGCCAACGGCTTGCGCTGCCGCGCGAGGCGTCGCGGCGCTTTGGCGAAGGCAAGTAGGAGCGCGGGAGGTTTGTCGTGGGCGAGGGTGATCACACCGGTTTTCGGTCTCCTTGTATGCCTCCTTGGAGCAATCGGCCCTTGCCTCGCCGCCGATCTTCCCGGTCTCATCGCGGCGCTCGGCGCGGAGGATTTCGACGGTCGCATCAAAGCGGTGGACGATCTCGGCGCCTTCGGTGACGGCCACGCCATCCCGGCCCTGCAGGCGCTCACTGAGGGCAATCTCTACACGACGGCCGACAAGCGCGTCGTCATCGGCGAGGCCGCGGGCAGCGGCTACAAGCTGACGGATCCCGTCACCCTGGCGCCGCTCGGCGAGGCGGCGAGCGACGCGGTCGAAAAGATCCGTGTCAACAATCGCCTGCGCGGCTCGATCGCCGGCGCGCTGTCGCGCCTCATGCTGTTCAGCCCCAATCGCGAGGACCGCCTGTCGGCCGCGCGCGACGCGCTGAAGCACGGCTCGGCCGAGGCTGCCGAGACGCTCGAGAAGGCGCTTGCCGCCGAGCATGACGACGAATTGCGCGTGGTGATGCAATCGAGCCTCTTCGCCATTCGCCTCAACGCCGGCACGCCGGAGCAGCGCATCGCCGCGATCAAGGGGCTCGCCGGCTCGAACGATCCGGAGGTCGGCAGCCTGCTGGCACATCTCGCTGCCGCCCCGGATACCGATGCCACCGTGCGCCAGGCGGCGAGCGCCGCGCTCGCTTCGCTCGAGCGCCGGCAGGTCTATATCGGCCTCGGCCTCAACCTCTTCCAGGGCATCAGCCTCGGCAGCGTCCTCCTCCTCGCGGCGATCGGCCTCGCCATCACCTTCGGCGTGATGGGCGTGATCAACATGGCGCATGGCGAGATGATCATGCTCGGCGCCTATTCCGCCTATGTCGTCCAGGAAATCTTTCGCGCAATGCTGCCGGCGAGCCTGTTCGGCTGGTATCTCATCGTCGCGGTTCCGGTCGCCTTCGCCGTCGCCGGCGCCGTGGGCATCCTCCTCGAGCGCTGCATCATCCGCTTCCTCTACGGCAGGCCGCTCGAGACGCTGCTCGCCACCTGGGGCATCAGCCTGGTGCTGCAACAGGCGGTGCGGATGATCTTCGGCGCCCCCAACAAGGAAGTCTCGAACCCATCCTGGATGACCGGTGGTTTTGAGGCGATCGGCGGCTTCTTCGTCACTTGGAACCGCCTTTACATCATCGTGTTCTGCTTCGTCGTCCTTGGCATCCTCGTGCTCATCGTGCAGCGCACCCATTTCGGCCTGCAGATGCGCGCGGTGACGCAGAATCGCGACATGGCGCGGGCGATGGGCATCCCATCGGCGCGCGTCGACGCGCTGACCTTTGGCCTCGGCTCCGGCATCGCCGGGATGGCGGGGGTGGCGCTCAGTCAGATCGGCAATGTCAGCCCCAATCTCGGCACCATCTATATCGTCGACAGCTTCCTCGTGGTCGTCTTCGGCGGTGTCGGCAATCTGACCGGCACGCTGGTCGGCGCAATGTCGCTCGGCATCGTCAACAAATTCCTCGAGCCGGTCGCCGGCGCGGTGCTCGGCAAAGTCGTCATCCTGATCGCCATCATCATCTTCATCCAGCGGCGGCCGCGCGGCCTCTTCGCGCTCAAAGGCCGCACGGTGGAGGCGTGACGATGAACCGGCGCTCGCTGCTCGACCGGCGCGGCTGGGCGACGTTCCTTGCCGTCGGGTTCATCCTCCTCGTCGTGCTGCCGCTGATGAATGTCTGGGCGTCGCCGGGTTCGACCTTCAGCCTGCCGAACTATCTCGTACCGCTGCTCGGCAAATATGCCTGCTACGCCATCCTCGCCCTCAGTCTCGATCTCGTCTGGGGCTATGCCGGCATCCTCAGTCTCGGCCACGGCGCTTTCTTCGCGCTCGGCGGCTACTGCATGGGCATGCACCTGATGCGGCAGATCGGCACGCGCGGCGTTTACGGCAACGCCGAGCTGCCCGATTTCATGGTCTTCCTCAATTGGAAGGAACTGCCCTGGTACTGGTACGGCTTCGACCATTTCGCCTTCGCCGCGCTCATGGCCCTGCTGGTTCCCGGGCTTCTCGCACTTATCTTCGGCTTTCTGGCATTCCGCTCGCGCATCACCGGCGTCTATCTCTCGATCATCACCCAGGCGATGACGTTCGCGCTGCTTCTCGCCTTTTTCCGCAACGACATGGGATTCGGCGGCAACAATGGGTTGACCGATTTCAAGACGCTCCTCGGCTTCACGGTGTCGGATCCGGGGACGCGCCTTGCGCTCTACATACTCTCGGTGGTGTCGCTCGGCGGCGCGTTCCTGCTCTGCCGCTTCATTACGGTATCCAAGCTCGGTCGAGTTCTCCTCGCCTTGCGCGACGCCGAGAGCCGGGTGCGCTTCCTCGGCTATTCGGTCACCCATGCCAAGCTCTTTGTCTTCACCGTCTCCGCCGTCCTTGCCGGCTTTGCCGGCGCGCTCTACGTGCCGCAGGTCGGCATCATAAATCCCAGCGAGTTCTCGCCGGCGAATTCGATCGAGATCGCCATCTGGGTCGCCATCGGCGGCCGCGGCACCCTGGTCGGCGCAATTCTCGGCGCTATCATCGTCAACGCCGGCAAGAGCTATCTGACCGGCGCGGCGCCGGATCTTTGGCTCTTCGTCCTCGGTGGTCTCTTCATCCTGGTGACGTTGGTCTTGCCGCAGGGGCTTGTCGGGTTGCTGCGACGGCCGGCCGGTGCAAGGCTGATGCAAGCGGCAGCGGCCGAATGATCCCGCTGGGCGATAGGGCGGGCCCGCGATGATGGCCGCGCAATGATGAACGAAGCCCTCTCCATGCTGCGTGGCGAAACTGCTATCGCCGCTGCCCGCGTCGAAGCGGGTGCGGCGTCGCCGTCGCCGGCAGCCGGCAATGCGCTCCTCTATCTCGATGGGGTCACCGTCAGCTTCGACGGATTCAAGGCGCTCAACGAGCTTTCCCTCATCGTAGAGAAGGGCGAGCTGCGCACCATCATCGGCCCGAACGGTGCCGGCAAGACTACGATGATGGACGTGGTCACCGGCAAGACCCGGCCCGATTCGGGACAGGTATTCTTCTCCGGCACCACCGATCTCAGCAAACTCGACGAGGTGGCGATCGCCAATCTCGGAATCGGCCGCAAATTCCAGAAACCGACCGTCTTCGAGAATCTCAGCGTCTTCGAGAATCTCGAGCTGGCGCTCAAGACCGGGCGCGGCACCTGGCGCACCCTGTTCGCGGTCTTGTCGGCCGCCCAGCGCGAGCGGATCGCCATGACGTTGGCGACGATCGGCCTTGCCGAGCGAAGCGCCGAGCTCGCCGGCGCGCTCAGCCACGGCCAGAAACAGTGGCTCGAGATCGGCATGCTGCTGATGCAGGACCAGCAGCTTCTCTTGCTCGACGAGCCGGTCGCCGGCATGACCGACCGCGAGACCGACGAGACCGCGGCGCTCATCCTCGCCCTGGCGCGCGAGCACACGATCATCGTCGTCGAGCACGACATGGCCTTCGTGCGCAGTCTGGGGGCGCGCGTCACCGTGCTGCACGAAGGCAGCGTTCTCGCCGAGGGCTCGATCGACCACGTGCAGAACGATCAGCGCGTCATCGAAGTCTATCTCGGGCGATAGCGCATATGCTGACCGTCGAAGCTGTCGATCTCTTTTATGGCGCGAGCCAAGCGCTCCGCCGCGTCGGCATCAGCGCGACCAAAGGCGCGGTAACTTGTCTGCTCGGCCGCAACGGCGTCGGCAAGACCAGCCTGTTGCGGGCCATCGTCGGCTTGCAGCCGATCCGCAGCGGCCGCATCGCGTGGGATGGCACTGACCTGACCGCCCTTGCACCGCATCAACGCGCGCGGTGCGGCCTCGCTCTGGTGCCGCAGGGCCGAGAGATCTTCCCCCGCCTCACCGTCCTGGAGAACCTGCAGACCGGGTTTTCCGCGCTGCCGCGCGGCGAGCGCGTCGTCCCCGACGAGATCTACACGCTATTCCCGGTGCTGCGCACCATGCTGGCCCGTCGCGGCGGCGATCTCTCGGGTGGTCAGCAGCAACAGCTTGCCATTGCCCGCGCGCTGGTGATGAAGCCGAGCCTGCTCATTCTCGACGAGCCGACCGAAGGCATCCAGCCGTCGATCATCAAGGACATCGCTGCGGTGATCCGCCGACTCGCCGCGCGCGGCGATATGGCGATTCTGCTCGTCGAGCAATATTTCGATTTCGCCCGCGAACTCGCCGACAGCTTCGCCGTCATGGAGCGCGGCGAGATCGTCCTTGCCGGCGGTAAGGAGGACATGATCGAGAGCAAGTTGCGCGCGCATCTCACGGTGTGAGCATCTGCGCCGGCGCCGTCGTTACTCCGCCACAAACCCTCTCCCTCCGGGAGAGGGCAGGGTGAGGGTAGCGCCGTGCCTCTTCCGGTGCCGGCAAAGGATCGTCTCGGGTCGGGTTTGCTCGTTGCGCCACCCATGCTACGCCACGAGGCCTTGCCGGCGAACTGCGCCGACTGAAGCTTGGGTCGCGCTAAGGCCACCGCGCATCCTCATTCGAAACGGACGTACCCTCTGTGATTTGATACACCCTTCGGGAGCCGGATGGTTCCCTGAGGACGACCAACGTAGCTCTCATAACGTTTGATCGAACCGTCGTTTATCGCTCGATCGTAATCGGACTTGCCGAATATCCGGACGCCGTGTTGGTCGAGTAGTGCTCCCGGAAATTCTGTCAGTTCCATAAACCAGTCACCTGTCTTGCGGTAGTACGCTTGCTTGACTGTTATCTTGTGTCTGGCGATCAACCGTTTTGCCGTAACACGCTCGGCCATAGTCTCCTCCACGCGGTATTAGTCAGGTTTATCGGCGGTGGCGCATCAAAGGTAGTGGTACCTACCTTTCCCGAAGTCCTCACGTCCTTCCGGAGGCTACTTGGTTAGATGATACCCCTCATTTGTAAGCGCTTTTCTAACCGCGTTTGTTTGGCCCGGATCTGAAGCGCCATTCTCCAGGGCGAACTTGACGGCCTCCTCGCGTATTTTCCGGATTTCCTCCTTGTTGGATCGAGCGGGCAATGGCCATCGCCGCTCTTTCCCATCGTGAAACGAGACAAGCAGCGCCTCGTTATGCACTCCCGCATGCATTCGCCGATTTGCATGCTGGGTCCGAGTGGGTCGTATCGCAGAAGCCTCGTTGATGCTTTGTCCGACCAGAGGTGTTCTTCTCACAATTTCGAAGACGCGCCGCAGCACATCATCTTCCGTTTCGCCAAATTTCCCACGCTGCGCGATCGCGTCCCAAACCTCGTCAGATATCCGGATAGTTCGCATCCAAATCTCCTATATACTAATAAGTATCTCTTTACTTTTAAGTAGTCAAGCAGTAAATTCAACCTTCTCGGCA
>WNFD01018983.1_pt1 | contig 10736 bp, 10 predicted proteins | sample 5400491 | NCBI WGS metagenome assembly WNFD01 (sample SAMN13153343, study PRJNA577476) | soil metagenome | isolation source: 120 cm saprolite under Douglas fir tree site 2 hole 2 replicate 2 | place: USA:California | collected 2015-04-18 | reverse complement strand
TGGGCGCCGGTTCGGAGCACGCCAAAGAATACGATCGGGTGCCAGGGCGTGTTCGGCATATAGAGCGCGACCGCATGGCCGCGATCGATTCCGATATGCCGGAAAGCTGCCGCCGCGCGCGCGGCGTGGTCACCCAGCCCGCGGTAGCTGATGCATCGGTCCTGATATTCAAGCGCCGGCCGATCGCCGTATTCCGCAACAGCGCGGTCGAGCAGTTCCTGCAACGTGGAGGTCGCAATCGGGCTGTCCCAGCGCATGCCGGCCGGGTAGGATTTTTCCCACGCATAGGGGCGTCCGACATGCACCATGCATCACGCGCCGCGAGCGCACTGAAGCGGCACTCCGCCCTCGCCTGAAGGAGGCATCGCCTGCGCGCGGCGCTTCGATTGCGGAATCGCCATTCCTCAGCCACCGACCTCGCCGCTCATGAGAGGGCCGAACAACTCCCAACGCTCACCGTTGAATCGCTCCATCTGCATCTGTTTGATCGGCGCAAAATCGTTCGGGCCAGTGTTGATTCTCGAGCCGGGCAGCAGCATGTCGAGTTCAAGATTCTTGAGGCTCGCAGCCTGCTTCATGACGTTCTCGCGGGTGAGATTATCACCGCTCTGCTTGAGCACCGCGACCAAGGTCTGTGCCACCAAATAACCGTACACCGTAAAGGTCGACGTCTTGTCGCCGTCCGGATAATACTTGTCCATGAAGGCCGACCATTTCTTATATGCCGGGTCGTCCTTCCAGGTCGGATCAGTCGGATCCTTGAGGTAGGCCGTCGTCAGCACGCCTTTGGCATTGTCAAAACCGGCAGGTTTGAGCACCGAGCCCACCGAGTTGGAAACGTTGTTGAGGAGGTGGAGCGGGTGCCAGCCGAGCTCGGCGATTTTCTTGATCGCCTGGGCGGCGAATTTTGGCGTTGCAACATTGAAGACGATGTCGGCGCCCGACGCCTTGAGGTTGATAACCTGAGAATCGACCGTCGGGTCGCTGGTCTCATAGGGCACCTCGGCCACGATCCGCATCTTGCCGTTGAGCCCGTCTTTCAGCCCCTTTAGGTAGTCCTTGCCGTAATCATCATTCTGGAAAAGGACGCCGATTTTTCCCTGCGCGTGGTTCTTCAGCAGATATTCGGCGTAGATGCGCGCTTCGCTCTGGTAGCTGGGCTGCCAACTCATAGTCCAGGGAAAGTGCTGCGGATCATTCCATTTCGTCGCGCCCGTCGCGACAAAAAGCTGCGGCACTTTTTTCGCATTCATATAGCGCTGGATCGCCGTGTTATGCGCCGTTCCCAGCGACTGGAATATCAGCAGAACCTCGTCGCTCTCAACGAGCCTGCGCGCTTGCTCGACGGTCTTGGGCGGGCTGTAGCCGTCGTCATAGCTGATGAAATTGATCTTGCGGCCGTTGACGCCACCCTCGGCGTTGACCTTGCGAAAGTATGCAGCCTGGGTTTTTCCGATCTCGCCATAGGCTGAAGCCGGGCCGCTGTAGGGCATGATATTGCCGATTTTGATTTCGCTGTCGTTCGCGCCGGGATCGTATTTTTTCTGCGCCACGGCTGGGCTCACCGCAACTGCGGCGATGGCCAGTGCTGCTGCCACGGTCATCCAATGCTGGTCATTTCGCATTTTCATCTCCCACCAGTGAGCGCTCACGTCGGCCTGCAGCGAGTCATTTCAGTGAACTGGCGTGCGATCTCAATGAGCCGGCTCAAGTCCACCAACGAGCAATGCGGCCGACGATCAATCGGATAAATCCTGCCGCGCCGGAAGGCATCAGGTAGATCACCGCAATCAGGATAACCCCGTAAACCGCTTGCGCCAAGCCCTTGGACACTTCCTCGGCAATATTGGGCACGAACAAGATGAACAAACCACCCAATAATGTACCGGGTATGGAGCCAACCCCGCCGATCACCAAGCCGACGAACAACGCAATGGCGAGATTGAACGTGAAGCTGTCCGGCGCCACAAACTGGACTGCGATCGCTCCAAGTGCGCCGGCGACGCCGGTGTAGAATGCGCTGACCCCGAACGTCAGGGACTTGTAGAGCGCGACGTCGACGCCCATGGCGCTCGCGGCGATGGGATTGTCGCGGATCGCCATGATGGCCCGGCCGGTTCGGCTTCTCACCAGATTGACGGCGCCGGCATACATCAACGCCGCGGTCAGGATCGTGAAGTAATAAAGCCATTGATCGGAGTTCAGGGGGAGGCCGAACGGAGCATCCGGCTTGAGAATCACGATGCCCTGGACGCCCCCGGTCCATGGCTCGAGCGGCGTCGATTTCAGGAGTTGCGGCATCGCAATCGCGAGGGCAAAAGTGGCGAGCGCAAGATACAAGCCCTCAAGGCGCAAGGCCGGCAGGCCGAAGAGGAATCCAACGATGAAACAGGCCGCCCCGGCTGCTGGTACCGTCCAGTAGTAGGCGACGTCGGCCTGATCCATCAGGATCGCGGCCGTATATGCGCCGATGCCATAAAAAGCGCTGTGGCCAAGCGAGAATTGTCCGTTGAAGCCGGTGAGCAGGTTCAGTCCGAGAATTGCCACGGCGTAGATCAAGGCGAGCGTGAGTTGAAAAACCAGGAAGCCTTTGATTGCGAGCGGCAAGAGCAACGCGAGGAACACGCCGGCAATCACGGCGGCCCGGCTCCACGTCTTTATGGAAAGGCCCGCAACGGTCTTGGCCGCAGCGGGCGCGAGGTCGGATTTAAGCGGTTGCTTCATCACGCTACACCCGAGTGACGACGGTCCGGCCGAACAGGCCGCTGGGCTTTACAGTCAGCACCACGACGATGATGAAGAGCGCGATGGTGAGCTTGAGCTCCCGGCCCACGTACGGAATGAAAGTGCCGGCAAGATTCTCGATGACGCCGACCGCAAATCCGCCGAGCACGGCGCCTCCGGGGCTGGTCAGCCCACCGACCACGGCGCCGGCAAAGCCATAGACCAGGATGCTGTTCATCATATTCGGATCGAGGAACACCACCGGCGCGATCATGACGCCGGCGACTGCGCCGATCGCCGCCGCCATGCCCCAACCGAGCGCAATCATCCAGCCGACGCGAATGCCGGAAAGCCGCGCGGATTGCGGGTTTGCGGCCGCTGCGCGCATCGCAAGCCCGATCCGCGTATGACGGAAGAACACGTAGAGCAGCACCAGCATCGCCAGCGTCACGCCCATCATTCCGGCGTCATGCGAACTCATCAGGCCGTCGCCGAACAGGGGACGCGAGCCAAACGGGGTGGGAAAGCTCTTGACATTGTAGTCCCAGATGAAGCCCGCGAGGCTGTTGAGAATGGCGAATAAGGCGATAAACACCACCACGTGGGACAGCACCGGCGCGTTATGGATGGGCCGGAAAAGGAGCCGTTCGATGGCGATGCCGGCGACGAAAGAGAACGCGGCGGTGCCGACGAACGCCACCCAGTATGGCGCGCCCCATTGTATCAGCTGCCAGGCGATGAAGGTTGAGAACATCGCCATTTCGCCTTGCGCGAAATTCAAATGATTGATCGTCTGGTAGATCATGACGATCGCCAGCGCCAGGCACGCATAGATGCTGCCGGTCGCTACTCCGGCCAGCACCTGATGCAGGAACAGGTCCATCCGGTTCTCCTAATACCCGAGATAGGCGCGACGGACATTTTCGTCGTTGCGCAGATCGTGCGCTGCGCCAGTCATCACCAGTTGGCCGGTCTCGATCAGATAGGCGCGATCGGCGAGATCGAGCGCCAGCGAGGCATTCTGCTCGACCAGCAGCATGCTGACGTTCTCGACCCGGTTGAGGGTGCGCAGGATTGCAAACAATTCTCGCACGATTAGCGGCGCGAGCCCGAAGGACGGCTCGTCGAGCAACATGAGCTTCGGCCGCAGCATCAAGGCGCGCGCCAGCGCCAGCATCTGCTGCTCGCCGCCGCTCAGCGTGCCGGCCTGCTGCTTGCGCCGCTCCTTGAGGCGCGGAAAATACCCATAGGCGCGTTCGATGTCGGCCGAGATTCCAGCGCGGTCGCGCCGCGACATGGCCCCGATCTCAAGGTTTTCCTCGACGGTCTGGGAGACGAAGGTGCCACGGCCTTGCGGCACGTGGGCAATGCCAAGTCGCACGATGTCTTCGGTCGCGCGTCCGGCCAGCGATTGGCCGCGGAACCGAATGTCGCCGGTGGAGTGCACCATGCCGGAAACTGCGCGCAGGGTTGTTGTCTTGCCAGCGCCATTGGCGCCGAGCAGGGTGGTGACGCCACCTTCGGCGACCTTGAGATCAAGCCCGAACAGCACCTGGGTGGCGCCGTAGAAAGCGCAAAGCCCAGCGGTCTCCAGCAGCATCGCGGCCATCACTTCGCGGTCCCGAGATAGGCAGCGATAACATCCGGGTCGGCTCGCACCTCGGCCGGCGTGCCTTCGGCGATCTTGCGGCCGAAATCGAGCACCACGACTTTGTCGCAGATCGACATGACGAGATTCATGTGATGCTCGACCAGCAGCACGGTGACGTGGCGCTCGTCGCGAATTCTTCCGATCAGGCGGCCAAGGCTCTCGACCTCGTGGTGATTGAGGCCACCGGCAGGCTCGTCCAGCAGCAGGAGCTTCGGCCTGGCCGCAAGCGCGCGGGCAAGCTCGACCCGTTTCTGCAGGCCGAACGGCAGGTCCGAGACCGCCTGTGTGGCGACGTCGCGCAGATCGAGATATGCAATGAGTTCCCACGCCTCTGCGGTGAGTGCCGCGTCGCGGCGGACCGCCCCAGGGAGGCCGAGGGCATCGGTTAGAAAGTTGCCGCGGCTCTGCCGGTGGCCGCCGACCCTTATGTTGTCGAGGACCGACATGCTGCCGAACAGGGCAAGGTTCTGGAATGTGCGGCAGATACCGATATCGACGATCCGGTGCGACGGGATTTTGAGAATGCTGCGGCCTTCGACCAGGATATCGCCGGCGACTGGCGCGTAGAGACGACTGAGGCAGTTGAACAGCGTCGTCTTGCCGGCGCCGTTCGGCCCGATCAAACCGAGCAACTGGCTCGGCTTGAGATCGAACGACACGCCGTCGAGCGCCACGATGCCGCCGAAGCGGACCGCCACATCGCGGACCGCCAGCAGCGGCTGGACTGCCGATGCCGCGGGCGTCGCCTCGGCCGCGTACGCGACAGCGCTCATCGCCCGGGTCTCCCTTGGTGCGAGCAGCGCGGGGGCCGTCTGCCGGAGGCAGGCAATAAGCAGGGCCGCGGCGTGCACGACAAATGCCGACGGTCGCGATTGTTCGCAACGTGATTCGACATGATCCCCCACATGCCGCCGGCTTCGCGGCGTTTGCACTCACGCGACGATGATGCCTGCTATGGCGGCTCTTCTCGAAGGGAACCGCCTAATACCGGATTGATCCTAGTTCATCTCGCAGACAGGGCAAAGAGGTTGGGGGCGCCTCGGCCGCGCGGTTCGCGGCGTCAACGCCAACATGCGATTCTTCACGGATCTGTTGGCTTCCCCGGGCGCAACTCGCTGCGCTGAATCACACTGGCGCGCTTGGCCCTGATGGACTATATCTCCGGTATCTATCTTTGTGCGAGAATGACTTCTCGTGGCTGAAACCCGAACGGCAAAGCTTTTCAAACACGGCCGCAGCCAGGCGGTGCGCCTGCCGAAGGAATTTCGCATGGCCGGCACCGAAGTGCGCGTGCGCCGGATCGGGCGCGGTGTGCTTCTGGAGCCTATCGAGCGCGATCTCGCGGACGTCGCGGCGATCTTCACCGAGATCGACAGACTGGGCGCCGCCGATTTTTTGCCGGAGGGGCGTCCTGAGCAGCCGGCAATGCCGACGCAGCGAGCCGCCTTCGAGGAAACCCGGCCTACTCCCCCCTGATATTGGCCGCCCTGATGATCGGCCACCACTTCTCGGCCTCTGCCTTGTGATACGCAGCGAGCGCCTCCGGCGTCTGTTGTGCGCGCGGCATGATCTCCTGGCCGATGTCGGTCAGCCGGCGGCGCACCGCGGCATCGGCGAGCGCGTCCATTACGGCGGCGTTCAGCTTGGCGATGACCTGGTCAGACGCGCCCTTGGGGATCCACAGGCCGTGCCAGAAGGTGAGGTAAAGTCCCGGCACGCCGAGTTCGTCCACGGTCGGTACGTCGGGCGTCGCGAACCAGCGCGTCGGCGCCATCACCGCATAGGTCTTGACCTGACGGCTCCGCACGGCCGGCAGGGCCGTTGTGCCCTCGGCAAATTGGAGATCGACTTGGCCGCCGACCAAATCCTGCATCGCTGGACCGCCGCCGCGATACGGTACGAAGTGGAAGCGGGTGCCTGTAACCTTCTGGAAATAGGCGCCGCTGACATGGGCGGCGCTGCCGACGCCGACGGTTGGGCTCACGGTCAGGAGCGAGACCGGCGCGAAATCTTTCAGGACATCATACGAAACCGGATAAACCGCGCTGGCGCCGACGTGGCTCAGCCAGTTGCCGATGCTCAGCGTGTAACCGTCGGGCGCCGCACGGGCGGCGCGGGCGACCCCGATGCTGCCGCCGGCGCCGGTGACGTTCTCGATCACCATCGGTTGGCCGAGCTGCGCACTCATGTGGTCAGCGAGAATGCGCGCGATCGGGTCCGCGACGCCGCCGGGCGGCACCGGCACGATGACCGTGATGGGGCGGGACGGATAGACTTGAGACGAATAGACCTGGGCGGCCGCAGGCTTGGCAATAACACCGACGCAGCAGACCGCCACGAGCGCGAACAAGATAACTCGCAGTACAGCCATGTTCCTCTCCATCGCCGTAACACACAAAATATCATCGTGCACCATCATCCATCAACCTCGTCCTGAGAGCCTGACCGAAAATAAAGCGGGTGATTCCGGCCCGGTTGTGATTCCTTCGTGTTTGCGATTCGACGAGGGGCACAACATGGCTTGGACCAAAACCACCCGCAAAATATATCGCCGCAAAGAGCTTCGCTATGCAAGCGACACGACAGCGAAGGAGTGGATATTGTTGAGCCCTCTGTTGCCGAAGCCGAGCCGGGTCGGGCGTCCGCGCGAGGTTGACCTTCGCACGATCATGGATGCGATCCTCTACATCCTTGCGACCGGCTGCCAATGGCGTGCCTTGCCGAAAGACTTTCCGCCGTTCACGACGGTTCAGCATTATTTCTACGATTGGCGCGACAGGCGGGTGTGGCCGCGGATCAATCGGACCCTGGTCGAGCGCGCGCGCTTGGCAGCGGATCGCAAGCGCACCCCTTCGGCCGGCGTCATCGACAGCCAGACCGTGAAGACGACGGAAAGCGGCGGTCCACGCGGGTTTGATATGGGAAAGAAAGTGATGGGGCGCAAACGTCACATTATCACCGACACGATCGGTTCGTTGCTGGTCCTGCAAGTGCACCCAGCCAATATCCAGGACAATCACGGCGCGGTGCCGCTGTTGAAACAGCTCGGCCACGCGTTCCCCAGGCTGCGGCATATCTTCGCCGACCGCGTCTACCGCGGCGACAAGCTGCTCAACGCGGTCGCCGAACTGGGGCCATGGACCATTGAGATCATCACACGAACGAAGAGTATCGGCACTTTCAAGGCTGAGCCGAAACGCTGGGTGGTTGAACGGACCTTGGCCTGGCTCAACCGCTGTCGTCGCCTCGCCAAGGATTTCGAGGAGACAATCGCCAGCGCAGAGGCGTGGGTCATGCTCGCAAGCATTCGCGTGCTTTCTCGTCGCCTCGCAAGGGCCTGAAAAATGGGCGGTAATAATGAGTCTGACTCTGAGGAGCGCGCACCAAAGTCGGGCCTGCCCGACTTTGGCATCTATAAGGTGTCGAAATCGGCAACAGCCGATTTCGATGCGCGCGTCTCGAAGGATGGCCACAAGCACGGCGCTACCCCCACAGCTCCCGGCTGGCGAGCTTCGCGCCCTCCACCAGCGCCTCGAACTTTGCCCACATGATGCTGGGGTGGACCCGGCGGTACATCGGGCTCTGGGCGAAGCCGCAGTCGGTGCCGGCGATGACGTTCTCGCGGCCGACCAGGCGGGCCAGCCGCACGATCCGTTCGCTCACCAGTTCGGGGTGCTCGACGATGTTGGTGGCGTGGCTGATGACGCCCGGCATCAGCACCTTGCCGGGCGGCAGCTTGACGTCCTGCCATACCTTCCACTCGTGCTCGTGGCGCGGATTGGCGCCCTCGATCACATAGGCGCCGGCCCGCACTTTCAGGATGAGGTCGACGATATCCCGCAGCGGCACGTCGGTGGTGTGCGGCCCTGGCCAGCTGCCCCAGCACACGTGATAGCGCACCCGGTCCTCCGGAATGCCTTCGAGCGCATGGTTGACCACCTCGACGTAGTTCGCGACCCAGCGCCGATAATCCGCAAAGCTCGCCGGCGGGACCATGCGGTCGTAGGTGACGGCGGTGCGGGCGTCGTCGAGCTGCACCAGGAAACCCGCATCGACGATCATGCGATACTCGGTCCGCATCGCCTCGGCGATCGCCAGCAGGCAGGCGTCTTCGCTCGGATAGAATTCGTTCTTGCGGTCCGGAATGACGCTCGCCGGGGCCGCGACCGGCAGGAACGCCTCAACGACATTTACCTTCGCAAGCGCCGCCGTGAGGTTGTCGATGTCGCGCTTAAGCGCCGCTTGCCCCGTATAGGCGATCGGGGCGATGCAGGCGGCTTCCGACTGTGTCGCGGGGGCGTCGCGGGCGTCGAGTTCGGCGTAGAACGCCGCGAACCGCGTCCGGTCGGCGCCGCGCGCAAACGGATTTGCCCCCCCGCTTATGGGACGCCGCTCGAAGCCCGAAAGCCGCTCCAGCGCGTATTGCGACCAGCTGATGGTCTTGCCGAATTCGCCGTCATCCACCACGTCGATGCCGACCTCGGCCTGTCCGCGTACGATGTCGGCGACGGCATTGGCCAGGCACTTCGTGAATGCCGCCTCATCAAAGGGCCGTCGTTCCTGCTGGGCGCGCAGGAATTCAATCAGCTCCGGCGACCGGATCAGGCTGCCGACATGGCTGGTGAGGATGCGATCGGTGCTGCGTTTCATGTGGCTGCTCGCGGGGAAGGGATTGAGGCCGTGCTTTAGGCGGTCGCGCCCGTCGTGACAAGCCGCGCAAGCGTGGGCGGTGGCCCGCGGTCGTGATACGGTCCGTAGCCCGGATAGAGCGAAGCGTAATCCGGGATAGATAGGCCGTTCCCGGATTACGCTGCGCTCCATCCGGGCTACGAGGGCGTCGGCGTCTTCATGCACGAACTCGACATTTTCCACGAGCACCTCGCCATGTCGGACGAGGAGCGCGGAGCAATCGCGCAGTACATCTGGAACCAGGAGAATATCGAGCTTTCTACCATCGGAATCGATATCGGCAGCTCCACGTCGCACCTCCTGTTCGCCAAGGTGCTGCTGCAGCGCCAGTCGCAGGGCCTGTCCAGCCGCTTCGCCGTCGTTCATCGCCAGGTGGTCTGGCGCTCTCCGATCATGCTGACGCCGTTTTTGCCTGACGGCACCATCGACGCCGGAAAGCTCGGCGCTTTTATCGCCGACTGCTACCGCGAGTCCGGCTTCGCCCGGGACGACGTCGACAGCGGCGCCGTGATCCTGACGGGCGAGGCGATCAAGCGCCGCAACGCTCAGGCGATCGATGAGCTGTTTGCCGCGGAGGCCGGCAAATTCGTCTGCGCCACCGCCGGGCACAAGCTCGAAAGCATGCTCGCGGCCCACGGCTCCGGCGCCGTCAGGCTGTCGAGGGAGCGCGGCGCGTGCATCTTGCACGTCGACATCGGCGGCGGCACCACCAAGCTTGCCCTGATCGACAAAGGGGTTTTTGTCGGCGTTGCGGCCTTCGCGGTCGGCGGCCGGCTGATTGCCGCCGACGAGTCCGGCGGCTTCACCCGGGTCGACGATTCCGCCCGTCTCGTCGCCGATGCGCTTGGCATCGGAACCGACGCTGCGACGCTCGCGAACCCTGATGCGCGCCACGCCATCGAGCGACGGCTCGCGATGATTGCGTCCGACTATATCGTCGGTGCGCCGCCCGACGCCCTCGGCGAGGCGCTGCTCCTCACCGCCCCGCTGCGGCGCACCGCAACGCCGGAAGCGATCACTTTTTCGGGCGGCGTGTCGGAATACATTTTCGCATATGAGAACCGCGATTACGGCGACATTGCCAGACTGCTGGCGGAGGAGCTGCGCACCGAGCTTCGCCGGCGCACCACGCTCACGCTGATCGATCCCGGCCAGCGCATCCGCGCCACCGTGATCGGGGCGTCGCAGTTCACCGTCCAGGTCAGCGGCAAGACCATCCACCTGCCGCGGCCCGGAGTGCTGCCGGTCCGCAACGTCCCGGTGGTTCGGGTCGGTCTTAACCTCGACGGCGCCATTGACGGCGCCGCCATTACGTCCGCCATCAGGGCGGGCCTCGCGCGGCTCGATCTTGCGCCGGATGCCCGCCTCGCGATTGCGTTTTCGTGGCATGGCGATCCCGATTACCCGCGCATCGCAGCGACTGCGGCGGCCATCATGGCGGTGGTCGCCTCCGACGGACGCCGCGCGGAGCTGTTGCTGCTGATGATCGACGGCGATATCGGCAGGACTATCGGGCGAATCCTGACCGAAGAACTCGGCTTTGCGGGCGATCTCGTCTCGATCGACGGGGTGGAGTTGGCAGAGCTTGATTTCGTCGACGTGGGAGAATTGATTTCGCCACCCGGGGTGGTCCCGGTGGTGATTAAATCGCTGTTGTTTGACAGATGACGGA
>WNFD01007581.1_pt1 | contig 10736 bp, 7 predicted proteins | sample 5400491 | NCBI WGS metagenome assembly WNFD01 (sample SAMN13153343, study PRJNA577476) | soil metagenome | isolation source: 120 cm saprolite under Douglas fir tree site 2 hole 2 replicate 2 | place: USA:California | collected 2015-04-18 | reverse complement strand
CGTCCGGGATGGAGCTTCTCGTTTTTTCACGGTGTGGGTGGAATAAAGCCCGAAAATGTGTTCCACGAGTCGCTGCATGTGTTGACGGGAAAGGGGGATTACCGGCTCGCTGAACAACTTGGCTTGCCTGAGGGACAACGGGAGAGCCAGTACATAAACCCACTGCTCAAGAAGAAAGGCTGCCTATAAAGTTATGAGCTTCCATGCAAGCCATTCTCACGTCTGGTTCGGAAACATCGTGACCTTAGGCATGTTTGTCCTTGTGTTGAATGGGGTTGCAGTGCCGGCAGGCATGAGCCAAGAGACGCTCTCGGATTCTTGCGAAAAACATGCAAAGGAGACTTTTCCCAAGTTCCGTGTGGGGTATCTTCGCTCTTCGACCTATGCGGGTGCTGCAGTGACCGAAATGAACATAAGCGTTAGCCCAAAGGACATTCGCCCGGATCAGCTGATATCGCTAGTCTGCAACGTGCACGCGAAGCACACCCATGCGGACGTGCTAGGAATTTGGATATTTGATAATGCAAAGTCAGCGAAGCGGTTCCGTCTGACAGGCCAGGGTATTTCTGGCTCAGGATTCGTCGTGAGGGCTTCCTATTCGTACATTCGAAAGGAGAATTTGCAACAGTTGATTTGGACTCCTGACCCTAACAATCCTTCCAAGTCGATCAAGATCAGGCTAGGGAGTCCCTCTCCTAAGTAATGAAACAAACTTGAATGCTGGCGGGTGGCCCATATCTCCAGTTCAGTTGGAAGTATATCCTTGAATGAAATTTTTGGGTGCCCCATTTCTCGCGGATTCTGCGAGAAGTGGGGCTTTTCTGTTTAAGCGGCGAGACCTCTTCATCTTCAATACGGTCCAGTCGTTCACTCAAACCGTATCTCATCAGCCAGGCCAGTTTGGTTGGCCAGCCTTCGGCCTAACTACTCGTGCTGCAGGACTTCATCAATTACAGCTCTGCCACCTTTTTCCACGGTGATGATTTTGTGGATGGGGGCGTAGCCGCTCAGGGTGATGTCGACGATGTAGTTGCCGGGGTCGAGCATGAAGTCGATGGGCGAATCTTTGTCGAGCATGTGCTGGTTGACGGCGACCTGTGCTCCTTTGGGCTGAGTCCTGATGCTGACTGTGCCCATGCCCTGGGTTTCTTTTCCGCCGAAGAGCTTCTTCATTTTTCCGACGGTGCGGATGCCGTCGACATTGCCGAGCGAGCGGAGTGAGGGCGAGAAGTTGACGGTCTGGCCGATGATGAATTGCGCGTTGGTGGTTTCGTCGATGTAACCCGGCTTGCGCACCAGAATAACGTGCCGGCCTTTATCCAGCGGGATTTGCGCGGGAGTGAGCTTGCCGGTGTTTTTGCCGTCTACGAAGATGCTGGCTCCGGCGGGATTGCTGGCGACGGCGAGAGTCGCCGCAAGCTGCGCGAGGCGTGTTATCACGGACGCCTTGCCTCCAGAAGCTACGCTGACGGTCCGCGTATCGGAGGAGTAGCCAGGCTTGCTGAAGGTAACTGAATGCTGACCGGCGGCTAATCCCGACAAAGTCAAAGGAGTAATCCATGAGGGGTCTGTGTTTCCGTCGATCTGCACTTGCGCGCCCTGAGGGGTGGAATCGATGGCCATTTGTCCGGGCCCGACTACGGCGGCAGGGGCGGCGGATGCGGTCTTCCTGCCATTTTTTCCTCTTGCTGGCGCGGCCGGTACCCATGGCCCCGTGTCTGCATCAGTCGCAGGCGCGGGGGAGGGCGCTTCAGGCACCACCGATTCTGACTGCTCGGGCTGAAGTTGCGCAGCACGTTGGCTTGGCGTCGGTTGAGTTGTGGCAGCGCTGGGCGACGGGCGAGGCGAGTCGCCATCGTTATTCAGGCCGGTGACACGGAGATACAAGGCCAAGGCGACGATCAGAATCAGGGCCGTCGCTGTGGCAACGGCATAAATAATGAGGCGAGGGGGTACGTTCTGCACTTCTTGTATCGCTTTCGCGGCGACTTCGCGGGGCTGGCGCTTCGGCTTGTCCGCTTTCTGCTCATAGACTGTGAAGCCGGGTGCGTCGGCAGCTGGCGGCTCGAACGCGGGAGGTGGCGGAGGAGGAGCGACGTAGACTTCCTCCAGCGGAGGCAGTTCGGTCATCTCCGAAAAGCTGACACTACCACCCCGTGCCGGAGCACTCTCAGCCATGAGTGGATCCACGGCAATCCTTGGGGCCTGGACAGTATCGACGGCCGGCTCATCGAAAGTTGCGGAAGACATGGAAGATGTTGGTTGCGCGCCGGTGTTGAAGGAAGGCTTGACGGTGGTGGACGACGCGGCTTGGCCGCCTGCCCATCCCGCGGCTGATGCGGCGGCCTTCGCAGCGGCGACTCTGGGGAATACAATTTTCTTTTCCGCGGGCTGTGTCTGAATTGCCTGCGAGGCCTGAGGCTTGGCCTCGGCCGGCCGGCTTGAAGTGGGCGCTGCTCCTGGCTGCCGGGGAACCGGAGGTTGCGCAGAGGCTCCGACGAATTTGGTTTGAGTGGCGGCTTTGACCGCGTCGGGAACAGTTACACTTTTCGTGGACGCTGCCGGCTGCTTCGCGGCTTGAGGCTTGGATTCCTTGCATTTCTCCAGATCGTCAAGCAGTTCTCTTCCGCTCTGGTAGCGGGCTGCCGGATCTTTAGCGAGAGCTTTCATGATGAGATCGCTCAGCCCAGAGTGAAGTTTGGGATTGACCAGCATGGGAGCCACGGGGATGCCATCAACGATGCTTCGCCGCAGGAATTCAGCATCTTCGCCATCGAATGCTTTGCGGTCAGTCACCATCTCGTAAAAAATCGCGCCTAGACTAAAGAGGTTCGAGCGCGCATCGATGTTCTCACCCTGAACCTGCTCCGGAGACATGTAGTGCAGGAGCGACGGAATGCCGGGCATTTGCCCGGTAAACTTGCCCACGCTGGAGACTCCGTATCCAAGAATTCTGACGGTACCGTCCCAGCCGCACATAATCTTGGCGGGCTCCAGGCTATAGTGAAATACATTGAGAGATTGAGCATGATCAAGGCCGCTGCACACCTGCCTTCCGATATCGAGGAGGTCCCAGATGGAAAAGCCTTCTTTGCGAGCGAGCATGGTAGCGATGCTGTTGCCCTGTATGTATTCCATCGCGGCATAAAATTGCCCGTCGATTTCTCCGGCGCCGTAAACGGGAGCAAGGTTGGAGTGGCTCAAAGCCTTGGTAGTTTCTGCCTCTTCGAGCAAGCACGTCCGCAGTTCGGCGGAGCGTTCGCCAAAGGCGGACAACTGGATGACTTTCAGAGCGACAGTCTGGCTGGCCTGGGAATCGTTGGCCTTGTAGACTGTGCCCGTGGCGGACTTTGACAGTTCACTCAGGATTTCGAAATGCCCGATTTTTGTGGACATAGTTCGTGCCTCATCACAGAAAAGAGCGGCGCAGTTCTCTTTGAGAACCGCGTTGGTTAAAACCGGGGCAGGTAAAGGTTAGGATAGCGTTCGCGCGACGCAGGTTCGAGTTACCAAAGTACCGCGAAAACAAGCAACTCGAAGTTCAAGGCTCCGAGGAGAGAAACGACCGTGCGATCTTTCGAGAAGCGACGCCGATCGGGCCATTTGGAGCGACTCTCCCGTCTTACTGGCCGATGAAGCGGAAGAAGGTACGAATCGGCACGCAGCGATTGAAGTACGGGAAATCCTGATTGTCTGAACGAAGACTTGCACAAAGTAATCGTGATGCTAACCCCTAATTTGCACACATTTTCGCGCGCGCGTTTTAAGCGGCATCTTGAAGAAAAGGATGCTTCTGCCTTCAGGATCGTGGCGGTGATGCTAGGCTGATACCGGCAGACGGACCGACTCAGACTCTGAGTCGGCGACCCATCGCCAGGCGCGCCTGCCATTGTCCAGAGATACAGCCTGGGCCTCCCCGTAGGCGACCAACCGATTCAGTACTGTGGTGACGGAGGCCATTGGGTCTTTGTGGCGGGCCAGCATGGGCGGGGATTTTTCCTGCAGCCGATCACACACATCGCGCGCACTGAGGGCACGGTTTGCGTCCATCAGAATCATGCGGCAGGCCTTGGTGAATCCGGGCTGCCGTCCGCTGCTTTTGCGATCCACCAGTTCCAGCAATTCATCGCTCAATACGTGGTCGCCAAAGAGGTTGGCGAGTCCAGCGATGGTCTGCTTGATGGTGCCGATGCGGCGCATCACGTCAGAGCGTTGTTGCAACAGTTGCCGCAGCTCTTCGTGGGCCTGCCGCACCACTTCCTGCACATGGCCATTCCCGGTGTTGCCGATGGTTTTCATCGCGCTTGCGCTCTGCTGGGTCTCCATAACTCCTCCACGCTCGCTGTCGGGCACACTCTCGCTCTTTAACGATACGCAGGAAACTGTGCAGGGGTTCCCTGATTTTCGGTCCCGGACCAGGGGTGTGTGCCTCTTCCCCAGACTCGGAGTGTTAGACGATGGAATTCATTATTGGTTAACGGCGAAAAAGAATTCAGGGACAGGTTCGGGGTCATGATGGGATACTCGACTGGAGAGTCCCAAGCAGCATCTTGTTTGCAGAACTTGGCAATCCTACGACCATGGCCATGGGATATTTCCCGCTACCGCTCTCGAAACATCACATCAGCACAGTGAGCGGGAGACCATCGGATTGACTCGTCGACCGGAAAGACTTAGTGCTTCCGCGAGGCGCGGGAGAGGCACGCCAACGGCTGTGCTGGACCTGTGGGCTAAGAACGCTCTGGACCTTAACCCGTTCAGTCCCAAACTGAACCAATCCCCAAATCGGGACTTCTACTCGATCTCATATGAGTGCATCTCTTCTTCCAAGAGAACGCCGCAATTGAAAACCTCCGATGTGATAAGAGGAGCGAGTGATCCCCCTGTCAACCGCGACACAACTCGGGCCGTCCCTTTTGCGCGTCCTGCTCGTCGGCAGCCGAGAGGAGGACTTTTTTCTGATCCGGGAAATCCTCGAGCGGAACCGAAATGCTTTGCCGGCGGAACTCGATCATGCGAGCTCACTGGAAGAAGCGAAGACGATGTTGCGGCAGGGAAACTATGGGCTGGTCTTGTTTGAACATGAGACCGGAGATGCCGCAGCCACCAAGCTGCTTTCCGAGTTTCTGCAAGGCAGGGGCGCCATGCCCTTCATCCTGCTGACCGAGCACGCCGACGAGAAAGCGGTGGCCGAAATTATTCAAGCGGGTGCTTACGACTGCATGGATAGATCGCATCTCAATGGAGCCAACCTGGTGCGCACGATCCGGTGCGCGCTCAGTTTGCATTCAACCCAGCAGCAACGGCAATTGGCGGAGGAATCCCTGCAGAAGCTCTCCTGCGCCGTGGAGCAGTCGGCCGATATCATCTTTATCACGAATAGCAAAGGCATCATCGAATATGTGAACCCGGCTTTTGAGGCGCTAAGCGGTTATTCCCGCGAGGAGGTTCTAGGCCAGACTCCGGCCATTCTGAAATCCGGACAGCAGCCCCCCGCGCTCTACCGCGAGCTGTGGGAAACCATTCGCTCCGGCGACAGCTATCGCAGCATCCTGGTAAACCGCAAGAAGGATGGCGGTGTCTACTACATCGACGAGAGTATCAGTCCCATACGGGACGCCGCAGGAGAGATCACGCACTTTGTCTCGAACGGCCGCGATCTTACCGACCGATTACATCTTGAGGCACAGTTATTGCAGGCACAGAAAATGGACGCCATCGGCCGGCTCGCCGGCGGCGTTGCCCATGACTTCAACAATCTGCTTACCATTATCACCAGCTACTCCGAGCTTGCACTCGACTCTGTGGTATCGGGAAGCCCTACGCAGACGCGGCTTCAGGAGATTCTTTCCGCCGCGCATCGCGCTGCTGAGCTAACGCGGCAGTTGCTCGCCTTCAGCCGGCAGCAACCGCAAGCCTTGCGGGTGGCTGAACTGAACCCCGTGGTCGGGGGAATCGTCAAGACTCTCCACCGCCTTATTGGAGAAGACATCGAACTGATCTTCGTCCCGGGCGAGGAGCTGGGAAGAATACGTTTAGATCCGGTACAGATCGAGCAGATTCTTATGAACCTCGCGTCAAACTCGCGTGATGCAATGCCCCAAGGAGGCCAGCTAACGATTCAAACCTCCGATGTGCAGCTCGACGAACAGTACGTTGATCGCAAGAACGCCATCATTCCTCTCGGTCGCTACGCTGTGCTCACCGTCAACGACACCGGCGCCGGCATTCCCGCGGATCATTTGTCGCACGTTTTTGAGCCCTTTTACACTACAAAACCTTCCGGCAAAGGCACCGGCCTTGGTCTGGCGACGGTGTACGGCATCGTTAAACAGAATCATGGATTCGTTTGGGTCTATAGCGAGCCTGGAATGGGCACCACCTTCAAGATTTACCTGCCGTGTGTCGCGAATCAGCCAGTCACACCGGAAATTCCGCAGATAACCTGTGAGCCCGTGCTCCGAGGCAATGAAACCGTTCTGCTCGTTGAGGACGAGGAAGCCTTGCGCCGTGCGGCAGCCGAGTTCCTGAGCCTTCGTGGATATACCGTGCTGGAAGCGAGAGATGGCCTGGACGCTTTATCGGTCACCAAGAATCATGGATCGACTATCCATCTGGCCATCACCGATGTCGTAATGCCCCACATGAGCGGGGGACAACTGGCGAACGAACTGGATACACTGCGCCCGGAAACCCGAGTGCTCTTTGTCTCCGGCTATGCCGGCCAAACCGTTCTGGATCATAAAGTGGTCAACGTCGAAAACAACTTCCTGCAGAAGCCGTTCACTTTGACACAGCTCGCGCAGAAGGTCCGCGCCGTTCTCGATCACAAGCCCAACTCAGTTTCAACACACCTGGCTGAGACCATCAAACATCCTTACTGCGCTTGGGCGGGATCCGATTGAGCTTGCCATTTCTCAGCCGGAAGCGGTCGCCGCGCCAAGTCACAGTGTGACCAGCAAGACTGGCCATCCAGACTGCGACCGCAACCAAATCCCGCAGAGGAATCAACCACGCGCGCTGCACGGCCTGGCGATCCCTCAACACACCCCAGCCCACAACCCAGGCAACCGCAAGGCGAAGGGACAACGTGACAGACAGCGCGCCGCAGGCCCAGAGCGCGCCCGCGCTCGCCGCTAGAGCGACCAGTGCCCAGAGTATCCCAAAGGTAAAGACCAAACCTAAATAACCGCCGGCGCGCGCGCCCCGGACTCCGCGCGCCCAGCGAAGTTGATGCGCGAAGAATTCCCCCGGCGTGTAGGGCGGGAGATATGTCTCAACTACAACGTCCGAAAGTTCGACGGCCAGCCCGAGTCCGGCAATGCGTTTTCCGAGTTCGTAATCATCGACAAGATAATCCACAAATGAAGTGAAGCCGCCGATCTTCTCCAACTCCGCGCGACGAAACGCGAGTGTGGAGCCCAGACCAAAGCGAATGCCTTCAAGCTGACGGGCGGCCAGTACGCTGGGGCAAAAGTCGGTGCTGATACCTAGCGCCTCGAGGCGCGAGCCCAGCGTCGCACCCGCTACCCCGCGGTACAGGCAGGTGACCAAGCCAACGCGCGAATCGGTCAACGGTTCCGTCACCCGACGAAGGTAGTCTGGTTCCACTCGGATGTCGCTATCGTTGACAATCAGGTAGTCATGGCGCGCTTCCGCCAACATCTGCGCAAGAGTGCTGACTTTCACATTCGTGCCCAGGATTTTCGGGCTCACAACTAACTGAATTCTGCGATCGGGAAATTCCTGCTGCAGGGCCCGCACGCTTTCGATGGCAGGATCGTCGGGGTCACTGACGCCAAAGATGATTTCGTATTCCGGATAGTCCTGCAGGCAGTGGCTGCGGAAGCTGTGAGACATTTCCGGATCGATCCCTTTGAGCGGCTTGAGAATCGAGATCGGAGGCAACGTTTGTGTGGAGCGGACCTGCCCTGAGATGCAGTCGAAGGGGCCCTCGCCCGCTTTTCGCTCTCGCAGAAACTTTACCGCGCTCCATAGACAGAGAAGATAGTAGATGGAGCTCGATGCTGTGCCAGCGGCTGCGACGATCTGAACAGTTGTGAGGAGGAAGTGCATCATGCGCGAGCGCAGGCCGGATTATTCGTAACGTAGTGCCTCAATCGGATCCAGGTTCGCCGCCTTCCACGCGGGATAGATGCCAAAGATCAGCCCAACGCTGGCGGCAGACGTGAAGCCGAAAACCACCCAAAACATCGACATGCGAGCGGGCAGCGAAGGCCAGAACTGGGGAATAATCCCTACGATTAATGCCCCGAGTAGAATTCCAATAACGCCGCCGACGGCGGTGAGAATGATCGCCTCCAGGGTAAACTGCAAAAGAATATCCCGCTTGCGCGCGCCAATGGCCTTGCGGACGCCGATCTCGCGCGTCCGCTCGGTAACGCTGACCAGCATGATGTTCATCACGCCGACGCCGCCCACAATCAATCCCACGCTCGAGACTGCGAACACTCCCACAAACAGCATGCCTGTCAGCTGATTCCACACGTCGGAGATCGAATCCGAGGTGAAGACGGCAAAATTATCGGGCTTATCGGACGGGACCTTTCGCCGGCGCCGCAGCAGTTCGCGAATTTCGTCGATGGCCCTGGGCATGGCGTCGTGCGACGTGGCCTTGACGCTGATCCAGTGCTGCTTTAACTCGGGGTGCAACTTGCGCAGAGTGCTCAGGGGGAAAAAGGCCTTGTTGTCTTCGGGATTTTTTCCGCCGCCAAAGACCGATTTGACCCGCTTCGCGATTCCTATCACGGTAAAGAGCTGGCCCTCGATATTGACTTCTTTCCCCAGCGGATCCTGGTTGCCGAATAACTCTTCAGCGGTATCGGAGCCCAGCAACACAACCGGAGACCGGTGCTCTTCATCTACTTCGCCGAACCAGCGGCCTGAGGCGATCTGCAAATCGAATACTTCCTTCGCGGAAGCCTGATCGCCCTCGAGGATCGTGTTCTTAATTTTTTTGTCGCCGTATTTCACGGCAAAGGTGCCCACGCCCAGTTCCGGCCTGAAATACCGGAGGCCGGCGGTTACCGCTTTCACGTGCGGAAGTTCCGCGATGGCGAGCGCGTCTCCGTAGGTCAGTTCTTTGCGGGTGCGCATTTCTTCAGTCGGACGGCCGAAGGTGAAAGGTTGAATGTGAAACGCAAAAATCACGTTGGACCCGATGCTGGAAACCATGTCGCGGACGTTGTCGTCGAGACCGCGCCCGATCGCGGAAACCCCAATGACCATGGCGACGCCAATCACGATCCCCAGCACGGTCAGCGAGGAACGCATTTTGTTGCCGCGGATGGTGTCCGTCGCCATCTGGACAATCTCGCCGAATTCGTCTTTGCGAATCATGAAGAATTGAGTAATTTGGCAATTGGGTAATTGTGCAATTGAAAAACTAATGCCGCTCAGGTTTTCAATTGCACAATGACCCGATCGTTCAATTGCTAAATACCCTACGTTTCGAACCTTAAGGCCACAATCGGATCGAGCTTCGCCGCTTTGCGCGCGGGATAGACTCCGAAGAAAACTCCCACACTAGCGGAAACAACCAACCCGGCCGCCACCGCCCAGATCTTAATCGACGAAGGCATTCCGATCAGCAAAGTCACGGTGAGCGCGATGGCCACTCCGAACGTTACGCCAAGCGCGCCGCCGGCCAGCGACAGGGTAACGGACTCGATCAAAAATTGCAGCAGCACGTCCGCGCGCCGCGCCCCGAGGGCCTTGCGAATGCCGATCTCGCGCGTGCGTTCGGTCACCGATACCAGCATGATGTTCATGATGACAATGCCGCCGACCACCAGCGAAATGCAGGCAATGCCAATCGTGGCGACGAAGAATGTCTGGCTGAAGTCGGTCCAGATTCCGAGCAGGCTGGCATTGGTTTCAATATCGAAACTGTCGTCGCCGCCGGGCTGATCATGGCGCTTGGCGCGCAAAGCGGCACGCGCTTCACCAACCGCCTCGTCGAGCGGAACGCCCGCGCTTGCGGCCTTTCCTGAAATCCGCAGGCTGTTGTTGTGCGAGCCGTATTGCTTCAGGCAGGCAGTGATGGGGATCATCACAAAGTTGTCGGCGCTCTGCCCCAGAGTCGTCCCCTTCTTCTTGGCCACGCCGATGACCAGGTAAGTCCAGCCATCGAGGCGGATTTCCTTGCCCAGAGGATCGATGCCCGGCATGAGGTGTTCCACGATGTCGTTGCCAATTACTACGACTGGAGATCGATTGCTTACGTCATTTTCATTGAGCATGCGGCCGGAACTCAGGTCGGTATCGAGGATGGTAGCCACCGAAGGAGTGATGCCGCGCACCAGCGTATCGCTGATGGATTGTTCCCCGTACTTCACATGGCCACTTTCGTTGCGGGTCGACGCGCCTACCAATTCGCAGTGCCGGCAGGCGTCGGCGACGGCCTGGTAGTCCTCGATGGTCAGGTCTTTGCGTTTCTCAGCTTCCAGATAGTGATCCACATTGGTGACAGCCGGGGAGACTTTGAAGATGAAGAAAACGTCGGCGCCGAGATTGAAGATTTTTTGCGCGACGTAGTCGTTGATGCCGGAGACGAAGGTGACCACGGCGATTACCGCCGCGACTCCGATGACCACGCCAAGCAGCGTCAGGACGGAGCGTAACTTATTCACCCACAGCGACTGCAGCGCGATGCGAAAGGCTTCGGCAATGTTCATGAATCAGAAACTGCGCATTTCTCGCTTTTTCGTTGTAGA
>WNFD01010080.1_pt1 | contig 10737 bp, 11 predicted proteins | sample 5400491 | NCBI WGS metagenome assembly WNFD01 (sample SAMN13153343, study PRJNA577476) | soil metagenome | isolation source: 120 cm saprolite under Douglas fir tree site 2 hole 2 replicate 2 | place: USA:California | collected 2015-04-18 | reverse complement strand
GCTCGTGGTCAGCGAGGAGATCCAGATCATGATTGAGGGCGAACTCGTCGACCAGCCGGAAGCTGCGGAGACCGCCAGCAGCTGACACCGCCGAGCCGACCAGTCGCCAACATCGCCCGGCTGCTTCAGTAATACAAAAAGCAATACCAAATCGACGTCGAGGCCATCGGCGTCGACTCGAGGTCGATGAGGGTCATCGGGTGCGCGTCCCGGACCTCCGCCGCGAGCGGGCCGGTCGGCCCACCCGGCGCGGTCGCAGAGCCCGGTGTGGATGCCGGCAGAATCGCGAATAGGTCCATCACCACATCCTCGCGCACAGTTAGTGCGCGTCACCAAGAGTCAGCGGGTTCACTACCGGGCCTGGGTGGCTGGTGTTTTTCGCGCCCTTTAACACCAGCCACCTAAACGTTGTTCGCGTCGCTGTTGGGATGGCCGGTCGGGTGCGCCATACGGTGACGTACTCGGTATCGGAGATGCGTCACGTCCCGCGCCTCCAGTCGGCGGACCAATTCGAGTTCGATGTGGTCGGGGCCAAGCGCGTCGAACAGACGTCGCCCTTCGCCGAGCAGGACCGGTACGAGATGGATCTCCATCTCGTCGAGTAGCCCGGCCCGCAGCAGCGCCTGCGCCGCGCCGGCACCGTGCACCATCACGGCACGATCGCCCGCTGCGGCCCGGGCCTGCTCGGCGCAGTCTTCGACGTCGGTGACGAACTGCGCGCTGCCCGGCGGAACATCTCCGTCGTCGATGCGATGGGTTAGGACGAAGATCGGCACGCCGTCGTGGTGATCACCCTGCCAGCGCTCGGCCAGCTCGAAGGTGCGCCGGCCGGAGATCACCGCGCCTGTCGCCATGAGCTCGCGGAACACTTGTCCGCTCGGACCATCGGACATCCGATCGTCGCCCCAGTTGTGCAGCCGCCCGCCGTCGCGGCCGAGCTCTTGACCCGCACGGTCGTCCGGTCCGGCGATGAAGCCGTCGAGGGACATCGACATGTAGAGACGGATCGGTGGGTTCATGCGTACTGCACCTCGTAACGAAGGTGCAGAGCACTGGGCGACTCGAGCGTCCGGACCGGCTCGAGCTCGATGTGGTCGGGCCCGAGACCGTCGAAAAGCCGTCGTCCCTGGCCCCGGGACCAGCTGGATCTCCAGCATGTCCAGTACGCGTGCCCGCAGGCATTCCCGTGCCGTGTTGGCACCGTGCAGCATGACGTCGCGGTCCCCGGCCGCCGCTTTCGCCTGCTCGACGCATGATTCGATGCCGTCGGTCACGAAGCGGACGTCGCCGGGGGGCGTGCTCGTGGGTGCTTGATGCGTCGGGACGAAGATCGGCACACCATCGTGATGGTCGCCGCCCCAGTAGTCGACGAAGTCTCCCGTGCGTCTGCCGGTGATCACGGCACCGGTCGACATCAGCTCGTCGAACACCGTCCGGCTTGGTTCATCGCTCGGCCGGAAGCCGCTGACGTCTTCTCCGCCGTCGCCCAGCCACTCGTGCAGCCGAGCCTGCCCATCGATCTGCTCCGTTCCGTGCGGTCGTCTTGACGAGGTGGTGTCGCCGTCGCGGGCTCCCGGATGGTCACCGCAGCGGCGGGTTGTCGTCCATGCAGACGTGCCGGGCCGGAAAACTCATCGGTCCGCGGACGGACAATCTGACCGGAGATCTCGCCCTTCTTCGGGGGCGCGTCCGGCCCATGGGCAGGCGCGGGTACTGTGATCTACCGGTCAGCGCGGACGTGAAGGAGTGCGCGGGTGGGCGTTGCAAGACGTGGCGGGGAAGCCGGACGCGCCGAGCCCGCCGACTCTGATGGCACTCGCAGGGGACGTTGGCCCGGGGTGGGGGACTTCGACGACCTGGTCCACCGGTATCGGCGCGAGCTGCACGTGTACTGCTACCGGATGCTCGGGTCCTTTGATGAGGCCGAAGATCATGTGCAGGAGGTGCTCCTGCGTGTCTGGCGCTCCCGGGAACGCTTCCAGGGCCGCTCCAGCCCACGTACCTGGCTGTATCGGGTCGCCACCAACGCCTGCCTGGACACGCTGCGCCGTGACGCCCGCCGGGCCGTGCCGGCGCGGCCCAGCGCACCGGCCGGCTCGGGGCCATCGATCGCCGCGATGCCGTGGGTGCAGCCGTACCCGGACTCGCTGCTGGACGAGGTGGCCACCGACCAGCCGGGCCCGGAGGCGGTGGCGGTGAGCCGGGAGACGATCTCGCTTGCCTTTCTGGCGACGATTCAACTACTGCCACCGCGCCAGCGGGCTGTGCTGATCCTGCGCGACGTGGTCAGCTGGCCCGCCGCCGAGGTCGCCGAGCTGCTCGATATGAGCGTCCCGGCGGTCAACAGCGCGCTCCAGCGCGCCCGCACAACGCTGCGCGATCAGTGGCCGGATGGGCGGCTGGACTGGGCACCGGCCGCCGAACCCGATTCCGAGCAGCGCCGCCTGCTCCAGTGCTTCATCGCCGCCCACGAACAAGCCGACCCGGAGGCGCTGATCGCCGTGCTGCGCCACGACGTACGACTGGCCATCTCCCCCCAGGTCGGGGAATGGAACGGCGCGCAGGAGGTGGGCGACGCGCTCCGGGATGGCATGACCTCCCTCGGCCAGTGGCGGCTGCTGCCGATCATGGCCAACAGACAGCCGAGCACAGCCGGGTACCTCCGCCGTCCCGGCGAGACCGCATACTCTCCGTTCGGGCTCGCCGTACTACGCCTCGAACACGGCCGCCTGATCGACATCGCCGCCTTCGAGCAGCCATCGATGTTCCCCGCGTTCGGCCTGCCCGTCAGCCTATGACCAACGACGAACCCCGAAACACGCGACGACCTCACTACGGGCAAGCCATCGGACGGCGACCCGACAGCGCGCTGGGACAAACCAGACACGGTCTGGACAACGAAACGCGTTCCCCACAGTGAAATCTCGATCTCGTCCCGGGCAGAAATAAATGGCGCACCTTGAGGAGATGAAAACCGCGCTGGCCGACAATCGGTGGCCGCGGCGCGCAATGGCTTCGGCATCTTCAACATGGGCCGCCTGGGCGGGGGGGAGCGTGCTGGCTCATGCCAGGCTCGTCGATGAAGGTGAAGGTGAGTTCCTCGAGGTGATGGCGGGTGGCATCGGGGACGTCGCGCAGGGGCCCTTGCCCGGCGAGTACTGCCAGCCCGTGCACCGCGGACCAGATGGGGTATTCGATGCCGTCGCGGCGCCGCCGCTGGAGCACGCCGGCGTCGACCAGCTCGTCGAGCGCGGTGCGCAGATGACCCAGGGGCGTGCGGTCCTGCCCGGTCCCGCCGTCCGGGGCGCCGTAGGTGTGCTGCTGCGGTAGGGCGAACGCGGTTGCGAACAGGCCCGGTTCCTCGCGGGCGAACTCCAGGTACGCCGTGCCGATCGCGCCCAGCCTGCGGCGGGCCGCGGCGGGATCGCCGTGCTTGCCGCGCACGCGGGCGACGCCGGCGGCCATGCGGGCGGCGAGCTCGCGCATTGCCGCCGTGCAGACCGCGGCGAGGAGCTCGTCGCGGTCGGCGAAGTGCCGGTAGGCGGCGTTGGGCACAACGCCCACCATCCGGGTCGCTTCGCGGAGCACCACGGCGTCCGGGCCACCCGTCCGTGCCAGCTCGAGCCCTGCGGCGACGAGGCCGTCGCGGACGGCGCCTCGCGGACGGCGCCGCCGCTCCGCCTCGTGGATCTCCCCTGCTGAAGCCATCGGCCGCGGCGCTCATCGCCGAACGAGACGGATCGCGCGCCGAAGCTCCCCAACGCCGGGGCCACGCGGCAAGTAGGTGTCGTCTCCCCCTGATCCGCCCGCGGGTCGCCGCCCCCCGCTCACTGTGAGAAGCGTCGGTCGCCGCGGGCGTCAGTGGGCGTGGGCTTCCGCCAGGGATCTTCCGGTCAGGCGCGCCCCCACGACATCCCAGAAGTTCGGGCATTCGAGCACGTCCTGCTGGCGGCAACGCAGGGCGTGGTCGAGCGCGACGCGGGCGGCGCCTGCCTTTGCGATCTGCTCGTCGAGCTCGGCGACCTTCCGCCGGACGAGCTCACGCCATGCCGCCGGCGACTCCGCTCGCGACGCCATCAGGGTCCTGGTCTCGGCCAGCGAGAACCCCACGTCGCGGAGCAACAGGATCACCCCGACCGTCTCGACTGCCGAGGGCGGGTAGCGCCGCTGGCCCGACACCCTGCGGGCTGGCGCCAGCAGGCCCAGCTCCTCGTAGTAGCGAAGGGCGGAGGGGGCGAGCCGGGTTCGACGGGCCAGCTCGCCGATCGTCAAAAATTGATCGGACATCTTGACTTCAAGCGTACTTGAGCTTGTTCACTTACAGCTCGTGGCGACCACACGAATCCCGGATCGGGACCAGGACGAGTACTGGAACGGCGAGGAGGCGGCCCACTGGGTCTGCCATGTCGATCGCTACGACGCGATGCTCGGGCCCTTCGATTGCCACCTGTTCGGGCGAGCGGATGTCCACCCCACGGACGCCGTGGTCGACGTCGGCTGCGGCTGCGGGGCCACGACGCTGGCCGCGGCAGGCCTCGCTGCGGACGGTCTTGCCTTCGGGATCGACCTGTCCGGGCCGCTGGTCGAGGTCGCGGTCCGGCGGGCGCGCCGGCGCGGGGTCGGCAACGTTCGGTTCGAACGGGCTGATGCCGAGTCCTACCCCTTCGAGCGCGGTGCCTTCGATCATGCCCTCAGCCGGTTCGGGGTGATGTTCTTCGCCGACCCTGTCGCCGGGTTCGCCAACGTGGCCCGGGCTCTGCGACCCAAGGGCACCTTCACCTTCGTGTGCTGGCAGGAGATGGCCCGAAACGACTGGATCGCGATCCCCGGTGCCGCTGTCGGCGCCCATGTCTCCCTGCCGCCCCTGGCGAGCGGCGACGCACCCGGGCCCTTCTCGCTGTCTGACCCCGACCGGATCAATGCCATCCTCGGGATGGTCGGCTTCGCGAGAGTCGATATTGCCCCTGTCGAGGAAGCTCTCGTGCTCGGGGCCACCGTCGAGGACACGGTGGCGTTCGTGGCCCAGACGGGCATGGGACGAGCGATCCTGGCCAGCGTCGACGACACCACCCGGGCTCGTGCCCTGGCGACGATAGCCGACGCGGTCGCCGCCCACATGGTGGGCGATGGCGTCGCGCTCAGGTCGGCGGCCTGGCTCGTGAGCGCCCGACGATGAACCCCCACGACCGCTCGCGGACCGGGAGCCTCAGGCAGCGCATCGTGCGCCGGGTTGTGAGCCAGTTCCACCGGCCGAGCGGAGTCGGCGGCCGCCTGGCGGGCTGGGTGATGGCGCACCGCTCGTCCAACCGGAGGCGGAATGCCTGGGTGATCTCGCTGCTCGATGTGACCCGAACCGACCGCGTCCTGGAGATCGGCTTCGGGCCCGGCATCGCCATCCGCGAGGCAGCGGCCCGCGCCACCGGCGGCCTGGTGTGCGGTGTCGACCACTCCGAGGTCATGCTGCACCAAGCACGGCGGCGAAACGCTGAAGCTGTCCGCGCCGGCCGGGTCGACCTGCGGCTGGCGACGGCCGATTGCCTCCCAAGCTTCGACGCTCAGTTCGACAAGGTCCTGGCCGTCAACTCGATGGGCTTCTGGGAGGACCCGGTGACGTGCCTGCGCACGATCCGGTCGCTGCTCCGGCCTGGTGGCCGCATCGCCATCGCTTCCCAGCCACGATGCCCTGGCGCCACCGCGGAGACCAGCTGCGAGGCTGGCCAGGACATCACGACGCGTCTGGCCGAGGCGGGGTTCTCCGGCACCCAGATCGAGACCCTGCCGCTCACACCGCCCGCCGTGTGCGTGCTGGCGACCAACGCGGCGTCGTAGGCGAGGCACTGGCTCGCTGAGGCCATGTGCGCCATCGTGAGCGGACTCAGCCGTAACGGGTGTGGGCTTCCCGCACGATCGGGCAATGGCCAGCCGCACGACCGCAGGCGGACAGGCCGCAGAGGCGGCACATCCAACGAGTTGCGCCCGGTTCCCGCATCATGCCCACCAGCACACGGGCGAGCAGCGCCGCCAGGGTGTCCCGCATCAGGAGCCGATCTCCACAGGTCAACCGCGCCCGGCCTGTGTCACGGCCCACCATCACAGCACGGTCCGAGAGCAAGCAATAGCCTGTAGAGCGGTGCGCGTTTCGGGCTCCCGGAACCGGCGGTTTCGCCGCGTCACGGCTGGCTCCGATCGCTCCGCTGGCAGGTGACAGTCCAGATGTTGGCCGAACCTGATCGCTCGTAGATGACCTCCTCGACCAGCGCCCGGGTGAGCGCGATACCGCGGCCGTACTCGGCCATCACATCGGGCATCCGCGATCCGGCCAGGTCGATGTCGGCGGGGCCGCCATCGTCGCGGAAATGCGCGGTAACCCGGTCAGCAGTCGCGGTCAGCGTCAGTTCGATGGTGACTCCGGGCACGCCGGCCAGCCGAGCGGTGGCATGTTTGACGATGTTGTTGGCAACCTCGATAACTGCCGTCTCGAAACGCAGCCGGTCCTCGGCGGGAAGTCCCGGTCGCTGTGCCCACAGCGACGCGATCAGGTCATGTACCGCACCGATGTTTTCCGGGCGCGCCGGGACGGTGAGCTGTCGGCTGCGGCACATCGGCTCGGACATGGTGGACTCGTGGCCAGGTCAGAACGCGGCGGCCGCGATCTCGGCGGTCGGGACTGGTTGCAGCACACGGTCAAGGTTGGTGAGCTTCAGGATGGTCTGGACGTGCGCCGTCGGGCCGGAGATGCGGAGGTCCCCACCCGCCTGGCGCGCCTTCTTCAGGCAGGACACCAGCGCGCCCAGCCCCGAGGAGTCGATGAACTCGATGCCGCTCAGATCGATGACGATCCGGGCATGGCCTGCGGTGATGAGGCCTTCCACTGCGGCGCTGAGCCTGGGAGCGGCGACCATGTTCAGCCGCTGCACGGGCCGGACGACCTGGACTCCGTTGTCGAGTGTCCGCGTCGGAAACTCCATCATTGTTCATAATCCTTTTGCTGGCTGGTAGCCGGGGTAGCGGACGGCCGGGATGATCACGCTCAAAATGAGCAGGTCGAACAGTGCCCAGAGGAGGTTGATGATGGTGGTTGTCGTGGCCGCATATCCGGCGGCGGCGCGGATGATTCCGCTGACCATCCCGGCGGTGAGCAGGGCCGCAGCGATCAGCTGGTACTTCACCAGGCGCCATGGCCGCCCAGCGTGGCCCAGGCGGGCTTTGGGCGTGACCTCGAAGGCCAGGCTCCGGCCGCTGTAAACGCTGCTGAACGCCGACGTCACCGCATTGATCCACACAGGGAACAGGGTCAGCGAGTACTGCTGTCCGCGCCATGTCCGCATGCCCCGCCCGACGACGAAAAACAGCAGCTGGTTGACGATCAGGAACGGGATGAGGCGGATGAAGAACGCGCCGCTGAACGCCCGCACCGGTATGGTCCCGGTGAACAGGTAGATAACCGGTGCCGCCAGGTAGACCACGGTGGCAAAACCTGACAAATAGGACCACATGGTGGCCCAGTACATGAGCCGCTGCGGAATCGTCAGTCCCTTCGCCAGCAGCGGGTTCTCCTGGAACATGACCTGCATCGTGCCCTGTGCCCAGCGCAGCCGCTGAGTCAGCATGGAGGCGAGGTCATCGGGCGCGAGGCCGAGCACGAGCGTCTCGTGGTGGTAAGCGGTCTTCCACCCTGTCGCGTGCAGGCGCATGCTGGTGGCCATGTCCTCGGTCACCGAGATCGTCGCCAGGGGCATGAGCGCCTGTGCCTCGTCGGCTCGGTCAACGTCTATCGCGCTGAGCAATGTGCGCACCGATTCGACCGCACCCAGCGGTGACCAGTCACGCTGCGCCAGCTTTCGCAGTGCTGTGTCATCGAGCATGGTCAGGCCGCCTGGCTCATGCCGGGCGCTGGTGGTGAGTTCCTCGATGGCGAGCAGATCCGCGGCCAGGCCAGCCACGTCCTCCTCGACAAGCTGCCGGGCGATGACCTCGGCCCGGCGCTGGAACTGGTATGTGACCTCGGCCAGGGCACCGCCGTGCCGCAGTTCCAAACGGGCCTGAGCGATCTCCGAGGCTAGCTGCCGCAGGGCCGGTTCGAGCCGGGCCTGATCGGGGCCAAGTTCGGACCGGGCTTTGGCCAGCACCGCGTCGGCGGCGCGCAGCGCGCGGTTAACACCGGCCTCGACGGCACGGACGTAGCCCGATATCCCGAGCCGCATCAGCGCATCGCGGCGGAGCACCGCGTTCGAGCCGCAGAAGAAGGCGGCGTTCCAGCCGTCCTTGCCCTGCTGGATCGGCCCGTAGAACAGCGGTGCCTGGCAGCCCAGCGGGTCGGACTCCGGCACGTTGGTGAACACCTGCGGCGTCTGGACGATCGCCATCGACTCGTCGCGGAAGTAGCCGAGCGTCCGGTCGAGGATCTTGGGTTCCGGAACCTGGTCGGCGTCGAGGACGAGCAAGAATTCACCCCTGGTGGCCAGCAGCGCGTTGTTGAGGTTGCCGGCCTTGGCATGCCGTGGCCGGCCGATCCAGTCGGGCGACCGGGCGATCCAGCCGATGCCCTCAGCCTCGGCTTGTTTCCGCAACTCGGGCCGGTTGCCGTCGTCCAGGATCCACGTCTGGTGCGGGTATGTGATCTGAGACGCGGCCCGCGCCGTGTGCATGACGAGGTCGACCGGCTCGTTGTAGGTGGCGATGAAGACGTCGACGGTCGCGTCTTCTGGGGGAGGCGGTGGCTGCCCGCGCGGCCGCAGCCGCCATACGGTGAGCCCGAACAGCAGGGAGTCGATCAGGCTGTACGTCTCGGCCACGACCAGGGGTACCGCTATCCACCACACCGCCCAGCGGATCGAGTCCATCCAGCGCCAGGCGATGTAGTTCACGCCAAACATCGCGGTCAGCACCGCCGTCGCCCGGATCAGCGCCAGGCGCGCTGTCATGTGCCCGCCCGGCGGCGCACGGCGAGCGCCGTGACATCGTCGCCCGGCGCTCCCCATCGGGTCAACTGGCGCAGATACTCGGTCAGGTCGCGGGGTTCCGGCTGGTCCTGCACCAGCCGGGCTATCTCGTCCCGTTCCACCCCGCTGTCCCCGTACACATCCAGCAGGCCGTCACTGAAGCTCAGCAGCGTGTCGCCGCGCCGCAACTCGGTCTCCTGATCGCCCCAGACGGTACCGGCGTCTATTCCGAGCGGCGGGTCGAGCGACTCCAGCCACTGCACCGACCCGTCGTTGCGGGCGAGAACGGTGAGCCCGTGACCCGCATCCGCGTAACGCACCGTCCCGGACGCCCCGTCGATGGAGGCTGCGAACACGGTTACCAGCGACCCGGTGTCCTCCAGGTCGTGCTGCATGGCCCTGTTGGTGATGGTGAGGACCTCGCCAGGACTGTAAGCGGCATCCGGAAGGCGGTCCAGGAAGAACCGCTCCGACGCTGCCCGCATCGCGGCCCGTACCGTGGCAGTGATGATCGCCGCGCCGATGCCCTTGCCCATGACGTCCGCCACGCAGAACCTGAACATGCCGTCGGCGAGCGTGTAGTCGTAGAAGTCTCCACCTACCGTCAATGAGGGAAGGCAGATCGCCGCTATGTCGTAACCGGCGAAACCGGCCCGATGGCTTGGCAGCAGCTTCTGCTGCACCTCACGAGCCCGCCGGGTGTCGGCCGAGCCCATCAATTCCTGACGTGCCCAGGATGCCAGCTCGGTAAGCAGATCCTGTTCGCGCTCATCGAGCGTACGCGGTTCGAATGCGAATAGGCAGAACGTCCCTACCACGATCCCGTTGGCGTCGGTGATCGGACATCCGGCGTAGAACCGGATGCCTGGCTCTCCCGCGACGGTCGGCAGCCCGGCGAACCGCTCATCACCCCGCGCGTCCTCGACGATCACCATGTGCTCAAGCGCCGCGGTCGTCCCGTAGAACGTCTCCGCACTCGGCGCCTCCCCGGCTGGCTTGCCCGCGCCGGAGACGGTCCGCGCCCGCTCGGTGTCCAGCAGCGTGATCGCCGAGATCGGAACGTCGAACACGTTCAGCGCCAGTCGGGTCAGCCGGTCGAAGCGCTCCTCCTGTGGCACGCTGCTGACCAGAATCTGCCCGACCGCCTGCTCCCTGAGCTGATCGCGCTGATACGTGCCCACGGACCTCACGCCGATGGAGGCGACACGGCCCCGACCCCAGGCTGACAGCGGGCCGGGAACCATAGCCTCTGCGCCCGCCGGGTCGAGGGTTGATGAGGCGAGGGAACCTCCCGCGCCGCTGACGCCGGGATGGGCAAATTTACCGCTGCCGCTGTCATCGGCACCAGAAGTGGTCATAGACATACTCCCCAGGCAACGACATTATCACGCCTTGCACATAACTAACTACAATACGTCAGCGCCTGTCTGCACCCGGACTCGAGCGCCCACGACGGCTGGAGTGAGCTGGAACCAGGCGCTATTTCATGAACTTCGCTTCTCCGGGTGCCGCAGCAGGCATCCACCGCAGGCGGATCAGCGCTGCGGCCACGCCGATGCATCCTTCTAGCCCGGCGGCTTGCCCAGCCGGGCCAGGCATAGCGAGAATTCCTGCATGGCCGTCACCTGTATCGACCTGCGGGGACACGGGGCGCTGGTGACCGGAGCGGGGAGCGGCATCGGGGCCGGCATCGCGCACGCGCTCGCCGCCGCCGGGCGCGGGTCGTGCTCGTCGGGCGGACGGCCAGCCGCCTCGATGCGGTCAGGCTGGCAATCGAGGCGCGGGGCGTCGCGGC
>WNFD01007580.1_pt1 | contig 10739 bp, 11 predicted proteins | sample 5400491 | NCBI WGS metagenome assembly WNFD01 (sample SAMN13153343, study PRJNA577476) | soil metagenome | isolation source: 120 cm saprolite under Douglas fir tree site 2 hole 2 replicate 2 | place: USA:California | collected 2015-04-18 | reverse complement strand
ACGTCAGCAGAATGTCGGCGCCGCCCGCCAACGCCTCGGGAAGCACGAATTCGAGGGCGCGCACCTTGTTGCCGCCCTGGCCCATGCCACTGGCGTCATCCCGCTTCACCCAGACGGACGGTCCTCCAAGCCATTTGCCGAGTCGCTTCAGCGGCTCCAGAGCGGTAGGAAAGTGCCCGAGGCGCATACGCTCATGGGAAGAAATCAGCTGCGCAAGCCCGCCGGCGTCTCTGGTATTTTTCATCTCGCCGTCTCTTTGATCAAAATATTACTGGCGCAAGCCGGCTTCTCGGCCGCTCGCGCAGCGGGGAAACTGAACGCGGCATGGCCCGCACGCCGACAGCTTCGGTGGCCGCACAAAGATTATAATCTATATTGCAAAAGATTATAATATATAATTGATGGGCTGCTGCTTGAGGTTCCGTTTGTCTTGCTCGCCGCGGTTTTGATTTTTAGCGTCGTCACGCGTCCATCGGATAATCCCCACGGCCTTATGCCCCTCATCGCGGTCATGCTCGCAGTCCCAGCAATGGCCCGTCAGCATGCTCTGCTGCGCTTGGCCTTGCCAAAAGTAGTTTCAACGGCGGTTATGACTGGCAATTTGACGAACGCTACTTTGGCGCTGATCGAGATGCTGGCGTGTGTCAGGCTGCAGCGTCATAGTGCCACGGCGAAACAACATTGCCCATCTTCATCGACCGTGGTGCGCCACTCGATCGATCGCGCGGCTACCGTAGGGTCACACGGGCATCATCTAGACGACGGGCTTTGCCTTGCGAGCGGCCGTCTGGCTCGTGGCCACAGCTTCAAGTCTCCCACCACAGCGGTTCAGATCGTTTTGAAATCTACTTCGATCCGCCAAGCAGCCGGAGAGCTTCCACAAGGTGCTGGTTTTCCTCAGGCGTACCGATGCTGATCCGTAGTTTATCCCGTATTCCCTCCTCATTGAACCATCGCACAAAGATGCGTCGGGCCATGAGAGACCGATAGACTTTCTCCGCGCTGTGCCATCGCCCGCCGGCGGGAACAGTCGCGAGGAGAAAATTCGCCTGCGACGGCGAGCATGGGAAGCCAATCGCGGTCAGGGCCAGATCAAGAGCTCCGCGCTGATGGCGAACCGCCTCCCAGCTTCTGGCCGCGGATCGGACATCTTCGAGCGCGGCTGTCCCAACGGCTTGTGTGATGGCGTCGACGTTGTAGGAATCCTTCGTCTTCGACAGCATAGGAGCGACAAGTCCAGCAGTTCCGAGGCCGTAGGCGAGCCGCAGGCCCGCGAGCGAATAGCCTTTGCTGAGCGTTCGCAGAGGCAGCACATTGGGATAGGCGGCGACCATCGTGGATGTCTCATGTCCGATCTCGGGATCGACAAAGTCGACATAGGCTTCGTCGACGAGCAGCACGCCGCGGAAGGTCAGCGCGAGTTTATGGAGTTCGGCTGCCGAGGCAAGCGTGCCTGATGGTGCGTGAGGATTTGTCATGATCGCGAGAGGAGCTCCCGCCGCATTCCATCGTTCGGCGGTGTTATCAGGAACCGACCAATCGTTGCCAAGCGGTACGCTGGCGAGAGGACTGCCATGGATGGTCGCCAGAACGGAATAGAGACCATAGCTCGGCGTCAACAGCCCGAGCGGCTTTCCGGGATCGAGGAATGTCGTCAAGGCTAGTCTGAGCAGCTCATCACCACCGTTAGTCGCTATGACGTTTGCAGGAGCGAGGCGGTGCAGGCGAGCGACGCTCGCGCGGAAAGCACCGGCAAGCGGATCCGGATAGCGCTGCAACATGTCGAGTGGAAAGGAACTCAAGGCGTGCGCAACGGCGGGGCCGGGCGGATAGGGATTTTCGTTCGTGTTCAACTTAATGGCTGGCGTGTCAGGCTGCTGGCCCGGCGTGTAGCGCTGCATGGCCTTGAGATGGGCGCGTTCGTAAGTCATGCGGGAATGCCTGTCGTCCGGGATGAGCCGGTCATATGGGCGTGCCTCGAATTCTGCCAGCGCGTCAGACGGCCATCGATAACATGGCCGGTGACTGACCCAGCGCTTCCGCGGCGCATTGATAAGCGGCTGCGACCATGACTGCACAATTTGACATCGGAGGCAACGTCTCCACCGCGAGAACCGAGGTCCCATCCAGTCCTGCGAGCCTCGCACCGGCGTGCTAACCGACGCCGGCTTGGGTCCGATCGAGAGCGGTCAAGTGGGAACGATGGACTTGCACTTTGTTCTCGCAGCGGCACTATCCCAGGCGTAACCATAGTGAGCGGAAACGAATCCAATGGAAAAACATCGTCGCCTGCGTCCATTGATCCTGTCGGCAGGAGCCATCGCGCTCATCGCCGGTCACGGAATCATTCTCTATTTTGCCTGGTCGCATCTGGCTCTGTCGGCTGCCGCCGTGGCTGGCCTGGTTATTCTGGTTGTGCTCAAGCACCTGGGACTACTCGGGCCCTTGTACGCGCTGTTCCGGCGGCGCCCCGGGCCCTGTGCGCGATAAATGCGTCGTTATGTCCGCGGCCTTCGTCGCGCGGATTCTCTTCACGTCGGCTGAGGCTTTGATTTTCGCGTTGGCGCCGTCCGTTCTCTCTTCGCCGCAACGCGGCGCGCCGCCGCCAGCGCTGCGCGCGCCCATGTGACAAGCTCATCGGGTTCGTCGAACAGTCGCTCCGGCACCCGCCAAAAGGAGAGGTCTATGGTGGAGCCCTTCTTCTCGTAGTTGAGAGGCGGAAAGGACTCGGCTTCCTTGAAGGCCGCTCGGTTGTCGCCATCAACCCGGAAGTAGAGCGTGTTCTCCGTCACCATCCCGAGCATTACGCCGTCGCAGAACACGCCGGTCTTTCCGAACATACGCCGCATGGTGACGCGGCCGAGCGGAGCGAGCTGTTCGCGCAGGAACTCGGCAAAGCCGTCGCTTGCAACCATCCCCCATCCTCAGTCCTGGCAGCCGATCAAGGCGCGTTCTCCGGCGCCGGCACCGGATCGTCGATCTCGGAAAAATCCTCCCCCAGTGGCTTCATCGTCTTGAGCAAGACGACAAGCCCGCGTTTGCGCACCGGCTCGATCGCCAGACGATCGCCGTCACGGTGCATGATCGCTTCATCGCCCGGCAGCTCGAATTCCACAGGAATTCGGACCGCTTGATTGCGGCCATTGCGGAATAATTTGACGTGCCTTTGCTCGGGCATGGGTTACCCCAAGGCATATGCAGAAACATATCCCGCAATCCATCCGATGACGAGAGCGACTCCCTTGCTCCCTGCATGTGATTTTGCCCGACGGGCAAATCACCCATTAGTCTGTCCATAGCCCTTTGCAAAAATATTCCGCTTCTCCGCCAACCCAAATCACATCTAGAACTTTTCGTATCCCGCCCCCACAAGAGGGGCGTTTCGCGATCGTCACGCTCGTGGGGTGCGGGATGCGGTGGACGCTGCGGCGTCAGGCGCGCGACGAGCGTGCGGACGAATGATGCTGATCCGCCTTCGCTGAAGCTTCGACGAACTGGCACAAGGCCCGTCGAGATCTTGCCCAAAACCTTTGCAGCGATGGCAGTGACGGCATTTTCTGGTTTTGCCGGGCACACGGTACGCGCTCCTGTTCGTTTGCGGTCCTTGCGCGGACGTACGCAAACGGGAGGCGGGAATCCTGGCCAGAGACTGGTCATTCCAGGGAAAAGGGCCGCTTTTAAGGGATTACAGCCGGTGGCTGGGTTTTCGGTGGATGTGTATATATATCCAGAAAATATAAATGTGTAATACAAAGATTGACATCAATTATTGTAATGTATATGTCTAAATGTACATAATTATAAATTTCGTAAATATATGAGTTGACACATGAGCGTCAAAACAACCGTCCAGCAGCAATACCGCAGCATCGTCGATAACGCTGCCGCGGGCCTTGCCGGCCTTAAAACCCCGCCTGAAGGGTGGCTGCGCACGGTTCGCAGCGCTCTCGGCATGTCCGGCGCGGAGCTCGCGAAGAGGATGGGCGTCACCCGCGCGCGCGTCACGCAGGCAGAGCACGCGGAACTCACCGGCGGCATCACCCTGAAATCGATGCAGGCAACGGCGGAAGCGATGGGATGCCGCTTCGTTTATGCGATCATCCCGTCGTCAGAACACATCGAAGATATCATCACGGCCCAGGCCCGCAAAAAGGCCATGGCGATTGTCGGGACAGCCAGCACGCACATGGCCCTCGAAAACCAGAAATTGCCGGACGACAAAATTGCCTGGGAAGTCGAACGCCTCACCCGTGAGATTGCGCGGGAAATGCCGCCCGACTTTTGGCGTGAAAAGTGATCAAGGACGTCCAGTATCCGGAGGGCGCGACGCCGCTCGATCCGAACGAGCTTGGCGGCCTCAAGCATAAGCACGTCACAACGCAGGGCGAGCTCGATCAGCTGGAACAAGCCAACATCGAGTCCGGCCTGCGCTGGCTTGGCCGCCAGCGGGCAGGTGTTCTGAGCGTTGACTTCGCCATTACCCTGCACAAACGCTTGTTCGGCGACGTGTGGGACTGGGCGGGCAGGTTTCGAAAGACCGGAAAAAACATCGGCATCGATCCCGTTCATATTGCTGTGGAGCTCCGCACGCTGATGGGCGACGCGAAATATTGGGCTGAAAATAAGACTTACCCGCCTCCTGAAGCCGCGGCCCGCCTGCACCATCGTCTCGTCAAGATTCATCCGTTTCCCAATGGCAATGAACGGCATGCGCGCATCATGGCGGACGCGGTGCTTGATCGCGTCTATGGTGCGAAACCCATCGACTGGGCGGGCGGGCATGATCTTCAAGGAATGAACGAGCGCCGCGCTACCTACATCGCGGCGCTCAAGGCAGCGGACCGGGATGATATGGATCCACTTCTGCAGTTCATCGGCCAGAGCGGCGACAACTGACGACTTGGAAAAAATGCAATGGATGTAGGGTGGTCTTGACCAACGACAACGACTCCGAGGCGCACAGGCCCGGCCGACGGCGTCCAATGGTCATCCCCCGATTTCGCCGCTCAGGATCGGTCCGAACGGCTCCCATTTCTCGCCGTCGAACCTTCTAAGTTGAACCTGCTTGATCGGCGCAAAATCGGTTGGGCTGGTGTTGATGGTGATGCCGGGCAGCAAGGTACCAGTCCTGAAGTTCTTCAGGTTTGCTGCCTGCTTCATCACGTTCTCGCGCGTAAGAATATCGCCGCACTGCTTCAGCACCTGAACCAGCGTCTGGGCATAACTGTAGCCTGACTCCACGAAACCATCGGCCCGATTGCCTTCGGGGTAATCCTTGGCGAGGAACTCGTCGAACGCCTTCATGCCGGGGTCATCCTTCCATTGCGGGTCGAGTGGGTCCATAAACCAAGCTACCGAAACGATACCCAGCGCGTTTTCGACGCCAGCCGGCTTGATGACGGCTCCGATGGAGGTGCTGACGCTGCTGAGGAAGTGCAGTGGCTTCCAACCGATCTCAGCCGCCTTCTTGATGGCCTGCGCCGCGAACTTCGGTCCCGTGATGTCGACGAATACGTCGGCATTCAGCGACTTCATCTTGACGATGTGCGTGTCGATGGTCGGCTCGGTCATCTCATAGGAGTCCTCGGCAACGATCATCGAGGCAGCCTTGTCGCCAAGCCCGTCCTTCAGGCCAACGAGATAGTCTTTGCCGTAGTCGTCATTCTGGTAGAGGACGGCGATCCTGGCCCTGGGCTTCTCCTTCAGAATATACTTGGCGTAGATACGCGCCTCGTTCTGGTAGTTGGGAATCCAACCCATGGTCCACGGGAAGTTCTTCGGGTCGTTCCACTTGGTGGCGCCGGTGGCGATGAAGAGCTGCGGCACCCCCTTCGAGTTCATGTACTTTTGAATAGCAGTATTAGATGGCGTGCCAAGCGAGTTGAAGATGAGGAGGACCTCGTCGCTCTCGACCAGCTTGCGCGCCTGCTCGACGGTTTTCGGCGGACTATAGGCGTCGTCATAGGAAATGAAGTTGATCTTGCGGCCGTTGATACCACCCTTAGCGTTGATCTTCTTGAAATAGGCCGCTTCGGTCCTGCCGATCATACTCCAAGCCGAGGCGGGGCCGCTGTACGGCATGATGTTGCCGACCTTGATCTCGGTGTCGGTAGCACCAACGTCGTATTTCTTTTGGGAAAATGCGCTACCGCTGCTGGCGGCGAGCGCAGCGAACGAGGTGAGGCCGGCGACTACTGCACGACGTGTCAGAATGGTCATGGGTGTCTCCCTTCATGATATGGCGGCGAGCAAGCGATCCTGCTCCAATGTGGGAGCGGAGTCCTCCACGGTTGTTCGCCGCATGTCGCGACGATGGCGCACATCGTCGTATGGTCGGGCTCGATGGAGCGTGCAGCGATTGTCCCAGACGACCAGGTCGCCGACCTGCCAGCGATGCCGGTAAACAAAGCGTCGCGCGGTAGCGAATTCGGTGAGTTCGTCGAGAAGCGCACGTCCTTGCGCCAGTGGCCATCCGACGATGTGTGATGCATGCGAGGCGAGATACAGCGACTTGCGGCGGGACCCGGGATGCAAGCGAACCACGGTTTGGGGAACGGGCGGCAGCGCGGCGCGTTCCTCGTCGGCAAAGTCCGAGTAGCCAATGAGACTTCGCGAATGGAAGATCGAATGTTCGGCGATGAGGCCTTCGATTCTTGTTCTTGTCGTCTCGTCCAGCGCCTCATAGGCGGCGCGCAGGTCCGCGAATTCCGTATCGCCGCCCGCCGGAGGCACCTCGCGCGCCGACAACAACGAGATCTTGCCAGGCACGCGTTTAAACGAGCTATCGGTGTGCCAGAGCTGGTTCGCCAGCGTCATCATGCGCGAACGATCGCCTGACGAACGAATCGTACTGTTTTCATCCAGGTTGGAAATGTCCGCAAGTTCACGACGCAGACGTTGCTTGCGGTCCTTGCGGATGGTTCCAATCGACGTCTCCAGCGGCCCGAACAGCCGGCTGAAGGCAATCTGTTGCTCGTCGTCGATCGGCTGCTCTCGGAAGATGAGGACGGCGAAGCGATCGAGCGCTCCGGAAATCATGTGAAACGTGTCCGGCGCGAGCGGACGACGTAGGTCAATGCCCGATACCTCACCGACGAAGAGCGGATGCACCTGCTTTATCGCGATTGTCATTGTAGACCTCCGCAAAGCTGGACATTGAAGGCATAGGCCGATGCGCTATAAATGGAACCCCTAAAACTGCGCTATCCCCGTAAGGAAATAGTTATGGCGACCTCCCTTGAACATTGGGAGACGCGTATTGGGCGCCGCCTCCGCCTTCGGGACCTGCACGTATTACTGACAGTCGTCCAATGCGGCAGCATGGCGAAGGCGGCCCAGCGCCTTGCCATTTCCCAGCCGGCGATCTCGAAAGCGATTGCCGATCTGGAGAGCACGCTGCACGTGCGACTCCTGGATCGGGGGCCACGGGGTGTTGAACCGACCCTTTACGGCAGCACATTGGTCAGGCGCGGCTTGGCCGTATTCGATGAGCTGCGCCAGGGTGTGGGTGAGATCGAATTCGCCGCGGATCCCAGCGTGGGAGAGGTCCGGATCGGGTGTCCCGAGAGCGTGGCCGCGACTTTGCTTCCGATGGTTATCGAACGGCTAGCTGATCGATATCCCAGGCTGGTCTTGCATGTGGCTCAGGTAAATCCCACCACATTGGAAATCCGCGACCTGCGCGAGCGCAATGTCGACCTGTTGATAGGCCGGGTGGCGCCGGCATTCACGGAAGATGATCTGCGCGTCGAAATCCTGTTCCACGAACGGTTGATCGTTGTGGCGGGAGCACAAAGCGTATGGGCGCGGCGCCGCAAGATTGAACTGGCGGATCTGGTTCATGGAAAGTGGATATTATTCCCACCTGGTCAGGCGCCGACTTTGGTTGTGGACGAGGCGTTCCGGGCGCAAGGCTTGGATCCGCCGCAGCCGAGCATCATGACCTACTCGTTTTATCTTCGCGAGAAGCTGTTGATGACTCGCGACTATCTCTCTGCGGTTCCGGCTTCGATGCTATGTGCCTTCAACTCAAGAGGAGTGGCTGTAAAGGCATTGCCGGTTGATTTGGGCGTCAACTCGCGGCCTATGGCGATTATCACGTTGAAAAACCGTACCCTGAGCCCGGCCGCGGAGCTGTTTATCGACGCCGTCCGCGCGGCAGGAAAGGCGATGGCGATCCATTCGAAGTAACGGCGTCGCGGCGAAGTTCAAATGCGACCCTTACTAAGCAAGGTCGGCTCCTGGCCCATCACGCCGATCTTGGGGTCGATCGTGAGGGCGGCTATCGGGGGGTAACCGGACCACCCTGCGAAATTGGGAAGACAGCCGCCCATGAGGCGGAGTGCAAAATCGCAGGCCGTCGCAGATTTACCGATTGGAGCGCGTAGCGGGCCGGGGCATCATAGCGCCACGGCGAAACAATAGTGCCCATCTTCATCGGCCGTGGCGCGCCATTCGGATCAATCACCTAAGTTTCGCGCGGTTCAAAAATCAGAATTTAATTTGCGCGCCTCTAACTGTATGCTGGTCGTCCCGGCCTCCACCCAGCTTCAGAAGCGGCCAGCTTTCGCTCTATGCGGTCCGCTGCCCGTTCCACCAGCTCGCTGCTTGCCAGCGCGCATCCCCACACGACGACCACTCGCCATACCGCGGTCGCGATCACGGACTGCGCGCTCACGTTCAACACGACGGATCGGAATCCACGGACGCGCCACGAATCGGCTGAAGCCCGCGCGCCAGGGTCGCGCAGCCACTCGTCGAATTCGCGGAGAAACGCCTCGTCGCCTCGCGCTCTCAACTTGCTCTGATGCGCCCGACGGGCAAATCACCCATTAGTCTGTCCATAGCCCTTTGCAAAAATATTTCGCTTCTCAGCCGACCCAAATCATCTCTACAACTCCCGTCATCCCGTTCCCACAAGAGGGGCGCTTCGCGGTCGTCACGGACGTAGGGAGCGGGATGCGGTGGCAGCGTCAGGCGCGCGACGAGCGTGCGGACGAATGATGCTGCAGCGGACGGCGAAGTCGTGTGGTCCTGACGCCCCGACGCTGGTGTCAAGTTGGCGGAGCAATCCGCCGATGACGGTGGCAAACAAGCCCGGTCACCGGGGAGAGCACGAAGCAAACAGTTAAAACCATTGCGCGGGGAATGCCGGGCGTTTTCCGGTGTGACCGTGGTGACTAACGCGCGTGTTTACTACTCTACACGCGCGGCTGCGGGCGCATCGGGCGCCCGGCATTCCCTGCGCCCTCTGATCGGAGGGACAAAAGTTCGGCCAAACCTCGGACGCATGGCGCCGCGAGAATGCGAACCTTTGTTTCGCGTGACATTTCAACGGGTCGTCCCTGCGAACGCAGGGACCCATACGGCAAGGACTCTCGTTTTGGCGCTGGCGCAGAGGCCTTTTTTCACTTTTGAGGCCAGGGGTGATGGGTCCCTGCGTTCGCAGGGACGACCCGCTGAGAGCTTGCGTGAGACCACGATCGCATCAACGCGCGGCTCATATGCGATTCCCCTGCCCGCGAGCGGGGGAGGTGAGCCGAATCCGCGGACAGACCCGATTCAATCAAAGACCATTCTGCTCTAGATCATGCGCGCGCCTGGGTTCGACGCCGCCTATTGGCCGAGGGTTGCGGAAGCCCTAATGTCAAAGCCCGCGTTCCCGTTGCCGCCCTCGATCCGCATCTTGGCGCGCACGCATCATTCCAGGGGAAATACGCTGTGCCAAAATATCTATGCAAGGCTTGCGGCATCCAGCATCCAGAGCGTCCGGTGCCACCCGAACGTTGCCTGATCTGCGAGGATCCGCGGCAATTCGTTCCAGCCGCAGGTCAGGAATGGATCAGCTCGGAAGCGCTGGCGGTCGGCCGCTTCAACGTTTTTCGTAAAGTGGCTCCCGGCCTGTTTGGCATTTCCACGGTGCCACAATTCGCGATCGGACAGCGGGCCTTCGTGGTCGTTACCCCCGCGGGCAACGTCCTTTGGGACTGCCTCAGCTTTTTGGATGACGCGACCATCGAGATCATTCGCGCGTTGGGCGGAATCAAGGCGGTTGCCGTTTCCCACCCGCATTTCTACAGCGCGATGGCGACGTGGGGCCGGACGTTTGACTGTCCGGTGTTCGTGCACGAGGCTGATCGGCAATGGCTTGTCGAGCCCGATCCGTGTGTGCAATTCTGGACGGCAGAGACGCTTGATATTTTGCCTGATATCACGCTTCATCGGCTCGGCGGCCATTTTCCCGGCAGCACGGTTTTGCATCTTCCCGAGCGTCGCACCCTGCTATCCGGGGACACCATGCTGGTGACGTGGGACCAGATGCACGTCTCCTTCATGTGGTCCTATCCCAACTACGTCCCTTTGGCAGCCGCGGAAGTGGAGCGCATCGGACGGCGCCTGGCCGCGCTTGATTTCGATGCGATCTATTCTGCATTTTGGGGACGCGGCGACATCGTGCGGAACGCCAAGGCGGCAGTCGAACGGTCCATCGCCCGCCACATCCTGGGGCCGGGAGCGCCGGTCTGAAGGTGCGCACCCTCGCCAGGCGCGCGGCGACCTTGATCTGCCCCGCATGAATCACTTTATAATTCCAACCACAACCAACAGGCCGGACTTCATGAACGCACACGAACGCAACCTTTCGGCACCGATCGATCCGGTAAAACTCGACCGTCTCGCCGAGGTGGCCATCAAGGTTGGGCTGCAGCTGAAACTGGGACAGGACCTCTTGGTAACGGCGC
>WNFD01015465.1_pt1 | contig 10740 bp, 12 predicted proteins | sample 5400491 | NCBI WGS metagenome assembly WNFD01 (sample SAMN13153343, study PRJNA577476) | soil metagenome | isolation source: 120 cm saprolite under Douglas fir tree site 2 hole 2 replicate 2 | place: USA:California | collected 2015-04-18 | reverse complement strand
GTCTTGAGGTGTGCCGGTTCGGTTTGTAGCCAGTTTCTTGGTCATGGCTATGAGTCCATCATTTTTTCCCCAACCGTACAAATCCTCCGGCAACCAGCGACCTTCGGGTTATGAGGCCGGGGTCGCGCATCGAGCAGACGGGCGTCATTGCTGGATTCTTCTGGGAGTTCCCAGAGTTGTGGCCAGGGCACAGTCCACGAGAGTCTAAAAATGACGTGATTCCCCTGGTCATATGACCACTATCGGTGCTCTACAACAGATGCTGGGTGCGAGATCAGGAACAGTTCTTACCGTCGTCGAAGTTGCTTGGCCGAGAGACGCCGTCGAACGACGTTCCTGCGGCCCGAGAGCGGCTCAACCTGGATCAGAAAGCGATTGGGATAGATTAGAAGGACTCGGGGGCTCTAACGCACCGGTCGAAAAGCCCCAACGATGGTCCCGTCATGACCGCCCACCGTATCATAGGCAGTCGTGTCGGTTTGCTCGTTAAGCGGCCACTCCGCGGCTAGAGCGTCCTGCGGCACTGCACCGTCGCACTCTGCTGAAGGATTGAACAGGCACGTTTCCGCCCGAAACAAACTGTCTATTTCGTCGCGGCCCAACGCGCGATTCCAGAGTCTCATCCGAGCCATCCCGCCCAGCCAATAGCTAGAGTTGGCTCTGCCTTCCGTAAGTCCTCGCCGCTGCCCGTCGTGATCATTGTCAGGAGATGGGGTGGAGTCCGGCGATCCGGAGGGATTGCATGGACACCAGAAGCGAGACAATCGAATCACTCGAGTTGGAAGGCAAACGGCTAAAAGAAGAAGTGGAGTTGCTCGGTCCGCGATCGCCATCGCGTCGGTATTCGGAAGAGCTGCGGCAGCGAATCGTTCGATGGGCGCAAGCGCAACGAAGTGGCGGCGAGCGCGTCACGCAGATTGCCATCCAACTGGGAATTCCGTGGGAGAGCCTGTCGCGCTGGATGAAGACAAGCCAAGCGCGAAGGAGTGCAGTCAAGACTGCGGGCTTTAGGGCGGTAACGGTGATTAAAACAAGTCCATCGAAATCGGCCCTGGTGCTGCGCGCGAACGGCTTTTGGGTGGAGGGGCTCGACTTGGCTGGCTTGGCTGATTTGCTTCGGCAGCTGAGGTGATTGGCTCGACCCGCCAGCTGCGCGTCTTCGCATTCGGTCAGCCGGTGGATATGCGCAACGGTTTCGATGGGCTGTTCGCCCTGGTTACCAACCAACTGAGACGCGACGTGCTCGCCGGCGACTTGTTTCTCTTCGTCAGCAAAACTCGCAAACGAGCGAAGGTGCTGTTTTGGGACGGCACCGGCCTATGCGTCTACGCCAAGCGACTGGAGAAGGGTCGCTTTGGCGCGCCGTGGAAAAATGGCACGAGCACACCGATGCAAATGACGAACAGTGAGCTGGCGCTGTTTTTGGAAGGCAGCGTCCTCGCCGGGAGGATTCCCCTAAGTCCTGCCGCCTTTGTCATCGGCACATCGACTAAATTTGCTACCCATCAGAGTCGATGATCGGCCGCATGGGATGTGCTGATCTGCGGAAGGTGCGCGCAGTTGTGCAGCCTTCAAAGTATGGCAAGAAGAGGGAGTGAATCTGAGGCAAGAGAACAACGTGGAGCTGCTTCGGCAAGCGGCGCTGCTCTTGGAAGCAGAGAATCAACGGCTGGTGGCGAAGGTGGTGCAACTGACGAAGGAATTGGCGAATGCGCGGGGCGAAGACGCGAGCGCGCTTCAATTAAAAATTGCGGCGCTGGAAGAAGAGCTGGCGAAGAAGAACCGATGGCTGTTTGCCCCCTCGAGCGAGCAGCGAAGGTCTCCCCAGCCGCAGAGCCAACCAAAGGCCCAAGTGGGCCACGGACCTTCGCCGCAGCCGAACCTAAAGCAAGTGGAGAAGGTGCACCGGCTCGATGAAGCAGACCAAGTCTGCAGCAGCTGCGGCGGCCGGCTTTCGGTTTGGGCCGGCCAATTCGAGGAGTCCGAAGAGGTGGAGGTGGTGGAGAGGAAATTCGTCCTGGTGAAACACCGGCGTCAAAAATATCGGTGCCAATGCGGCGGCTGCGTGGACACAGCACTTGGGCCGCAGAAGTTATTTGAGGGCGCCCGGTACTCCATCGACTTCGCCATCGAAGTAGCGGTGCAAAAATACTTGGACCACCTGCCCTTGGAGCGCCAAGTGCGGATGATGAAACGCGAAGGCCTTGACGTCGACTCTCAGACGCTCTGGGACTACCTCGAGCGTTTGGCGCGGCTCTTGGAGTCGGCCCACGAGCGGCTGCACCAATACATTCTGCTGCGGCCAGTGGTGGGGGTGGATGAAACCGGCTGGCTTCTGATGGCCGCACCCCTAGGAGAGAGGAGCAAGTGGCAGGTCTGGGCGCTTTCCACCGCGAAGGCGATTGTTTACCGAATCCTCGACAGCCGTTCGGCCGAAGCCGCGCGAGAGGTGCTGGGTGGGTATGAAGGCATCGTGATGGCCGATGGCTACAGCGCCTATCAGTCGCTGAAGAAGCAGGGCGGCAAATTCCAGCTCGTCCATTGCTGGGCGCACGTGAGGCGCGAATTCTTCGACATCCAAGACAAGTACCCGCAAGCGCAAGAAGTGCTGGACTTCATCCGAGACTTGTATGCCATCGAAGCCCGATGTCCGACCGGCCCTCCGGGAGATGAGCTGCGGAAAAAACTGCGGAACGAAGAGTCGAGACTCGTTGTGGCAAAAATTCACTCCTGGGCGCTGGCGCAGCGGGTTTTGCCGCAGAGTGGATTGGGTAAAGCCATCTCCTATATGGGCGGGCTGTGGAACGGCCTGGTCCGCTTCCTCGACGATGCGCGGATTCCTTTCGACAACAACGCGACGGAACGGGCGCTGCGCGGGCCGGTGGTCGGCCGGAAAAACCACTACGGCTCGCGCTCGCGGCGGGGAACAGAAGTGGCGGCGCTCCTCTACAGCCTCTTGGAGTCTGCCAAGCTGTGCGGCCTTGAGCCCAAGAGCTATTTGCGAAGTGCGGTTGCGGCGGCGCTCACCCCAGAGCAGATTCCACTGCCGCATGAAGTCGCCAGCGCAGTCTAAACAGTCACCACCGCCCGATGAACAAAATCTCCGAAACCCTGCTTGAATTCGCCCAGCCGATTATCGAGACGCTCCCGCCGAATCCAACCTTGCAGATGCGTCGCCTGGCGCTGGAAATTGCCGCCACCGTCTGGAATGCGATTGTCATCGAAGCGTGGGGCGGCGAAGGTAAAGAGCTCGGCCCAGGCACTCTGACCGAGCTCAAAGAACGGCTTGCAGGATTGCCCGAACCCATCGGCACGACGATGGGTCCAATCATCGAGCGGCTGGCTCAAAGCAAACGGACGCGCTACGCCGGGGACTTACGGTCGAAAAGCCCCAACGATGGTCCCGTCATGACCGCCCACCGTATCATAGGCAGTCGTGTCGGTTTGCTCGTTAAGCAGCCACTCCGCGGCTAGAGCGTCCTGCGGCACTGTACCGTCGCACTCTGCTGAAGGATTGAACAGGCACGTTTCCGCCCGAAACAAACTGTCTATTTCATCGCGGCCCAACGCGCGATTCCAGAGTCTAACCCGAGCCATCCCGCCCAGCCAATAGCTAGAGTTGGCTCTGCCTTCCCGCGTGCCGACCCGAAGGGGTGCATTCCCGTGCTCCGGGGTGATCACGACGGGCTCTCGCGTGCCCGGCCAGTACCCGACGCTACACGGCCTACCCTCCAAGTGAACACCGGTTATGCCTCGGTAGTTGGCGCAATGTTTCAATTCACTATTTTTGTAGATCGCCGTCAGGTCGTTACTTTCATTGTTCGCATCATAATGAGCTACGCCAACGACGTGAATCCACTCCCCGGGCTGGACCGGCTCCTGAAAGTAACTCCCCACGCCTTCGTTCTGCGTTCGGCCCACCGGGGTGCCTAGGTTGTAGACATAAAAGCTGATCCTGTTCTGTCTCGGGTTGCGCGCGGCGGGGTCAGCCACCGGACAGCTCGGATTTTGGCTGTACATCCTAAATACCCACTCTTGCTGTGCGGACGGACCTGATCCTTCACCTTTGCCGAGCCAGTGCACGAATTTTTGGCAAACATCGGACCCCTCTGTTTTGGGGAACGTCAGCACACTCGGCTTCATCCAAACCGATACCGTCAAGCCCCCTGGCGCGACACTGAAATCCGTACTGTCTCCCATTTCGACCTGGCTCTCGTTGCCATCGAAGTAGAGGTATGACTGGCCGCGGGCACGAGATGCCATGAACGTCGTCAACAAAACGAAAGTGACGCGCATTAGATGGCTTACCCGTGATTTTGTCTTGCTCATGCTTGCTTGCCTCCTAAAGCCTGTAACGCCTGGCCCTCGTCTCTATTTAGGAAGATCGGAAACGGAAGGGAAAAGACGACAAGATGCGACAGCACCATCTTCAAGAATGCGTTAGCGAGCTGCATGCCAGCGTTTGACGAGGTCGTGTGCAGCAGGGAGCCATTCTGGAAAATCGAAGGAGAAACCGGCCTCGACCAGACGCCCGGGAATCACACGCCGGCTCTTGAGGATAAGCTCCGTGTCGGTTTTCAGGAAGAAGGCGCCGATCTTCGCCATCCACTCTGCTGCGGGCAGTCCCACTCTGGTTCCCCAAGCTTTTCGCAGTCCAGCCATGAACTCTCGTTGCGGCAAAGGGCCCGGGGCCGCCACGTTGACCGGTCCTTCCATCTCGTCCCGCTCGATCAAGAACTCGACGACACGTACAAAATCATCCTCGTGAATCCATGACACGAACTGATTCCCACCGGCGATCGTGCCGCCAAGACCCCAGCGGGTTAGGCGCAGGAGCAGATCAAGGATTCCTCCGCGTTCGGGGCTCATCACCATCCCGGTACGAAGCGAGATCCTCCGGGTTCGCGGTGTGTTCGCCTCCGCTTGCGCTCTTTCCCACGCCTTGGCGATATCGATGCTGAACCGCCAGTAGCGGGGCGCATCGGGTTCTTCCCCTCCCACAACGCCGGTGGTCTCGTCGTTGGGCGCATCGAAGCGATGCGCATAAATTGTAGCAGTGCTCATCTGTAACCAGAGGCGGGGAGGTCGCAACGCTTGCTCGATCGCGATGCCGACGGCCGATGTGGAATCCACGCGCGAGTTCATCATCGCCTTGAGATTCACATCCGTGTAAGAGCAGTTCACGCTGCGACCGGCGAGGTTAATCACCACGCCGGCTCCGTCGAGTTCGCTGGCCCACGGTCCTAAGGTGCGGCCATCCCAGTGCACCACGCGGGCATCATTGGACTTGCCCCGACTTAGAATGACGACGTTGTGGCCGCGAGCTCGAAGCGAGCGGCTGAGTACCCCTCCGACGTGGCCGGTTCCTCCTGGGATGACGATCTTCATGACTTCACCGTTGTTGCCGGTGCGGTATTCAACGCTTGATCAGCGCCGTCCCTCAGCGAGCGCGATCCGCGCTTCGTGCGACTTGGCGCACCTCCGACCGCATCGACGAGAAGCTGCACGGCTCGCCAAATCCCGGGCAGCTGGATTGTCCAGGCCACCATGGCCCAGCCGAGGTTGAGGTGCTCGAGAGCACGCGCCGATGCGCGCACGCCCGTGTATTCCGCCGACCCGTCCCGTGGGTCGTAGGTCAGACGATCGAGATCTCGCACCGGGTGATCTTCCGCTGCCCATATTTCAAGACCGATGGGTCGCGCACGGAGGATCCACTGCGCGAGCCCACTGCAGGGATCGCAGCCGCGTGCGACGTACAGCCTTGCGCGAACCGGAATGTATGGACGCCAGCGGGGCCACCACGCGCGTACCGCGCGCCGGTACTCGCGCCAACGCGCCCCGTAGCGGGGGCTGAGATCCTGCTGCTCGTCCCAGGCAGCCAGCCCGACGAAGAAGATGCCGGCCATCACGGCAGCCAGAACGACCCAGGCGCTTCCAAGGAGCAGTCCCCAACCCACCAGCAGGAGTGCTTTCGAAAGCTGCATCGGATTGGAAACGTAAGCGTACGGTCCGCTGACCACGAGTCTCTTCGGCGGGTCGCACGGCAGCGGCGTCCCGGATCCCCGCTCAACAAACTCTTGAACTGCAGCGAGACCGAGCACTCCTGGAATCCAGAGCACTTGAATCCCGATGCTGTTCAGCCACGCCGGCCGAACGAGGAGCTCGTTCCAGCTGCCTCCCGTTAACGAGAGGAGCAGAGCCGGCAAAAGCCCCATCGAGGCGCCCGCGAGGACGCCGCAGAGCAGCGTCGCACGCCAGGGCAGTTTCCGATCATCCCTGGTCCAACGCCCGAGAAGCTGTCCGGGTATGGCGCACAACCCGAGGGCAATTAGATCCGCGATCACCCAGTGCGGTCCGAGCTGGACCAGTGGAGCGGACGCGGGCATCAGGCACAAATCGACGCACAACAACACGCATGCGACCACCGCGAGGTTCACGCGGGGAAACAAGAGGCCAGGAACAAAACCCCACAGCAAGCTCCACCCGATGAGCAAATCGGCTGGAACGCCTAAAAACAGGCCTCCGTCCGCCTCAAATCGCCAAGCACCCGCTTCGATCGCCACGAGATTTGCAGGAACGAGTGACACCAACGACCAGCCGGAGGCGAGCCACGCGCCCGCGGCCTCACGGGCCGAAGGTCGGCGCCAGCTCCAAATGGCGAGAACCAACGTGGAAGGAACCAACAGCGCCGCCCATCGGAGGATCAACGGGGAGCTCATTTTGGGCTCAGGTGACTGTCGATCAGGTATTCCGCACTCAGTCCGACTGCGTAACGCTCCCAGGGTCTGAAGTACCAAGCGGGATCCAGGCGACGCTGGTAGCGCAGAGTCCAGGTTACTCTCGTTCCGCCCGCCGCCTGCTCCCACTGTACGTTCGCTTCCTTCCAACTGAGCCAATGAGCAATGTGGCTTGCGTCGGAGATCATGGCGAACCGGACCAACCCTTCTCCGCGCTCCCTCACTTCGAGGATCAGATCGCCAGGTCGCCCCTCGCCTCCGGCGAAATGAACCACGCGTCGGTCTCCGAGCTGCAGGCCGGCTCCCTGCACCGATCCAGGCGTCGGAAACCCGAGGCGCAGGTACGCCGGCAGAGGCAAATCGAACCGCGGTGTTTCACCGAGGTACAACTCGACCGTCGCCGGATCCAACGGGACGACCTTGGACGCAACCACTGCCTCATCGCGAGGGAAGGAAAGCCGCTGGTCGACGCCTTCCATCGACAGTGGCAGCAGCGGGAGTGCAATCAGCGAATACATCGCTTTGGGGTAACGGGCCTTCATTCGCCGGCGAGCGTACTGAATGCTCCAGACCACTAGGAGGGTGATGGCGTAGAAGAGCGGTGCGGCCATCAGGATGCAGATGAATCCCTCGCCGAGCAGGATGCCGGACATCAGCAGAGCCAGAGTTACGCCCTTGAGCGCGATTCCCATCAGGCTGCGCGCCCTCGTTGTGAAAGTGACGATCAGCGCCATGAGAGTCGGCACTCCGACGAAAAGCGCGGAAGTCTGCTCGAGGTGATGCGAGACGAGCACCCGATATGCGATGCTGCCAACCGCTATCATCGCGATGATGATTGCCAACATGATTCGCGGGGTTTCCGGGGGGCGGTCCGCGGAAGTATTTGGAGCGCGGTCCATGGTCTTTCCCCTCAGGCTGTCCGGGAAAGGGGTCCAACACCCAACGCGCCCGGCGAAGGTGGATGCGCGGGAGTGCGTCGACGGATCCTGCTGAAAACATAGAGGTTAAAGAAGTGCATCGAACCGAGGACCAGCAGCACGCCACCGATCCGGGTACCAAGAGTCTCGAACAGCTCAGAGAGCTGCTTCGGGTGGTCCCCGTATCTCAGCGCGAGTGCCACGTAACCAACGTTGATCAAATAAAAACCGACCGCCAGCAGATGATTCACCGAGTCCGCCAGGTCGGCATTACCGCCGAACGCGTCCACCAAAAAAATGCGACCGTGTTTGTGGAGCGTACGCGCGACCCAGACCGTGAGCGCGAGGCTGATGACGAGATAAATGACATAGGTGGCGACGAGGTAGTCTTGCATTTGAATCTCCTTCACAGGGTTCAGCAACTTCCCTAGAGGTCTTTACAGAACTGGGCTTTGGCGGTTGCGGGTCGTCCGGCCCAGCCGCAAAAGGCCTGAGATCCCTAGGGCTTCCAGGCTCCGATGAAACGACTGAACTCCCAGATGGGAGGGAGCAAGGCGAGGGCAATCCCGGCAAAGAGCAACGGCTCGCGGGAGAGCGGCCGGGCGGTACGCCACGCCTGCAGCATGCCTGTGAAAAATACAAACAAGGTCGACAGCTCCAACAATCCACCCAGGACAGGGATGTAAGTGAGCAGGAGCGCAGGATGCTCCTGCTCGCCCCACCGATAAATCGCATAGAGGGCGATGCTGCAGATGCCGAGCAGGAGCACGCGGCGGGACTCCCGGAGCGGTCGCGCGGGACGAGGTGCATCGAGCCCCGCCTCTCCCCAGTGTCGACGAAGCAGACCGAGAGCGACGAGAGCAATGCTAAGCCCCGCTACCGCCACCAGCATCGGCGTAGTCTCAAACCGGGCAAAGGAGACGATTCGTCCATCGGGGAGCCGCTGCGAGGGACCAAAGGTCAGCGGAGAGATGTCCCCAGCTCGGACGATCCGCGGCGTGAGGGATTGCAGGCCGGCCCAGATCGCCAGCGCGGCGGCCACCACGCTCAAGGCGGAGGCTCCCAAGATCCAGAAGCGCTCGTGGGCTGACAGCTCTTCCGTTCCCGAGTCAAGATTGAGCGCGGAGAGCGCCCGTCGCATCTCAAGCGCAGTTGCGAACCGTCTCTCCGGATCCGGCGCGAGCGCGGTGCGGACGATCCGGTCCAGGCGGCCCGGAAGCGGATCAAAATCTCCCACTGGGAGCTTGCCAGTGACCGCTTGATACAGCACCACTCCCAGCGCATAGAGGTCCGCCCGGGGATCCGGTGGAGCGCCCCTCAGAACCTCCGGCGCGAGATAGTGAGGCGTTCCCAGCGCCACTTGCGCTGCGGTCAATGTCCAGCCTGGCTCATCGGGCCGCGCCAGTCGGGCGATACCGAAATCCGTTATCTTCACGTTGCCGGCCCTGTCGAGCATGATGTTCTCTGGCTTGATGTCGCGGTGAATCACACCTTCTCGATGCGCGTAGGCCAGTGCGTCGCAAACCTGCACTCCAATCTCGATCGCCCGCTGGGTCGGGATGGGCAAGCAGGCAGAGAGGGGTCGCCCGTCCACGTACTCCATCACGATGTAGCTCTGCTCGCCCTCCTCGCCGAAATCATGGACCTGCACAATGTTTGGATGCGACAGGCGCGCGAGCAGCCGGGCTTCGCGCTCGAACCGTGCCTGAACCTCCGGATCGCCCGCTAAAGCCGATGAAAGAAACTTCACCGCCACCGGGCGACCGAGCCGCAGATGCACGGCCCGAAAAACGGTGCCCATGCCTCCGCCGCCGATTTCCTCGTGCAACTCGAGGACGTTGCCGATCCGCGCGGGCGGAAGCTCGCTTTCCAGGAGGCATTTCGGGCAGGTGCCGCTTAGCCCGGCCGAAAGCTGGATGCCACAGCGCGCGCAGGTCGCTGTTTGCGTACTCATAAACTGCTCACCAGTGTCTCCAGCTCCCCGTCTATCTCCCCCGCGTCGGCGACTGTGTCGGCGACTTCCTGACGGACCAGCTCGCGGAATCTTACCCGGGCGCGGTGAAGGAAACTCTTGAGCTGCGGCACGCTCATGCCGTGCGCCGAAGCGATCTCCGTGTACGATGCCGACGACTCACCCTGAAAGTAGCGCGCGAGCAACTGGAAAGAGCCGCGGCGCGATCCACTCTCGAACTCCAGGCGGAGACGTTGCAGTGCTCGCGCAAAGACGCTCTGGGCCCACGAGCGCTGATATGCCTCGTCGGCCGCAAGCGGTGGATCGTCACCCAGCGCTTGCTCCGCGGTGTCGAAATCCAACGGAACAAACTGGACCGCGCCCCCTCGCTTCTCTGCCGCGGCCCCTTCGCGGAGGTTGGCCAGATGATGGTTCAGCGCGGTCTTCAAGTATCCCCGCAGCCGCCCACGCTCAGGGTCCAGCCGGCCCAAGAAGTTTCGCTCAAGCAGACGGATAGCAAAGCCCTGCACGGCATCCTCGGCCTCGGCGCGAGGCAGGCCCTTGCGGCGCAGATAAAAGTAGAGCGGGCGCCAGTAGATTTTTAGCAGCTCGGAAAGCGTTTCCCGCTGTCGCTCGGGTGAATCGCGACACGATAGGATGCGCGTCCAACGCGTTTGCGGGAACTCCGTCCTACCAGAATCTCCCCGTGGCTCACCCACCGGCTGTGAAGATAGCACCGCAAACTTTGCGGACTGTGACTTTGGCGAAGATCGGTCCTTGGTGCGTTGCGGTCAGCTCCGCACCGCAGGATCTCCCAGCGAGGATCGCGCGTGATGGAGCGTGGCCGTCCAGTAAAGAACTTTACGCACCAGGGCGCTTGACTCGACCGAGGCGCGATCCTAACCGGACGCCGCCGTAGCGACCCTTGGGGGGGCACATAGCCCCAATGTGAAAGGAGAGACGATGGCCTCAGACAAGTATTACAAGTCCCCGAAGCCTCCTGGCACGCGCGAGGATGATTCATGGTTGAGCGATGAGCAGCTCGCGCGCTGCGCGCCCGCGGAACAAGAGCCCTTCCAGTCGCCCGTCCCGACGCGGATGGTCTCCAACGGCGAATACATGCCGTTTCCGCAGA
>WNFD01007579.1_pt1 | contig 10740 bp, 14 predicted proteins | sample 5400491 | NCBI WGS metagenome assembly WNFD01 (sample SAMN13153343, study PRJNA577476) | soil metagenome | isolation source: 120 cm saprolite under Douglas fir tree site 2 hole 2 replicate 2 | place: USA:California | collected 2015-04-18 | reverse complement strand
CGCCAGGCCGGCATCCTGCACGGCTGCCTGAAAACCGGCACCGCCTACGACGAGCACACCGCCTGGGGGCACCGCAGCCAGCCAGCTGCCGCATAGGCCCCCTGGCCGCCGCCCAACCGCCCGCTGCGCTCCGGCAGCGACCACGGGGCGGCGCGCTAGCATGCCCGGAAACCATGATCGCAAAGATTCTCTGACCCACATCTTGACAGCAAACGCCATGGGGTGTCTCACCCGCAACTACGTCCGCTTCGCCGGAACAACCGCCACCGTGCCGATCCTCGCCGACCCCACCAGCACCCAGCGCCAAGCCTTCCAGCTCATCGGAGCCGCCATCCCCCTCGCCCTCAAGTAGCCAGAACGCCGAACCTTAACAATGGCAAAATCCCAGACCAGGGCAGGATCAGCTACCCCAGCCAGCCGTAACTTCGGCCTAGTCGGCCACTTCACTCAAGCGGGCGAACGCTCGGCGCCACGGTCTCTCGCAGCGCGTCTCTGCCTCGTCGGCCAGTGTCTGCAACTCCCGCCGTGTTGCGGCGGCAGTAGTCTCCCAGTCCGGCCAGTCGAGCACAGGGGCTGTGAGGTCGCAAACGTCGAGATATAGCCGGATCGCCACTGCAGTCCAGTAGGCTCGCCGGTCGAACATGCCCTTGAAGGCATAGTCGGCGAGACCTGTTTCCGGGTCGCCGTAAAACAGGAACCCATGGATGGGGCCCGGGTGAGCCCCGGCGCTGCTGAGCATTGCGTATGTCATGTAGCCACCATGAGCGGAGAGGTACTGCTCGGCCAGCTTGGAGACGCTGCCAGGTCTGGGAGGGATAACGACGCCGTCTTCGTCGGCAAGGTCGAGCAGTTCGCCCTTCATCCGATCGGAGGCGGCGGCCAGGCGCGAGTTCATCTCCTTGGCATCGGCGCCCTCTGCCGTCACGCGGTTGAACGTGTTCCCCACCCTGCGGAAGCTCTCGACGTCATTCATGGCGAGTCGGTAGGCGCGGGCGCGCCTAACGTCGTCGTCGGGATCTTCCAGAAGCCAGCTGAGCCAGGCGAGCGATTCGAGGATGAACCGTATAGGGCCGAGCGCCGCGGCGTGGGCGTGCTTGTTGAGCCCGGTTATCGCGAGCCCGTACGCGTCGTTCGCGTCGGTAGACATGGTGAGGACGTGGCCGCGCACCGTCATGGTGATGGGGCGGCGAGCCGGTGCTCGTTCAGGTCGTAGCCGTGTCGGGCGAAGCTATCTTGCACGACCTCGCCTAGGTCGTTCAGCAGCCTCGCCCCGATGTTGTAGATCGCACTGTGCAACTCCTCGTCCGTCATGGCGTTAGGAGCGGCCGGTGGTGGCGGGAGTATTGCGTCTTCGATCTGCCCGACGAGTCGGCCACCAAGCTTCATCATCCAGTCGAGGAGCGAAATCTCAGGTTGCGGGGTGTCTCGCCTCACTGGGCGATGCCTCCCTCGTAGTGGTGACTCATGCGATGGAGCCGGACGCTGCTGACAACTTCGGCGCCCAGCCACAAGTCGCCGGGCATGGCCGCGGAACGCCTACTATGCCGCCGGGGAAGTCGAGGACGGCCGGCTGCAGCAAGTTGCTGCAGGTGATCACCAACCGCCCGCAACGAGCTCCCCGACTGAAGAACCAGGACTACGGACCGGGCGTGGTACCGCGTGATACCGGTGCCGCTTAACTGCGGCCTTGGAGGTACCTGTCGACATCTTCAGAGAGCTGATCCCAGCTGTCCTCGGCTCGGTGGACGTGTTTGCCCGCCATCATCTCGTCCCATGGTTCGCTACGTTCTTCGTCGTCGCTCTCCTCGTGGAACCTGCGAGCGCCCTCCCAGGTCCAGCTGCGCTCCTCTGCCATGCCGAGTTGGGTCTCGTCGAGGAAGGCGAGAGAGATCGCGTGCAGCTCCTCCTCCTCCTCCTCCTCCTCCTCCTCCGCTTCAACCAGGTGAATGACTGCGCCCAGCGTGAGCTTCGCGAATTCAGTAGGCAAGACGCCGAGAATGGATAGCAGATGCCGTCTGATCTCCGCTAGCGCATCCCGGCTGGCTAGGAGATCGAGCAACATGGCGGCCTGGTACTCGTGTCGATCGGGAAGAATGCACTGGCAGTCCAGATGGCCTGTCGATTCTTGCCGATGAACAGGCTTAGGTCGCGTAGTGCCGTCTCCCATCCGGCTGTCCGTGCGCTTGAGCGCTGAGCCTGCACCAGGCTAAAGGTCAGATACGCATACCAGGCCGTCACCAGCACGAGCACAACTGTGGCGACGGCCCCGATCGCAGCGGACCAAGCGTCGGTACTCCCGGCTCTCGCCAGCAGCGAGTGCAACCCGAGGGTGGCGGCGTATGAGCCACCAAGCCCTATCGCGATGCACGAAGGCACGAGCACAGGTTTCCGGGCGATGGCCTTGCCAGCCCTCGCCAAACCGCGGCCGAGAGCCTTGCCGGCTTTGGCCAATCCTCGACCGACAGCCTTGCTCCGACCGACCGCCTGGCTCTGGCTCAACCGGGCCGCTGCGTTGTCGATCATCGCTCGAGCCTTGGTGATTCGAGCGCGACGTCGACCTCGCGGCTCGGCGCTTCGGGTTCCCGCGCCGCTGGCGTCTCAACGTCTGTCATAACAGCGCACGTTAGCGGGCGATCCGATGCAGGGTTCCATTCTGCCGAGCGGCCGCGCGCTACCGAGCGGTGATGGCCAGTTGACGCAGGCGGGGTAGCACAGCTGTTTCCGCAGCCCGCGACACCTGACGGCGCAAGGCCTGCTCCCAGTTGTCACCGACTACCTGATATTCAGTCACCGCGCGGCCAAGGCTGCTAGGCACGACGGCTACGCCCAGCGGAGCGAGCAGGTGCTATGCAGCTTGCCAAGCTCGGCGGTCACTAGGTCGATGCGGCCAGCGAGTTGCTTGGAGCCCAGCCACAGCGCCCAGTCCCAGAAGTGATCGTCAATCGCCGCAAGCGTGGCGGCACTCACCATCCAGGGCGATGCGATGGGGTGCGGCCGGTCGAAGATGAGATCGACCTTAACCGGGCCAGCCAGGATCATCCTGTAGCACCAGCGCCGGCTCAGCCGGTCCCACTGTGCGATCACTGGCCGCAGCGGAGACGTCAGCGACGGGAGCTCCTTACGGACGGCGCCGAACTCGGCTACTGCGACTGTGAAGTCCCAGTCTGACAGTGGCGTAGCTGTGCCGCGGGCGCGTGACCCGGTCAGCTCCACACGCTGGATCCTGGCATCCGAAGCCAGCACGGTCACGAGGTCGTCAGGCAACATCACCTGGGTCACACCTTCCGATTGTGCCCGCTCGCCGGATCGTCCGCTCCTTGCCGCTACTCGCCCTCATTTCATGCGCACGCGGCCATCGCTGGAAGCTTTGGGCGTCCGCGTGTGGACTATCCGATTCCGGTTTTTGCTCGCCACTGTCAGGCGTGTCATTGGCCAGGGTAAGCGCCAAGGAGTGGCATGCCAGGGATCGATCAGGACGGCATTCCCAGGCCGATGCGCAGGCGATGGGTAAGTTCATCCTTCAGCTCGCCGTTGACGCCCAGCGCGATCGAGCCGCCTTTGGTTATGGCGAAGGAAAGGTCCACTGTGCTGGTCCTCAGCAGAAACGGATCGTCGCCCTGCGCTGCGATCGTCATCACGGTGCGTACGGCCTCGACAGCGTCCAACAGCACGGCTTCGATCTCGCCCTCGCGGATCTCATGCTGATCTAGCAGGTCCGGCGGCACGAGAGTCATGTCGATCGTGTGGGTGTCTTGCCGGGTAACCGAAGCGCCGAGTCTGAGCTTCATGCCCAGAACCGGGATGCGCAAGTCCAGGCCGCCACCTGCGGTGACGGTCGCGATGGCGTTGAGTGTCAGCTGGACTGACACGACCCGCAGATCCCGGCTCGTATCGGTGCTGGAGATGTTGGCCAGCCTGATCACGTCCTTCACGACGGTCACGAGCTCGCTGATGGCAACGCTGTCGTCGGTGACGTCCATATGCTTCTTCTGGGTGGACGGGTTAGCTCGTAACAGCGTAGGCCGCTGGATCACCGTAAATCGTGTAGGCCAGCCACGTCGGGTCCGTGCTGTCCCGGCCTGCCGTGACGCGGGCGGTATGTACCGCCTCGCCCAGCGTGTTCGGTTCGGTCAGGGCATCATAGAAGACTGACGCGAAGCTCCCGGCGCTGTCGCTGCGGACTGCCCACAGGGTGCCCACGAAGGCACCCGCGCCGGCCGCCATGAATTGCTCTGCCCAGCCCATCATCTGCGTATATTCCGGGACGACTCCGGCGCTGCGGCAGGCGTTGATGAACACCAGCGGATGGCGGCGCGCCAGGGCCCTCCGCGTGACCGCCGTGTTGAGATATCCCGGAACGAACGGGCCGCCGCCCATCACGATGACCGAGCCGCCCGCGTCGGCTTTGAAGGTGTTGTGGCAAGCGAAATGCAGCAGCCCGGCGTCGCCGGAATCGATGAGGTCCATCAGGACATCGAGGTCGGCGATGTCGTCCGCGCCGGCCGCCGCCGGACCGAGTCTCCGCCGGACTTCGGCGATCTCATGTTGTGCGTTCGTCGGCGAGCCGGCGGGCACGACGTAGCGCGCGTCACTGACCGTTATGCTGCTGTTTTGCTGTCCGTACACACGCCGCAGAACGGGGAACTGCTCAACCAGAAAGCCGTCGTCACGCTCCGGCGACAGCGGGTATAGCAGCTCCCAGGGAACGAGGTCGCGGCCTGCGGCGATGCTGAACGACGCGATGTTGCTGCGCAGCTGCCAGAACTGATCCTTGATCAGATCCGGGACCATTTCATTCCATAGCCCGACGCCCGCTTCTTTCATCCATCTGCGCGCGTTCTGGCCCGTGTACCCCGAGCTGCCGGCCGCCATCTTCCGAAGCGTGTCGATCGTCCGCTCCACGGCCAGCCCGGGCTGGGCTGTCAGCACCTCGGCCAGCACCGGCGCGAACAGCGCGGTTCCGGACAGCAACTGGAAGGTGTAACGCTGACCGTCGAAACGAACCTGAAGCGTCACTTCGCCGGGCCTGCCCAGAATCGATCCGGCCGGCGCGCTGCGGGCCGGAGCGTCGACGAACGGGCCGCGTTCTTGTACCGAGACCTCCAGGGCAAGCTCGGCGAGAAATGTTCCGCCCGCCCATGCCGTAACCAGCACCCGCTGCAGGCCGACGCCGCGAGCCCGGAAAGCGAACCGCGCCGGCTGCGAGTCCCCCACCAGAGGCACAAACAGAACCTGCTCCAGCTCTCCCATCGGCACCAGATCGTGCGGAGCCTGCACGACGATCGTGACTAGGGCTCCGGTGGCTCCCACTGCGAGGCCTTGCAGCGGCGCCGACCGAGCCCCGTCATCCAGGGAAGCAGCCATTGAAATCCGGACCACAAGACTCACATCCGCGGACCGAGCTACCCGCGCGGGCAGGTGAGCGACCAGGAAACGCTCCGACGGCTCCTCATCAGCGGCCGGCCTGATCTGCTCTTCGATATTTCCGGCAGCTGGGCGGCGGTCGTAGGCGCCAGCGGGGCCGGGGCCGTAGGCGGCAGCGGAGGCGCCGGGAGCTTGAGGATAGTCGGCGAAACCTTCGGGATAAGCGCCGGCCTGGGTTGGGGGGTAAGGGAGGCAGGGGTAAACGAGGTCGTGATCGTCATCGCCCTCGGCGAAGTGATCGGCACCGCCGGGCCCGAAAGCACCGGTGGGGTCACGCGCGCCGCTGTCGGTGAAATCGGCCTCGATAGCGCCGCCGACCTCAGGATGCTCGACCATTATGCGGCCGCTCCGGTCGGCATCGCGCTGGCCGACCCGGTAGCCAGCCCAGGCAAGCCCAGCCGGAGCCACGCCTACCAGCACCGCAACCAGGATCTCCGGCACGCCCTGGTGGTAAGGAATGATCAGGGCCAGCGCAGCACAGACCAACCCGAGCAATGGTGCCAGGATTGTCAAACCGCGACCGCGAGGTCCGAGCGCTGGCCGGGAAATACCGGCGTCGCCCGGGGCCCCCGTGGGCGACAGCTTGGCGTTCTCCCATACCTGGGCGCGGAAACTGTCCTGGCGGGAGCTGACAAGCCCGGCCACCGGATCCGGCCAGAAAGATGCCGGCCCGGCACCGGGAAAAGACGCCGACCCGGCTATGACCGCATCTGCCAGCGATATCAGCGACGGGCGGTCCGCGGGGGCCTTAGCCAGGCAGTCGGCCACCAGTTCCCGCAGCGGACCTGCCATCCTGCTGAGATCCGGCTGGGCCTGCACGATCCGGGACTGCACCCCGGCCGGCTCGCCGCTCCCGAACGGCGCGGTGCCGGTCGAGGCGAACGCGATCACGGAGCCCAGGGAGAACACATCACTCGCCGGCCCGACGGGCAGGCCCTCAGCTTGCTCCGGCGACATAAACGCGGGCGTGCCCACGACGAGGCTGCCCACGGTCATGGCCGTGCCTTCCAGCGCCCGGGAGATCCCGAAATCGATCACCCGCGGGCCATCATCGGCGAGCAGCACGTTCGCGGGCTTCAGATCCTGGTGCACCAGCCCGCAGTCATGCACCGCCTGCAGCGCTTCCACCAGCCCGCCCGCCAGCTTCCACACCGCCGCCTCCGGCAACGGCCCCGCCCCAGCGACCACCTCGGCTAGCGATGGGCCGACGACGAATGCCGTCGCTAGCCACGGCGGGTGATCGTCGGGCCCCGCCGCTACCACCGGCGCTGTATATGCACCGCTGACTGCCTTGGCAGCCGCCACCTCCAGGCGGAACCTGCGCACGAATGCCGGATCCCGGGCAAGCTCAGGATGGATAACTTTCACTGCCACCGCCCGGCCGGCCGGCGAGGTACCCAGGAATACCCGGCCCATTCCGCCGGACCCTAGCCGGAAATGCAACCGGTATTGCCCGATCTGCCGGGGATCACCTGCCGCCAGACGATTCATCAGAGCTCCTGCACACTCCAGTTATTGTTGTGACAATAGCAAGTTGCCGAGTCTGCATGGAAACAGCCGTATCCGGCCCGAATTGGCCATCGAAATTGATCCAATGGCTGGCTGGCTCAACAGTAACGGTAATCAAACTCCGGCCCGACAGTAGCCTCAGTACATTCAGTGATAAATTATGACTTGCCATGCCATCGTTCCGTTGCGGGCGGCTGGGCGCTAGCCGGATGCTCCTGGGCGGCAGGGGTTGCAGGCGTACACGGAGGAGCCGATGTCACCGGTCGCACCGTGGGCGAGCAGGAACCGGGCCGCGGCCGAAATCGATCTCCACGGAATTGATTGCCGGAAGTAGGACCACCCCACCCGGTGGCTTCCTGGGCGGCCCTGAGTTTCGTCAAGTGGTCTGGCCCCATTGATCGTCACGAATTCCGGCCCCGGCCTGTGGTTGCGCCTGGCGGCGGCGCTGGGCTGCAGTGGTTCCGGATGCGCGTCCGCCGCGCTGCCGGTAGGCCTTCTGCTGGCCCGGCAGTCGGCGCGCAGCATCGCCACGATCTGGGCCCCGGGGCGATCCGCAAGGGCGGAAGCCGGGCGGGGTCAGGGTAGCCAGGTCCGCCGTCGCCGAGATGTCGGCGGCGGCCGCGCGCTGTGCCGGCACCACTGTACCGAGGACCGCTCCCGCCCAGTCCGGGTGGGCTGTCAGCCACAGGCAGGCTAGCTGGACGATCAGCGCCTGCCGGGCCAGCACCGGCGCCGCGGACGGCATCCGCCGCAAGGCGGGCATTCGGCCGGTGAGAGCGCAGAACGACCCGATCTGAGTGCGATCGCTGCCGGTGCCGACCGACCACGTGCGCATACAGATCGGCGATTCTCGTGCAGGGCCAGGCGGTGCTGCGGGGCGCACCGCCAAAGTACAGATCGAGCCGTCTGCGTGCGCTACGAGCTGGCATTCGATAACTATCGGTGACGGCGTCCGCCGGCGCGGCGGCACTTGCGCTCGTCGTGATCATCCCGAGGTGTCCGCGGGCCCCGGCAGGCGATCCGCTCCCGCCGAGCGTGCCCGGCTGGGCGCCTGCGGACACTGCCGTGATCTGATGCCGGCGGGCCGCACCGGCCTGCACCGGCCCCGGCGGAACCCCGGGTAGGCGCCGGCTTCAGCGACTGGCTGGGCGGAGGTCCGGCGGCTGGCCCGGCTCGATGATCAGGTCAGGGCCCGGGGGGTGGCTGCCGCCAGGTTCGGTCGCGCGGTTGTGGGTAGCTGGCGGCGCCGGGGCGCGGGGGAGCGGTGACATGGGTCTGTGGCGGGCGGGGCCGGGGTTTATTGGTGCCAGGTGAACTGGATTGCGGCGGGGCTGGTGTCGAGGTAGGCGCCGCCCGGGAGCCGGCCGTGGATCGCCGGGCCGAGGGTGACGGTGCACAGGACCGAGAGGACGGCACGCTGCCGCCCGCCACGCTGAGCCAGCACCCATGCCAGCGTCCCGATCCGAGGCTGCCAGCCCGGCAGCCGCACCACCCTGACCAGCCCGACCGCTCACGGCTCTGTGATCCGTTCGCTAGCGGGAATGGTTTGAGATTGGGTCAGAGAGATTCAGGTGCAGGAGCACGAGGAGCAGCAGAGCCCAGAGGGGCACTGCGCCCCGGAGCCAGCACCGGGATTCAGCCCGCCGCGGACGAAGGCCCAGATCGAGCGCGCCTGGCTCGCGTCCATGTTCCTCAGCCCGGCGGCTGATCCCCGCTCGCACGACCGCGTCCGCTTCGAGCTGCCCGGCGGCCACGATGACGCCACGGCCGACCTGCTCGCCTGCCTGCGGGCCTGGTGGAGCGACGACTACGACGGCTTGAACGCCGTGCTCAGCAACGGCAGCCCCCGCGAGATGGTGGCGACAGCCGTCCAGGTGCTCGCGCGCGCCGAGCACCTGCTCGCCTGCCGGACGGGCGGGCAGTGCGCCGGGTGCAGGGCCGAGTTCCTGGAGTGGGCGGCCGGCGCGGCCACCTGGTCATCTCTCCCGTGAGATTCGCGGACGACACCCGATGACTATGACCATGACCGCTACCGCTGAGGCTGCTCAGCAGATTCAGTCTCAGCCAGATGAGGCAGAGCTGGAGCGAGCGTCGGCGCTGGCGGTCGCGAGATTGCTCCGGGCGGGCGGCTACGGCCGGGACCGGATGCTCGGCCAGCCATATGATCCCGATTCCGATGACGGCGGCCAGGACGCCGGACGGACCCTGGCACGACCGGGTGACGGAGTTCTGATGGCGAGGCTCCGGGAACTGCGCGAGGCGGGCATGATCAATAACGTCCGGTTCTAGCTTCGGTATCTGACCGAGTGGCCGCGCTCCACCCTGGCCCAGATGAGGCGGTCCAGCAGATACCTCGTTCGTCTCGCAAGATCCAGGGCCGCGTGCGAAGAATTGCGGGACGCCAGCGTGCTCAACCTCTCGGCGGCACCGCCTGATGACCGGGATTCTGCGTGCTGCGGGCGGTGCGGGTCGGCCGGGGTCCGGCTCGCCCAGCGGGCGCACGCGGCCGAACTCGAATTGGCCATATACGCCTGCGCCACCGAGACCCTGCTCCTGGCCATGGAAGGGCAGGCGGGTGAGCTGGCTGGAGCTGACGGCACCCGCGAGGCCCGGCCGCAAGCCAGCCACGGCCAGGCCCCGCCCGCCTCCCGGCCCCGACCCGCACGGCGGCTTCGGCTGGACGCTCCGGAACACCGGGCACCGCCAGCACCTGATCAGCGCCCGCGCCCCCGCAGCCCGGCCGCAGCGCCCGGCAAAGGGCAGCTCCCCTGCACCCGGGCGCAAGCCGACGACCCGCCGGCGAGTTCCCTGAGACTCACCCTTGCCGTCTCAGTGAACCTCCGATTGGCCGGGAGTGCCGGGACGGCCAGGCCGGTTCAGCTCCGGGACCCGCGCCGGAGGGAGACGGCCCCTGGCACAGCGGCCCCTGCCGCTGCGGCTGCCTGACTTGGCTCACGACCATGGAATTCTGGCGGTCCCACTGCGCTGACCTGCAGGATCTTGGCCTGTAGCCAGCGAAGCTGTGCACTAATCCGGGTCACCGGCGGCCCGACAGGCTAGAGCGCGACGAAGGTGCAGGTCGCGTACTCGGCGCGGCGCGTTGCTCTGGCGCATAATTCGCCGGTCAAGCGCTGATCTCATCGCTATTCGTTCTGGACTGCCTCAGCCCACAGATCTGCCCGGGGGTGGCTGGTCCGTCATCGACGAGCGGACCTGGCGTACGGGAGTGTCCGGGTGGGCGACCGAGTGGGGCAAGCGGGCTCGCGCCGCGGGTAGCGTCACTGCCTGGCGCTCCTTCGAGGCCGTGGCCGGGCGGCAGGGGTGCTGGGTTCAGGTGGTGCCGCTGGTATCCGAGCTCGATGCGCTCAGTGCTCTCGAAGAGGCCGGGGATCGTGCTCTTCGCAACCTGCGCAGCAAGGTCACCGTGCTGCGGGAGCACGACGTGGATATCGAGGCGTTCCCCGGGGCCAGCCGGGTCTGGGCGCACGAGCAGCACACCAGCGGACCGGGCGGGGAGGGCGTCGCGAAGATGCTGGCTGCCGCTTCCGGCGCATGCCTGATCGTCGTGTCCGCCTCCGGCCCTCCGCAATGGGCGTGGGATTCGGTAGTCTCGATCGCCCGGCGCCAAGCAGAGCTCTTGTCGGCCTAGCCGCTGCGCGCATGCGGCGCACTTCATACGCCGCGCGCGAGACGCGGGCGGTAATGGTATCAACGGGCCCGGGCTTGGTGCTGGCGTCACCACGCGGATCAGCACAGCTGAAAGCGCCTTGTCGGGATTCCCCACGGTGCGCCAGACAAGATCCAATC
>WNFD01007577.1_pt1 | contig 10741 bp, 9 predicted proteins | sample 5400491 | NCBI WGS metagenome assembly WNFD01 (sample SAMN13153343, study PRJNA577476) | soil metagenome | isolation source: 120 cm saprolite under Douglas fir tree site 2 hole 2 replicate 2 | place: USA:California | collected 2015-04-18 | reverse complement strand
CCCGATGCGACCGTTGCATCCTTCGATGGCACGTCGCGCCGATTCCACCACCCGCCGCCGAGCGCCTGAAACAGCGCCGCGGTATCGGCGTAGCGCGCGGCCTGCGCCTGGGCGAGCCCGATCAATGCCTGCTGCTGGGTCCGTTGAGCGTTCAAGAGCGTCAGGTAGGTAATGGCACCGGCTTTGAACTGCTCGCGCGCCAAAGCAAGGCTGTCATTCGCCGTGCGCGCGGCACGCTCCTGGGCGCGGAGCGTGACGGCGTCGGTCTGGATCGCCCGTAATGAATCCGAGACATTGCGAACGGCGTTGAGCACGGTATCGCGATATTGCGCCTTCGCGGCCTCGAAGGCTGCGATGGCCGCCTGCTTCTGATGCAATAACGTGCCGCCATGGAAGAGGGGTTGCGCCACGCTCCCGCCTATGCTCCAGACCGCGGTCGCGGGCGAGAACAGGCTCCCAAACTTGAGCGCCGTGCTGCCGTAGTCGCCGGTGATATTGAACTGGGGCAGCAGATTGGCGGTCGCTACTCCCACATTTGCGCTCGCTTGATGCAGCTGCTCTTCCGCGGCCCGAATATCGGGACGTTGCTCGACCAGACGGGAGGGCAGGCTCACCGGCAGGTTCCGCGGCAGCGTCAGGGAGGCGATTGTAAACGCCTCGCGGTCGGCCTCATTGGGAAACCGCGCCGTCAAGGTCGCCAGCAGGCTGCGCTGTTGCTCAAGCTGCTTCTCGAGCGGCGGCAAGGTCGCCTGAGTCGCCGCAAGGTCCGCCTCCTGAGCGAGCACGTCCGACCGCGGCACGCCGCCAAGGTTGAATTGCCCGCGCAATACTTCAAGCTGCTCAGTCTGGCCCTTGATGATGTCCTGCGTTGCCTTGATCTGGCCGCGAAGCGACGCCTCCTGGATCGCTGTCGTGACCACGTTGGCGGTCAGCGTCAGAAAGGTGGCTTCAACCTGGAACCGCTGATAATCGGCCTGTGCCTGGCTCGCCTCCAGTGCACGCCGCCTTCCTCCCCAGACGTCAAGTGCATAGGAAACATTCACCGTCGTGTTGAACAAGCTGAAGAGAAGCGGCGCCCCGCTCCCCCCGAATTGGGCGGGCGATATTTGCTGGCGGGCGCCTGAGCCGTTGGCATCGACTGTAGGCAGCAGCGTGCCGGCCTGGGCGGCGGCGTTTTCCTGCGCTTGCCGCAACGTCAATTGCGCGGCCTGCAGATTGGCATTCTCCGCAATGGCCCGCTCGATGAGCCGATTGAGGTGCCGCGAATGGAAGAGCGTCCACCATTCGCCGGGAAGGTCGCGGCCGAACGAGAAGTACTGAGCCTCGCCGCCCCTGGTCTCGGACGAGACAGTGGCCGCCGGCAATCTGGCGTCCGTATAGCGAGCGATGTCCGGCGGCGGCGGCGGTCGGAAATCTGGACCGACCGCGCAGCCGGAGACAAGGACCGCCGCGAGCATGCCGACCCCCTTGGCGCGGCGCGGCGCGACGCCCGCCGCCAACCGCAGACGATGACGAAATCCCCCTCGATACATGAGCCCCATCCTACATGACCGCAAACACGAATCACGGCGCGGTTAAACTAAACCGTACAGTTTTTCTGTTGCAATCGAGGCGATAGCGTGGCAAAGGAAAACGATTGGGGATTCGCCGCAGAAATGGTCACACATGCACAGCTGACGCGTGCCGGCGGCGTGCCTCAATATGGAGGCGTCCGCGGCGCCGGCAATGCCCGGGGCGACCGCATCCTCGCGGCTGCACGCACGCTGTTCCTGAAGCTCGGGTACGGTGAAACGAGTATGGACGCGATCGCACGGCAGGCTGCAGTGTCGAAAGCGACGCTCTATTCGCATTTCGCCGGCAAGGACGCGCTGTTCGCTGCTCTCGTCGTGACGGAATGCCGGCATTTGTCCGATGCGATCGGCCGGCGCGCGCTCGATGAGCCTGACATTCGCGACGCGTTGCTACGGGTGGCCCACGATTTCAACAACCTGCTGTGCACCGGCTACGGCCTGACGATGTATCGCATCGTGGTCGCTGAAGTGCCGCGCTTTCCGGAACTCGGGCGAATTTTCTACGATAGCGGGCCGAGCATCATGATCGACCGCATCGCCGCCGTCTTGCGTCGGGCGACAGAACGCGGGCTTTTGAAGGTCCGCGATCCGCGCATCGCAGCCATCCAATTCATCAGCCTCGTCCGCGGCGAGCTCCACCTGACACGCGTGTTGGGCCTGAAGAAGACATCAAAAAACCCAGCCGACTATATCGAGGCGAGCGTTGACCTGTTTTTGGCGGGCTACCGCGCAGGTAAAATGCGCAAATAGCCTCTGACGGTCGTTTGATTCTCATTGTTGTCATCGTCCGCGAAAGCGGCGATCCAGTAATCCGCAGCCTTCGCTTTATGACCGCATAAATATAAACACCATTTCCAAACTAAAACAGTTTTCGTTCGTTCCGACGAAGGAGTAGGCGTCTCAAGTCGACAACCCAGGCCCCTGGGTGCTGCGACGAACGCTGCGAGGATTGGTTTGAGGCTCAACGCGAGGCATCCTGAGAACTTCTGCGCCGAGCTGCAGGCTGCCGGGATGCCAGAGGTGCCAGCAGAATTCTCTGTGGTACCGCGACATCAGGTCATTCCCGGCGCCATGCTCGCCGAAATATCTGATTTCATTCGCGCCTTTGACTGTGTTACTGCACGCCGGGCTTGGCAGGCGGCGGCCTTGAGCGAGGCGCCGCCGATCGTGCAGCTCAGGCGGCCGGAGATTTGCTTCTTCAGTGCTTGGGATTTTCATCTTCCCCCGGGGGATAGGTGGCAGCTTATCGAGTTCAACGACAATGGGTCGGGTTTCATATTTGCGGCGATCATCAATGCCCTGTACTACGAGACAGCAGGATTGGAGCGGGAGAAACGAATAGCGCCGCCTGTCAATCTGCCCGTGTTCAAACAACGCATCAGAGACTTCGTGGAGCGCGAGGCCAGAGCATTCTTTGGAGAATGGCCTGAGGGTGTGTGTCTCATTCTCGATGATCCCGAATCGCTGCAACAAGGCAAATTTCGCAGAGAGCTCCAACTGCTCTGCGATCTGTTGTGCGAGGGCGGCTGGCGCGCCGAAGCCGGATGTCCCGCGGAGATCCGCTGGGATGGACGTCGACTGCTGTTCAACGGACAGGCGGTGACTTTCATTATTAACCGCTCGACCGATTTCTTCTGGCAGTCTGAGGACTTCGCAGCCTTGCGCATGGCCTATCAGGCAGGCGGCGTCTATGTCGCGCCGAATCCTTTCAGCTATGCCACGCGCAGCGATAAGCGGCTGATGGAATGGCTATCGCTGCCGGATTGGGACAAGGAATTGGAGATAGAGCCGGCAGAACGACAAATCTTGAGCGACCACGTGCCGGAGACGCATCTCGTGCGCACCGACAATTTGGCAGACTTGGCGGAAAGAAAGCAGGAATTTGTGTTCAAGCCTCTGCATGGATACGCCGGGCGTGGGCTGCTCGACAGCGCCGCGGTCGGGCGGGCGCGTCTGCGCCGTCTGGTGACGCATGGCGAGGGTTATGTGGCGCAGAGAAGGGTTGCGAAGCGCTGCCTGGAAATCGATGACAAACCCTTATGGACGGATCTCCGCGTGTGGGCTTACCGTGGGGAGATTTTTCATCTTTCCGGCCGGGCGTCACGGCGGCCGGAGCGGCTGGACTTGACGCCGCCTGGCGGATGGGTGCCGACATATGCGTCGCGTTAGCCATGCCCAATCGACGGTAGGCGTCTCGTCAATAGATGCCCTTCTCAACCGCTTTCAGAAAAAAACGGATTTGCGCAGCTGCCGGCATCTGGAAGTTAAGTGACGGTGGCAAAGCCCGACGAGGCAAATCCTCTGCACGTTCGGCCAACGCGCCGCGGCGGCCGGTGTCTAACAGCCTCCGACGAATGGAACGATGGTCGCCGGCCGGCATTGATTCTCTGCCCCAGCGACCTGCTGCGGGCCGTTGGCAGGCTTTGTGCCCTTGACAATCGACAGGAGAGTAAATGGCCACGCCCAAGCGAGAGGCACTTCCGGAACACGTCCGCCGAAGCAGCCAGCCGTGGATTCATCAACGCAGTCAGGAGATCCAGAGCTTCGGCACCGTGCGTCAATTTCCCTTGGGGCTTACCTATAATGCCCGACTGCTGTCCTGCGAGCGCCTGAACCAGATCCTCTCGGACTCGCAGATCCTGTACGCGCTCTACAAGAAACATCATTGGCTCATGCGCGGACCGACTTTCTACCAGCTCCATCTCTTGCTGGACAAACACGCCGGCGAGCAGATCAAGCTGATCGACCAAATCGCCGAACGGATCCAGACGCTCGGCGGAATTGCAGTCGGAGATCCGCGTCATGTGGCCGAAATCACCCGCGTGCCGCGGCCGCCGAACGGTTGCGAAGAAGTGCCCGCCATGTTGTCGCGGCAGCTCGAAGCACACGAACTTATCCTCGTCGACGCGCACGATGCTGCCAAACGGACGGCCGAGTTAGGAGATGACGGAACAAACGATCTCATCGTCTCCGACGTGATCCGAACCAACGAGTTGCAGGCCTGGTTCCTGGTCGAGCATCTGGTCGATACGCCGCTTGTGCGTGCGTGACAGCGCGCATCTCCTCCGGAAAGCCGACATGGTCCAGGACCAGCCGCGTCTGCGAACCTTGCGGCTGCAATTCGAATTTCACGATGGAATAGTGTCCGTCCGGCCACACCGCAACGCGCCAAGCCTGGACGAGGAGCGTATCGTAGACCCGCTTCGGGTCCGCATTGATGTTCACCTCTTGCCGTATCGAATTTGACATTGTCTTGTCCCCATCTCGGGGGCGCTGCCGTCTGGATCGTGGCGCCCGCTTGCAATAAGCTTTGCGGCGGGCGCGGGAAATTCTCTCAGCGGAGGACGAGACTTGCGGTTGATCTGGCCATGGCAGGATAGAAATCGCAGATTTTCCTGGCTCAAGGCGAGCGCGTTCGCGCTCGTTTTGCTACCGGGGATCCGGTTCGCTTATCAGTTCGGAACCGGAGAATATGGAACCCTCCCGATAGCGCTCGGCGGCATGACGTATTGGTCGGGCGTGTGGGCGACGGCCGTCCTGCTCATGGCTCTGGCGGTGACGCCGGCGCTGACGATATTGCGCTGGCCGGCGCTCGTCGACGTGCGGCGCATGGTCGGCGTGACGGCGCTCGCCTACACGCTCGCCCACATCGTCATCTATTTCGCCCTGCGGTCGTGGAACTTCGGATTCATCGTCAACGAGATGGCGACGAGACTAAGCATGATCGTCGCAACGCTGTCGACTATCGGTCTCGTGGCGTTAGGCGCCACATCGCTCGATGGGGCAATTCGGTACATGGGGGCGAGAAGCTGGCAGCGGTTGCACAATGCGAACTACGTGATCAGCGGCTTGGCGGTCCTCCACGTCGTATTGGCGCGAGGCACCTACGCGGAGCAATACATGCTGGCCGGAATATTTGTCTGGCTCATGGTCTGGAGAGTGCTGGCCCGCTATGGGCTGGGCGCCGATGCGAAAGCGTTAACGCTGCTCACCGCTGCCACGTGCGTTCTTACGGCGTTGCTCGAAGCGGGCCTGCTTTGGGGCCGCCGCGGCTATGAGCTGTCCTGGACGCTCAGCAATAATTTCTCCCTGGCCGCTCTGGACGTTGGCGTACCGCCGGCATGGCAGGTGCTCGCGTTCGGGCTCGTGTTCGCGCTCGGCGCGTTCGGCCGCGAAGCTTTCCGCGTCAGGGCGCTGACCGCTGCGCCGCGCCAAGTCGAATCATGAAGGCCCCACGCGGATTCGGCTTATCCGTGCGGGCAGGGCAATCGCATGTGGCGGTCTCGCGGCCAATGCGATGGAACCGGAACGCGGCTGGTCGCGGTGGCCGCGTAAAATCCTCTCTCAATGCGGCATCGCGCGGCTGAGAACCGCATCGACATCAATCGTTGCGTCTAATGCTCCGCAGGAAAGACCCGGATGGTCACAGAGCCGGGTCGCACAGAACGCATCGCAGACAAAGCCTGGTGTGTTTTGACTCAGGACGGCGCCCTGCAACGCGAGCGCCATCGTCTCCGCCAGGCGCCGGGCGAGGGCCTCCTCGTGCTGGCCGGCCAACATTGACTTCACATCATCGATGGCGCGATCGAGCAATCGGTTGGCGCCGCGCGATTTCGCCAGCTCGGCAACGAGTTCCTGTGCCGAACGCGGATCGCGCCGGATGGCGCGCAGGATGTCGAGGCAGACGACATTGCCGGAGCCCTCCCAGATTGAGTTGAGCGGGGACTGGCGATAGATGCGCGTCATCACGCTGTCCTCGACATATCCGCCGCCCCCCTGAACCTCCATGGCTTCGTAGGCGAGGTTCACCACGCGTTTGTTGATCCAGTACTTGCCAATCGGCGTCGCGATGCGCGCGAACGCCGCCGCGGCTTCGTCTGCGCTTTCATCGAAGCTCTTTGCGATGCGGAAGGTCAGCGCGGTTGCGGCCTCCGACTCGATCGCCATATCGGCAAGCACGCTGCGCATGAGAGGCTGATCTATCAATTTCCTCTGGAAGGCGGTGCGGTGTGCGGCGTGCCACAAGGCGTTGGCGAGCGCCTGTCGCATGTAGGCCGCGGGCGCGACGATACAATCGAATCGGGTAGCATGAACCATTTCGATGATCGTGGGCACGCCCCGGCCTTCCTCGCCGACCATCTCCGCGTAGGCGCCGTGATATTCGATCTCGGCCGACGCATTGGCGCGATCGCCGAGCTTGTCCTTCAGCCGCATCAGATGGATCCCATTGCGTTCGCCGTCGGGAGTCCATCGTGGCGCCAGGAAGCAGGTGAGGCCGTTGTCCGTGGAGGCGAGCGTCAAAAACGCATCCGACATTGGCGCTGAGCAGAACCACTTGTGTCCGGTCAATACGTATCCGCCGTCATCGCGCCTGACCGCGCGCGTCGTATTGGCACGCACGTCCGAGCCGCCCTGCTTTTCCGTCATCGCCATTCCGATCGTCACGCCTGACTTGCCCTGCATCGGTTGGAAGGACGGGTCATATCGTGACGCAACAATCTTGGGCAACCACCTTGCCGCAAGGTCGGGCTGGCATCTCAGCGCAGCGGGCGCTGCGGCAGTCATCGTCATCGGACAGCACACACCTGGTTCGGCCTGCGCCATAAGGAATTCAAGACCAGCGTGCAGCACGTGGCCGGCCGCAACGCCGCTCCACGCGGCCGACGAGACGCCGGCCTCCACCCCAAGCGTCATGAGCCGATGATAGGCCGGGTGGAACTCGACTTCATCGATGCGCTGCCCGTAACGATCGAACACCCTCAGCCGCGGCGAATTTTCGTTCGCCTGCATGGCCCACGCAGCGGTCTCGGCGGAACCAGTTCGCGCGCCGAAAGCGGACAGCCGCTCTGCATGCATCTCCCCGCCCGCAGCCGCGACGGCAGCTTGCAGCGCGACGTCCGACGTGAACAGGTTTACATCCTCGAACGGCGGAGGCTGGTTGAAGACGTCATGGGTTTCCAGCTGGCTGCGCGGACGTAAGGCGCTCATGCGGGTCTCCGGCAGGTGATGCATTGGCTTTCGGCGCCGCTTTATCGAGCTTGAGCACGAGTGAATGCGCACAGTCTGCCCATGTGCGGGGGCGATATTCGGCTCGCAGCCGCGCCTCCCGCTCCGTCACATAGCCGGGCTCGAACAGCATCCTTTCGATTTTCGCCAGCGCGTCGTCGTCGTCCGACGGATCGAAATAGTCGATCAAGTCGCCGCCCACTTCCGGGATAGACGTGCGATTCGAAGCGAGGCAAAACTTGCCGTATGCCAGGCTTTCGGCGATAGGCAATCCCCAGCCCTCGCAAAGGCTCGGAAAAATCGTGAACAGGCAGGAGCGATAGGCCTCGTCGAGCTCCTCGTCCGACAGGCCGGGCCGATGCTCGATCTTGCCGCCCAGATAGCCGCTCGCAGCAAGGTCCGCCAGCAGGTCATCGACCATCCAGCCGATCTGCCCGGCGAAGATCAGGACCGGTATTGCGTCTGCGCCGTGCCGCGCCAGCAGCCGCCGCCACACGCGGACAAGCAACCCGTGGTTCTTTCTGATCTCTATCGTCGAGACGAACAACACATACCGCTCGGGCAGGTATATCTTTCTGCAGCCGCCGTTACTCGACCGAGGGCTCAACCCGCCGCCGAGCCTTACGACGTCAACGTGAGGCGCCGGCCACCCGGCCGCGGCGGCGAATTCGAGCAGAGCCTGCCGCGAATACTTCGAGATGGTAAGGATCGCATCCGAATTGGGCAGCGTTTCCTGGAGCCATTTTCGGAATTGAACAGCGTGCCGTCTTTCGACCAGAGTTCCATTTTCAATAGGAATCATATCGTAAATTAGGACTGCGAACCTGAGACCGTAGCGGGCCTTCGCAGCGGCCATATGCTTTGCGTAGCCCGGTAAGCCCCAGGAAGCGCCCGGCGAGATGACAATATCCCCTGGCCGCGCGAGCTCGGCGAAACGGCGCGGCCGGACGGCCACGTCGATGAGATCGCGGACCGCGGTCTTCGATATACGGAAGAAAAACCGCGGATTGCGGATGATCACGGGCACCATCTTGGCAAATTCGCTCAAGAGCTGCGCCGGCGCCCAAACCGTCTTCCAAGGAGCGCCGGCGCCCGGCGGGTTCAGATATGCCGATATGACGGCATCGAAGTCGATCGGCATTAACCGGTTCGTGTACAGGCTGAGCCGGCAAAACCTCACCCGACCCTGGCGACCATAGAGCCTCTCGGCTTCGACAAAGATTTCGAACGCTGCCCGTTGCGACCCAGTCGGATTACGAAAGTGATCGAAATATCGGAGAAAATCCTCGACCTCGAACCACACGACCGGGCGACGGTTTTCGCCGACGCCGCGATCTCCTCTAACTGGTTCGTTGATGCCGGCCAAGCGGGTGTTTCCCGACTGCCGCCGGAACTTCGACGGGCAGACTAGTGGGTTCGGCGTCGGAAGTTATAATTTCCGAAGTTCGTCGTAAAGCTTTGGTACCCTCTCCCCCGTTCCCAACTTGCGGGAAGGTTAAAAGGGGAATGCGGCTAAGCTCGCACGGCGGGCCATCTTGCAGCCGCTTTTGGATGTCGGGCCTTATTGCCGCCGTACTTCCTAACGCACAACGCTGTTATCGAGACCCGCCCCGGCGAGCAATGGGAACAGAAGTCTAAACTTCAATCCAGGGGCGTTGTCTGCCATCTCGATGCGAGCGCTGTGGAGGCGGGCAACTGCGGCGACCAGACTGAGGCCGAGCCCGTTGCCGGGCGTACGGCGGCTGCGTTCCAGCCGGTAAAAGCGCTTGAAAACCTGTTGGCTCTCGTTGACGGGGATTCCCGGCCCATCATCGGCGATCGAAATGACGGCGCCGCCATTGTCCTGCGCGACCTCGACCGTTACCTGACCGGCGTCACGGCCGTGCTTGATCGCGTTGTCGATGAGATTGGCCACGGCATCGAACAAAAGGTCCCGGTCGCCCGTAACAAGCACAGGTTGATCCGCCACGACATTGAGATGCGCGCCTTTCTCCTCCGCCGCGGCATCGAACAGCTCCACCACCTCACGGGCAATGTTGGCGAGGTTTACGGCGCGGAACGCCGCCGTTCGATCGTTTACCTCGATTTGCGAGATTCGCATGAGGGAGGCGAACATGCGCAGAACCGAATCAAGATCTGCCATGGTATCGCCGATCAGCGATTGGTCGTGTTTGCCGTCGCGCGGGCTCGCATAAGCCTTTTCGAGCCGCCCGCGCATGTGCGCCAACGGCGTCCGTAGATCGTGCGCCACGTTGTCGATGACCTGCTTCACCTCCCCCATCAACCCTTCGATGCGGTCAAGCATCAGATTGAGATTCTCCGCCAGCAGATCCCATTCGTCCCGTGTGCCCTGCCGGGGAATCCGCTGGCCGAGGCCGCTTTGCATGATGGCCCGGCTGGTCGCGTTGATGGCTTCGATCCGCCGTATGGTGCGCCGCGTCACGAAAACGCTGGTGAAAACCCCCAGAACGAACGTCAACAAGATGCTCAACGATAGCGCTATCTCAATTTTTTCCGCGAACTCATCAAGGTCGTCGATGTCCTTGCCCACCAGCAGATGGTAGGTGTCGGGGAGGGTCTCAAACGATGCGCGGAGCAACGGCCGGTCCGCCGCATCGGGCTTCCATTCCGGCGCATCGAAGTTGCCCCAACCGGCCGAGCCCTTTAAAACCGTGGGCCAGACCTTCAGATTGCCGGCGACTGGAGCAAACGAAGCATCAGCGACGAGGTAGAGGCCGCCTTCGAAGCGTTCCTCGGCGATGCGCTGCCCAATCGTGGCAACGAGACCGTCACGTCCCGCCCGGTCGTAAGCCTGCCGCAAGATGACGTGCTCTGCCGCGATGGCACGATCCGATCGGCCGCGAACGTAGGAAGCAGTCGACCAATAGACATAACCAAAGAGCGCACACACCACCGCGCCGAAGAGTGCGACACAGATCAGCGCCAGCCGCAGCGTCGACGACCGCAACGTCTTAGTCAGGAGCACGGATACAAAACCCGATGCCGCGGATGGTATGAATGAGCGGATAAGCCTGTTGGCTGTCGATCTTGCGCCGGACACGTCCGACATAGACATCGATGATGTTGGTCGTCGGGTCAAAGTGCAAATCCCATACATGTTGCAGCAGCATCGCCCGCGGCACGACATGACCTTCGTTGCGAAC
>WNFD01008450.1_pt1 | contig 10743 bp, 12 predicted proteins | sample 5400491 | NCBI WGS metagenome assembly WNFD01 (sample SAMN13153343, study PRJNA577476) | soil metagenome | isolation source: 120 cm saprolite under Douglas fir tree site 2 hole 2 replicate 2 | place: USA:California | collected 2015-04-18 | reverse complement strand
CGCGGAGTTTGCTCGGGCGATCGGTGCGGATCCGTCCGCCGGCGTGCCGCCCACATTCGCGGCCGTTTACTCGCTCGGAGTTACAGCTCCACAGCTTTTCGGCGATGCCGATGCCGCGGTGGATTTCTCCAGGCTGCTTCACGCCGAGCAGGAGTTCGCGTGGGCGCGCCATCCGCGGCCAGGCGAGACCGTCACTTCCCAAGGACACGTCGCGTCCGACGTCAGCCGGCGCGGCATGCGATTCGTCACCTTTGAAACCGAAACCACTGACAGAAACGGCGAACCCGTGTGCCAGTCGAAAGCACTGTTCGTGATCCGTTCATGAGTCAGCTCGCGGTCACCTTCACGAATGCGCAAATCGCCGCCTATGCCGAGGCATCCGGCGACCACAATCCCATTCACCTCGACGACGATTTCGCTCGGAACGTCGGCCTGCCAGGTGTCATCGCGCACGGCATGCTGCAAATGGGATTGATGGCCACAGTCGCGGCAGGCGCGGCGGGGGGAGGGACACGGCTTCAGCGGCTGTCCTGCCGCTTCGCCGGGATGGTAGTGCCCGGTGACACAGTGACCTTCACTGCGGAGCCGGCGGGCACTGGAAAGCTCGCGCTGCGCGCTGTCAACCAGCGGGGTGATCCGGTACTCACCAAATCCACCGCCGAGTATTCCTCATGACCCTCGACTTTTCGCTCACCTCTGAGCAGCAGGAGATCCGCAAGCTCGCGCACGACTTCGCAGAGAGGGAAATCCGCCCGGTCGCAGCCCATCACGACGAGACCGAGGAGTTTCCCTACGAAGTAGTCAAGAAGGCGCACCGGCTTGGCCTTACACCTGCAGCGTTCCTACCCGAGGAATACGGCGGCCAGAACCTCGACTTCCTGACGGAGCTCATCCTCAACGAGGAGCTGCACTGGGGGTGCGCCGGCATTGCGGTGTGCATCCAGTCGATGGCTCTGGCGATGGCGGGGATCCGGGCCAGCGGGACCGAGGAGCAGAAAAAGCGATGGCTGCCCGAGTTCACGAACCCGGACAAGCTGGTTCTCGGCGGGCTTGGCCTGACCGAACCCGACTCCGGCTCGGACGCGCTGTCGATGAAGACTCGCGCGACGCGCGTGAGCGACGGCTACGTGCTCAACGGGACCAAGCAGTTCTGCACGAACGGGGGCATCGCCGACTACCACGTCATCTACGCGAACACAGACCCGTCGAAGGGTCCCGCGGGAATCGCCTCCTTTCTCGTCCCCAAAGGAACCCCAGGCCTGCGCATGGGCCGCAAGGAGCAGAAGCTCGGTGTCCGCGCGAGCCACACCGCCCAGGTGATCCTCGATGACTGCCATGTGCCCCTGGACCACAGGCTTGGCGGCGAGCCGGACGCCGACAATGCGGGTCCGGGCGCTCTCGGCGCCCTGATGACGCTTGAGGCGACGCGGCCGGGAGTGGCCGCCGGCGCGCTCGGCATCGCCCGGGCGGCCTACGAGTTCGCGCTCGATTACGCACAGGACCGCAAGCAGTTCGGCAAGCCGCTGTGGCAGCACGAGGCGATCGGCTTCAAGCTCGCCGACATGGCGATGAAGATCGATGCGGCGCGCCTGCTCATCTGGCGTGCGGGCTGGATGGCCACGCATGGATTGCCCTTTGAGCGCGCAGAAGGATCGATGGCGAAATGCTTCGCCGGCGACGTCGCCATGGAGGTGACGACAGACGCGATCCAGGTCCTCGGCGGGTACGGCTATATCAAGGAGTACCCGGTCGAGAAGTGGTTTCGCGACGCAAAGATCTACCAGATCTGGGAAGGCACCGCGGAAATCCAAAGGTTGGTCATCTCCCGCGCGATCTCGGGATCGCGCGGCACAATCAAGCTGCGCAACTAAGAGGGGGACTCGCTCATGTTCGATCTAACAGGAAGGGTTGCTGTAATTACGGGCGCGTCGCGCGGGCTGGGCCGCCAGGACGCTCTCACTCTTGCGCGCCAGGGAGCCGACGTGGTCATCACTGACGTGCTGGTCGAGGACGATCCCGACCTGCAGAAGACCGCCGAGGCACAGGGCAGCATGCTGGCGCAGGTGGCGGTGTCGCAGGGCTGGGTGCATTCGAACAGCACCGCGGAAGAGATTCGAAAGATGGGCCGCAAGTCGCTTGCGATCAAGATGGACGTGACCAACCGAGAGCAGATTCGCGACGTGTTCAAGAAGGTCAAAGACCAGTTCGGCAAGATCGACATCCTGATCAACAACGCCGCCACCCTCGACCACGCGGCGCAGATCCCAAACCAGTCGTACGAGCTCTGGGACAGAGACGTGCGAGTCAATCTCACCGGGGCTTTCAACTGCACGAAGGAGGTCTGGCCGTACCTGGTGGAGAACAAGTGGGGCCGCCTCATCTTCATGTCGTCGATCGCGGGCACGCTGGGCGGCTTCGGCCAGGCGAGCTACTCGTCCACCAAGGCGGCTCTCATCGGCCTCGCCAAGACGGCTGCACTCGAAGGCGGGCGGCACAACATCACGTCCAACGCGATCGCGCCGGGGATCATCGAATCCGAAGCGGGCAAAGCCGCGGCCGAGACCAATCCCCTGTACGAGCGATTCAAGGCCCGGACAGTGTTCAAGCGGTTTGGGCAGCCCGAGGACATTTCCAACACCATCGCGTTCCTCTGCTCGAACGAGGCGGGGTACATCACGGGCGCGGTCATCGAGGTCGCCGGCGGCATCCCCCTGTTCACCGCCTGATGGGCGAATGCGTCGACGTCAAGCGCGACGGACCGATCGCCCGCGTGGTCATGCACCGAAAGGGCAACAACGCTATCGCGGAGGACTTGATGCAGGAGCTTGCCGCAGCGTTCATAGAGCTCGGCGAGGATCCAGCAGTGCGAGTTGTTGTACTTGCCTCTGAGTACGAGAAGTACTTCAGCGTCGGCGCAGATCTGACCATGCTCGGAAGCATCGATCGCAGCGCTCCGGATGCCGTTGAGCAGATTGGCGGCCTGATGACGCGGATGAACGAACGATTCTCGACCATCGAGCGCTGCCCCAAGCCGGTGATCGCCGCCATCAACGGCCATGCTCTCGGCGGCGGCAGCGAGCTGACGCTTTGCTGCGACTTCCGGATCATGGTCGAGGATGGCCGGTCGCGGATCGGCCAGACCGAATCGGCGCTCGGGATCATTCCCGGGGCGGGCGGAACGCAGCGGCTGCCCCGCCTGATCGGCAAGGCAAAAGCGACGCGCTACCTGATCGAGTCGACACGACTCTCGGCGCGGGAGGCCGAGGCGGTCGGCTGGGTCGACATGGCGGTCTCACCAGAGGAATTCCAGGGCGCCGTCGATGCGCTCGCAGGAAAGCTCGCGAAGGCGGCGACATTTGCGATCGCGATGATCAAAGATGCGGTGCGACGAGGATTTGACCTGCCGATGGATCAGGCGCTCGAGATCGAGGCGCGCAACTTCGCGAAGGCCGCGCTGAGCACCGATGCCGCGATCGGGATCATGTCCTTCCTCTCCAAGCAGGAGCCGGAGTACACCGGTTCGTGAGCCCTGTCGATCCGGCCGCCCGCTGTTCGTCGTAAGAGCAGATACCGATCGAGTTCAGCTGGAGGGTCTCGGAATGAAGTACATCCTTTTGCTCGGCGGCACAATGGAACCCGAGGAGCGAGCCAAGAATCCTGAGCTGGCGGCTGCCTACGAGCGCGTCGGCCAGTGGTTCGAGCAATACACTCGGGCGGGCAAGATCATGGAGGCCCACGAGCTGCAGGGACCGCAGACTGCGACCACGGTACGTTTCAAAGACGGCAAGGCGATGGTGGTCGATGGGCCCTTCATCGAAGCGAAAGAGGTGATCGGAGGCTACGCGATCGTCGAGGTGGCGGACCTGGACGAAGCCCTGCAGATGGCAAAGTCGTGGCCCGGTCTGACGAGCGTTGAAATCCGGCCAATCGTTGACCACTCGGCGGACTGAGCGAGACGCTGTCCGCCACCGATTCCGCCGTCGTCGCAGTCTTCCGCGAAGAGGCGGGTCGGCTGACGGGCGCGTTGACGCGGATGCTCGGCGACTTCGACCTCGCCGAGGAGGTGGTCCAGGACAGCATCGTAGCGGCGCTCGAAAAATGGCCCGCTCAAGGCATCCCCGACAACCCGGGCGCGTGGCTGATGACCACCGCCAAGAGGCGGGCCATCGACATACTGCGGCGCAGCCACCGCCACCAGGAGAAGGTCGCGCTGCTGGAGCGCTCCACCTTGCCGCCTGATCCTGTGGAGGCGGACGACCGGCTGCGCCTCATCTTCACGTGCTGCCACCCGGCGCTGGCCCAGGAGGCGCAGGTCGCGCTCACGCTGCGCGCCGTGGCCGGCTTCACGACACCAGAGATCGCGGCGGCCTTTCTCGTTTCCGAGGCGACGATGGCCCAGCGGATCGTTAGGGCCAAGCGCAAGATCGTCGCCGCCAAGATCCCGTACCGGATGCCGAAGGACGATGAGATCGCCGGGCGGCTCGACGCAGTTCTGGCCGTCCTTTATCTGATGTTCAACGAGGGATACCTGAGCCGTGGTGCCCAGGTCGCGACGCGGCGTGATCTTGCGGAGGATGCGATCTGGCTTACACGCCTGGTGGCCCAGCTCATGCCGGACCAAGCAGAGGTGATCGGCCTGGTCGCCCTGATGCAGCTACACATGGCGAGAGCGCGGGCGCGTTTCGATGACACGGGCGAGATGGTGCTCCTCCCGGATCAGGACCGACAGCTGTGGGACCACGCTGCAATCGCCGGCGGGATCAAGCTGCTGGAGCAGGCGGGAGCCATGCGCGCTCCAGGTCCATACCAGCTGCAGGCGGCGATCGCCGCACTTCATTCCGAGGCGAAATCCTGGGAAGAGACCGACTGGCACCAGATAGTGCTTCTGTACGATGCGCTGCTGCGATCGTCGGATAGCCCCGTGATCAGGCTGAACCGTGCGGTGGCGGTCAGCCATTACGCCGGGCCGGAGATCGCGCTTGGCGAGGTCAATGACCTGGCGATCGCGCTCAGCGGCTACCACCTTTTCCACTCGACGCGGGCCGAGCTGCTCGACCAGGTTGGAGAACCGGCCCTCGCCCGTGAAGCCCGCCTTCGAGCGTTGGAGCTGTGTCAGAACCCTGCCGAACGCTCGCTGCTGGAGCGAAAGCTGAGGAGTTAGCTTCCGCCGACCATCCCAAGCTGTGCCGAGCGCCGGCGCACGATCTCGATGACCTCGTCGACACGCTTGGGGTCGGTTCCGAGGCAGCGAATGACGAGCTCTTTTGTCTCGAAGTTCGGATAGGAGCCCACCGAAACGTCCGGGAAGCTCTGCTCGAGCTCAGTCATGAGGGGATAGAAGCGTGCCTCCACCGCAAACGTGAAGCGAAGCTCGCGCACGGTGGCACCCGAGCCGTCGGCAAGAAACTGCGGCTCGAGCTCCTCCGTGAAGATTCCTTTCATCTCCAGCGGAACGCCTGGCAGCACGAAGATGCGCTTTCCGTTCGCCTCGTAGACCACACCGGGCGCCATGCCGCGGCGGTTCTTGAAGACCTGCTCCGGATCTGCCGGGATGCGCGCCATGCGCAGGTTCCCTTCGGTCAGGTCGGGTGACTCGAGCAGCCCCGCTTCGTGCATGCGCTGAACGCGACGCTCGATTCGCGCGCGCGTCTCCTCCCACACGATGAGCTTGCGGTCGAGGGCGTCCGCGAGCGCGGCGAAAGTGCGGTCGTCCGGTGTCGGACCGAGGCCTCCGGAGCAGAAGACGTGCGTGACTTCGGCGTCGGCGAGCTCACGCCGCACCTGGTCCACGATCTCTTGGGGGCGGTCGCGAATCGCGGTGACGCGCTTGACGGGAAAGCCCAGCAGGCGCAGACGTTCGGCGAGCCAGTGTGAGTTGGTGTCCAGCGTGAAACCACCGACCAGCTCGTCGCCGATCGCCACGATGCTGGAGGTTGGCATGAGCTGCAACATATAACCTCGAGCAAGTGGAGCGTTTACACGGCACCGTCCGCGGCGATGTCCAGGGCGTCGGTTTTCGCTATTTCTTGATGCGGGAGGCATATCGCCTCGGTCTGCGAGGCTGGGTGCGCAACCGAGACGACGGAACTGTCGAGTTCGTCGCCGAGGGTGATCGAGCTGATCTGGAACGGTTGAAACAGGCGGCTGAGACTGGTCCTCGGATGGCCCGAGTGGACCGTGTGGAGATTGGCTGGTCGGCAGCGGAGGGTGGCCTCGACGGCTTCGACCTGACTGGCTAGCGTGCCCGGTTCGATACACGATCTCCGGTTCGTTTAACCTAACGCTCCGCAGGAAAGAGAAGGCTGCGCCGCGCAACAGTGGGTGCGCGCGCTTGGCGCAAGATTCAGGGAGGGTAAGTGGATCCCAACGTAGTTCTGTTCGGCGTGGCCGGTGGTCTCGCCGCCGTGCTGTTCGCAGTCGCTCTCATCTTTCTTGTCCTGCGTGTGCCCACCGGGAACGACCGGATGCGCGAGATCGCGGCGGCGATCCAGGAGGGCGCTTCCGCCTACCTGAACCGGCAATACACGGTGATCGCGATCATCGGAGTCATCATCGCGATCGTCATCGGCTTCTTCATCAACTGGACGACCGCCACGCTCTTCGTCGTGGGGGCGGTGCTCTCCGCGGCCGCGGGCTACGTCGGCATGAACATCGCTGTGCGCTCCAACCTGCGCACTGCCGACGCCGCCCGCGGAGGGTTGAATCAGGCACTGCAGGTCGCGTTTCGGGGCGGCGCAGTGACCGGTTTCATGGTCGTCGGCCTGGGACTGCTCGGCGTCTCGGCGGCTTACTTCATCTTCAGAGACCCTGACGCACTGGTCGGCCTGGCTTTCGGGGCCAGCCTAGTTTCAGTGTTCGCTCGGCTGGGTGGCGGTATCTACACCAAGGCGGCTGACGTTGGGGCGGACCTGGTCGGCAAGGTCGAGGCGGGAATCCCGGAGGACGATCCCCGCAACCCGGCGGTGATCGCGGACAACGTCGGTGACAACGTCGGCGACTGTGCGGGCATGGCTGCCGATCTGTTCGAGACCTACGCCGTGACGATGATCGCGGCCATGCTCCTCGGCTCCCTGCTGTTCAAGAACCAGGTCGGTTGGGTGATCTATCCACTCTTGCTCGGCGCGGTGAGCGTGGCCGGTTCGATCGTCGGCACCTTCTTCGTCCGGGTCTTCAACCCGAGGTGGATCATGGGCGCCCTCTACGCGGGCCTCCTGGTCGCGGTCGGCGTTGCGATCGTCGGGTTCTACCTCGTCACACAGTGGATGAAGGGGAACGGTTACCTCCCCGCCGGCCAAGGCGTGAGCGACCCGATGAACCTTTTCTTCGCGGCGCTGATCGGCGTGATCGCGACCGTGTTGATCGTGGCGATCACCGAGTTCTTCACCGAGACCGCCTACTGGCCCGTCCACCTCATCGCCAAGGCGTCCGTCACCGGGCACGCCACCAACATCATTGCGGGGCAGGCGATCGGCATGATGGCAACCGCCCTGCCGGTGATCGTGATCGGAGCCAGCATCTTGCTCAGCTACGACCTTGGTGGCCTTTACGGCATAGCGATCGCCGCCACGGCGATGCTTTCGATGACGGGGATCATCGTCGCCATCGACTCTTACGGCCCGATCACCGACAACGCCGGCGGCATTGCGGAGATGGCCAAACTTCCCCCAGAGATCCGCTCCATCACCGACCGGTTGGACGCCGTCGGCAATACGACCAAAGCCGTCACCAAGGGCTACGCGATCGGCTCCGCCGGCCTGGCCGCCCTCGTGTTGTTCTCCTCATATGCGCAGGAGCTGACCAAAGCCGGGCAGCCGCAGGAGTTCAGGCTCACCGATCCGACCGTGATCGTCGGCCTGTTCCTCGGAGGCATCCTGCCGTTCCTGTTCGGCTCGCTCGCCATGCTTGCTGTCGGCCGCGCCGGCGGCCTCGTGGTCGAAGAGGTTCGGCGCCAGTTCCGCGAGATCAAAGGGATCATGGAAGGAACCGGCAAGCCTGAATACGGCACCGCCGTGCGCATCGTCACGGCCGCGGCACAGCGGGAGATGATCCTGCCGGGAATCATCCCGGTAGTCGCGCCGATAGCCGTCGGCTTCATCCTGGGCCCGAGAGCGCTTGGAGGCATGCTTCTGGGCGCCATCATCACCGGCCTGTTCCTGGCTCTCCAGATGACCAGCGGAGGCGCCGCCTGGGACAACGCAAAGAAGTTCATCGAAGAGGGTCACCTGGGCGGTAAGGGGTCGGAGGCGCACAAGGCGGCGGTCACCGGCGACACTGTCGGGGATCCGAACAAGGACACCGCCGGGCCTGCCATCAACCCGATGATCAAGGTCGTCAACATCATCGCCATCCTGATCGCGGGGGCGGTCGCGACCCACCACCTGTTTTCCTAAGCAGCGGTAGACTCGTTCGTGGGGTGGACGACTACCAGAAGGAGATCGCCGACCTCGAAACGCAGGTCGAGCAGCTGGTCGAGGAGGAGGGCGACGCCAAGACCATCGCCGAGCTTTCGATGCAGCTCGAGATCCTCAAAGCGATCTATGCGCGTGCCACCGACCTGTTCTCACGAGGAGTAAAGGACGAGGGCCTTCGCTATGGTCTGCGCATCCAGGGTTACGGTGACTGGATCATCGACAACGTCTACGCCTTCGTCTACGAACGATCTGTCGAGCTCGAACCGAACGCACACAGCGCGTTCGTCGGCGGCATCAAGGCCGCCGACTTTGCCCTGATGCTCAATCCGTGAAAGGAGGACCGGCATGGAAACTCCGCTGACACCCCTCGAATTCGCGCGCCGGACCAGGAAGCTGTACGGCGATCGTGAAGGAGTCGTCGATGGCGACTTGCGCCTCACTTACTCGCAGTTCTTCGACAGGTGCGACAGATGGTCCACCGCGCTCCAGGCCATGGGCGTGAAGCAGGGCGACAGGGTTGCCTACATCTCGCCCAACACCCATGAGCAGCTCGAGTCGTTCTACGCAGTGCCTCAGATCGGGGCAGTCCTGGTGCCCATCAACTTCCGGCTGACAGCGGAGGACTTCGTCTACATCGCCTCTCATTCGGGCGCCACGGTGCTGTGCGTTCACCCGGATTATGTCGATGCAATCGATGGTGTCCGCGGCCAGCTCGCTGGAGTCAAGCACTTCGTCGTGCTGGGGAAGTCGGACGGCCGCAAAGGGTGGCTTGAATACGAGTCCGAGCTAAGTCGGTCTGGGCCGGAATTCCACCGTCCCGAGATTGCGGAGACAGATCTCATCTCTCTCAACTACACGAGCGGCACTACGGCGAAGCCGAAGGGCGTGATGATCACGCACCGCAACGCGTACATGAACGCGGTGGGCACGCTGATCCACCTGCACATCGGTGTGGATGACCGGTATCTGTGGACCCTGCCGATGTTTCATGCCAACGGTTGGACATTTGTGTGGATCATCACGGCGGTAGGCGGCACGCATGTCTGCTTGCCCAAAGTTGAACCCGCTCGTATCTTCGACCTGATCCGCAGGGAGCATGTCGGTTGGCTGTGTGCAGCACCGACGATCCTGATCGGACTGGCCAACGCGCCCGCGGACGTCCGAGGACAGGTGCCCCCCGGCGTGAGGGTGATCACAGCAGGTGCTCCTCCGGCCGCCGCCACCATCGAGCGGATGGAAGGCGAGTTCGGCTGGGAGGTGACTCAGGTTTACGGGCTGACGGAGACGGCGCCCTTCATCACGGTGTGCGAGCCGCGGCCGGAGCATCAGAAGCTGCAGCCCGCCGAGCGTGCGGTGATCAAGGCGCGCCAGGGTGTGGAGCTGATCACCTCAGGCGAGCTGCGAGTGGTCGACACCGAGCTGAAGGACGTTGCTGCGGACGGTCAGACGCTGGGGGAGATAGTCGTCCGCGGAAACGTGGTCATGCGCGGCTACTACAACGATCCAGAAGCCACGCAGAAGGTCATGGGCGACGGCTGGTTCCACACCGGTGATGCCGCCGTGGTCCATCCGGACGGCTACGCGGAGATTCGCGACCGCATCAAGGACGTGATCATCAGCGGCGGCGAGAACATCTCGTCAAGTGGGGAGAGGCTCCGTTTGCCTTCGTCGTGCTGAAGTCAGGCGCGAGCGCGACCGAACCGGAGCTGATCGCCTACACGCGCGAACGGCTGGCCCACTTCAAGGCTCCGCACGGCGTGACGTTCGTGCAGGAGCTCCCGAAGACGGCGACAGGCAAGATCCAGAAGTACGTGTTGAGGAAAGGCGCCGCGGCGATAGTCCGGCAGTAGGGTCTCCTAGGGCGACCTCGCCATCCATCGTCGCCCGATGGCGATCGACTCCGCGGCCTCGTCTTCGCTCATTTCCATGTGCTTGCGTATCCAACCAACGACGAAGGCGGACCCATGCCTTTCCGACAACATCGCCACGATGCAGCAGAACGCCACCGCGCGCAGGTTGGTCAGCCCTCGTATTTGGACCGACTTTTCGAGGTCCTGCCTTCTCTTGCTTCGCATGGTTACCAGACGACTACGTTTGCCCATAGCACGATTGTTTCGGGCACTCGTTTCGGCGACAACGCGCTTAACAGCGAACGTTACGAAGAGCGCGACTAATCGGGACCTCGACTTGGTGGGCCAAAGGTCACAGTCGGCGGGATAGTGATCATCCGGCCGTCGTCGCCACGAACGATCTGCCAGTTGCCCTCGTGCACCATCCAGTGATGCCGATAGCAGAGAAGCGTGAGGTTGGGCGGTTGATTGTCCCCGCCGTG
>WNFD01014846.1_pt1 | contig 10744 bp, 8 predicted proteins | sample 5400491 | NCBI WGS metagenome assembly WNFD01 (sample SAMN13153343, study PRJNA577476) | soil metagenome | isolation source: 120 cm saprolite under Douglas fir tree site 2 hole 2 replicate 2 | place: USA:California | collected 2015-04-18 | reverse complement strand
ACAGAAAGCCGAGCAATGCCCATCCGCTGACTCGGCCCATGAAGTAGAGAAGGATATCGCCGGCGATCATTGTCAGGAGGGCTATGCCGAACACGAGATAGAAATGCAGATGTCCGTAGGCGGCGACCGCGCCGGCGGTCAGGATAGCGAGCGCGGCGGGCAGCGGAAGCCCGATCGCTTCCGCGAAGCACACTACCGCCAAGAGCAGGTAGCCATGGCGCGAAATTAGTGAGAGCAAGTCGTTCATGGCGAAAAGGGCATCTTCAGTATAGCAATTGCGATACGCCTACTCCGCGTAACGGGAACCTTCGGAGGGGGTCAAGTTCCGGATAGCCGAGCATCCATCCAGAATCGTTGTGTCCAGAAGAGTTGTGCAGTCATCTTTCTGATAACCCCGATGCCAAGCAGCGTTTCGACCGCGAAGCCCGGGCCATATCTTCTCTGAACCATCCCAACATCTGCACCCTGCATGATGTTGGGCATCAGGATGGCGTCGATTTCCTGGTCATGGAGTTTTTGGAGGGGGAGACGCTGGCCGACCGCTTGATGAAAGGTCCACTGGCGACAGAGCAGGTGCTGAAATACGGGATTGAGATTTGTGAGGGGCTGGAGCGAGCGCACAAGAGCGGCGTCGTACATCGGGACCTGAAACCGGGAAATGTGATGCTGACGAAGACCGGGGCGAAGCTGATGGACTTTGGGCTGGCCAAAGCGACTCCCGCGGGCGCAGCGCCGGCTTCCAGCCTGACCATGACGATTTCCGGTCCGTCGGCCGAGCAGCCGCTTACGGCGCAAGGCACCCTGGTTGGGACGTTCCAGTACATGTCCCCGGAGCAGACAGAAGGCAAAGAAGCCGATGCGCGCTCCGACATTTTTGCGCTGGGCGCGGTGCTGTACGAGATGGCGACGGGCAAACGGGCGTTCACGGGGAAGAGCCAGGCCAGCATCGTGGCGGCGATTCTGGCGTCGGAACCAACTGCGATTTCGGTGGTGTCGCCGATGTCACCGCCGGCGCTGGCCCAGGTGGTGAAAACCTGCTTGGCCAAGGACCCGGAAGAGCGCTTCCAGACGGTGCACGACCTGAAGCTGCAATTGAAATGGATAGCGGAGGCATCTTCCAGCCAACTGGCTGCGCCTGCCCAGATACGCGCCCGCCGCGCCCTACAGAAGCGCACGTTGCTGATTGCCGCCGTCGCGGGTTGGATTCTTGCCGCAGCCGCTCTCGCTATTTTCGTGTCAAGCCGCGGCCAACTTGAAGACGCGCGACGGCCGATGACTGCGTCCTGGCTGCCGCCGAGCGATACGAAGTACGCAGGCGTTCTGGTCGGTGCGCCGGCGCTTTCCCCGGATGGCTCGAAACTCGCTTTCCTCACCGGTGATGCTTCCGACTCAGAGTTGTGGGTGCGCGATGTAAGCACCGGGACGCTGCACCAGGTGGAAGAAGCCGAGCGGCCAAGATTCCCCTTCTGGTCGCCCGATGGCAAGTACATTGGATTTTTTTCGGCGGGGAAGCTGAAGAAAGTAGCGCTGGCCGGTGGACCTGTGCAGGTGCTCTGCGATGCGCCCGAAGGGCGCGGCGCATCGTGGAGTCCGCGCGGCGTGATCATCTTCACGCCCAACATTTTCGAGCCCCTGTACAAGGTACCGGAGGGCGGCGGGACGCCCGAGAAGATCACCGAGCCAAAACCGGGTTGGACCCATCGCAACCCGTACTTTCTGCCCGACGGCGATCACTTCCTATTCGTTTCTCGCGAAGCGGTCGGGACGACTGGTTCCGTGGGTATGCTGTATGGCGCCTCGCTGTCTGGCGAGAAGCCGCGCCAAATACTGGAGCGCGCGTCGAATGTGCAGTATTCGGAGGGATACCTGCTGTACCTGCGCGAAACCGTGCTGGTGGCGCAGCGCTTCGATCCGAAATCGCTCAAGTTCAGTGGCGACCCCGCGCCCGTGGCCGAAAAACTCGACTATTGGAACGCGCGCGACGTCGCCGCCTTTACCGCCGCGCATGGCACGCTCATCTTCCGCCATGGATCGTTGCAGAAGACCCAGCCCATGTGGGTTGACCGCACGGGCAAGGAGCTGGGACGGTTTGGCGAGGTCGGTCTATATTCGTCGCCGAAACCCTCCCCCGACGGCTCCATGGTCGGGCTGGTACGCCCGGATCCCGACACAGGCAGGGGAGACGTTTGGATCGTCGACACCAGGCGGAACACGGTGTCGCGCAGCACATTTGCCGACGCGGCCAACATTACGTATGCGTTCTCTCCGGACGCGAAGAGGATTGCGGTCACCACCATCGCGGGAGCGATCTCGGGGGGAATGTGGATCCAGCCGACGAGTGGTTCCGGTAACCAGGAGAAGTTGGAGACGCCCGAGAGCTTTGTCACGGTGAACAGCTGGTCTCCAAGCGGCCGCTATCTTTTCTTCATTTTGCAGAACAATGCCACGCGACAGGACATCTATTACATTGATCTGAACGGCGACAGGAAATTGATTCCTTTTCTGCAATCGCCTGCCAATGAAACGGGCGCTGTTCTGTCGCCGAACGACAAATGGCTCGCATACGCCTCCGACGAATCCGGAAGGTTTGAAGTCTATGTGACCGCATTCCCCACTCCCGGAGGGAAATGGCAGGTCTCCAATGGTGGCGGCGGTTCGCCTTCGTGGAGTGCGGATGGGAAGCAGCTGTACTACACCATCGGGGACAAACTGATGGTGGTGGCAATTCAGAACGTTGAAACTTTCGAATTCGGAGCGCCGGCCGCGCTGCCGATCCATTTGAATGAATTCGCCACGCTCGGACCGGCGGCGCCCGGCGAGCGCTTTCCTGCTCTGAAGACACTCAGCGGAGGCCAAGTGCACCCTCAGGAAGTCATCCTCAATTGGACCAGAACACTGAAGCAGTAGCCCACCTGCTACAGTTGTACGACTTCAGGAGAATCCTTTGCCAGGTGAGAGCCGGCGGTCAGGATAGCGAGCGCGGCGGGCAGTGGGAGACCGACGGCTTCCGCGAAGCAGATTACCGCCAGGAGCAGATAGCATGGCGCTAAATTAGTGAGAGCAAGTCGTTCATGGCGAAAGAAAGTGCCTTCAGTATACCAATGGCTGGGCCGGTCCACTTGAGCTGAACCCGCTCACGGGGCGGTTCCGAGTCGGTCACCTGGAAGCAAGTGTTTCCGCGAACCTCGCAAAGTGAGCGCCTTCGCGTTTGCTTTCAGATTAGAATAGCCGCGTCCGTCACGCAATTCTTCATGGCAGAGCCATCGGATCAGCTTAAGACGCCGCCTGTCGTTAAAACGCCGCCTGTTGCCCACGATCTGGCGGGCACGACCGTGGGCCGCTTCATGATTCGCAAGCAGCTCGGGGCCGGCGGCATGGGCCAAGTCTACGCCGCGGAAGACACAACTCTGAAACGGCGCGTCGCGATCAAGCGCATGACGCCGCAGCTGCGGTCCGATCCCGACGATCTCAAACGTTTCCTCAAGGAGGCGCAGCGTGCCTCCGCGCTGAATCATCCCAATATTGCCGCGATTTACGACGTGCTGGAAAACGAGGGCGAAGTTCTTCTGGTTATGGAGTATGTCGAGGGCATCACTCTGCGACGGCGCTTCGCGGAAACGATCAGCACCGAACAGTTCCTCGACATTGCCATCCAATGCGCCGAAGGCCTTCGGGCGGCGCACGACCAACGTATTCTTCACGGTGACATCAAGCCTGAGAACATCATGGTGACAGCCGCGCAACGGGCGAAAATTCTCGACTTTGGCGTGGCCAAGCGTTTTTCATCTCCCGATTCGAACCCCGATCCGAACGGAGCCACCGAAACCCTGACCAGTATCACAACCGCGCTGAGCGGAACACCGGCTTACATGGCGCCGGAAGTTTTGCTGCAGAAGCCTTACGACGGGCGAGCGGATCTATTTTCTCTGGGCCTGGTGTTTTACGAGATGCTGGGGGGAAGACAGCCGTTCGCAACCGACAGCTTCGCCGGCACGCTGGCGCGAGTTCTGCACGCGGACGTACCGTCACTGAGCGAATTGAATCGGACGATTCCGGCACCGCTGGCCAGCGTCGTGGCGAAGCTGCTGATTAAGGATCCGCAGGAACGATACGCCACAGCGGATGCTCTGATCGCCGACTTGCGCGCCGTGCAGCGGGGGGAAGCGCTACCGGCCGGTATAGGAACCAGCCCGAAAAAAGGCAAACTGGATCGTCGCCGAATTGCGCTCGTACTGGGCATCGGTGGATTGATCGCCGCCGCAGCCCTGGCTTCGTATCGGCCGGTGCGAGCATTATTTGAGTCAGGCAGATTTGAGTCAATCGGCAAGAAGATAATTCCAGCAACTCCGGCATTACCGCAAACCGAAATCGTCGCAGTCTTGCCGTTTAAAGCGGTCGAAGGGAATCCTACGCTGACGGCACGGGGTCAAGGTTTGGTGGAAGCCATTGCAGCCAAGCTTGGCCGATTGACGGAAGCTCGGTCATTGCAAGTCATTCCAGCCCGCAACATGCAGGAGAAGGGGCTTACTTCGCTGGCGGAGGTGCGCCGTCAGTTCGGGGCGAATCTGGGCTTGGCCGTCACGTTGGAGCAATCCGCAGATCTGACTACCGTTCGATACTCGCTGCTGGACGCGCAGAGCGGCCAGGCTGTGGGAAGTGACTCGATCACGGTTCCTACCGCCGACGTGTTCTCGGTCGAGGATGATGTGGCGGAAGGAACCGCAAGATGGCTACGACTCAAGCTCCGGCCGGAGGAGCAGTCTGGCCTCAGGGTTCACGGCACGACTCAGCCAGCCGCTTATGACCACTATCTGCGAGCTCGCGGTTACCTGGTTGACCATACCAGGACAGAAAACGTGGAGAACGCGATTGTCATGGCGCGCGAATCGCTCAAGGTGGACCCCAACTTCGGCATGGCGAGGGCGACGCTGGGTGAAGCGTACTGGCGGAAATATTCGCTCACCAAGCAGAAGCAGTGGACAGGCTTGGCCAGGAATGAATGCGCTGGCGCGGTGAAGCTGGGTAACGCAGGTGCAGCCGGACACATGTGCCTCGGATTGGTCAATGACGGCACCGGGCAATACCGGGAAGCCGCAGCCGAGTATCAACTAGCTGCGGAACTGGAGCCTACGAACGAAAGCGCTTCGATCGGATTGGCCCTTGCCCTGGAGCACCAGGGGGCTATCGATGAAGCGCAGAGGGCGTATCAGCATGTCGTGGATTTTCATCCTCAAAGTTACTTCGCATACAACGCTCTGGGCGGATTTTATTACCGGCGCAGCGAGTATCAGAAAGCGGCGGAGATGTTCCAGAAAGTTACCGAGCTGGCTCCGGAGGGATATGTGGGCTATCTCAATCTCGGTGGCACCTACAATGACATGGGGCGATATGCGGAAGCCATCGAACCGCTGAAAAAGTCGATTGCGCTGCGGCCCAGCTACGGAGGTTATGCGAATCTTGGGAACTCGTACTTCGGCGCCCACAAATTCGCCGACGCCGCAGCCGCGTACCAACAGGCGACCAAGCTGGAGCCGCAGCAGTACGTGACCTGGGGCAACCTCGGCGAGGCGCGCTACTATGAAGGGAAGAAGGACGAAGCCATGCGGGCATACCACAAGGCTGCCGAGTTAGCCGGCGAACAGCTGAAGGTGAACCCGCGAGACACGGACGTGCTCAGCGATGCGTCCGAGTACTGCGCCATGTTGGGGGACAAAAAACAGGCGTTGCTTTACCTGGAAAAATCACTGCAATACGGGCACAGCGAGAAGGAGCTGCTCTTTACGGCCGCGGAAGTCTACAATGAGCTCGGCGAAACTGGCCTGGCTCTGGAATGGCTTACCAAGGCTGTGCAGGCTGGTTACTCTCCGAGTAAGTTTCGAGACTTTCCCGCGTTTCAGAACCTTGCGAACAATCCCCACTTTCAGGAACTGGTAGGAAAGCCCCGGGCGTCACGCTGAACGCTTCCGGAATGAAAAAAGCATAGAGCAGTTGCAACTGAGAGCGAGGGATGAAACTTTCGAGTATAATTCCCGCCATTGCGGAAGGAGCGCCACCCTATGGCCAATGTAAAAGCCTGCGGCGGAAACTGGAATGGAGTGCAAGACGAAAGCTTCACATGGACTAATGATGACACCACGAACGCCGTCGTCATCAGTCAGGACGGAAACAACACGTGGCCGTTCACCACACCAACAGTTTTGCCCTTTACTCTGACGGTACCCAGGAAAACTACCAGTCCGGGCACACTAGCCTGTCAGTTGATCAGCACACCCGGTACCTATACCTATAACTCTGCACCCTGTCCCACGGAGGGAAACCCGAAGACCGTGATCATTTCTTAGCAGCGTATACAGCGGGCACTCGTATCCAGGGCGCGGTGCGAAGAACTCCTGCTACAGTGGTACGACTTCAGGCTGTATGACCTTAGGAGGCGGCGGAAACAGTGTTTCATGCGCCGCGGTCTGACCGCAGCGGCTAAAAAGCCGCTGCTGAAAACAAGCAGTTATCGCAGCGCTAAAGCACTGCGCCACCCAAAATCCAGCGCGAGATCGAGTTTTTCCGCAGCCTGTTTAGGAGAATCCTTTGCCAGCTGAGAGCCGCAGCTACATCAATCTTCCGAATCGTCCGGCGGGTCTTCCGTTCAGCGATGCCGTGCTGGTGGGCGATACTCTGTATATCTCCGGACGGATCGGGCTCGACCCGGCGACTGGCGAGGCGCCGGAGAGTATTGATGCTGAGCTGGATCTCTTATTCGACGGCTTCCAGGCGGTGCTCGGCGAAGCGGGCATGACCATGGACGACCTGGTATGGGTGCAGGTCTACGCGCCGGATGTTTCTTTGTGGCAGCAGTTCAACGCTGCTTATGTGAAGTTGTTCTCGCGAGAGTTTCCTGCGCGCGCGTTTTTGGGATCGGGCACGCTCTTGTTGAAGGGACGTTTTGAGATGCTGGGGATTGCGGTGAAAGATCGCTCCTAGCTTCTGGCCGCTAGCTCCCCGCCAACAATGTCTGCTGGTTTGCATACGCCATCATCGCCTAAAGCGCGGTTGCCAGAAGCCAGTAGCCAAGAGCACGCGGCGTTATTTCTCTCTCGCCACCACGAATTCCGGCGCCCACAAGAGGGCTCGTTTGATCTCCGAATCCGGAAATGTGCAGATCGCCTTACGCGCTGATTCGGCGTACCGAGCGGCCTCTTTGGAGGCGTATTCGAGGGACCCATAGCGGTTCAGGATGTCCAAGATATCGGCGTGCGTGACGCCATTGAAGGCGCGGTCGCCGAGGACGGTTTCGATTTGCTGGCGCTCGGCGGGGGTGCAACGTTCAAGCGTATGAATGACGGCCATGGTGGCTTTGCCCTCACGCAGGTCGCTGGCTACGGGCTTGCCCAGCACACTCTCTGAAGCGGTGAGGTCGAGCACGTCGTCCACGATTTGGAAGGCTAACCCGAGATCGCGTCCGTACTGGCCCAGGCGTTCTTCCTCTTGCCCGGTGGCGTCGCCGAGAATGCCGCCGACTCGCATGCACACCGAGAACAGGCACGCGGTTTTGCGGTAGATCAGATCGAGATGCTCCTGCAGCGAGATCAGCTTGCCGAGCTTTTCCATCTGGAGCAGTTCACCTTCGACCATCTGCTGCGTCAGTTCGATGAGCAGCAGGACGGCCGCGGCGGAGCTGGGCTTCGTCGATGATGTCGTCGTGGACGAGCGTCGCGGTGTGGATGATCTCGACGACGGTGGCGAGCTTTACCGAGCCATTGCCCTTGTAACCGAAAAGCTTGGCGGAGAGCAGCAGCAGCGCCGGCCGGATTCGCTTGCCACCGCCGGCGCGCAAGTACTCGCCGATCTCCGTGATCGCGGCGACGTTCGAAACCGTGTCGCGGCCAAATTCTTCTTCGATGGCGACAATGTCGTCACGGAGAAGGTCGAAGATTTCTTTCCCGTTGATGGACGTCGTTGCGCTCAATGTCCTTAGTTGCTCCGTTAATTAGTTGCTGCGGTAATTCGTGAACTGCAGATCGATGCCAAAGTCCTGCTGCTTGACCATCGCGATGATTTCCTGCAGCGTGTCGCGATCCTTGCTGCTGATCCGCACTACATCGGCCTGAATGGAAGCCTGTGCTTTTTTCTTCGAATTCTTGACGAGCTTCACGATCTCTCGCGCCTTTTCGATCGGGATCCCCTGCTGCAGGGTGATCTTTTGTTTTACGGTGCTGCCGGCGGCGGGCTCGAGCGCGCCGTAGGTCAGGCCTTTTAGGGGTACGCCGCGTTTGACGAGTTTCTGCTGGAAGACGTCGTTTACCGCCTTCATCTTGAACTCGTCGGCGGAGTGAAGCATGATCGCGTCGGTTCCTTCCATCGCGATCTGGGACTTCGAGTCCTTCAGATCGAAGCGAGTGCTGACTTCCTTCATCGCTTGCTGGATGGCGTTGGCGACTTCGGCAAGGTCGATTTTGCTGACGATATCGAAACTGTTATCAGGCATGGAATGTCACTGCAACGGTTGCTGTCAAGAAATATGGCGGCCTGCTAAATCTCCGGATTATTATGCTGAGCGAATTCCTGCTCGAAGTCCGAACTCCCAAGGATCGCTCGCCCCAAGTGTGTACCCATGAGGGTAACAGAAGAGGCATTATCTGCGCGGGCTGGATACCGGTGGTGAGGTGGGTCGTGAAGGGTACACGAGCGAAACCCAACATGAATCGTCATCCTGATCGAAGCGAAGGGTCTGCTTTCTTGACAGTGCGCGAGACAGCAGGTCCTTCGCTTCGCTCAGGATGAAAAAATCTTGTGAAATTGAGAGTTAAAGAGTAGGGCCTGAATTGTTCAGCGCGAGTCCAAAGAATTTGTAGAAATTCTGTGCGGTTTGCGAGCCGATCTCTTCTGCTGACAAGTTGCGCAGTTCGCCGATCTGGCGGGCTACCTCCCGTACAAACACGGGTTCGTTGCGCTGGCCGCGATGCGGAATTGGGGCCAGGTAGGGCGAGTCGGTTTCAATCAGCATGCGGTCGAGCAGAACAATTTTCGCCGCGTCGCGGATTGGCTGCGCCTTCGGAAACGTAATGTTGCCTGCAAAAGAAATCATGAAACCCAGATCCAGCCCGCGTCGCGCATGTTCCACGCTTCCCGTGAAGCAGTGCAGAATGCCGCCTAACCCGCTGGAGCCCCAGTGCTCGGTGATCATTGCGAGACAGTCGTCCCACGCATTCTCGCTATTGTCGGATGGGCGGCAGTGAATGATGATGGGCAACTTCGCCGCCTTTGCCAACTCCATTTGCCGCACGAAGACTGTCTTCTGTAATTCGCGGGGCGAGTGGTCGTAAAAATAGTCGAGGCCGATTTCTCCCCAGGCAATCACTCGGGGATGGCGCGCCCATAGCAGCATTTGGGAATCGGCGGCTTCGTTCGCAAGGTTGGCTTCGTGAGGATGAATTCCGACGCTGGCCCATATTCTAGGATATTCCGGCTTTCCGTCGTATTTCTCAGCCAACTGAATGCCACAGTCGGCCGTCTCTGGGCCGTCACCATTTCCGATTGCTAGATAGGCTTCGATCCCGCTCTGTTTCGCGCGCGCTAGCACTTCGTCGCGATCGCTGTCGTAGCGATTGCCTTCGAGATGGGCATGAGAGTCGATGAACATCAGTGGGGTGGTCCGTGGTCAGTGGCCCGAGACCTTTCTATTTCAACCGCGTCCCTACTGGCACGTCTTCCAGAAAGCTTGCCAGCACAGGTTTGCCGCCCTCGGGCGAAGCGGCTACGATCATGCCATTTGATTCGAGGCCGCGCAGTTTGCGGGGCGCGAGGTTCGCCACGATCACTACCTTGCGTCCGATCAGGGTTTCCGGCTCATAGGCCTCGGCAATGCCGGCTATCAGCTGGCGGATTTCGGTTCCGAGATCGACTTCCAGGCGCAGCAATTTGTCGGCGCCTTTTACGCGCTCGGCGGTCTTTACCTGGGCTACTCGCAATTCTATTTTCGCGAAGTCGTCGATGCTGATCTTGCCGTGGGGGATTGTGGCGGCTGGCTGTGGCGTGCCGGCAGCCGGTTGCCTCGTTGCGCTCGGCTGGACGAGCGAGACGCCCGTCCCTCCACTTTGCTCTTCCATTTTCTGCATCCTCTCGACCGCCGATTTGTCTGCCCTTGGAAACACGGCTTGCACCTCGCCTAGCTTTGTGCCCAGGTGCAACTGTCCCCACTGCAATTGCTGGAGGTCGAATTTCCGGATGTCGCCGAGGCCCATCTGGGCCCAGATCTTTGCGGTGGCGTCGGGCATCACGGGATGGGCTAGAGCGGTTACAATCCGCAGAGCTTCGGCGCTGGTGTAGAGCACGGTTGCCAGGCGGGAGCGGCTCTCTTCGTCCGTGTCCTTCTTTTCGCCCAGAGCCCAGGGCTCGTTTTCGACGATGTACTTATCCACGGCGCTGACCAGTCCCCAGGCTGTTTCGAGCGCTCTTGAGAACTGGTATTGGTCGAAGAGTGTGCCGTAATCGGCGATCGTTTTTCTTGCGGCGTCCGCAATTGTGGCGTCTGCCGCAGTGTGTGCCGCGTGCGAAGGATATGGTACTTCTCCCTTGAAGTACCGCGTGATCATGGTCAGGGTGCGGCTGGCGAGGTTGCCGAGCCCGTTCGCTAGATCGGAGTTGTAGCGCTGCACGAGCGCGTCGAAACTAAACGATCCATCCTGCCCAAAGACTACTTCGCGCAGCAGGAAATAGCGGAGGGCGTCGGTGCCGAGCACGTCGACGATGG
>WNFD01007572.1_pt1 | contig 10746 bp, 9 predicted proteins | sample 5400491 | NCBI WGS metagenome assembly WNFD01 (sample SAMN13153343, study PRJNA577476) | soil metagenome | isolation source: 120 cm saprolite under Douglas fir tree site 2 hole 2 replicate 2 | place: USA:California | collected 2015-04-18 | reverse complement strand
CCGACTTGATGGCAAGCTCGCTTCCGCCACTCGTCTCCTTCATGGCATCGATGCCGTTGAGCATGAGGTTCATGAAGACCTGCTGAAGTTGCACACGATCTCCCATGACCTTGGGAAGATCCTCAGCAAGCTCGGTGCGAATTGAGATTGAATAGCGGCTGGCCTCGGTGCGCAGCAGAACAATCATTTCTCGAATGAGTTCATTTACATCAACCGGCTCGCGCTGCAGCGCGCCCTTCTTGAAGAGCGAACTGACTCTGCTAATGATATCCGCTGCCCGCGTCACGTCTTTAACGAGTCTCGATGCGGCTTCGCCTGCCTCTGCCACGTCGGGCTCATCGCGACCAAGCCATCGCAAGCAGGTCTGAGCGTTTGTTACTGCTGCAGAAATCGGCTGCCTGATCTCATGCGCAAGCGACGCCGTCAACTCGCCCATCGTAGTTACCCGGCTTAAGTGTGCAAGATCAGCCTGTACCTGTTGCAATCTCTCGCGTTCTTCATCTGCCCGTTTGCGTTCGGTTACGTCTATCGATGTGCCGACGTATTCCAGGAGATCGCCGGATATATTGCGAACGGGGTGACCTGTCGAGCGAATGTACTTAATCGCTCCGCCTGGAAGGGCGATTCGGAAATCCACGTCAAAGTCGCAGCCTTCGTGCGGCCTTTCGAGAAAAACTTCTCTGCGAACCCTGTCTCGATCCTCTGGGTGAACGCGCTGGTAGAACGCTTCGTCCAAAGGTATACCCGCTTCCGGATCGAAGCCAAATAAGCGGTAATTCTCCTGTGACCAGTACACGCCATGTCTAGTAGCCACGTCCCATGCCCAACTACCTGTACGGGTCAACCTCTGTGCTTCGGTCAAGTAACCCTCGCTCCGTCGCAGGGCCTCATCCGCCCTTTTGCGCTCGGTGATGTCCGTGACCGCTCCCACAAACTCGAAGGAACCCCGCTCGGCCCTGGAGGGTTGGCCCACGACTCGCAGGTATTTGACAGATCCGCCAGGCATCAGCAACCGCTGTTCAAAATCGAAGGCCGTCCTATCGCGTGAAACGCGTTCGAATAACTGGCGCACCGCCGCTCTGTCGTCAGGATGAGTGCGTCGCAATATCTGTTCAATCGTGACCTTCGCTGTCAACTCATATTCAAATATCCGAAAAGTTTCTCGAGACCAGTAGATCTCTCCACTGGAGAGATCCCAGCCAAAGCTGCCCGTGTGGCTGAGTTTTTGAGCCGCCGCGAGGTAGGCCTCCCTGCTTTGTAGCTCGTCGTAAAGTTCTTGGAGCCTTGCACTCATGTCGTTAAAGACGCTCCCGACGCGAGCGATTTCGTCTCTTCCCGCCGCGGGTACCCGATGACTGAAATCACCTCCCGCCAAAGCTTTGGAGCCCTCCATCAATCGGCCGAGTGGAAGCGTGATACTGCGCGTGATGGCCGAGCCAAGGAGAGCGGCGAACAGGAGTGTCAATACTGCTGTTATCGGCACGATTAAGAGAATTCGCCGCTGAGCCTGCGCAATCTTCAATAAGGCTTGCGCTCGTTTTTCGCCGACCTCGCGATCGATGTTTTCGACCAGGTCCGAGGTCCTGAATTCTAACGGCCGGACCTGGTTAGCCAGGCGCAAACGAACAGCTTGCCAGTCCCTCGATTTGGCCAACTCGGTGATGGCCGCGAGTTCCGCCGGCAGAGCGTCTTGAATTGCTTCAAGGGTAGGCAGCAGCGTCGGATCCAGCTGCACCTCCTGAGGCAAGCGACTGAGGACATTCCTGCTCCGCCGGCTATCCTCAAGGAGGGCGTTGCGAAGAGATTCCGCCTCCGTCACGAGTTTTGCAGTGTCTTCTGAATCAGCAAGCGCTTCCAACCTCTCATAAAACGACATGAGACTGGTATGAGCCTGCAGCACGACAATCAACTCTTGGTCGACTCCGCTCAGACGTTCCGCTTGCTCCCGGGCCCGGTGGAATTGCCAAAGCAAGATAGCGTCTCCCACCAACATCGTCAGGATAATGAAGATAAAGCAGAGCGTCAGGCGGGGACCGATGTTGAGCCCATGGAGATAAGAAGTTTTCTTGCCAGCTTGTTTCGTCCATTCAGCCAGTTTCGCCACCACACTGGGACTCCTCTTCGTTGACTCGAATTACTCCCAAATCGCTAGCGCATGAGCTCGATTATCGGGACGTCCCTAAACACGCGCCATGAACACCTTCCTAGGCCTTTTCGCGTGGACCACTAATCCCGCTTGGGCGGTCCCTTTCTGAACCCGGTGATTTCAACCAGTTCCTTCTCCAAGTCCGCAGCAGCGACCGACGGAATCTTCTCGCCAGTCAGCGCGGAATGTACGGCCTCGATGTACGCCCGGCTCACATCTTCGTATTTGGGGCCGGCAACTATGGAGGGACGCGCCACCACACCGCCCCAATGTTGCCTTGAATCGGCTTGCTGGGGATACGGTTCTAAAATAGCGGGCAGTTCGTATAGCTCGGCTTCCTTGGGTGGCCCGGAATGCTCATTAGCGCGCATGAGCAGGACATCTCTTCGCAGAAGAAATCGGATCAGCTCAAGCGCTTCACGAGGGTGCGCCGAAGTTTGGGAAACCGCCAAACCGTTTCCTCCTAACGTACTTACTTGCCGAGCCGTACCACCGGGTACGCTCGTTATGCCAAACTGAGTCACATTGTCAGCGGGCCGATGCGAACGCGACTCCGAAAAAGGCCAGCCGCGAGTGATCAGACTATAATCCGACTGCCAACCACGGAGGAAGGCTGCTTTCCCTGAGCCCCAGACATTCTGTGCGTCCCACTTTCCGTAGGCCACCACCCCAGGCGGCGAAATAGAACCCACCCAACGCGCTGCCCGCTGCCATGCCCGAATCACTCTCGGATTATTCACGCTAATCGTCTTGTCGTCTTCGATGATCCGTCCGCCGGCATCGCTGATCTGCCATTCTAAGCTGCTGCACGTCAAATCTTCATCGACGCCTCCTTGCCATACATAGCCCCAAAAGTCCTTCTCACCTTTGGCCCGTTCACCCGACTGGATCCGTGTGGCCATCCTCTCAAGTTCATCCCACGTTTTGGGTGGTTCGCGATACCCGTATTTTTTAAGTAGATCAGGGCGATAAAGCAAAACACCAACATATGCGTGATGTGGTACAGCCACCAGCTTGTCACCAACGGTGTAGCTCGCGGCCACTACTGGATTTTGTGAGGAAATCTCGGTAGCAAAATAGGGCTTTAGATCCATCAGGTATTGGTTCAGTATTCCGGACCAGATCACGTCAATGCTGACCACGTCAGGCGTGCCAGTACCTTTTTGGAGGAGGTCGCGCCACAGAGCGAGTTGATTAAAAGAGCCATCTGGCCGCGGAATCCGTTTGACTTGGATCCCAGTTTCCCGTGTGAACTCCTGCAAATCTTGCGCTAATCCAGGCATCTGATCGGGAGTGTCCCATTCAATATCAAGAAACGTCAGGGTGACCGGTTCGTGCGAAGACTGGCGCGAACAGCCCAGGGCTAACAGGAGCAGCGAGATTCCCAGCATCCCGATGATCTTCATTGACCTCACCCTCCGGGCTGAACCCCACGGGTCCCGCAGTCGTAGGATCCGGGCATGTTCAACCTTGGCTTTCCAACCGCTTCACGAGTCGCCCAACACAATAATCCCGGAGATTTTCACGACATCATGATACTGCGTTGGAGCTTGATGGGGCGTGTAGCGGGATCAATGGTTAGTTTCAAGTGGATCGTCGGCGTTGGCGATACCATCCCGATTGGTCGAGAAGAGCGTACGGGCGTCGATAGGCGTCAAAGTCAAGTCTGTTTGAGAGCTATATAGGTTCATCCGCACATTGGATGATTCTTTCCAGCCGGGAGCGGTAAGGCGTAAGAAGGAGACAGCTCTGATGATCTCCGCTGCTGGTCTGAGACAAGGAACGCTGGTCCCGAACATCTCGGAGGTGGAACTGATCTGTCTTCGCGCGAAGGATAGGGCGATCCAGTTGCAATTGCACGCCTGCTGTGCCTGTTCTGTCTGCCCGGCATGCGGCACCGGCTCTCGGCGTGTCCACAGCCGATATTCTCGCAGGCTGGGTGATCTTCCCTGGGAGGGACCTGCCGGTTCGGATCCTCTTGCAGGTGCGGAAGTTCTTCTGTCTCGGAGAGGGTTGCGGGCGCCGTATCTTCACCGAACCGCTACCCAGCACTGCGCTGGGCTATGCTCGGCGGACTCGCAGGGCGGCGAGAGTCTGGACTGGATTACCCTGGCCCTCGGAGGACAGGCAGGGGCGCACCTTGCACGCCGCCTTAGCTTGCTGGCCAGCGGATGGACGTTGCTGCGCCAGGTGCGGCGTCGCATTCGGGCAATTCCGATTCCGGCCCCGCGCGTTCTTGGGGTGGATGACTGGGCATGGAAGAAGGGTCATCAGTACGGGACCATTCTCTGCGATCTGGAAGCAGGCAAGGTAGTCGATCTGTTACCCGACCGGGGATCTGAAATCGTGGCCGCATGGTTGCGAGAGCATCCAGGCGCGGAAATCGTCAGCCGAGACCGGGCCAGCGCCTATGCCGAGGCCACGCGTAGAGCGTCCCCTCAGGCTGTCCAGATTGCCGACCGCTCGCATCTGCTGCGCAACCTGAGCGAGGCTTTGAGGAACGCCCTCCAACCCTACCATCGCACCCTGACAAAGCCGCCAGGGCGAGTCGAAGCACTGAATTCATAGAGCCTGTCACTTCTCTTGCAGTTACATCGGCGCAGGTACAAGCTCTATCAACGAAGCAAGAACAGGCAGCGACGACACAGCCTCTACGAAGAGGTGAAAACACTGCGAACGGTGGAGTAACCCAGTCCCAGATTGCTCGCCAACTCGATCTAAGTCTTCGCACCGTGCAGCGATGGATACGCGCCGGCGCGTTCCCCGAACGCACGCCACGTTCTTATCCAAGCGCAGTCGACGCCTACGCCGAATATCTGGACAAACGCCTGCTCCAGGGGTGCGGCAACGTCACCAAGCTTTGGGGGGAATTGAGGCAGCAGGGTTTTCGCGGCCAGCATAGCAGCATCTGGAACTAGCTTCGCCAGCACCGCATCGCACGAAGGCGTCAAGCGAACCTTCCACTTCCAGCCAACAAGGCCACGCGGCATACCTTCCAATAAGAATAATAAATAAGACATTGGGCGAGTGGTTTCTCATTCCTCACTCGTGGTCATGGGCGGAACTCCCGGAGTTACGCAGCAGTTACCTCGTCGTGGGGTGGAGGGGTGGAGGGCAAGTTTCGTTCAGCCCCACAACTTGGCGTCTTCTCAACTATGCCTGAAGACCCGCATCTGGCATTTAGAGGCCTGCCCCCCGAGTGACCTCAATCTGATTAGTTTGATTCATATCTATAGTCTTAGGGAAACAGTTCAGCTCGATCCCACCTATCGACAGTGAAGCGACAAGGCAATATTGCTTCCCTCCAAGCCTCTCGAGAATACTCATCAGATTCGCTTTATTTTCGGCTTGAATACCGCAGAACGGTATCACTCCCGGTATCACCTCTTGCAAACTAATGAAAATAAACTATCTATTGGTCGGGGCGGAGGGATTCGAAGACGAGCCCCCGTACTCCGCAATGTTTCTGAATTCACGGGACATCTTTCGCAACTCGATGAAACTAAGCGATTTCTCTAAAGTCTCTGGCTTTCCCTGTTGTCTATAGATTCTCCCCAGGGAAACCAATTTCCACAAAAACCGGTATCACTGGTATCACCCCCTTTTGCCACTAGGCAGCCTTCTTCTGGAGCTTGGTCGAGGCCTCGCTTCGCCGAGCTCTCCCAGGGGAGCGCAAGACGCCATGCGGCTGAGGCGAGGCAGGAGACTTCCTCCGCCAAGGGGGCTTTCGGTCAGGTCTGCATTAAACGAGTGGGGCGAATAAGAGGCGAATGTGATTGAATGAAAGCGGGGTGATTTCGCTGACTCGACAACCTCAAAACTCAACCGGTCCGGTGTGGACAGACGATGACCTTCCTGCTTGTCCCAGTTGGGATGCATTTGCTGCGCCGATTTGGAGCGGTACGTCCGAATGACTACGCTTTTCTTCAAGCGCAGGACTTCGCCAATCTAAGGACCTCCGCTTTCGACGGCATTTCCGAGTGGGACGCTTTCACCGAGCATTGCGAGACATGTGAAGACTGCAAGGAGTAGCGTGCAGCGTTTGCGGAACGATGACAGCATCCAACGCCCAAAACGTAGTCGCCGCTGACACCTCTGCTCCCCTTCGCAAGATCGTTCATGTGGACATGGACGCGTTCTACGCCTCGGTCGAACAACGAGACAATCCAGAGCTTCGCGGAAAGCCGGTCGTGGTCGCTTGGCGCGGCAATCGTTCGGTGGTCTGCGCCGCCTCGTATGAGGCTCGACGCTATGGCATTCGATCTGCGATGCCGGCGGTGTGGGCCGAGCGGCTATGCCCGGAAGCGATCTTCATTCCGCCTGATTTCGTGCGTTACAAAGCCGCTTCGTCTGCTGTGCGAGCAATTTTTCAGCGGCATACGGACCTCATCGAACCGCTGTCTCTCGATGAAGCCTATCTCGACGTGACCGAGAACAAGATGCAGCTTCCAACAGCGACGCGCGTCGCGAAGATGATTCGTGAGCAGATACGCGAAGAGTTGAATCTCACGGCTTCCGCTGGCGTGGCGCCCAACAAATTCCTGGCGAAGATCGCATCCGATTGGAAGAAGCCCAATGGCCTGTTCGTCATTCAGCCGCATGAAGTGCAGGGTTTTCTTCTCCCGCTGCCGGTGGGGCGTATTCCTGGAGTGGGGCAGGTTACGGAGAGCCGCATGAAAATCGTTGGAATCGCAACGGTCGGCGATCTCTATGCTCTTGAATTATCGACTCTTGAAGATCACTTCGGAAGCTACGGCCTGCGCCTATATCAACTCGCCCGCGGTATCGACCAAAATCCCGTCGTGCCCAACCGAGTCAGCAAGTCCATCTCTGCCGAAGACACCTTTCCCGAAGACATTCCGCTGGCGGATACTGAGGCCCAGATTCGGCGTCTGGCTGAGAAGGTCTGGAAATCTTCGCACGGCAATGCGCGGGCAGCGAAGACGGTGGTCCTGAAACTCAAGACGAAAGAGTTCAATAACCTCACGCGAAGCCTCACGCCTCCGGCTCCGCCCTCATCCTGCGACGAGCTTAGGCGAGCCTTGATCTCCGCCGCAAACCGATTCAGGTCCTCGTCTTGGTTCACATTGAGACGGGGGAGCAAATCCACGAGATCGTAGACGTTGGTGACCAACGAAGCGTGGAATCGCGATTCCGGCTCTTTCAGTTTGTCGACCATGTGAGTGACCACGTCCGTCAACCGCACCCACAGGTCCTTGGTCCCACGGTTCAGCGACTGGCGTACACTCTCGTCGATTTCTCGCGCAACACGCGTATGTTCTTCCTCTGAGAGCGTCACACGGAAGTCGTCGCCATTGGGAATAGGCAACACTTCGAGCTTCACTCCGAACTTTGCCCGTAGCTTCTCGGCCGATGGATAGTCCTCCTCTCGGAAGAGGCCGTTCAAGTCTGGACGCACCTGTTCGATGTAGAACGGGTAGACCTCCAGGAACTCCTCAACACTCTGGGAGAACGCGCGCTCAAACTCTCGCATCTGTGTGGTGAGTTCAAAGTAGAAGTGTGCAAGCAGCAGACGATAGCCTTCATCGGACCACGGCAGGGTGATCTTGTAGAAGTGCTGTCGAATCTGTCCAGCGAGTGTCCGCAACGCGTCAAGCTTCTCTGCACCACGGAGGAGTTGTTTGTTGTAGCGCCCTGCGCTCTCGTGCGCGCCGTGTTGATTGGCGACGTCGCGGCTGACTTTCCGGTCGTGTTTCACCGCAGTCCAAATACTGATATGGACTGCGGCCAGCATGGCTCGTTCGGTAATCATTGAAGGACCTCCGCATGTTCGACACCGAAGCGAACGAACTCCGGTGTATGAGTGATGCCACGGTTCCGCGCAGCTGCGTCTCGGATTGCCAGCACGCGCATCTCGGTTGGCATGCGATCGAGATATTGCATGCCCTTCGAGATGGAGTGGTCACTGAGGACCCTTCCCAATGCAGTGGCAATCGCGATCTGAGCGGAAGGCTCCCCAGGGAGCGGCGCGCTATCTGGGTTCAGGAGGATTTCATCGATGGACGGCAGATCACGAAACAGTCGCAGAAAGGCAACCAGTTCGGTCGTGGCTGAGGGCCCAACCGTACCCTCAAGCAACTGCGCTTCGATCTCGGTGGCTCCCGTGAAGAAGCCACTCTTCTGGCGACGCGCGAAGCCGCTTAGGACGTTCGAGGCCATCTCCCAGGAGCGGGGTGTTGGCCACGCATTCACGTCCAACGTGGCGTTGGCATCATGAAGAAGTGCCGGCTTGAACCGCAGGAAGGCAATGATTTCCGGACGCAGCCCGTCACGAACCGCCCACTGGCACCAGTCTTCGAAGTCAGGCTCGAGGCTTAGGTGGACGAAGCGATTGCGTAGCGGTCGGGGCATGGAAAAGTGCACGCCACGCTCTGACGCCGGATTGCCTGCGGCCACCACCACCCAGCCGTCCGGGAGGTGGTATTCACCGAGCTTGCGGTCGAGCACCAGCTGATAACAGCCCGCCTGGGTCATCTGAGGTGCGGCAGTCAGCTCATCTAAAAAGAGGATGCCTTTACCGGAGATAGGCAGAAATTTCGGTGGCACCCATTCTGCTTGATCTGCGGAGATGCGGGGCAAACCGCGCAGATCGACCGGGTCAAGCTGAACAGCTCGAATGTCGAGGAACTGCCAGCCTAAATCAGAGGCTACCTGTGCCACGATCTGCGACTTGCCCACACCGCACGTGCCCCAGATGTGCAGAGGCACACGTTCGGTAATGAGCGCATGGAGCGCTTCAAAGAGTTCAGAGGGTTTCATCGGTTGTCCTTTGGAGTTGCACTGCCTGCCAACGCATTTTCTGTAAGCAGCCTAAAATCGCATCATGTTCATCGAGGACGATAAGTTGCCGGACGACGTGGTTCGCAAAAGATATTCCGATACTCGTCACTCACCTTGCTGCCTGAACTGTGGCTGTGAGTCGGAGTTCGATCCGACGGTGCGAGGATCAATTGGGCGTCCGCTGCATGTCTTGCTTGAGCATGACTGTAAGAAATACGAAAACTAAGGCTGGTCTCTGCGGCCGAGGTGCTCAGCAGTGGCCACGGAGGATGAACCGTGGCCAGTTGCCATTGAGAGCTACGAAGCGAGGACCTCGTCTTCTTCCTCCGTCTCCTCATCCTGATTCATTTCGGCAAGAATCTCGGCTTCTTCGTCCAAATCGGAAGGAGAAGTGGAGCTCGCGCTTACCCGAGTGGGCATATCGAAAAGGCTAGGCGCCTTAGGCGGCTCTTCCGCTTTCTGCTCGTCTTTCTGCACCGGCGCTGCCGCTGGTGCAGCCTTCTTCGCCGCCTTCGATTTGTTTCTCGCCTCGTCTTGGGCTGCCTTGGCCGCGGCAGCCATCTCCTCTTTGGCGCGGCCGAGGGTGTTCTTCAATTCCAGATGACTGGCGACAAAACTGACAATTGCATCTGGCAGTTGTGCGTCGAGCTCTGCCGCGGTTCCGGTGAAACTCATCGGCGTAGTGAGCGCTGCGTTTTCGCCGTCCGCCAGCTTTTTTGGCAGGACATTGACGCGGATCTGGTCTTCTTCGAGAGAAGTGACTGTCAAGAGGACGGACCTATTGCGCAGGAGTGGAATGAGTTGCTGAAACATGGGAATCTCCGATGGGTATGATTGCATTGCAGGCCGAACGATGGATGTACCGTGTATCTAAGCTGATGCTTCGAGCCGGCGATTGCGTCTACGGACCTTCGTCCACATTTGGGGATCGATAGGTAGAGCGCTCATTCGCCCGGTTTCCGCGTTGAAGAAGGCTCCGTGATGATTCAGCTTTCCATACCGGAAGAGCCGCGCCAGCATAGCGAGAGCGCTCGAGGCGAGCGTCTGGTTGATGAAGGGCTCCTGCCGATCGAGTGCTTCGATCGCAGAGCAGCTCGGCAAAGAGTCCTCACCGGCTGCCGCGTCGACGATTTCGGGATACAACTCACTGACAGTGCGCAGCCTGACGGCAGCGCGCCGGTTCCGTGAGTTTAGCGGTTGCCCGAGGATGTATTGTCCGCTCGCCGCATTGTTCCCAATATCAAGCCAGTAGGTAGTTGCGTGCATAGGACGCGTCACTGTCTGGTCGATGGCCTTCCGTGCGACGCGGGTATCGACGCAAGCGATAAGCAAATCTGGAACCTCGTCATGCGATCGACGTAGTGTACGTTCATTGAAAAAGGATGGTTCCGCTGACCACCGCGTACCCCAGAACATGTTGACCCGGTTGATGAGCACTGTTGCCTTGTTCTGACCGATGTCCGAGGCGGAAAATGGCTGACGGACACAGTTGGTCTCAGACACCGTGTCCCCATCCATCATGCAGACTTGGAGCCCGTAGGGATGTCCCCACACCCGCATCGCCTGATCGAGATACGGCAGGCCCAGTAGGATGGCGCTTCCGGTTCCGCCTGCACCGACAACCAACACACGGATGGGGCGACGGCCGAGGAAGCCTGGCGGCAGCGAGTGCTCGATGCGCATCTCAATTCCTTTCTTCGCGGACGAATTGCACCAGGGTCTCGGGAAGGAGGATCAGGGTCTTCAAAGGGAACAAACTCCGCTTGCCTGTCAGGCCGCTCCAAAGACCCTCGAATCCA
>WNFD01007570.1_pt2 | contig 10747 bp, 9 predicted proteins | sample 5400491 | NCBI WGS metagenome assembly WNFD01 (sample SAMN13153343, study PRJNA577476) | soil metagenome | isolation source: 120 cm saprolite under Douglas fir tree site 2 hole 2 replicate 2 | place: USA:California | collected 2015-04-18 | reverse complement strand
GATCCCGCTCATTAAGGCGAGGCAAGAGATCCGCCAGTCGGGCGACCATTGCTGCGAACTCCGTGGACCGGCTGTTAGGCATATAAAGATCATACAGGAATTGTGTTAATAATACAAGTTATTTAATTACGGTTTCTAACCCTGATCGCCGCGATCGTCCGCCGTCCGGACGGGACCGAGCCGCTGGCCGGCGGGATATGCCTGGCGCTGGCGTTCGCCACGCTGCTCCGATTCATCTGGCAGTTCTGCTTCTATCTGCAGACCGACCTCTATCACGCGATCGTCACCGTGGCGGGCTGCGCGGTCCCTACACCGCGGCAGGGAGCCTGCTTCGCCGGATCGTGCCCCCTGTGCTCGCAGTCTCACCAGAACTGGTGACCCGGCATGACATCGAGATCCTGTCGATCGCGCCTGAGCTGCGGGCCATCGTGCCGGCCACCAGGGAGACGCTCACCTCGCTGGCCGCACCAGGCGAACGGACTCGTTACTACTCGCGGCTGCGCACCATGCGGATGGCCCATGGGCTGACCGAGTTCCTGCGTGACCATCTCGCCCGGATCGGTCCCCGCGCCCTCGTGGTGGAAAACGTCGCGCATGCCGACGCCACCGATGCGGAGCTGCTCTCAGTCCTGCTGCGCCGGATGGATCCGGGGCTGCTGCTTATGGTCGTCTGCACTGCCGCGGCCGACCTGGGCGACGGGCCACTGAGCAGTGCTCTCGACAAGTACGCGGTACGCCAAGAGATTGCTTCCCCGGCTGTCGAACCAGCTCCGGCCGAGGGAACGCGTGGGCTTGCCGAGGCATACGCGGATGGCGACTGCACCGCGGACGACCCGTGGATGCGCGCGGCCTACGACGCGCTCGATCCATCCGAACGGAGTCGGCTGCATGACCAGCGAGCAGCCGAGCTGGAGAGCCGTGCCGAGTTCTCGCTCCGCCTGGGTGCCATTCCGTTTCACCGCGAGCACGGGACTGACCCAGCCGGAGCCGGCGCCGGCGCATTGCAGTTCGCCGTCGATCATTGCAGCCTGATGGGTTTCTACCACGCGACCATCGACCTCGCCGGCCGCGCCCGGGCGATCATCGGCTGGGATCAGCCCGCGCGCCGTTATTTCTTCGTCACCGCCAGGATGACGACCGCGTACGCCATGCTGGAGCAGTCACTCGAGGCGGAGAAGCTCTACGACGAGGCGCGGCTGTGCACCACCATGCCGGTCGTCCACATGGGGGCCGCGTATGGGACCGCGATGCTCTACACCCGCCATCACGACCCCGAGCTGCTCGACCATGTCAGGGCCAGGGCCCTGGTCAACCAGGCCATCGCGTTCGCCGCTGCCCTCGATGACCCGAAAGAGCGGCTCTTCCAGACCGCGTTCATGCGCAACGGCCTGGCCCTGGTCGAGGTTCACCAGGGCAATCTGCGGGAGGCGCTGCGGCTGGTCAGCGAGGGCATCGCCGCGCTTGACCGGGAGCTCGGCCCCGACGAGCACCGGCTGCACCGCTCGGTCCTGCACTACAACCGGGGCCAGGTGTATGCCGGGCTCGATCTCCTCGAAGAGGCGGTGGCCGAGTACACAGTGGTGATCGCCCTGGATCCCAACTACCCGGAGTACTACTTCGATCGCGGCAACGTGCTGCGGCGGCTCGGCCGGGAGGACGAGGCGCTGGCCGACTATGAGACCGCGATGCGGCTGTCCCCCCCGTTCCACGAGGCCTACTACAACCGCGGCGATATCCGGGCCGACCGCGGCGACATCGAGGGTGCGCTCGCCGACTTCGACTACGTACTCGAGCTCGATCCCGCCTTCGTTGACGCCTACGTCAACCGGGCCGGCATCCGCCTTGCGACCGGAGACCTGGAGCAGGCTCACAAGGACGCCGTATCAGGGCTCGGCCTCGAGCCGGACAACCCCTACCTGCACGCCGTCATCGGCCAGATCCACGCCGCGCCCCTCGGTCTCGTAGCAACGGGAGCGCGGGCGTGACCCGGATCCCGCCGGGCAGGGCCCGGGGGCGCTCAGTCCCCGAGTGCGCCGGGACTGGCGGGGACGTCGACGGCGTGCTCCCTGAGCGCGGCGAGAGGGACGATCTCGAGAGCACGCTCATGGGTTGACGCCAGCACCACGTGCGCGGCGGCACCGTCGTGGTGAGCCCGCAGCCAGTTCGCCGCCGTCACGCACCAGCGGTCCCCTGGCACGAGCCCGGGGAACTGGAACTGGGGCACCGGTGTGCTGAGATCGTTGCCGATGCGACGCTGGTGATCGAGGAACTCAGCGGTCACCACCGCGCAAATCGTGTGGCTGCCCAGGTCCTCCGGCCCGGTGCTACAGCACCCGTCCCGGTAGAAGCCGGTGACCGGGTCCGTGCCGCACGGCTCCAGCTCACCACCTAGCACGTTGCGATCGCCCATCCCGGCAGTATCCCCACCGCAGGACGTCCCGGCAAGCACCCGCATCCTGGCGTACAAGATCAAGATGTCTAACGGGAGCGCGGCCAAGCGCGAGCGTCAAGGTGGCGGTCGCGCTGACACGGTCGGCCAGAGGTGGGAACATTCTGGGTCTTTACGGGTGGAACGAGGCGGCTGCTAAGATCAACAAAGATAGTTAGACAAGCCTGCGGAATCAGGCCCCGTCGTGCTTGTCGGCGTGGTCGTCTTCCTCCGCAGCGGGCCTGCCATGAACTCCCCGGACGACCAGCAAGCCGCTCACGGAAACGGCAGAACAGCCCGTTGCGCACTATCTCAACAGTCGGCGGCCCGGTGGCCGCGGACCCGCCGTCTTCGATACAGCCGAGAACCGGCCATGTAGCGCTTCCGGGGGTCGTCGCCCTGCTGGCGGCACTGGGCTATGTGGTCATCCAGCTTCAGGTCCTCGCGCACGGCAACGCCGCCTGGTTCGTCAAGGCGAGCCAGCCCTACGCCGACCCCGCGCGCGTTCCGCGGGGCCTGCCCGTCCTGTCGAGCTACGGCTACGACGGCCAGTTTTACTATCGTCTCGCGCTCGACCCCGCCAACCTGCACCACACCGCGTTCGGGATCACCCTCGACCTCCCGTTCCGGCTGCAGCGGATCGGCTACCCCCTGCTGACCTGGCTGCTCTCACTGGGCCAGCGGTCATGGGTGCCTGTCATGCTCGTCGCGGTCAACGTGCTGGCGCTTGGTGCCATCGGCCTGCTCGGCGGGATGTTCGCTCGTGAGGCCGGCCGGCATGTGCTGTGGGGACTCCTGCTCGCCGGATACTTCGGCTTCGTCCTTTCACTCGGCAACGACCTCACCGAGCCGCTCGCCGCCGCCTGCCTGCTTGGCGGGATCCTGGCCTACCGTCACCGGCGGCCCGTGCTCGCCGGGGTACTCCTGGCGTACGGATCCCTCACCCGCGAGACCATCATGGTCGCAGCGGCGGCCATCGCCCTCACCAGGCTGATCATGCTCGCGCGCCGGCAGGCCCGGCCCGGTCGCACCGACCTGACCTGGCTCCTCCCCGCGGTTGCCTTCACCGGCTGGCAGCTCGTCGTCCATGCCGCCGCCGGGACCTACCCCGTTGACGCGGACGCGAGCAGCAACGTGGCGCGGCCGGTCGAAGCGGCTTTCACCGCGGTGCGGACCAATCTCGGCCTGCTGCCGCATAACATCCCGGCGGACTTCTGGCTCCTCGAACTCGCCATCCTAGCGGTGCTCGCCATTGCCGCGGCGAGGTCACTGCGCTCCACGATCGCGCCGGTGCACGAGCGTCTCGCGTTCTTGTTCTTCCTCACGGAGTCCGCGCTCCTGTCAAGCTCCGTATGGAGCGGCTACGCCGACTTCCGGTCCCTCGACGAGCTTTACCTCTTCGCCGTGGTCATCATTCTCGGGTCATCATTCCGCCGCCTCGAAGGCATGGCCGCCCTGGTCGCCCCGGCAACCATCTTGATCGCGATCTACCGTACCCTCGGCTAGGCGCCCGCTGAGCAAACGTCGCTGAACAATGGGGTATAGGTCACCCTAAACCGAGTCTATGTAGCATAAATGCCGCCGCAATTGGCTGAGCGCTGCGATGTAAGCGGCGTCGGCGCCAGATTCTCGACATGGCGGGCGAGCCGGGATTACGCTGGGCCCGAGTGCACCGACCGAATCGGGGGGTTCATTAATGCCGCAGCCATTCATACGCGCCGACATCTGGACCTTGGCCGAGGACGACCCTATCGTCACGGCGTACGCCGGAGCGGTCGCGGCCATGCAGGCCAAGGACCCGGATGACCCGGCTGGCTGGGCGTATCAGGCCGCGATCCACGGGACCCATTCCGCGTCGCCGCTGGCCCAGTGGAACCAGTGTCGCCACGGCAGCTGGTACTTCGTGTCATGGCACCGCATGTTCCTCTACTATTTTGAACGGATCGTCCGGGCGCAGGCCGTCGCGAATGGCGGGCCGGGCACCTGGGCGCTGCCGTACTGGAACTACGACGGCGGCGGCGATCACAATACGCTGCCGCTGGCGTTCCGCAACCCGGCCCGCGCCGACGGCTCCGCCAATCCGCTGTATGTCGCACAGCGCAACCCGGGTATCAACTCCGGTGCCGGGCTGCCGTCATCCATCACCTCGCCGGCGTTCGCGCTCGGACGGCCGGCGTTCACCGGCGCCAGCGAGTTCGGCGGCGGTATCACCTCGGCGTCCGGCCAGTTCTGGAGCCAGACCGGCCGGCTCGAGCAGACGCCGCACAACGACGTGCACGTCGCGGTCGGCGGCCTGATGGGCGACCCGGACACCGCCGCGCAGGACCCGATCTTCTGGCTGCACCACGCGAACATCGACCGCCTGTGGTGGCTGTGGCAGGAGCAGAAGCACGACAACCCGTCCGACGCGAGATGGACGGGACGGTCGTTCGGCTTCATGGACGCCGGCAGCGTCCCCGCGTCGCTCACCAACGCCGGCGTAGAGGATACGGCCAGCCAGCTTGACTACACCTACGACCACGTGGTCAGCCAGCTTCTGTCGCCGCTGATGAGGGAGGAGCAGGTGCCCGTGAACTGGCCCCAGCCCTGGCCCGAGCGTTCGGAGATCGCGCCCGGTCCGGATGCCGGCCCAGGCGCCGGCCAGGAACTGCTCCGCCAGCTGGTCGGCGCGACCGAGCAGCCGGTCCGGCTCGTCGGCGAGACGGCGCGCGTGCCCGTCGCGATCGACGAGCGTGTCACCGAGTCACTGCGGACCGATGCGCGCGGGGCCGGGCACCAGCATCGCGCGTTTCTCGACGTCGAGGACATCGAGGCCGAGCGGAATCCCGGCACGGTGTACGGCGTCTATGTGAACCTTCCCGACCCGCCGACCGACGAGGACCTCGCGGCGCACCACGTCGGCAACGTCTCGCTGTTCGGCGTTGAGCGGGCGCGCAACCCGCGCGGTGACGAGCACGCGCACGGCCTGCGCGTCTCTATGGAGATCACTGAGCTGCTCGACAGGCTCGCCGCCGAGGGGAAGTGGCAGGACGGCAGGAGGCTGGACGTGACGTTGCGGCCGATCGCCCTCGAGCCGCCGGCCGGCCGGGCCGGCCTCGCCCGCGAGGTCGCGGCGACGGCGCATCCCGACCGGCCGGTGACGATCGGTCGCCTCAGTGTCCACTTTGCCTAGTGGCGGCTGCCGACGCCGCGCCGTAGCGGCCGCAGGATGCAGACGGCTGCTGCTTCGCCGTCCGGAACTCGGCGCGGCTGCCGTCGTCGCCGCTGTGTGGGTGACGCTCCTTGTGCTCGCCGCCCTGGGTGCTGACGGCGGCGGCTCGCCCATGGGGACGGCCGGGACGGCCGGCATGGCCGGGATGGGAATGCCTGCCCGGGCAGCGGCGCGGGGCGCGTGGTCGGTGGTGGCCAGCGGGCTGCCTTACTGGGTGCTGATGATCGTCGCGATGATGGGCCCGGCCGCGCTGGCGGGTGTCAGGCACACCGGCCGCAACAGCCTGCGCTGGAGGCGCGGGCGGGCGATGGCCGAGTTCTCTGCGGCGTATCTCGCGGTGTGGACGGCGTTCGGCCTTGTCGCGCTGGCGGCGGTCGCCCGCGTACCCGGCATCCCCGGGTCGGCCGCGCTCGGCATCGTGCTCGCGGCCGCGGCGGCGTGGCAGCTGAGTCCGCTCAAACGTCGCTGGCTGCGCGACTCCCACCGCAGCGTGCCGCTGCCACCCCGCGGGTGGCGGGCCGAGCGGGGCGCGCTGCGGTTCGGGCTGCGCAACGGCCTGTCCTGCCTCGGGTCGTGCTGGTGCCTGATGCTCGTCATGGCTGTCGAGCCAGGCGGCCAGCTGCTGTGGACCGCGGCGCTTGCCGGGGTCGTCACGACCGAGAGGCGGCTGGAAAAGCCCCGCCGGGCCACGCGGCTGGCCGCGGCGGCACTCGGCATCGCGGCGGCAGGCGCGGCGGCGGCGGCGCTGGCGTAGGGCCGCGGCGGGGCCGCGGCGCCCAGGTCGGCCGGCTCATGCGCGTGGTGATAAGCCCTCGATGCTGGTGCGCTCAGCGGCGGCCGGGCTGGTCGCCGAGCGGCCGACGTACCGGTTCGCCCAGCTGATGGCCGCGGCGAACCATTCGGGCGCATTGGGGTGGAGGTTCACCGAGTGCCCGGAACCGGGCAGCACGAACGTCTGCAGGCGGGCCTGCGCCGGGTAGTTCGCGCGCTCGCGGGCGAGGATCGCGGCGCTGCTGGCGCACGACAGCCCTGGCAGCGCCGGATTGCAGTTGAGGATGTCGTCCTGGCCCACGGCCAGGAGCACGGGAACGCGGATCCGCCGCATCATGTCGGCCGGGACCGGAATCCTGACCGACGCGAGATCACCCGATGAGGCGGTCTGCTTGAGTGCCTCGTCAGCGGCGATGACGTCCGGGTCGGCGCAGCCGGCGTGGTAGAAATTGGCTCCCCGGGTCCCGGGCATCGTGGTGAAGTATCCGGCCGGCAGGCTGTCGTCCGCGAACCTGGGATCCTGGCTCGCCGGATGCATGTCCTGCCGGAGGTGCAGCCGTCCGGACAGGTTGGTCGCGGTCAGCCATCCGGTGAGGATCAGGCCGGACACGTCCGCGTAGGTAGCCGCTTCCTGGATGGCTATGTAAGAGCCGTAGGAGTGCCCGGCCACGATGACCTTCGTGAACCTGGTGTGGCCGATCCGGCCGGCCCGGAGCGCCGTGATGATCTGGTGAAGGACGTAAGCCTCTGACTGGATGGCCAGGTCCACGGCGGGCGGGTAGTCGCTTGCCCCGGCGCCGAGCCTGTCGATGCTGAGCGTCGCATAGCCCGCTTCGCTGGCGGCCCGGACGTAACTGTAGCGCTCGGGATCGACCGGGAAATTCCAGTAGTACGCGCCGTAGGTGATGCCAGGTACCAGCACCTGGACGGTGCGGTCGCCGGGGGAGCCGCCGTCGCACAGCCAGCTGGCGATGCGGTACGTGGCCGGGTCGGTCGCCGACAGCCTGACGGGCAGCCATTCCCGCTGGCAGTGGATGCGCCGCGGACCACTCACGCGCAAATTGTAACCCTGTCGGCTTATAGCTAACGGCCTCGCGGGACATGCGTGGTACCCGTCAGCCTGGCCTGACACTCTTCCCTCCAGGGGATTCTCCGCATGTCACGGCTGGTGGTGATCCGAGGTTGGCGAGGGCGTGGGCCTCCCCGGCTGGTTCACCGGTCTCGCGGAACAGGTCCAGGGACTCGGCGGCTGTCGACCCGTTGATGATCTCCGACAGTTGCCACTGCCCCTGCGAGTTGAACCCATAGACGTCGATGTCACAGAACAGTCGCTGGGGCCAGTCGCGGCTGGAGTGGGCCCGTGATGTCATTCTTTTATAGGTTGAACTACCGGTTTAGCTTTCTCCATCCCGGTGCGCAGTAAAATATGCGCGCCTCCCTGCTTTTTGTGGCATCTTGCCGGACGGCGGGCGCTCATATAATTGATCCCGAGGCATTGGCCGACAGCCTGGGCGGGGCCCGGCTATCCCAGGGCGGATCAGATTCCGCGGAATCCGCGCGGCCAGCGTCGGCGTGAAAAGCAGCGAAACTGGAGAGCGCCATGGCCACAGAACTACCGCCTGGGTTCGACGCAGAGGTTCAGGAAAAGTTAAAGGAATTCCTCGGCGCTGACTGGGAGAATTCGTTTACCCGGAGCCTGGGCAGCGACTGGGTGGAGCGGTGTACGGCTCAGCTAGAGCGGAACCTCGGCATGGACTGGCAGTACCAGCCAGCGGAAGTCAGGGCTGAAACGCTATACAGCCTGGTCTCCGGACAGCCGGGGACTGCCGCTGAGGCGCCCGCATCCCATGATCCGGCCTACGTATCCGCCGCTCCGGAGCAAGAGCGGGAGCCGGAGCCGACCGTCCCGTCCGAAGCGGAAACTCCGTGGCTAAATACCCTCGCGGAAGTGAATACCTTCGAGGAATGGCTGGCTCGTATAGGTATCGACACGACGCTGCTGCCGCCGCGCGCCTAGGCCGATAGGCCCGATGCCGCACGGCTCGCCGAGGATGAGGAACCGAATAAATGCAACCACCCGTTGTGAAACCCCCCGGTCAGGCATTTGCCGAGTGGCTGAGATTATTTACCACAGGTGACGCGCTTGTCAACGCCGCAAGGAATTTCTATGCTAATAGGAACGTCACGACGGGCCTTGCCCTCGTGACGGCCGCATACAACTTCTATGCGGCCACTCAGGCACCCGCCGTACAGCAATACATGGGTGTCGCCTGGGCTGCTTTGCAAGGCGCGGTCAACGCTGTCATGGCAGAGATAGCGGTAGTCCGCGCTCTTGCCCGTCTCTGACGCCGCGCCGGCTTCGCGGAGGTGTCCCTTGTCGATCCGGCCGTACGCCGTTCGTGTAAAGGGTGAGAAGCTGGCACGGCACCGGCGGTAGCGTCAAGGAGGAACTCAGGTGAAGCAGTACCTGCGCATTACCACGCCAATTGAGGTGCGGTCGCTCCGCGACGAGGCCGGGGACTGATACCTGGCGTGCATGCCCGCGATGAACCCGCGGGGGACGAAGCCGCGGGGGAGGGCGCCGTGCGCGACGAGCGGCTGCGGCTGATCTTCACTTGCTGCCACCCGGCGATCGCCGTCAGCGTCCAGGTCGCGCTGACGCTCCGGCTCCTTGGCGGGCTCATCCGCGGGGACCTCTGCGCCGAGGCCATCCGCCTCGGACGGCTCCTGGCCGGGCTCATGCCCGGCGAGCCGGAGGTCATGGGGCTGCTCGCGCTCATGCTGCTCATCGAGTCCCGCAGGGCCGCCCGCATGACCCCGGACGATCGCCCGCACCGAGAACGCGGCCGAGCGCGGCCTCCTGCGGCGCAGCCTCCAGGCGCTCTCTGATTGAGACGAGAGCGTGGCAGAGGTCGTGCTCAGACGAAAAGTTCAGCTGCTGTGAAGGCGCGGCCGCTTAGTCAAGACTCTTCACAAAGATCATAACTCAGGTCCGTGACCTGCTCCGACGCGCCGAAGGGCGTGAAAGCAGGGGCTCTTGAATGGTCCTCGCAGTTCTGTTGCTGACCATGGTGGACTATCTTCCTTGACATCGGGCGATTCGCAGTCCTGGACGTGCGGCCTTCTGTCATCGAGTGCATCCATCGCGCACAGAGTCAGCCACCTTGCCCTCTCATCGACTGCCGGAGGAACTCGTGCAATTTCGCATTCTCGGTCCGCTTACGGTAAGGACAAGCGACGGGGAGCTTATCGCGCTGAGCGCGGCGAAACACCGGATGCTGCTTTCGATCATGCTGCTGCATGCCAACCAGCTGGTCCGCGGTGACCGGCTGATCGATGCGCTCTGGCCAGATCAGCCGCCGCGGTCGGCTCGGCAGGTACTGCGTACCTACGTGTCCGCGCTGCGCTGTTCCCTGGCGCTGAGCGGCCAGGCCGGCGCGCCGGCGCTGATGGCCGGCCCCGGCGGGTACCAGCTGCAGGTGGCCCCCGCCGAGCTGGATGTGCTCGCCTTTCACGACCTGGCGCAGCAGGCAGACCGGGCACTGACCAACGGGGACCTGCCGCTTGCGGCCGAGCGGCTGCATGGCGCGCTGGCGTTGTGGCGCGGCCGGGTGGCGGAGGATGTCGCGCTGGACGGTCAGGAATTGGTCACGATCGCTAGCCTGGAGGAAATGCGGCTCGCGGTGCATGAGAAATGGCTGGAAGCCCGCCTGGCGCTTGGCCATCATTCCGGCCTCATCGCCGACCTCCGCACCCTGGTCACGGATAATCCGCTGCGCGAGCACCTGGCGGTGCTGCTCATGAGTGCGCTGTACGGCGCCGGCCGGCAGGCCGAGGCCCTGGCCGCGTATGCGGACACCCGCCGGCTGCTGGTGGAGGAGCTGGGCGTCGAACCCGGCCCGGAACTCCGGCGCGTGCATCACGACATCCTTGCCCACCACGACGTCCTCGCCCCGAACGGGGCGGACAGGCACCGCCAGGGACCTGCACCCGTGTCCGTACCGCGGCAATTGCCCGCGCCTGTGCAGCATCTCGCCGCCCGGACCCCGGAGCTGCAGACGCTGACTGCCTCGGCGCAACAGGCCGCCGGACCTGACGCCGCGATGGAGATCCTGGTCATCGCCGGTGCCGCCGGTGTCGGGAAGACCACGCTGGCCGTGTACTGGGGACACCAGGTGGCCGGGCGGTTCCCGGATGGGCAGCTCTATGTCAACCTGCGCGGCTTCTCCCCAGACGGGCCGGCGATGAGCCCTGAGGAGGCGGTTCGCGGGTTCCTTGATGCGTTCGGGGTAGCGGCAGAGCGCATGCCGGCCAGCGTGATCGCGCAGAGCGGCCTG
>WNFD01007569.1_pt1 | contig 10749 bp, 10 predicted proteins | sample 5400491 | NCBI WGS metagenome assembly WNFD01 (sample SAMN13153343, study PRJNA577476) | soil metagenome | isolation source: 120 cm saprolite under Douglas fir tree site 2 hole 2 replicate 2 | place: USA:California | collected 2015-04-18 | reverse complement strand
TCACGGTCTGCAACATGGAGAACCTCGACCCGATGGGCGTCCACACCGGGGACTCCATCGTGGTCGCGCCGGCACAAACGCTTTCCGATCGAGATCACCAGATGCTGCGCTCGTCGGCGATCCGCATCATCCGGGCGCTCGGGATCGAAGGCGGGTGCAATGTGCAGTTCGCGCTGGATCCCAACAGCTCGACCTACTACGTGATCGAGGTCAACCCACGCGTGAGCCGGTCGTCTGCGCTGGCATCCAAGGCGACCGGGTACCCGATTGCGCGCGTGGCGGCCAAGGTGGCTGTCGGCAGGCGGCTCGAGGAGATTCGCAACGAGATCACGGGCCGCACGTTCGCCGCGTTCGAGCCGGCGCTCGACTACTGCGTCGTCAAGATTCCGCGCTGGCCATACGACAAGTTCCCAGCCGGCGACCGGAGGCTTGGCACGCAAATGGCTTCAACGGGCGAGGTGATGGCGATCGAGCGCACCTTCGAAGCGGCCCTCATGAAGGCGGTGCGCTCGCTCGAGCAGCAGACGCCGGCGGCCGCTGACCTGGAGCGCGCGCAGCTCATCGACGAGCCCAACGACCGGCGCCTCTTCGCTTTGCTCCACGCGCTTCGCAACGGAGCCCCGCCTTCCGAGCTCGCCCGGCGCAGTGGTATCGATCGCTGGTTCATCGACCGGCTGGCCACGATCACGCGGCTCGAAAAGTCAGCTGATGTTCGCGAGCTCCGCCGGGCAGGCTTTTCCGAAGCGATGATCACGGGCCTGCGTGGCGACACCGTGGAGAAGGCGGCGCCTACCTACAAGCTCGTCGACACGTGCGCGGCCGAGTTCGAGGCGGCGACTCCTTACTACTACTCATGCTGGGAAGAGGAGAGTGAGAGCGAACCCGTCGAAGCGCGATCGGCGCTCGTCGTCGGTTCGGGTCCGATTCGTATCGGCCAGGGCATCGAGTTCGACTACTGCTCGGTCCACGCAGCGTGGTCGCTGCGCGAGGCCGGCGTCCGCGCGGTGCTCGTCAACTCCAACCCCGAGACGGTGTCCACCGATTTCGACACATCGGATCGGCTGTACTTCGATCCCCTCGACATAGACGGTGCGGTGCAGGTGGCGGAAGCCGAGCACGTCGCCGGCGTGTTGGTTCAGTTCGGGGGCCAGACTGCCATCAACCTCGCCGAACCCCTCGAGGAGCGCGGCGTCCGAATCATGGGCTCGGCGGTCGAGGCCATAGACCTGGCCGAAGACCGTCGTGCATTTGCCGCCGCGCTGGATGCGATCGGAATTCCGCAGCCGGTGGGCGGCACCACCACGAGCGTCGAGGAGGCGGTGCTGATCGCAGAGCGCGCGGGTTATCCGGTGCTGGTGCGACCCTCATACGTCCTCGGCGGCCGCGCGATGGAAATCGTCCATGACCGCCGCGAGCTGCAGCGCTACATGGCCTGGGCGATCAGCGCGATGCCTCGGGGCACGGTCCTCGTCGACAAATATCTCCAGGGGGACGAGGTCGAGGTCGACGCGGTCACCGATGGCGATGTCGTGGTCATTCCGGGCGTCATGAAGCACGTCGAGCGGGCGGGCGTGCACTCGGGTGATTCGTACGCCGTCTACCCCGCGCCTGGCCTTGACAAGTCCGAGCTCGACGACATCGTCGATTACACGGTGCGCATCGCCCGCCACCTACGCCTGCGCGGTCTTGTCAACGTGCAGTACGTCGTCCACCGGGGCAAGGTGCACGTGCTCGAGGTGAACCCGCGGGCGTCCAGAACCGTGCCCTTCCTCTCCAAGGTCACCGGCGTGCCGATGGTCCAGATGGCGACGCGCGTGATGCTCGGCGAGAAGCTGTCGGCCCTCGGCTGGAGCACGGGCCTTGTGCCGGCGCGCGACCTGGTCGCCGTCAAGGCGCCGGTGTTTTCGATGAACAAGCTGCCCGCGGTCGATTCATATCTCGGGCCGGAGATGAAATCGACAGGCGAGGCGATCGGGATCGACCGAACGCTCGCGGCCGCGATGCGCAAGGCTTTTGCCGCCTCCGGCGTCCATGTCCGCCCAGGCGGAGCCGCGCTGCTCACGATCGCAGACGCGGACAAGCCCGAGATCTTTCCCATCGTCTCGCGTCTCGTGCAAATGGGCTGCACGCTGGTCGCCACCGAAGGCACCGCGCGGGCGCTGCAGGCGGCAGGCTTTTCGCCGCGGGTGGTGGCTAAGATCGGCGAGGAGGGTCCGACGGTGCTCGACGCGATCACGAATGGTGAGGTTGACCTCGTCATCAACACCATGTCGAACATCTACACCGATTCCGGCGATGCCGGCGGCCCGGTGTTCAAGGATGGTTTTGAGATCAGGCGCGCTGCCGTCGAGAGGCGCATCCCGTGCCTCACCTCGCTCGACACAGCGGCGGCGCTGCTCGAATCGGCGGCGACGGTGCCGGACGAGATGGAGGTCCGCACCATCGAGGAGTGGAGGGCCGGTGTTCCTGCTTGATTCGCGCCTGATCGCGCGCCGCGAGGTTGCGCGCGGCATGTTCGTGCTCACGATGGACGCGCCGGAGATCGCACAGTCGGTTCACGCCGGCCAGTTCGTCAACCTGGGCTGGGCCGGAGGGCCATTGCTGCGCCGCCCGTTCTCGGTATACAGGACGGAGGGCGACCACATCGAGGTCGTTCTCAAGGCTGTCGGCGCCGGCACGGGGCAGCTTCTGCGGATGGAAGCCGGCGCAATCATCAGCTGCCTTGGACCTCTCGGACATGGTTTCGACTTGTCGCCGGGGCCACGTTCCGTGGCGCTCGTCAGCGGGGGTCTGGGCGTCGCGCCGATGCTGCTGGCGGCGCGCGAGGCGCGAGCGGCGGGAATGCACGTGATGTGGGTGCACGGGGCACGAAGCGCCGACGACCTGTGCTCTGAAGCCGACGGCGATGAGGTCATCTGGGCCACCGACGACGGGACACGCGGCTTCGCGGGCACGGCGGTCGCGGCCGTGCCCGACGTGGACCTGGTGCTCGCTTGCGGCCCCAACCGAATGCTGGCCGGCGTGGCATCGCGGTGGCCCGACGCGCAGGTCGCGGTGGAGACATACATGGGTTGTGGCACCGGCGTGTGCCTGGGCTGCGCCGTGCCGCTCGCACGCGGGGGGTACGACCGCGCGTGCAAAGAAGGACCCGTCTACCGAGCCGCCGACATCGAGTGGGCGATGCTGCCGTCGCATCTGCAATACGCGATCCGCGCATGAGTCTCGACATGTCGGTCGAGGTCGGCGACTTGAAACTGCGAGGACCGCTTCTCGCCGCTTCGGGAACGTTCGGCTACGGAACTGAGGTGCCGCTGCTGGAGCGGCGCGCGCTTGGCGCGATTGTCTCCAAAGGCATCTTCTTGCGACCGAGAGCCGGCACGCCGCCTCCGCGCATCGCCGAGACCCCGTCCGGCATGCTCAACGCGATCGGCCTCCAGGGTCCTGGCGTCGACGGGCTGATCCGCGACTACACGCCGCAGTGGGCGCAGTGGGACTTCCCCGTCTTCGTGAACATCAACGGCGAGAGCGCGGCGGAATATGGCGAGCTGGCCGCGAGGCTCGACGGCGTGGCTGGTGTGGCTGGTTTCGAGATCAACATCTCGTGTCCGAATGTCGAGCAGGGCGGACTTTACTTCGGCAACGATCCGCGCGCCGCCGCTGCGGTGACCGACGCCGTACGCAAGAGAACTGATCTGCCGGTGTGGGTGAAGCTGACTCCGATGGTGACGGACATCGGCGTCATCGCCCGCGCCTGCGAGGCCGCCGGCGCGGACGCGTTGTGTGCAGTCAACACTTTCGTGGGTATGTCGATCGACCTCAATGCGCGGCAGCCGAGGTTGAGCTTTCGGACGGGCGGCCTGTCCGGCCCCGCCATTCGCCCGCTGGCAGTGCACCTCGCGCACCAGGCGGCGCGAGCGGTGAGCATCCCGGTGATCGGGATCGGCGGCATCATGCGCGCCGAAGACGCGCTCGAGTTCCTGGTCGCAGGCTGCGCCGCGGTTCAGGTGGGGACGGCGACTTTCGTCAACCCGCGTGCAATCGCCGAGGTTCATGACGGCATCGCTGCTTACCTCGCCGAGCAAGGCTACGCATCGCTGGCGGAACTACCGCGCTATTTACCGCGCGACTGAAAGGAGAGAGGCAGTCATGGCGATCGAGCATCCCCCAGCGCAGCAACCGGGCGATTCAGTAATGCTGCAGATCTTGTCGACGGAGCACTGGAGCCTTCTTGCGACCCGTGCACTGACGTACAGCGAGTCTTTGAGCCGGGTGACGATGTTTCTCTCAGTCCTTTCAGGAGCAGTGATCGCGCTTGCCCTCGTCGCCCAGGCGGATCGCTTCGGCAGAACGTTCGTCTTCATCGCGATCCTCATTCTGTCGATGGTGCTGTTCGTGGGCATCGCGACGGTGGCTCGCCTCGGTTGGATAAATCAGGACGACATTCGCTGGGTGATGGGGATGAACCGCCTTCGCCACGCGTACCTCGAGCTGCGTCCGGAGCTCGAGCCGTATTTTGTCGCCGGGCAGTATGACGATCCGCGCGGGGTCTTCCTCACGCTGGGTTTCGATACGTTGCCAGGCCGAGGTCCACGGGACATCCTCCATGGGGTCCAGACGTTGCCTGGGATGGTTTCCGTGATCGTGGCGGTCGTGGCCGGCGCCTTGGCCGCGCTGGTGGCCGACTCTATGTCGAGTCCAGTGGCGCTAGAGGTGGCGGCGGCAGTGGCAGGTTTCCTCATCGCCGGCTTCGCTCTCGGCTTCTGGGCCCAGCGCCGGATACTGAGGTTCACGAAGAGCATCGCGCCACGATTCCCCCAAGGCGATGCCGTACCGACGGCGTAACCAAACGATCCGGCGTTCAGAATCCATTGCGTGCTCGAGGTCGATCGGCTCGCCAAGCGGTATGGCGAGGTGCTGGCGCTTCGCGACCTGTCGGTGAAAGTCGACGAAGGCCGGTGCCTGGTCCTGCTCGGCCGCAACGGCGCCGGCAAGACCACCGCGTTGCGATGCATGGCCGGCGTGCTGGTGCCGACCTCGGGTTCGGTGAAGGTCGACGGCACCGACGCGTCCAACGACCCAGCCGCAGTGCGCTCCAAGGTGGGGTTGATGCCCGAGGTTCCCGGTCTGTACGAGCGCATGTCGGCGCGCACATACCTGGACTACTTCGGAGCGATCTACGACCTCGAGCCTGGATTGCGGCGCAGCCGGATCGAGGACCTGCTTGGAAAGTTCGACCTGCTCGACGCGGCGGATCGGTGGTTGGGCACGTATTCGAAAGGCATGCGGCAGAAGGTCGCGCTGATCCGGGCGACACTGCACCGGCCCCGTCTGGTGCTGGCCGACGAACCGACGTCCGCCCTGGACCCGGACAGCGCGCGGCGCGCGTGGGACTACCTGAAGGACTTGCAGAAGAATGGCTGCGCGCTCGTCATCTGCACGCACAACATGGAAGAGGCCGAAGTCCTCGGAGAGCAGATCGGAATCATGTCCTCTGGTCGCGCGCTCGCGGTCGGCGACATGACCGAGCTCCGCCGTCGCTCGGGACTCAAGGTGCGTCGTGAGCTTCGCGAGCTGCCGACGCTGCAGGACGTCTACCTCGCGATCGTGGGCAACCACCATGAGCTCGCTGAAACTCGATCGGCATAGAGCCGAGTTGGTTGCGCGGCGCGATTTGCGCGACGCGACCAGCGAGCTGCGCTTGATCCTGGCGATGGTCGCGCTCACGGTGGCGATTCCGATCGCTAGCGCGATCGGCATCCGCGCCCTCGCCTATTTCGGCGGAGGCACGGCGGTCGTCAACCGGCTGGCAGTGGTCGGCGCGTTCTTCGTGGTCTTCATACCGGCGAGCTTTTCATTGGTGCTCGCTCTCGAGGCCTTCGTAGGAGAACGCGAGCGCACGACGCTCGAGGTCCTTCTGTCGACCCCTTTGAAAGAAGCGGAGATCTATGCCGGAAAGGTCGCGGCCGTGCTCGTGGTCTCGCTTGGCCTCTGTTATGGCGGATTGATCGTTTACTGCCTGGCGGTCTTCCCAGGCCTGGGTTACTTCCCGCTGGGCGTGCTGGTGGCGCTGGCGCTGTCGACGATCTGCCAGGTGGCAGCGATGGTCGCGGGCGCCGTGATCATCAGCCTCAACGCGCGCACCATGCGCGCGGCCAATGTGATGGCCTCTTTCATCATCCTGCCGATGTCCGTCGTCCTCCAGGTCGAGGCCGCGCTCATCCTCATCGGCCGTCCTGAGTTTCTCTGGGGCTTCGCTGCGCTGATGATCGTCCTGGCCGCCGTCCTCCTGCGGATGGGACTGGCCGGATTCTCGCGCGAGGCGTTGCTGGCGCGCGAGGTCGGCCTGCGCAAGCCGCTCCAGCGCGCTATGGCGGCGGTGAGATGGAGCTTCGGCGGCCGGCCGGGAATCGTCCGCCTGACATGGCTTAGACGCTGGCCGGTCGCGCTGGCGGCTCTCGGCTTCGCCGGCGGTGCGGGGGTCGGTTTTCTTGCCGGCAAGACCTCGGCCGTACCAGTCGCGGTGGTCAAGCCCGTGCTTTCGAGCCTTATCAGTACATCCGGCGGCGCGACCCAGGGCCAGGAGATCATCGGCATCTTCGGCCATAACATGCTCGCTTTCCTGCTTGCGGCGGTGTTAGCGGTATTCACCGCCGGTCTGAGCGGGTTTGCACTCACATTCTTGCCCGGCTTCCTGCTCGGCTATGCAGCGGCGCTCTCTTCCTGGAGCGTAGCGCTGGGCGGCGTTTTCCCAAACGGGCTGGTCGAGATCCCGGCCGCGATCTTGGCCGGCGGCCTGGTGATCCAGATCGGCGCCACGGCGATCCATATGGAACCGGATGGAGGTTGGACCGCCCGCATCCTGGCCGCGTTCGCCGACTACATGCGCTCGCTTCGATGGCTCGTCCCGGCCCTAGCCCTGGCGGCCATCCTCGAGGTGCGATTCGGCTAGATTGGAGCGAAGACCACCGGGCGGTAGAGCCGGATCCACACGATGACCGCCCCGGCGACGACGGCTCCAATCGCCATCGCGCGCGGGGCGCCTAGAAGCGTTGCCAGCGCGCCGGCCTGCAGGCTGCCGATCGGCCCGACCCCGATGAGCGCTTGCGCGTACAAGGCCATGACGCGGCCGCGGAGGTTGTCCGGCGCTATGGTCTGGATGCGGTTGTTAGCGGTGGCCACGAACGAGATCTGGCAGTAGCCCACGACGAACAGGGCGATCAGCGACAGCCCATAAACCCTCGACACCGAAAAGACGAGCAGCGCCCCCACCCAGATCATGGCCATCCAGAACTGCCGCCGTGGATTTGCGCCGAGCGATGATGAATACGCCAGGGTCAGCGCCCCGACGAGCGCGCCGAGGCCCATGGAGCCCATGAGGAAACCGAAGCCCCGAGCGCCGACGTGGAGCACCTGGTCGGCGAAAAGCGGGATCAGCGTCAAGCGATTCATAGCAAAGAGCGAGAAAACGGCGACGGCGACGAGCAGCATTCCGATCACTGGTTCTTTTCGCGCATATGACGCGCCCTGCGCGATTCGTTCGAGCCAGGGTTGGGCTTGGCGCTCGTGGACGATGGCCGGCAGGTCATTCATCATCAGGAGCGCGCCCACCGCACCCAGGTAGCTCACCGAGTTGGCGAGAAAACAGAGCGGAACTCCGACCGCCCCGATGATCAAACCAGCAATCGACGGTCCGATCACCGCGGCCGCGTTGAAGACCGACGAATTGAGCGCGATGGCGTTCATGAGGTCCTGACGGCCAACCATTTCGATCACGAAGGACTGGCGCGCCGGGACGTCGAAGAGGTTGATCGTGCCCGTCGCCGCCGCGGCCACCAAAACCATCCAGTACTGGGCATGGCCGGTGGCGGAAAGTGCGAACAGCGCGAATGACGGGAGCGTGAACAGCGATTGGGTGGCCAGCAGCACGTTGCGCTTGTGGTACCTGTCCGCAACGATTCCTCCGAACTGGCTGCCCAAGAGCACAGGCGTGAACTGGGTGGCGAGGACTAGCCCGACCAGGAGGCCGCTGTGCGTGAGCTCGAGCGCGAGCCATGGCATCGCGACGCTCTGCATCCAGGTCCCGACTGTCGAGATGATCTGTCCGGTAACGAACAACCGGTAGTTGCGATGCCGGAGCGCTCCCAGCCCTCGTGCCCTTGCAGGTTGGGCATGGCTGCCCGCATCGCTCACCCGGTTGATAATCGCAGGGTGACGAGGCTGCGAGAGGAAGTCGACATCGATGCGCCGGCGGAACGGGTTTGGTCGGTCGTGCAAGAGGACGTCACCAACGCGACGAAATGGTCGAGCCATGTGGCAAAGATCGAGAAGCTCGACAAGGAGCCGCCTGGAAGGGGCACGCGGTATCGCTATCACCTCGCGCTTCCGGGTGGAATCAAGGAGACGCTCGAGGTGGAGCAGAGCGTCTACACGAAACCTACGAAATGCGCCGGCACTTTCATCCGCGGGCCGCTCAAGGGCAAGTGGTCGTACACCTACTCTGAGAAGGACCGTTGGACGCATGTCGTCTACGAGATGGACTACGAGCTGACCGGATTTCTGCGCTTCACGGGCGGCTTGCTCTCGGGCCAGTACGCGGAAGGGATTCGTCAGAACATGGCCGCGCTGAAGAAGTACATCGAGTCCGGCAAAGGACCGAAGGCGAACAAGGCGACCAAACGGTGACGCTCGCTTACGTCTTCAGCCATCGACCAGCGGATGGTGTGGACATGGCGGACTATGAGACCGCGCTCAAGCTCTTCCACGCCAGCCTTGCCGGCTCGCCGCCCGTCGGGTTCCTCGGCTCGTCGACGTTCAGAACCGGCGACCGCTACGGCGATTGGTACCTCGTCGAGAGCTCCGCTGCACTGGACTTCCTGAACGAAGCCGCCATCAGCGGCGCGCGTACGGCGGCCCATGACGCGGCCGCCCGCATGGCCGTCGACTTCGCCGGCAAGCTGTACGGACTCTCGGCCGGTGAGCCCCTATCAGGTCCCGGATATGAGATCCGCTTCTCGAAGCCTGCCGGAATGAGCTACGCCGATCTCTACGAGCGGATGAAGCAATACACCGCCAAACCGGGCACAAGCCTATGGAGGCGAATGATGGTGCTCGGACCGCCGCCGGAGTTCTGCCTTATCGCGCCATCAGAGGTGGAGGTGCCGCTCGAGCTCCGTCCCGAGGTCCTCAGACGCGACCCGATTTAGGCTGAAATGGCGTGCGAGCGCTGGAGGATCCGCGAGAGAACGAATTCAGTTGAGCAGTGCAATGACCGCTCGCACACATAAGACAACGCCGCCCGGACCGATAACGCTACGGTCGGCGGAAGGGAAGCAGCTCTAATTGCTCGAAACGATCCTGAACCGCCTTCCGGAGCTCGCTGGCAAGACCCTTCACTCGCTCCTGGGCGGCGTGGTCGTCGAAGCTCAGGGAGCGCAGCCGGCGAAGCACGTTCTGCATCGCGTAGAGGCCGGACGGCTCGTCGGTGGTCATGCGACCGGCCGCGTTGCGCAGCTCGCGCGCGACGTCTTCGTGGTTATGAGTCCGGAGCCAGCTGCCGAGGCGTGAGGCGGCTTCCAGCACGCGCTGAGTCTTGGGATTGATGCCGGTTGCCGAGGCCTCATGTGTCCGCGCGGGCTGGAACACAGACAGCGATGGACGGCGCCGTCGCAGACCGGCCACACGCCGCACCAGCCTTTTCGCGTTGGGGCCCAGAATGACGATGATCCCCGCCAGTACGAGCAGACCGGCGACCAAGCCCACCAGCACCTCGAGCATTGTTCCTAGCGTACATTCTTGGCGGCGTCGCGACAGCCGTTCAAACGGAGAGAAATAGTGGCGAGTAGTTACAGGCCTGTGGCGGTGGTCACTGGAGCTTCGTCTGGGATCGGTGCCGCCACTGTGGTGGCGCTGGGCCGTCTGGGTTATCGAATCGCCGCCGGCGCACGGCGTTTCGAGCGCGTCAAGAGAGTCGTGGGCGAGCAAGGCGTGGCCTTACCCCTGGACGTGACCAGGCTCGACAGCATCGACGCTTTCATAGCCGAGGTACAGAAAAAATGCGGGCGTATCGACGTTCTCGTCAATAACGCCGGCCTCGCCCGCGGCCTGAACCCAATCGCCGAGGCCAGCGATCAGGACTGGATCGAGATGTGGGAGACCAACGTTCTCGGTCTCATGCGGCTGACCCGAGCCTGCCTTCCGCTGCTGCGCAAGGCGAAGCACGGGCACATCGTGAACCTCGGATCGATCGCCGGCTTCGAGACCTATGCCGGCGGTGCGGGTTACACCGCCACCAAACATGCTGTGCACGCGATCTCACGCACGCTGCGGCTGGAGCTCAATGGAGAGCCGATCCGGGTCACCGAGGTGATGCCTGGAATGGTCGAGACCGAGTTCAGCGTCGTCAGGTTCCACGGCGATCGCCAAGCCGCGAAGAAGGTCTACGAAGGTGTGAAGCCCCTGGTCGCAGCCGACATCGCCGACTGCATCGTCTTCGCGGTGACCAGGCCGCCTCACGTCGACATCGACGAGATCGTGGTGCGGCCTATTGCCCAGGCCACGGCCTGGAAGGTCGCCCGCAAGACTTAGTCTTGCTTTCAGCCCCGCTCCCCTTGCCCTCTCCCCTGAAGGGGCGAGGGGGAGAAGGTTCTTACTTCATTAAACCGGCCGCACGGGCCTCGGCCACCGTCATTCAACAACCGGGGTCGCCGTAGTTCCCACAGCAAGCCGACCGTCGCGCGACTTTTCGCCCGA
>WNFD01014145.1_pt1 | contig 10751 bp, 13 predicted proteins | sample 5400491 | NCBI WGS metagenome assembly WNFD01 (sample SAMN13153343, study PRJNA577476) | soil metagenome | isolation source: 120 cm saprolite under Douglas fir tree site 2 hole 2 replicate 2 | place: USA:California | collected 2015-04-18 | reverse complement strand
CTAAACAGGACACGAAGCCCGTCGAGGCGGAGGTCCTCTTCTACGCCGGCTGGCTCGGCCATTACGTTGCCGACGGCTCCATGCCGCTGCATACGACGATCCAGTACAACGGCTGGACCGGCCCCAACCCCAACAACTATACGACCGAGCACAAGATCCACGCGCTGTTCGAAAGCGAGTTTGTCGCCGCCAACGCGAAAGCCTCGGAGGTGGTCCCGTTGATCCCCGCAAAGCCCGTTCTGCTGGGCGACGTCTTCGACGACTACATGAAGTACCTGCGCCACTCGAACTCGCTGGTCGAGAAGACCTATCAGATCGAAAAGGCCGGCGGCTTCGCCGGCGCCGGAACTCCCGATGGCAAAGAGGTCATGAACCAGCAGCTTGCGGCTGGAGCCACGGAGCTGCGCGACATGATCTACACGGCCTGGATCAGGAGCGCAGACCCGGTTCCGCCATACAAGCCGTAGGGAGCATGGGGGGCTGACCAATAGCTCACCAGGCGGGACCTCGGTCCCGCCGAAAAAATACCTGAAGATGTTGCATATTTTTCCGCCCCCGAACAAGTGGAGTTTGCTGTCCACGTTTGCCACACTTTTCACCACATTCTGACCACGAAAACAGCACTTCTGCGGTTGCATTTTCCCAAAATACCCCTCAAAAACGCAGAAAACCGCGTTCCGCACCATCGGCAAATATTTCCGGAAAAATAGCGAATTAATCCGCTGAGATGATCGGGTATTGATGCCGTTCCACCCGAACCAGAAGCCTGTGGAGAAGCGGCGTGAGTGCAAGGGCAAAGACGGGAATCGCCACAAAGGCGATGGCTGCCCATACAACGAAAGCATGCCACTCCCAAAGCCATAGCTGACGCGTAAGCGCAATGGGGCTCGTCCGCGCCGCGTCGAGCAAGGCCTTCGCCGATAGCGGCATTGGCGCAGTATGGAAGACGCGGCTCCCAATCCGGATGAACGGCACCACGAGAAGCAGCTGAAGCGGATAGACAACGTGATTGCCCAGCTGCGACGCAGCTACATTGAGCCGAAAGACAAACGCAACAGCCAGGCAAAGAACAGTCGTGCTGCCAAGCACGGGATTGATGCCGATAAGCAGTCCAATAGCGATACTCCACGCCAGCTTCTGCGGAGACGCGCCCATGCGAAGCAGCGCGAAGACGGGCAGCGCAATGCGCCGGTAGACCCAGTTGTGATGGATGGCATCAAGGGAGTGACCTGTGCCGGAGAGTTTTGTTACAGATTGATTCACCACTGACAGGATAGACTGCGGAAGGAAAGCCTGCTGTCCATGTTGCGATGAGGTTCGAATCGAGTGAGCTTTTTTAGAGCTTTGGGACGAAGCGTTCAACTGGTGGGGTACTTTGCAGTTGCGGGGACAGAGCTGCTGGTGAAGCGGCCCGCTACTCGTGAGGCCAGGGCGGATTGGCTGCATCGGTTCTGTGCGCGAGCGTTGCTGGGTCTGGGCGTCGAGGTCAATGTGGCCGGCGATTTTCCTGAACGCGGCGCCCTGATATCAAATCATCTGAGCTACGTGGATATTGTGGTGTTCGCGGCTCTCCACCCCTGTGTGTTCGTGTCGAAGGCGGAGGTCGAAGCATGGCCTGTTGTGGGTTGGATGACGACCATGGCGGGGACGGTGTATGTTGCGCGCGGCCATGGCGGCTCTGCCATCAAGGCTCGCCAAGGCATGCAGGCGGCTCTGGATGCCGGACTTCCAGTGACGTTCTTTCCCGAAGGGACGACGACGAACGGCAGCCAGCTTCTGAGGTTCCATAGCGGGCTGCTGGCGCAGGTGATGGAGAGCAGCGCTCCGATTACGGCGGCGCACATTCAGTATTCTTTGACGGCAGTGAATGGGTCCGCTGTAACTGTGGCGGACGATGTCTGCTACTGGGGTGATGCGACGATGCTGCCGCATATCTTCAAGTTCCTTGGGCTGCATGGGGTTCGAGCCGAGGTGCGGTTTGGGGAGCGGCCGATTGCCTTCTCGGCCGATGTATTACATAGGAAGCAGGCTGCAGCGGAGGCTCAGGCTGCCGTGGCGGCTCTGTCTGCCGCTCGCGAGGAGCAGCAGACACTTACCGCCTGACGGTGGTTCGTGGCTGAGATGACTCTAAAGTTGCACCATTTGTGATTCAACGAATGTTCACTTGCTGTGAACATTCTGTAACAGAAGACGACGCAGACTGACATCGAAAGCAACTATTCCTGGACGTTGCAAGGAGAGTCGATGCCTATAGCAACTGTGTCGTCGCCCGTCGCGCTTCTACCTACCCGAGCCTTAGCGCCGCAACTACCGTCCAAGAGAGATATTCGGCTGGAGGCTGGGGCCTATGTGGCACGACTCGCGCTGACCGAGCAGGAGCGGACTGCAGCTTATAGGCTGCGATTTCTGGTCTTCAACCTCGAGATGAACGAAGGGTTGGAGTCTGCGTATGCGGATGGGTATGACAAGGACCACTTCGACGACGTTTGCGACCACCTGATTGTGGAAGAGCGGACGACTGGTGCGATTGTGGGGACGTACCGGTTGCAGATGGGTGATGTGGCGGGCCACTACTTTGGCTATTACAGCGAGCAGGAGTTCTGCTTTGCGCCGTATGAGGGGATGCGCCGCCAGATTGTGGAGTTGGGTCGCGCGTGTATTCATCGGGTACATCGTTCGCCTGAGGTGCTGCATCTGCTGTGGCGCGGGATCGCGCGGTATGCGCTGGTCAATGGCGGGCGTTACATGATGGGGTGCTGCTCGCTGACTTCTCAGGATGCGGGGATGGGACATGCGGTGTATGAGTCTCTGCGGAGTTGCATGGTCGAGCCGGCACTGCGGACGGTCGCTACGCCGGCATTTGCGCTTCCGGAGTCGAAGGAAAAGCTGCCGGAGCAGCGCGCTCCGAAGCTGCTGCGGGCTTATCTGACGATTGGGGCGAAGATCTGCAGTGAGCCGGCGATCGATCGCGACTTCAGGACGATCGATTTTCTGACATTGCTGGATCTGCAGACGCTGCATCCTCGAGTGGCAGCGAGATTTCTTGTCCGCCTCGGGTGGGGGTTGAGGGGGCGGTGCGGATGCATCGACTGTGCCGTCGCCTTGTGAGGGCGATTGGGTTGGAGTGGAGTGTTGAGGGTGAGCTTCCGGTGAGTGGGGCTGTGGTTTCGAATCACCTGAGCTACCTGGATATCTTGCTGTATGCCGCGGTGCGGCCGTTTGTGATGGTTGCGAAGCGGGAGGTGCGTGGTTGGCCTCTGATCGGTTGGCTGACGGCGCGGGCGGGGACGGTGTTTGTGACGCGGGGTGGCGGACCGAGTACGTATCCGGGGGTGAATGCGGCGATGGCGGAGGCTTACCGGAGCGGGCTTCCTGTGCTGTTCTTTCCGGAGGGGACGACGACCGATGGAGTTGGCGTACTGCCGTTTCGGCGCGGGTTGTTTCATTCGGTCCTGAATGAGAGGGTTCCGTTGCGGGTGGCGGCTTTACGGTATTCGTTGGTTGAGAACGGCGGAGCTACGGTGGCCGATGATGTCTGCTGGTGGGGAGATGCTTTGCTGGCGCCGCATCTGTTTCGATTGCTTGGATTGCGAGGAGTGCGGGCGGAGATTCGGTTTGGGGATGAGGTGAAGGAGCGGGTGGACCGGTTTGTTTTATCGGAGAGCGCGCGGGCGGCAGTGGTGGAGATGTATGAGGGGTCAGGCGGTGGGGCGGCGGAAGGGGCGTGTGAGCGGAGCTGGTGGGCGGCTGAGGGTGATTCGTTTACTGGGCCACCTTTGCGAGTTGGGGGACGAGGGCGGTGAGGAGGTTGGTGAACTGGCCTTCGATTCGGCGGCCGATCTCCATGACCTCTTCGTGATTGATGGGCTCGTCGAGGACGCCGGCGGCCATGTTGGTGACGACGGAGAGGCCGAGGATCTCGAGGCCCATGTGGCGGGCGATGATGACCTCGTGGACGGTGGACATGCCGACGAGGTCGGCGCCGAGGGTGCGGAAGGCTCGGATCTCGGCGGGGGTCTCGTAGCTGGGGCCGAGGACGGCGAGGTAGACGCCTTCGTCGAGGGGCCAGCCCTGCCGGTTGGCTTCGGCGATGGCCAGCTTGCGGAGGGCGGGGGAGTAGGCGGTGGACATGTCGAAGAAGCGCTGGCCTGCCGCGGGGAGGAGGCCGAAGCGGGGCTCGTTGGGGCCGAGGGCGGCGTTGGTTCCGGTGAGGTTGATGTGGTCGGAGATGGCGACGATGGCTCCCTGGCCGTAGCGGGTGTTGATGCCTCCGGCGGCGTTGGTGACGATGAGCTGGCGGACGCCGAGGAGGCCGAGGACGCGGGTGGGGAAGGTGACCTGCGCCATGGAGTAGCCCTCGTAGGCGTGGACGCGGCCCTGCATGACGGCTACGGGGATGCCGGCGTTGGGGCTTCCTATTGTCCCGAGGACGAGTTTGCCGGAGTGGCCGACGACGGTGGACTGGGGGAAGTGCGGGATTTCGGCGTAGGGGATGGTGGTGGCGTCCTGCACCTGCGAGGCGAAGTTGCCGAGGCCGGAGCCGAGGATGATGCCGAGGGTTGGCTGGAGCGGGGTCTTGCTGCGGATGAAGTCGGCGGCGGATTGGGCTTGCGAATAAAGGTCGGTCATCTATAGTCCCCTGAGTCCCCTGCGTTTCATCGAGCGCTTGCCGGGGGTACCCCCCCCTCCCCCCTATTTATTGGGTAAAATATTCATAATAAATGGTTTACAGAAGTACCTCCGCTGCAAAATATTCATTATAAAAGGTTTACGGGCAAAATATTCCATCGAAAGGGTTTAGCGTCTTACCCCCCCTTTTTGATGGTTGAGTTGGCTGGAAAAGCTCCTATTTAATAGTTTAGCTAGTTGGTTGGGGTAAATACGCCAGATTTCGGAGATTTATTTTTCGGAGGCCGACGGTGCGAAAGCCGTGGATTGGCGCGGTTTTTCGAGAGGGGTGGATGCGGTGTGGGGTGTGGAAATCGATGGATGGGGGCTTGACAGGATTTTTCTGAGGTTCAACGGAGGCGGTTGTTCAGGATTGCGTGGGCATCCCTCGCGCCATGCAGGATCGCCACAATTGCGATTGGGTCTGTCTCTGCAGAGTAAACGATGAGATGCGATCCCACGGTTGCCACCCGAAGAGGGAGGGAAGTCAGATCGGGCCTGATCGGTGCGGCATGAGGGAATTCGCAGATTTGATCTAGCGCCTTAAGGATGTCGTCTTCCCATTGGTAGGCTGCAGTCAAGTTCCTTTGTGCCAGATACTCGTAACTCTCGTAAAAATCAGAGCGAGCGGCGAGCGAGAGTTCATGACGCTTCATGCGCGCTTGAGCCGACGTTCAGCGAGTTCCCGTCGAAAGTCCTCACCGGAGATGGTGCGGCCCGCTTCGACGTCTTCCATGCCTTTTGCGATCTTGGCGCGGGCGTAGGCCTTCCAGCGTTCCTCTTCTTCCATCATGCGGAGGCTGTTGCGGACGACCTCGGAGGCGGAGCGGAAGCGTCCGGAGGCGACGGCCTCTTCGACGAATTTTTCGAGTTCGGGGGTGAGGGAGACGTTCATGGGGAACCTCCGGGTTGCTGGAGCAAGGATAACAGGATATGTCAAAGATTGTTATTCATGCGGAATCGTTGGATTGCAGGTGGACAATAGGGCTACAGAGAGTGAAAAAGTCTGATTGCGGCGAGGGAGAGGAGGCCCGGGGCTAAAGCCCCTCTGTAGGTTCAGGGGTTTATCGCAGGGCTGAAGCCCTGCGCTCCCACCGAAAGGCACCGGCAAAGACTTGTTTTGGGTTGGGCTGTAGAGAACGGGCAACGGCAAGGGCAGAAACGGCGATCTCCGCGATTCGGCAGACACTACTTAAAGCACCTTCTACATTCGAGCCGGCGATGATCCTGGAGTTGATCGGACCGTTCGAGTAACACTCCATTTACAGTAGAAATATGACGAAATCGTCGAAGGTCGACCTTGTGGGCGTCGGGCTGAACGCCACGGACACCGTTATCCCTCTCACAAATTACCCAGCCCTTGGTTCCAAGGTTGAGTACCGTAATGTGACTGTGCTGCCGGGAGGACAGGTCGCAACCACCGTGGTTGCCTGTCAACACTGGGGCATGCGTACGCGATATGTGGGGAAACTCGGCGACGATACTGCGGCCACACTGCATCGCGAAGCGTTCGCTCATGCAGGGGTGGAGACCCAGCTCATCACGGTTGCAGGGGGCGCCAGCCCGCAGTCACTCATACTCGTCGACAGTGAGGGTGAGCGGACGGTGCTCTGCAGGCGGGATGAGCGGCTTGTTCTTCAGCCTGGCGATCTTGATCGCGAATGGATTGTGAATGCGCGCGCGCTTCACGTCGATGGTCACGATACTGCCGCGGCGACCGTGGCGGCGCGCTGGGCCCGCGCTGCGAGGATACCCGTCATCGCCGATCTGGATGAGCTCTATCCAGGCGTGGAAGAGCTTCTTGAGAACATCGACTATCTGATTGTGAGCAGAGACTTCCCCCTCCGGCTCATGGCGGAGACGGACCTGGAGAGAGCGTTGCAGCAGATGCAGCTTCGCTATGGATGTCTTCTCACGGCAGCAACGCTGGGACACGACGGCGTGCTGGCGTGGGATGGCAAGCAGTTCCACCATACCGCTGCCTATAGTGTTCCGGTGATCGATACAACCGGAGCCGGAGATATCTTCCACGCCGGATTTATCTATGGGCTGCTTCAGGGCTGGCCGCTCGAACGACAACTCGATTTTGCCTGCGCTGCCGCTGCGTTGAATTGCATGGCGGTCGGGGCCAGGGGCGGCATTCAGCCGCTCGAGGCGATTGAAACGCTCATGGCAACGGGCTCTCGGCACCACGCCGTCTATCAGGTGTCGAGTTCGGACTGTGTGATTCGCTAGCCAGGAGAAGCACGAAAGCCATCTGGAGATGCTGCTGACGAGGGAATAGAAGGCCGCAGCAATCTGTGAGGTTTCTCATTGCATTCCGGGAGGCGTAAGGCGCATAGTTCATTGCGAAGCTGGAGGTGCGAATGACGATGCTAAGTTCCGATAAGAGCGGCAATATGATCGGCGAGCTGGCGCAATTTGACCTTGTTGGCGAGATGGCGGATTCCGAGCGGAAGAAGCCATGGCAACACGGTCTCTATGCGAAGACACTCTTCAAGAAACAGGACTTCCGGACTGTGCTGATTTCGATGGAAGTCGCAGCCAGAATGAAGGAGCACCATGCGGACGGCACAGTTTCGGTGCAGGTACTGAAGGGACGGATACGGGTTGGAGCGGAAGGAAAGGTCTATGATCTTCCGGCTGGGAACCTGCTGACTCTTGGCGCCTCCATCAAACATGAGGTGGAATCCATGGAGGATTCGGCGTTTCTGCTGACCATTTCGTGGCCCAGCAATCAGGAGCTGCTGGCCATGGAGCACAGAGGGTATGGAACCTGAGATTGATTAGGGGATTTATCAGGGGATGACAATCAAACTGAAGCGTGTTTATGAGCAGCCGGATACGAAAGATGGGGAACGGGTGCTGGTGGATCGACTATGGCCTCGGGGGTTGACGAAAGAGAAGGCGCGGGTCGATCTGTGGCTGAAGGAGATTGCTCCGAGTACGGAGTTGAGGAGGTGGTTTGGGCATGATCCGGCGAAGTGGACGGAGTTCAAGCGGCGATATCGCGCGGAGCTGAAGGGGAACAAGGAGCAGGTGGCGCGGCTGAAGGATGAGATGGAGAAGGGGCCGGTGACGCTGCTCTATGGGGCGAGGGACGAGGAGCACAACGAGGCCGTTGTGCTGTTGGAGCTGTTTGGGCGCTGAGGTTATAGAGACTTAGAGTCCAGCGCTCATGCGTCATTTTCGCAAGGGGCTCAGGTGGCTCCTATGCTCGCTCTTTTTCCCAGTTCTTCCAGAGCAACAATGACAGGACGAAGATATTGACCTCTGCAGAATCCTGAATGCGAGCCCATGCTCCAATTGCGTGGACTGCCAATTCGATTAAGCGACGAGCCTCGTTCCAGGTGAGGCTGTAGTTTAGGTCGTAATCAGCGCTGTGACGTGCCTCTTGCAGTTGAATAAAGCTACGTGCGACGGTCTGTAAATCTTCTGAGGAAGATTCACCAATCAGATCAAGCAAGGGTTGGTCGAGTCTGGTCGGAAGGAAGCGTCCGCAGATTTTTTTCATCTCTGCGTGATCAAACCAGCGCTGGATACGATAATTTGTCTTAGCGGGGACGTTCGGAGCGATTAATTGGGCTGCATCGCCATTGATGCGGTGAAAGAGAGCGTAATAGGAGGCGGAGACTGCCTGCCGCAGGTTTATATCATCCGGCTGCTCGTCCTTAATGTCCGGAAGCAGCCTCATCGCATGGCGTAGCAGGTCTTCGGATAAGTTCAAGCAGCCTGCTCCAAGCGGGCGTAGGGAAAGCGCGTCAGGCCACTGTGCAAGATTTTGGTCTGGATACCGGCTGCGTATTCATTGAAACGCAGGATCCACTCGACGTCCACTGCCAAATCCCGTTGCAAATGGAATATCAGCCACATGGCGGGATCGCCGGTATTATCGTTACCGAGTTCCACGCGGATGCTTTCGACTCCCTCCATCTTAGGAGCCTCGGCGATGAGCTGTTCAGCTCTTTGTTTTTCGTTCTGATCTTGATCTTCAGTGACACTCATAATCTTGAATTATAGGCGCTACTTCTTTACTTGATGAGCATGGAGACGATGCTGGCGGACATGAGGTTGGCCATGGTTCCGGCGAGCATGGCTCGGAGGCCGAGTTGGGCGAGGTCGTTGCGGCGGTTGGGGGCGAGGGCTCCGATGCCGCCGATCTGCATGCCGATGGAGCCGATGTTGGCGAAGCCGCAGAGGGCGAAGGTGGCGATGGAGAAGGTGCGCGGGGTGAGGGCGTGCTTCTGCAGGCCTAGCTGGGTGTAGGCGACGAACTCATTCAAAACGGCGCGGGTGCCGAGGAGGTTGCCGATGGCGGGGGCCTCGTGCCAGGGGATGCCGATGAGCCAGGCGATGGGGGCTCCGATGAAGCCGAGGATGGCGTTGAGGCTCGTGGGGAAAGAGAACGCATGTTGGCCGAGGTGGTGAACGCCGATGCGATTGCTGATGCCGAGCATGGTGGCGTTGAGCAGGCCGACCAGGGCGAGGAAGCTGATGAGCATGATGGCGACGTTGAAGGCTAGTTGACCGCCGTCGATGGTGCCGCGGGCTATGGCGGCGACGAAGTTCTCGTTCTTGTGCTCCTCGCTGGGCGGCATGTGAACGGTGCCAGCGGTGGCGGGGACTTCGGTTTCGGGGACGAGCATCTTGGCGACGAGGATGGTGCCGGGGGCGGTCATGATGACGGCGGAGAGGAGGTCCTGGGCATTGATGCCGAAGCTGATATAGGCAGCCATGATTCCGCCGGAGACGTGGGCCATGCCGGAGGTCATGATGGTCATGAGTTCGGAGCGGGTGGCTCCGGCGAGGAAGGGGCGGATGGTGAGGGGAGCCTCGGTCTGACCCATGAAGATGCTGGCTGCGACGTTGGTGCTCTCTGCGCCGCTGGTGCCCATGGTGCGCTGCATGATCCAGGCGACGACGCGGATGACCTGCTGCATGAAGCCGATGTGGTAGAGGATGGCGAAGAAGGCGGAGATGAAGATGATGGTGGGGAGGACGGCGAAGGCGAAGACGGCGAGCGGGTTGCCGGGGGTTCCGAGGGGGCCGAAGACCATCGAGGAGCCGTCGACGGCGTGGGCCAGGAGCGAGGTGACGGCCTGGCTGGCGGTGTGGAGGATGGTCTGGCCGTAGGTCCACTTGATGACGAGGAAGGCGAAGAGGATCTGGAGGCCGAGGCCCCAGGCTACCGTGCGCCACTTGATGGCGCTGCGGTTGGTGGAGAAGGCGTAGGCGAGGCCGAGGAAGGTGATGAGTCCGAGTAGACCGGTGAAACGTGCCAAAGGTTAGCTCTCCTACGTTGATGAATCCAGTGTGAATGTTTGGGATGAGTGTAACGGGTGGAGGGGGACACTACCTAAGGATTTCCCATGCCAGGCTCTGCACCAATATTCGGAGCAAGGAGATTTTGATTCTTGTTTTTTGCCGAATGCCGGATAATCGGTGAAACGAGAGTGCCTGTCGTACGACTATGAGAGTGTTGTCGAACGAGGGTACATTTGCTGATCGGCGCAATGGCCGGAAGAAGACTCCGATAGCGTAAGATCGACTGCATTCTTGACCGGACCCGGCTACATCACCTGAGAAGGTTAGGAGAGCTCCAGCAGAGAGCTCCAATCCGAAAGCGAAGGTGCACGGACTTTGATGAACTACGCCTTTCTTCCAGATTTGTCGGCGCTGACGATTCTGATCGTCCTCTTGCTTCTGCTGCGCAGGCGGCACCGGCAGGAACAGGCCGATCTCTGGTTGCTGGGGTTGTACTTCACGCTGGTCGAATCGATGGCGCATATCTTCTATGCGCAGAACGGTACGCCGAGCAAGATATTGCACGTTGTCGTGCTGGATTGCTACCTGCTGGCGGGACTGGTGTTTACGTGGGCTTCGGGAGATCACCATCTCTCGCGAAGGGTGAGATTGCTGTACATCTCGCTGAATGCGGTGCCGCTGCTGGCGATGAATACTCTCTACGGCATGCATATCTATAAGGAGATGGTGTACTTCCCCTGGATCGCGGCCGGGTTGCTGATTGGCGGGGTAAGTTCGCTCTATCTGCGCCGAAGCTGGATAGTGGCAGGGCTGCACGT
>WNFD01009166.1_pt1 | contig 10752 bp, 9 predicted proteins | sample 5400491 | NCBI WGS metagenome assembly WNFD01 (sample SAMN13153343, study PRJNA577476) | soil metagenome | isolation source: 120 cm saprolite under Douglas fir tree site 2 hole 2 replicate 2 | place: USA:California | collected 2015-04-18 | reverse complement strand
TGCCGAGGCGAGGGGAGGTGCGCAGGATCTCGAAGCCGTAGGTCGGATGCCGCCGCATCTCCTCCCATTCGGCGGCGTCGAGCTTGCCCTTCTTCTTCAGCACGGCGGCATCGACGCTCATCTTGCCGACATCGTGAAGCTGCGCCGAGTAGCGGATCTCGTCGCACCAGGCGCGCGGCCGGCCGAGCCCGATGGCAAGTGCGTAGGCATATTCGTTGACCCGCACGATGTGGTTGCCGGTCACCTCGTCGTGCAATTCGGCCGCCTTGGCGAGCAGCCGGATGGACAGCATGAAGGCATCCTCGGTCTCGACCTGGAGGTCGGCGATCACCTTGCGCTGCTCCCGCAGGCGCTTGTTCTTGAGCAGGATGGCCTCGGTCATGGCGGCGCGCTCGATGGCACGCCCGGCGAAATGGTTGACCGGCGCAATGAGCGCGGCGTGCCGCGGCTCGAAGGGCAGCGCCCGCTCGCTGCCGGCCGGCCGGCGATTGATCAGCTGGACGACGGCGACGACCGAACCAGCGGCGTTGACGAGCGGGAAGGCGAGCATCGTCTGGCTGAAATAACCGGTGCGCCGGTCGACGGCGGCGTTGAAGGTGAAGCTCTGGTCCTTGATGGCGTGGAGATCATCGATGAATAACGTCCGGCCGGTCAGCGCGACATAACCGGCGATCGACTGCCGGGTCGGCCGCAGGACGATGCGCTCGGTGGTGAGGTCGAGGGCATCGTTCTGCAGGCTGCCGGCTTCGAGATAGCGATTGCTGCCGCGGCCGCGCATGATGAAGATGGAGCCGGCCTCGGCGTCGACTAGGCGGCGCGCCTTGAAGAGCACGCGGTGCAGCAACTCGCGCAGCGATCCGGCGCTGCCGCTATCGACGAATTCCATGAAATCGAGCAGCAACTCGGTTCCCGCCGGGCTGTCGGGTGACCGCCTCAGCGACCCGATGTCGGCGGTGACCAGCTTAAGAACCATGTTTCCCCCTGCCGTCGCGCCGGCCGAACCCGCGATTCCGTTCGTATTGCGACGGCGACTCTAACAATTGAAGGTACTCGCCAAAGAGAGCTCGAAGGGGACCGCTGCCGCTCGCGACTCGGCCAAGATGATGCGGTTACCGCTATTACTCCAAATACTGACGCATATTGGCACTGTCGGGGATACCCGTGACAAGTACCTTTGTACGCGTGGCGAAGTTCGCCGCCATGCCCGCGCGCTGTCGCCGCCAGGCGGCCCGTCTTGCCGCGAGGACGCGATCACGTGCGCTGCAAGAGCACGCAATGCTCCGGGGCGAAGGAGACGGCAACCTCGCTGCCTTCCGCGAGGATTTCGATCGGCGGCCGGCGGACGATGAGCTGGCCCGCTTGCCAGCTCACGACATATTCGATGAAATCGCCGTGGAACAACCGCCGTTGAATGCGTCCGCGCGCGGCATTCGTCGCGCCGCCTGCGCCGGCAGCGGCGAGATGGATATAGGAGGCGCGCAGCGCCACCGTATCCTCGTCGCCATGCAGCGCGCCGTTGGTGCTGACACGCAGAGCGAGGCCCGTCGCCGTATCGAACACCGCCGAGCCGTCGCTTGCGGAGCCCGGCCGCACGCTGCCGGCAATGAGATTGGCGGCGCCGACGAAATCGGCGACGAAGCGGTTGCGCGGCCGGTCGTAGATGTCCTGCGGCGTGCCGATCTGCTCGATGCGCCCGCCATTCATCACGATCACCCGGTCGGAGATCGCCAGCGCCTCCTCCTGGTCGTGGGTGACGTAGACCGCAGTGAAGGACAGGCGATGCTGCAGCTCGCGCAGCTCGACGCGCATCTCGGCGCGCAGTTTGGCATCGAGGTTGGAGAGCGGCTCGTCGAACAGCACGACGTTCGGCGAGAAGGCGATGGCGCGCGCCACCGCGACGCGCTGCTGCTGGCCGCCCGAGAGCTGCGCCGCGGAGCGACCGGCATAGGCCGTCATCTGCACCAGCGTCAGGGCACGCTCGACCTGGCGCTGGATTTCGGCACGCGGCAGCTTGCGCACGCGCAACCCGTAGGCGACGTTCTCGAAGACGCTCATGTGCGGCCAGATCGCATAGGACTGGAAGACCATCGAGACGCCGCGTTTCTCGGTCGCCACATTGCGCCGTGGGCTCGCCGCGTTTCTGCCCGGCGAGGAATAGACGGTCTCGCCGGCGAGCACGATGCTGCCGCCGCAGGGCTGCTCCAGCCCGGCGATGGCGCGCAACGTCGTTGTCTTGCCGCAGCCCGACGGGCCGAGCAAGGTGAGGAGCTCGCCGCGCACCACGCCGAAGCTGACGCCGTTGACGGCCGGCACCTCGCCGTAGCGGATTTCGAGATCAGAGACCTCGATCATCATGCCGCCGCCGCTCGTGCTCATAGCGGCTCGCCGGCGCGCACCGCGATGCCGCGCGCGACCGAGCGTGCCACCGCGAAGAGAAGGGCGACCGCGATGAACACGGTGGCCGTCTGCAACAGTGCCATCGCCGCCGACAGCTCCGAGCTCGAGGTCAACCAGGAATTGACGATCGAGGGCGCGATCACCTTGGCGTTCGGTCCCATCAGGAAGACCGAGACGCCGAGCTCGCGCACGCCGGCGATGAAGATCAGCAACCAGGCTGCCACCATGCCCGGGCGCAGCAGCGGCAGCGTCACCGTGCGCATCTGATGGAGCCACGACGCGCCGCAGACGCGCGCGCACTCCTCGAGGCCGCGATCGACCTGCAGCACGACCCCGGCCATCGTGCGCATGCCGAGCGGCAGGAAGACGGTGAGATAGGCGATGCCGAGCAGCCACAGCGTGCCGTAGATCGGAATTGGAATATAGAGCCACGCCCACAGAAGGCCGAGCCCGAAGACCAGGCGCGGCACCGCCTGCGGGAACATGACGAGCGATTCGAGGAGACGCCCGCCCGGCGCATTGGCGCGATAAACGATCCAGACCAGGATGCTGACCAGCGGCACGGCGACGGTGGCGACGACGAGGCCGAGGAGGAGGCTATTCTCCAGCGCTGAGCCGAGCGCGCCCATCTGCAGCGCGGTCTGGTAGTTGGCCAGGGTGAAGATGCTCTGCGCCAGAATCACGGTGGCGAAACGCTGGAACGACGTCAGCAGCAGGGCTCCGAGCGGCAGCACGACGGAAAGCCCGACATAGGCCCAGCAGAGCGCGAGGAGCAGCCAGCGCAGGCGGCCGACCTCGAGCGCGCGCGGCCGAAAGGCCTTGCCGGTAATCGTCGCGTAGTTGCCGCGCCGCAGGATCAGTCGCGACAGGCCGAGCATCACCAGCATGACGAGGAAGAGCGACAATCCCATTGCCGCGGCACGGCCGTATTCCGGTGGGTAGGAGAGCGTCGCCTGCCAGATCGCCGTGGTGACGACGTAGAACCGCCCGGGGACGCCGAGCACGAAGGCCGCGGCGAAGGAGCCGAGCATCTCGGCGAAGACGAAGATGGTGGCGCTGACGATGCCGGGCGCGACCATGGGCAGGGTGATGCGCAGCGCGGTGTGCAGCTTACCGGCGCCGAGCACGCGTGAGCTTTCCTCGAGCGCCGGGTCCATCGACTTCATCGCCGCGGAGATCATCACGAACGCGACGGTGCCCTCGAACAGCGCCATGACCCAGGCGATGCCGTAGGGGGTGTAGATGTCGACGAGGTCGCCGCCGCCGGTGAGCCGCCAGAGCTGGTTGATCAGCCCGGTCTTCGGCCCGGCGAGGACGCCCCAGGCGAGCGCGCCGACCAGCGGCGTCATGTAATAGGGCAGCTCGAGCAGCCGCTCCAGCACCGCGCGGCCGGGAATGGCGGTGCGCGTCAGGATCCAGGCGAGGGTGAAGCCGAACAGCACCGCCATGATCGTGGCGAGACAGGCGACCAGCGCCGTATTGCCCAGGATGCGCGCGTCGTCATAGAGGTTGGTGTAGTTGTCCAGACCGAGCAGCACCGGCGGAAACTGGCCGGGATCGCCGACATTGAACGATTCGGTGACGAGAAAGACGACCGGATAGAGCACCAGGCAGCCGCAGACCAGCAGCACCAGCGGTGTGAGCAGGTATTTCACCCGGTCTTGTCCTGCCGCCCCGCGAACGTGAAAGCGCGCCTACTTCAAGCCGACCATTCGGTCCCATTCTTTCGCGAAGGCGCCGCGGGTGGTCATGAAATCCGCCCAATCTGCCGGGAACAGCAGCTTCAGCTTGTCGATCGAGACGCCGCCGGGCGGTGGCTCGGCGTCGGCGCGCGCCGAGTTGAGAAAGAGCGCCTCGCCGATCGCCTTTTGTCCGCGCACGGAGAGCAGCCAGTCCATGAACAATTGGGCGGTGGCGGGATGCGGCGCCTGGTCGATCAGCCCCCAGGTCTCCGGCCCGGCCGGCAGACCGTCGGCGGGATAGACGAACTCGACCGGTGCGCCCTTGGCCTTGAATTCGAGATATCCCGAGTATTGCGCGGTGTGGATGATCTTGTCCTGGCCGTTCACCATGCGATCGTACTGCTGGACGTAGCTGTCGAAGGCGCGCGGCTTCAGCTCGCCGAGCTTCTTGAAATAGTCGTCGCCGTAGAGACGCTTGAGCTCGTACCAGGTCTCGTGCTGGAGCCCTGAATTGGATACCTTGACACTGACCTCGCCCGCCCATTTCGGGTCGAGGACATCGGTCCAGCTCTTCGGCGCCTGGTCGGCCGGCACGGTCTTGGGATTATAGGCGATCCCCGCCATGATGACGGTGCCCCAGGTCCAAAAGCCCTCGGGCTGGCTTTTATATTCCGGCTTGAAGGCGGCCATCTCGGGCGAGACGTATTGCATGTAGCCGTTGCGCTTCTGCAGATCGAGCACGAAGCCAAGGTCGGAAAGCTGCAGCGCGTCGACGAGATAGGATTTGGCTTGGCGCTCGGCCATCAGCTTGGCGTAGAGCGCACCGGCCTGCAGCCGAATGTAGCTGGTCTTGATGTTCGGGAAGAGCTGATTGAACGAGGCCAGCAACTTCGCGGTGCCGGCCTCGGGATCGGTGCTGTAGACGACCAGCGCGCCTTCCTGCGCGGCCTTCGCGACATCGGCGCAGGTCTTGAAGCCATCCATCTGCTGCGGGCTGGCGCACAATCCGGCGGCACTGGCCTGGCACGTCATCATTGTGGCGACGCCCAATGAGGCAGCCGCCAGCTTCCTGGCCAGCGATCCGATCATGCTTCCCTCCCGACAAGGCCGGCGGCGTTGTTGGCGATTGCGAGCTCATCCGCCACCGTGCGTCGCCGGACTCTAGCAGCGCCGCGGCGGGTCCTCTAGGCGGAACTTCCCGATCGCCGTTGGCGCGTTGCGGTCGATCTCAGCATGCGGCCTCGACGAAGAACGCCCCGCTCCTGGCCGCGGGGCATTCTTGCGTACGCGAAGACCGTCGGACGGCCGGTCGCTGCGCCTAGCGGTGGCCGAGCGGGAAAACGAAGCTGATCGAGGGCGGCGCGTAGACGACCGGCGGGGGCTCGTAAACGTAGCCCGGGACATAGTATCCGGGATAGTAGCCGGGATAGTAGCCGGGGGCGTAGTAGGCGTGATAGTGACGCTGACGCCATTCGTGTTCGCGCCATTCATGCCCGCGCCACTCGTGCTCGCCCCACCCATGCCGTTCGTAACCTCTGTGCCAGCCGTCGTCGTCGGCGAGAGCCGGCCGTGCGCCGATGGAGCCGGCCGCGACAGCGAGGACGAGCGCCGTCACCGCAATGCCGAGAGCGCGCCGAGTTTTGCCGAAATGAGCCGAGCTAGCCATGATCCGCCACCTCCTGGGGGCGAGTTGCAGATGTTCGAGCGCTCCGACAACGATGACCCGTATCGGGTTATTCAAATTGGGCTGTGGCAAAAATGAGCGCGGGGCGTGTCGGGGATCCGGCGAGAAGCCTATGGCTCCGCCGCACGGCACGGCGCTACCATGGCGGTGGAACGGCAAGAGGATGAGATGGATCTGCAACTGAACGGTCGGACGGCGCTCGTCACCGGCGCCAGCATGGGGATCGGGCGCGGCATCGCCCTCGCCCTCGCCGCCGAGGGCGTCAAGCTGGCGGTGGTGGCACGGCGCAAGGCGCTTCTCGACGAGCTCGCCGACGAGATCGTGGCGGCGAACGGGCTGCGTCCGACGGTCATCGTCGCCGACATCATGGCGGCGGATGCGGCGAGCAGCATCAGCGAGCAGGCGCTCGGCGCGCTCGGCCATGTCGAAATCCTGATCAACAATGCCGGCGGCAGCCGCAAATTGCCGGTCGACGCGCCGGAGGCAAGCTGGGAAGAGGCGATGACGCTCAATTTCACCCGCGTCCGCCAGCTCACCCACGCCCTGCTGCCGACGATGATGGCGCGGAAATGGGGCCGCATCGTCAACATCTCGGGAAAGTCCGAGCCCGAAGGGCTCAATGGCGCCTTTGCCGCCAAGGCCGCCATTCACGCCTGGGCCAAGGGCCTCTCGCGCGAGGTCGGCAAGTTCGGCATCACCGTCAATTCGATCGCCCCCGGCCGCATCATCAGCGAGCAGATCCTGCGCAATTATCCGCCGGAGGAGCGCCAGCATCTTTCCGATACGGAGATCCCGGTCGGCGAATACGGCCAGCCGGCCGATCTCGCGGTGCTCGCGGTCTTCCTGTCCTCGCCGGTCGCCCGCTACATCACCGGCACGGTGATCCCGGTCGATGGCGGCTTGCGGCGCTATCAATTCTAGTGGATGGCATCAGACGCTTGATACCCTCACGACCCTGCGCGTCTCACTGAAAATGACACGCCCGCTTTCGGACCCTAAGCTGACTATCGGCTCAGCGCGCCCTATGGCGCAAGGTGACCCACAGCTGATCTCGGCCTACTGACGCTGCATGATGCTGCTTCGAGACATTTCAACGGAACCGGACGGATCGCATCGCTTCCAATTTCCCGCCCCGGAAGCGGGGCGTCCGCCGCAACTCCATCTCCGCGGCGCGGAGCCGGGACTCCGCGCGCCGGTAACATCCGCAGCCTCGCAGCGCGATATCTTGTGCACCGGCATCATGCCTTCGTGGAGCCTTGTCTGCGCGCTCGCCGACAGAAGGAGCATCGCGCGATCGCTCTCAATCGAGTGTTTGACCTTCATGCGCGCTGGCGCGACCATGGCTCCCACTGGCGGTGGAAGGGAGTGAGCGATGGCCATCCTCAAGGGCGGTCTCATTCAGATGAGCCTCAAGGGCGAGACCACGATGTCGCCGGCCGAGATCCGCGAGCGTATGATCGCCGCGCATCTGCCGCTGATCGAGGCGGCCGGCCGCGAGCGCGTTCAGGTGCTCTGCCTGCAGGAGGTCTTCACCCAGCCTATTTCTGCCCAAGCCAGGACGCCAAGTGGTATGCCGCGGTCGAACGCATCCCCGAGGGGCCGACCACCGAGCTCATGCAGGGGTTGGCGCGCAAATATTCGATGGTCATCATCGTGCCGATCTATGAGGAGGACATCACCGGCGTCTACTACAACACCGCCGCCGTGATCGATGCCGACGGCAAGTATCTCGGAAAATACCGGAAGACCCATATCCCGCAGGTCGCCGGCTTCTATGAGAAATTCTTCTTCAAACCCGGCAACAGCGGATACCCGGTGTTCCGCACCGCCTATTGCAAGCTCGGCGTCTATATCTGCTATGACCGGCACTTCCCCGAGGGCTGGCGCGCCCTTGCGCTGAACGGAGCCGAGTACATCGTCAACCCCTCGGCAACGGTCGCCGGGCTCAGCCAGTATCTCTGGGAGCTCGAGCAGCCGGCCGCCGCCGTCGCCAATGGCTGCTATATCGGCGCCGTAAATCGCGTCGGCACCGAGGAGCCTTGGAACATCGGCCGCTTCTACGGCTCGGCCTATTTTGTCGACCCGCGCGGCAAGATCATCGCCAAGGCCAGCGAGGACAAGGACGAGCTGCTGACCGCCGAGATGGATTGGGAGATGGTGCGCGAGGTGCGCAATCTCTGGCAATTCTACCGCGACCGCCGCTCCGAGACATATGGCGACCTGACGCGGAGCTGAAGTCACCGGCGTGGCAGGCAGCCGCGAAGGATCAGCTGGCTGATGCTGGCGGCGGCCGATTTGAAGTCGGCATCGCCGAGCTTGCTGCGGCCCAGTACGGCGCGAACCTGCCCCTCGAAATCGGCACAGTGCTGCGTCACGGCCCAGAGCTGGAAGATGAGATGGCGGGCGTCGATCGCGGCCAGCCTGCCCGCCGCGATCCAGCGCTCGATGTCGGCGGCCTTGCGCTCGACATTGCGGCGGAGCTCGCCCTTGAGATAGCCGCCGAGGAACGGCGCCCGTGCAGGATCTCGTTGGCGAAGACCTTCGAGGCGCTGGGCCGCGTCTGCGACCAGCTCAGCTTGGCCAGGATGTAGTCGGTCAGCGCTTCCGCAGGATCGCGCTCGGGGCCGAGGCGGTCGAGCTCTCCCTTGAGCGCCTGCTATCTCAGACTTAACGCATCACGGGAGGAATCGTTGAACGCGGAAGTCAGAATCTGGTCGAATATATCTTTCGCGACTTTTCCGCGAATGTCTGATCCTGGCACCTTCCCGTCGTCGGCGCGCGATGGCCGAATGACGGCTTACCACCCCCAAAGAGGGCATCCAGCCATGAGTATCATCAGTCAGATTTTTACCACTAGCTCGCGGCCGCGCAGCAAGAGTCGCCGCTAGCCCGCCCCGCCGCCGATGCTGTCAACGATCAACTGGGCGCACGATCTCAAATCGGTCACCGATGCCTTTGCCGATCTGCCCTGCGCCAGCGATGGCGTCACCGAGCTGCGCTTCGCGGAGCTGGCGGCGATGGCCGGCGGGTTGGCGCACCGTCTGCTCGCCGCGGGGGTAGAGCCGGGAGAGCCGGTGGCGACATGCTTGCGCAACGGCCTGCCGGCGGTGTGGGCTTCCACAGGGGTCAAGTTGACGGGCGCGGCCGAAACACCTCTCAACCCGGCCCTTGGCGAAGCCGAGCGCCGCTACTGTCTTGAGCTTGCCGGCATCCGCCGCGTCGTCACCAGCCGCGCCGATGCACCGTTCTTTGCCGCGCTCGGCGTCGCGGTGACCGAAATCGAGGAGATTGCCGCGGCACCGCTCGCCGCCCTGCCGCCGGTGCCGTCCGGCGCCTGGGGACGCATCAGCTTCACCTCCGGTACGACGGGACGGCCGAAGGCGATCGTTCATACGCACGGCGCGCGCTCGATCGCCAATCTGCTGCAGCGAGCGAGTTTCGCGGTGATGCCCGGCCCCGGCAGCCGCGTCCTCCTGATGACGCCCTACACGCATGGCGCCGGTCTCCTCGCCGCCGCCTTTCTCGACCATGGCGCCGCCGCCGTCGTCTTCGACGGGGTCGATCCGTCGGGGGTCGAGCGCTTGTTGCAGAGCGGCACGATCGATCACGTCTTTGCGCCGCCGACCGTTCTGGCGAAGCTGGCGGCGGCGTTCCCCGACCGGCGAACCCGATCACCGTCTTGCCGCCCGCCGCATGCGAGCGCTACTACACGAGCGAGATCGCCGGCGACGGTTGCTGCGTCGGCTGGCCGGGAACCGGCGTCGAGGTCGAAATTCGCGACGATGCCGGGACCAGCCTCGCCATTGGAACGGTCGGCGAGGTGCATCTGCGCGCCGAGCATATGCTCGCCGGGACGATCGACGCCGCCGGGTTCCACCCGACGCCCGAGAGCGGCTGGCACGCGACTGGCGATTTCGGCCGCATCGATGCGCGCGGCCGCCTGCATCTCGTCGGGCGCACGGCCGACGTCATCAAGTCGGGCGGCTACAAGATCCAGCCCGAGGAGATCGAGGCGGTGCTCGCCGGCACCGTCGGCGATGGCGCCGTCACCGTCACCGCGCTGCCGTCGGAATACTGGGGCGAGGTCATCGTCGCCGTCGCTGAGGCGGCGCCGGCGGGCTGGCGCGAGCGGGCCATGGCGGCCGCCGGAACGCTCGCCAAATTCAAGCGGCCGCGCGCCTATATCGTGCTTGACGCCTTGCCGCGCAATGCGCAGGGCAAGGTGCCGCGGGGTCGGCTGCGCGAGATGCTTCTCGCGCGCTTCGCACTCGTCGACGGTCCACATCCGGTGCTGCGACAACGCTAACGGCGCCTTCCCGCTTAACCGCCGGCGCTGCCGGAAATTTGAGCAGGACGCGCTTTAATTGTGCGTCGCAACATTAACAGAAATCAAAACTGACAGCCGGCCGGGCCGCGCTCGTTGGCACGCAGCGTGCACCAAGGGGCGATAGCGTGAAACCCCTCACGGATCACGGAGCCTTTGTGATGTCCGACCAGAACCTCCGCGGCCGCGGGCGCGCGCGGCCAAGCCGCCGCCGTGTGCTTGCCCAGGCTGCCGCGGGCGCCACGATGCTCGCCGCCCGCGCGGCGTTTCCGGGTGGCGTCTGGGCCGCGACGGGCGATGCGCCGGAGACGACCAAGGCGGTATTCGGCTTCATCGCCCTGACCGACGCCTCGCCGCTGATCATCGCCAAGGAAAAGGGCTTCTTCGCCAAATACGGCATGAAGGATGTCGAGGTGAAGAAGGAGGCGTCGTGGGGCACGACGCGCGACAATCTCGAGCTCGGCTCGGCCGGCGGCGGCATCGACGGCGCGCATATCCTGACGCCGCTGCCCTATCTCATGACCACCGGCAAGGTGACGAAGAACAACCAGAAAGTGCCGATGAGCATCCTCGCCCGGCTCAACATCAACGGGCAGTGCATCTCGGTTGCCGAATCCTACAAGGGCAGCGGCGTCGCGCTCGAGGCCAAGGGCCTGCGCGACCTG
>WNFD01007565.1_pt1 | contig 10753 bp, 8 predicted proteins | sample 5400491 | NCBI WGS metagenome assembly WNFD01 (sample SAMN13153343, study PRJNA577476) | soil metagenome | isolation source: 120 cm saprolite under Douglas fir tree site 2 hole 2 replicate 2 | place: USA:California | collected 2015-04-18 | reverse complement strand
TGAAGAGCTTGAAGCTGGTGACGCCTTCGCGGATGAGCTGGCCCATCTCCTCGAGTTGCGCGGAGCCGAGATCGGTAATGATGCAGTGGAAGGCGTAGTCGGTGACGGCTTTGTCGTGGGCTTTCTTCATCCAGGTGTCAAAGGCCTGGCGGAGAGACTGGCCTTTGTACTGGATGGCGAAGTCGATGAGCGTGGTGGTGCCGCCAAAGGCCGCGGCGATGGTGCCGGTCTGGAAATCGTCGGCGCTGGTGGTGCCGCCAAAGGGCATGTCGAGGTGCGTGTGGACGTCAATGCCGCCGGGGATGACGAGACAGCCGGCAGCGTCGATTACTTTGCTCGTGTTTTCGATGGGAAGCTGCGCGGCGATGGCAGTGACTTTCTCGCCGTTGATGCCCACGTCGCCGAGGGAAGTGTCGGTGGCAGTTACGACCGTGCCGTTGCGGATTACGGTGTCAAAACGCATCTTCGCTCCTTAGGTATCGATTTTGTAAGAACCGATTTTGACTGAGTCGGAAACAGATGGGAAGGGGTGAAACCGAGGGCCCCCTACCCCCGGCATTTCATAAGAATATCAAAGCAAAAGACTTACAAAACTTGCAATTCGTAAGTGATTGATTCTAAGAGCGTGTCTTCTCGTTGATTGCTAGCAAAATGGTCGGAATGTGCGCCAAAAAGAAAAGCGGGACCAAGGTCCGCACTCCATGCGCAGTTATCTACAGGGTGAATTATAGCATAGATTAGAGATTTGTCAAGAGCGATTTTGGGCTTTTTTGCAATTTTCGAGACCAGCGGGACCTTTCACTGAAGCTGACGCTTGCGGGGCGGAACGGAAAAGCCTCACCCCTGAAGGGGTGAGCTACAGTTATTTTGCGTAGTGCGGGAGAACTTTGTGCTGGTAGTCATCCAGGGTTTTTTCCTCCTCGCCGCACATTAGATAGATGTTGAATTGGGTTACGCCGACTTTGCGGAGACGGTCTAGTTTTTTGCGATGCTCGTCGATGGGGCCGATGATGCAGAAGCGGTCGACGACTTCGTCGCTGACGAAATCGGCGTTATCGCTGCCGACTTCGCAGTGGTGAAGATAGTCATACTTGCCGCGATCTTTTACGAAAGAGGTGAGAGCTGGGGGAAGTTCTTCCGGCTTGTACTTGGAGATGAGGTCCATAACGTGATTGGAAACGAGGGCGGGAAACCAGCGGACGTGTTCGCGGGCGGTTTTCAGGTCGTCGGAGGCCCAAACGGGGGCGGCGGCCATGACTTCGATTTTGCTGAAGTCGCGGCCAGCTTCCTTGGCGCCTTCGCGGACGAAGCCGAGGCACCAGTCGATGAGGTCGGGATCGGCGAATTGAAGGATCACGCCGTCACCGATGCGTCCGGCGGTGCGCAGGGCTTTCGGGCCGTAGCCGGCGACCCAGACGCGCGGAATTTCGCCGTTGGTCCACGGAAATTTTGTGGGAACGCCATCGAGGTCGACCGTTTTGCCTGCATTCAGGTTGCGGAAGATGCGGACGAATTCCTCGAGGTTTTCGAGCGTGGTGGGCTTTTTGCCGAGGACGCGTCGGGAACTGTCTCCGCGGCCGATACCGAGTTCCATGCGGCCGCGGGAGGCAAGATTCAAAGTGGCGAAAAGGCTGGCGGAGACGGTCACATCGCGGACGGCGGGATTGGTGACGCAGGTGCCGAGGCGCATTTTTTGGGTGTTGGAGGCCATCAGGGTGAGAAGCGGAAAGGGCTCCTTCCAGATGACGTGGGAATCGAAAATCCAGCCGAAGGAGAAACCGGACGATTCGGCATGACGGGTGAGGGTCAGGATGCGATCTATCGAGATGTCAGGTTTAATGGTGATGCCGAAGTCCATGGAAAATGGTCCTCCTCAGTCCGCCGGCTGGGTAACGGGTGCAACTCGGTTCATCAACGCGAAGTAGGATAGGAAGCTGACCAGGAAGCCGACGAACCAGGCATAGTTGTATAGGACGCGCACTGCCGGAACCGCCAAGCCGATGAAAGCGACGCCTGCGCCGGCCGCCAATGAAGCGACGGCGGTCCAGTTGAAGCCACGCGAGTATTCATACCGGCCATTGCGTTGATAGAGATCTTCGACGATGAGGAACTTTTTTCGCACGATGAAGTAATCGCAGATAAGCACGCCCGCGATGGGGCCAAGAAAACCGGAGTAGCCGACGAGCCAGCCGAAAATGTAGCTGCCGTAATCGGCCATCAATTTCCAAGGCTGCATGACGATGCCCATGGCGCAGGTGATGAGACCGCCGGTGCGGAAGCTGATGCGGCGAGGGGAGAGGTTGGAGAAATCGTTGGCCGGGGAGACGACGTTGGCGGCGACGTTGACGTTGAGGGTGGCCATGAGCAGGGCGATCATCGCCAAGACGACCGCGAAAGGATTTCCGAGGCGCGAGAGAACCGCGACGGGATTCCAGAGGGCTTCGCCAAAAATGATGAGCGTGGCGGAAGTGACGGCGATGCCGATGAAGGAGTAGAAAGTCATCGTGGCGGGGAGGCCAAGGGCCTGGCCGACGATTTGATCGCGCTGGCTGCGTGCATACCGCGTGAAGTCGGGAATGTTCAGCGAGACGGTGGCCCAGAAACCGACGACGCCGGTGAGCGAAGGAATAAAGAAGCGGAAGAATTCGCGAAAGGTTTGAAATTTCGATGGCGTGGCGAGCATGGGACCGAAGCCGCCGGCTTTGCTGCGCGCCCAGAGGAGAAGAGCGAGTCCAATCAGGAGCAGAAACGGAGCGGAGATGCCCTGCAAGAAACGAATGGTTTCAATGCCGCGCAGAATCACCAGCACGTTGAGGAGCCAGAAGAAAGCGAAGCAGACCGCCGGACCGGAATGAAAGTTTGCCCAAGACGGGGCGAGGGCCACGATCATGGCATTGATGGCTTCACCACCGATCCAGGTTTGAATGCCGAACCAGCCGCAGGCGACAAGAGCACGCAGGATGGCGGGGACGTTGGCGCCGAAAACGCCGAAGGAAGCACGAGCAAAAACCGGAAACGGGATACCGTATTGAGCGCCCGCATGGGCGTTCAACAGCATCGGGATCAGCACCAGCACGTTGCCTAGAAAGACGGTGAAGAGCGCCTGCTTCCAGTTCATGCCACCGGCGATCATGCCGCTGGCGAGCATGTAGGTGGGGATGTTCACGCTCATGGAAATCCACAAGGCGGCGTAGTTGTAAGTGCGCCAAGCGCGGCGCTCGCTCGGGACGGGAGCGAGATCCCTGTTGTAGAGCGAACTGCTCTGAATGGTTTCCGCGCGAAGTGTGGCGCTGTGAGTTTCACTCATGGTGAAGGTCCACTCGCATTCCTGTCGCGAATCGCAACTGCGTTTGCCGTGGCAGTGGAAACCACTTAAGTGGCTGCCGCGGTAGTTGCCGCTTGCGTGCGCACGATTTCGCCGTACGATTCCGGGCGGCGATCACGATAGAACTGCCAGGTATCACGGACTTTCTGAATTTCGTCGAGATTCAAATCCGCGACGAGCAATTCATCCTTGTCGCGGCTGGCTTGCTTCACAATTTTTCCTCGCGGATCGCAGAAGTAGCTCTTGCCATAAAATTCGCCGATTTTCCAGGGAGCTTCGGTGCCGACGCGGTTGATGGCGGCAACGAAATAGGCGTTGGCGACGGCGTGAGCCGGTTGCTCGAGTTCCCAGAGATATTCGGAGAGACCGGCGACCGTGGCGGACGGGTTGTAAACGATTTCGGCGCCGTTGAGGCCGAGGATGCGCGCGCCTTCGGGAAAGTGGCGGTCGTAACAGATGTAGACGCCGACGCGGGCGTAGCGCGTCTGGAAAACGGGGTAGCCGGCGTTTCCGGGGGTGAAATAGAATTTTTCCCAGAAGCCCGGGTGACAGTGGGGAATGTGGTGCTTGCGGTATTTGCCGAGATAGCGGCCATCAGCGTCGATTACCGCTGCGGTGTTGAAATACACGCCGGTCATCTCGACTTCGTAAACGGGCACGACAAGGACCATTTGGTATTTTTTGGCGAGCTTCTGCATAAGAGAAATGGTGGGCCCGTCGGGCACGCGTTCGGTCAGCTCGTACCAGCGGGTTTGCTGTTCCGCGCAGAAGTACGGGCCGTAGAAAAGCTCCTGAAGCCCCAGGATTTGCACTTTTTTCTTCGCGGCATCGGCGATCAAGCGCTCGTGCTTGGCAATCATTTTTTTCTTGATGTCAGGCAGAGAATACTTTTCCGGAGACCACTCACATTGGGCCTGAATCAGGCCACAGCGAACCGTGCGCGGCATGCCACACCTCCCGAGCAATCGCAGGCGAAAAGTCTACTCTGTGCGCGATGGCGCGACAAGTTTTCGGCACCCGGAGGTGGCGTTTGGCCGGCGGCAACAAACTGATGGAATGATTTCAACGAACCGCTGTAGATTGACCCTTTGGACCGAGAGAACTACCATCGACGGCACACGGTTTTCCATCAGGAGCCCTAACGTGGAGAAAATAGGCAGAGGGACAAGCTTACTGGTGTGGGCTTTCTGTTTCTTATTGCTTTCGAATGGGAGAGTCGCGAGCGCGCAAGAGCATGGGGCCCACGAAGCGAGGGGCGCACTTGGAACCGTCGAGTTTCGAGTAGCGTGCACCGCTGAAGCGCAGGAATCGTTCACGCGCGGCGTGGCTCTCCTGCATTCCTTCACCTACGAAGAATCGGCGGAGGCATTTGGCGAGGCGGCGATAAGAGATCCCCACTGCGCCATGGCGCATTGGGGCCTGGCGATGACGGAATACCACCAGCTGTGGGAACCCTACCCAGGGCCGGCGGAATTGAAACAGGGATCCTCCGAGATTCAGAAAGCACGCGAATTGAAGCCGGGAACACCGCGCGAAAAGGAGTACGTCGAGGCGTTGGGCATTTTCTACGACGGTTGGGAGCAGCGCGGGCACGCGGCTCGCGCGCAGGCCTATCGAGAAGCCATGCGTGGCGTCCACGAGAAAAATCCAAAGGATCAGGAGGCGGCGATCTTCTATGCGCTGGCGCTGCTGGCGACGGCCGCGCCGGCAGACAAGACGTACGAAAATCAACGAAAAGCGGCGGCTATTCTCGAGCCCTTGTCTGTACTACAACCCGATCATCCGGGAGTGGCGCATTACCTGATCCACGCGTATGACAATCCGGTGCTGGCGCCGCAGGGAGTGGCGGCGGCAAGGGCGTATTCGAAGATTGCTCCCGATTTGCCGCATGCTTTGCATATGCCGTCGCATATCTATACGCGATTGGGATTATGGGAGGATTCGATTACATCGAATATCGCCGCCGCCGGAGCAGCAAGAAAGCAAGGCGATCAAGGCGAAGAGTTTCACGCGCTGGATTATTTAGCCTACGCTTACCTTCAACTTGGCCGGAATGACGAGGCTGAGAAGATCAGGGACAACCTTCCCGCCGTGGGCACTGTGAAACCGTCGTTCCTGTTCAAGATCAACTATGCAAGAGCGGCTATTCGCGCTCGCTGCGCACTAGAACAGCAGCATTGGACGGAAGCCGAAAACCTGCTCCCAGACCCCGGAGTCCAGCCGCAAGTGGCGGGGATTTCGCATTGGGCGGCCGCGCTGGGGGCCGCGCACACGGGGAATCTGCGGGCCGCGAGGCAACATGCGGAACAGGTGCGCAGGCTTTCCGCAGAATTGAGGGAAAAAGGCGAGACTTACTGGGCGGAACAAGTGGCCATCCAGGGGGAGGAAGCCGGGGGATGGGTGGCGTTCGCGGAACACCGAACCTACGATGCGCTGAGACTGCTGCGAATGGCGGCGGACCAAGAAGATGCGGCAGAAAAACACGCCGTTACGCCCGGCCCGATCCGGCCAGCACGGGAATTGCTTGGCGATTTGCTCATGGAAATGCACGAGCCGAAAGAGGCGTTCATTGCATACAATCAGGTATTGACCTTAGCACCGGGGAGACGAAACGCCATGAATGGGGCAGCCGAGGCTGCTCGAATGGGTGGTATCTCCAGCAAAATAAAGGAGATATCTGATATTCTTCCTGCCAATGGCTCCATTCAAGCTAGGCCTGTAGCTTCCCATGGCTCCCGTGCCGGGCAGGTAAATTTTCGGGGGAGGTAGAGCTTTTTTACTTGGAATTCGCACGGCAGTTCATTGAAAACAAAGATGTTAGGATTGGCCTGGGGCTTGCACCTGCTTAGCCGGTGGGGGAGGCGAGCCGAGGATCCCTTTAGGGGATTGAGGGCTGGGCCGGTTCGCTACTCCCCCCTTCACTTTCGCCGAGCGGTACCTCGGACTTGCTTCCGAGAATCGCACCGAAACTCCCCAACAACACCCCGGACACTTTCGACACGGCGAAAGTGTGCTCGAAAACGCGGAGATGCGGGTCCGCAGCTGAAAGAAAAATCGAACCAGATCAGACGCGGTGAAGAACCTGAGGCGCGGCAAGCCTTACGTCCCGCGAACGTGTGTCGTAATCGCTGAGCGTGAGCGCGAGCATGATCGCCAGCCAGAAGACAGAACATACGATGACAAGCTGGGTGCGCTTGGGACTGTAGCGGGCGTGCATGAAGTAGAGAACAACGAGCGTGGCCTTGATGGTGGCGATGACGAGAGCGATGACGATGTTGAACTGATGAAAATTCTGGAACGCGGCCCAAACGGTGATGCCGGTACCGAGCATCAAGGACGCGAAAATGACGATATAAATTTTTGGCGAAACAATGTGCTCGGACACGCGCAACTCTCCTACCGGTGCCTGTCAATCAAATAGAGCAACGGGAACAAAAAGATCCACACAATATCGACGAAGTGCCAGTACAAGCCCACGATTTCCACGGGCGTGTTGTACTGCGGCGTGAAGCGGCCGGCGAAAGAACCCTTGATGAGCCAGAGGAGGAGGCCGGCGCCCACGATCATGTGCAGCGCGTGCAAGCCGGTCATGCCGAAATAGAGGGAGAAATAAAGCTGGCCGTGGAAGTTAATGTCAGGATCGACGGCGAAAGCCTTATCCACTTCCTCCTTCTCCAGGGCCATTTCCTTAAGGTCATCGCCGGCCATGGGATGCGCAGGATGGTACTTCATGTCAAAGCCGTGGCCGGGGATGAGATGGTGGTCGAATTTCTGCTTGTATTCGATGGCCTTGACGCCAAGAAAGACGGTGCCAAGACCAAGTGTGGCGATCAGGAAGATACTGACCAATTTCTTTTTGCCGACTTGCGCGGACCACACGGCCATGGCCATGGTCAAACTGCTCATAATCAGCACAACGGTGTTGCCGGCGCCCAATGTGATGTCAAGGGTGTTACTGCCAATGCCGAAGGCCGTGCTGAAAGCGCTGCGATTGATGGTGTAAGCGAGGAACATGCCCCCGAAAAACAAGACTTCAGTGACGAGAAAAACCCACATGCCGAGCGTAGCGGTTTCCTTCTGCTGCTCGAGCGTTTGAAACTGTTCGTACAGATCGCCGGTGCGGTGCACTCGGTACTCCTCTTCCTAAGCCAATCTTTAGCCTGGCTTGGCCCACGAACAGGACGGACTGAAGTCCGTCCCTACACCTGAACTCGAAAGCAGCGAGCAGGGCGGACTAAAGTCCGCCCCTACACAAAAATAAAACTCGCTAATCGTCTCCATGAGCCGGCGCGGGCAATGGCGATCCCGCTGCCAAGCCGAGATCCGGCCGATTTTGATAGTCGTATGGCTCCCAGGTCACTTCCGGTGTGACGTGAAAATTTTCCGTTGGTGGCGGCGAATCCGTTGTCCACTCGAGGCCGGTAGCCGGCCAGGGATTCTTCCCGGCGACTTTGCCGTAGCGCATGGACCAAGCCAGGTAAAGCATGGGCAGCAGATAGCCCAGCGCGAGAATCGAAGCTCCCGCGGTGGACAAGACGTTGAGCACCTGAAATTCGGGCGGATAGGTGTGATAGCGGCGTGGCATGCCGAGATAGCCAAGAATGAATTGCGGGAAGAAGGTCAGGTTGAAGCCGACAAACAACGTGACGGCCGCGGCGCGCGAAAGAGCTTCAGGATAGAGCCTGCCGGTAATTTTCGGCCACCAGAAATGAATACCGCCGACGTAACCCATGACCGCGCCGCCGACCATGATGTAGTGAAAATGGGCAACGACGAAGTAGGTGTCGTGAATATGAATGTCAAGACCGAGGCAGGCGAGGAAGAGTCCGGTGAGGCCGCCGATCACGAAGAGGCCGATGAAACCGAGGGCGTAAAGCATGGGCGTGTCCCAGGAGATGGAACCTTTATAGAGGGTGGAGGTCCAATTAAAGACCTTGACCGCCGAAGGAATAGCCACCAGGTAGCTAAGGAAGGAAAAGGTGAGCGCGGCGTAGGTGGATTCGCCGGTGACGAACATGTGGTGTGCCCAAACCAGGAAGCCGATGACCGCGATAGCGATGCTCGAACCGGCGATGAAGGAATAGCCGAAGATGGGTTTGCGCGCGAAGGTCGGAATGATCTCGCTGACCACGCCCATGGCCGGAAGAACCATGATGTACACGGCGGGGTGCGAGTAGAACCAGAAGAGGTGCTGGAAGAGGATGGGATCGCCGCCGAGAGCGGGATTGAAGAACCCGAGATGAAACATGCGCTCGAGGCCAGCGAGCAACAAAGTGATGGCGACGACGGGCGTGCCAAGAATCATGACCAGGCTGGTGGCGTAATGCGCCCACGCGAACAGCGGAAGCCTGAACCAGGTCATGCCGGGGGCGCGCATGGTGTGGATGGTGACGATGAAGTTAAGGCCGGTGAGGATGGAGGAGAAACCGTTGATAAAGATGCCGATGACCGCCGGCGTTACCGCGGAATTGGAATACACGCTGCTGAGCGGCGTGTAAAACGTCCAGCCGGTGTCCAATCCGCCAGTTCCGAAGGAATACAGAACGAAGCAGCCGCCAATCATGTAAATGTACCAACTGAGAAGATTGATCTTCGGAAAGGCGAGGTCCTTCGCGCCGATCATCATGGGAATCAGGAAATTGCCGAGGACGGCGGGAATCGAAGGAATCAGGAAAAAGAAAATCATGGCCACGCCGTGCATGGTGAAAAGCTTGTTGTAGGTTTCGGGCGTGACCAGAGCGCCGGTGGGCGTCAGAAGATGGATGCGGATCATGGTGGCGAAAATGCCGCCGATGAAAAAGAAAAACGTCACCGAGCCGAGCCACAGCAAGGCGATACGCTTGTGATCCGTGGTGAGCAGCCACGAACGGATACCGTAGGCAGCATTGAGATAGTCCTCATGCGGCATTTTGTTGTCCGACGATGGAGCTTGCGGCGTATCGCTCATGACTTATTTCTTCCCCGTGGGAGGCGCAATGCCGGCGCCCTTGGCGGGAACCGGCTGCGACTGCAGAGACTTGATATAGGCGGTGAGAGCGAGAATCTGCTCCTCCGTGAGCTGCCCCTGGAACGTGGGCATCAACGGCTGATATCCGGCTACGATTTTGGCATTGGGCTGCAGAATGGATTCTCGGATATAGGATTCGTCCGCGGTGACGGTCGAGCCATCCGCCAGGAGCACTGGCGCGCCATAAACGCCGTTGAGCGAGGGAGCCCGGCCCGCGCCATCGGCGACATGACAAGTGGCGCACGCCTTTTCGGCAAAGAGTTTTTCGCCCGCAACGACAGGATCGGCGCTGCCTCCGGACGAGCCGGAAAGCCACGCGGCGTAGTCAGACGGCTCCATGACGGTGACCCAACCGCCCATGATGGCATGGTTCGTGCCGCAGTACTGCGAACAAAAGAAGTGGTAGCGGCCGGGCTTGGTGGGACGGAACCACATGGTGTTGTAGTGGCCGGGAACAACGTCCATTTTCACGCGGAAGGCGGGAACGAAAAAGTCGTGGATCACGTCCTCGCTGGCCAGGATCAGGCGAATGTTGCGGCCCACGGGAACGTGCAATTCATTGATCTCTTTCATCCCGTTGGGCTGCTGCGCCTTCCACATCCATTGCTTGCCGATTACGTAGACATCCAGGGTGTCCTGCGGCGCGTGGCGATAATCAACATAGACGACCGCGCCCCAGCCGAACATGGCCATGGCCAGAATCAGCGGAATGACCATCCATGCAGCCTCGAGCCGCGAATCTCCTTCGATGGGAACACCGACGTCATCCGGCTTTTTGCGGTGATATTTAAAGAAAAAAATAACGATCGCCGCGGTAATGGCAACCGCAAAGAACAGGCAAATACCGGTGATGAAGAGCATCAGCGCGTCCACGTGCGGCGCGAAGTTGGACGCTTGCTCCGGATAGAATGGCAATTGCGACTGCACGGCTTAGTGAGCTCCTCGTTCCATGCCGCTCGGAAGCGGCTGGCGCAAATTCCGGGCTGCTGCCAAACTTTCGCGGCGGCGGGAAATTAAGATTCCTCCGACAAGGAAGAGAATCGTCAGGACCCCTCCGAGACGGATAATCCCGAGAATCGAGGCGCTGTACCTCGCGGCGGTGGGGTCGTAGTGATAGCAAAACAGCAAGACATGATCGATGGGCGAGCCGATCTTTCCGGCGGAAGCATCCACGAGCCCGAGGCGCATGTCGCGGCCGGGATACTCGATGCCGTAGAAGTAGCGCGAGATGCGACCGTCCGGGGTAAGAAGCAGCACGCCGCTGGCGTGCGCGAAGAGATTGTTCTTAGCATCGAAAGAGAAACGGAAGTTTGCGGCTTTGGTGGCGGCTTCAATGGATTCTTTCGAGCCGGTGAGAAAGTGCCAGCCGGAATCCGTCTCTGGGCGGCGGAAATGAACGAGGGCTTTCTTTTTCTTTTCCG
>WNFD01007563.1_pt1 | contig 10754 bp, 7 predicted proteins | sample 5400491 | NCBI WGS metagenome assembly WNFD01 (sample SAMN13153343, study PRJNA577476) | soil metagenome | isolation source: 120 cm saprolite under Douglas fir tree site 2 hole 2 replicate 2 | place: USA:California | collected 2015-04-18 | reverse complement strand
TGTTGCGCGGCGTACCGGGCGTATGCCTGGCGCGAGTTGCCGCCCTCTGCGGAGCGTAATCAGACCATGAGGGCGGTACAGGCAGTGCAGGGGCGGCTGTCGGCGTGGCGAGCCGCCGTGGCGACGGAGCCGCTGAGGCTGGCGGTGAGCGAGGAAGAGAAACAGGCGTTACGGCAGATGGCGCTGACGTTGCTGCAGGTTGCCGGGGCGCAAGCACCTTCGGAGAAGCGCACCCAGATGCTTGGCGAGTTAGCGGGTCTGCGTCAGGCGCTGGAGCGGGCGCTGCGCCAGACGCAGGCGCTGTGAGGCAGGAGAAGGAAAGAGATTCTATGCCATACCATCATATCCCCAGCAGGGTGTTCTCACTAGATCAAGGAGTGGTCTTGCTCTCGGTCAGAGAGGCAGCCAGAGTTCTGGGTGTGACCGAGCGCAGCGTGTACGGGTATGTGGCCAAAAGAAGACTGTCCGCCATGCGTGTTGAGGGATGCGTGATGCTGCGAGAGACAGAAGTGCTGGCCTTCGAGCGCCAGGCTCCGGGTCGCCCGCGTGTCTTGCTAGCGGTCTGGCATGTTCCGCCAGTGCGCAATCGCCAGTATATGACGACAGTGACGGTGCGGGTGCGAGCAGGGCAGGGAGAGGCGCTTGAGGACAGGCTTCTGGAGATTCAGAGGTCGGCAACACATGGCTTTTTCGGGACATCGGCGCGCTATGTGGTGCGCAACCTGGGCGATCCCGCTGAGATTGATCTGGTGCTGGTCTGGCGTGGTGCGGTGATGCCCGCGCGGGAATGCCGTGAGGCGGCGCTGGCTGCTCTGGCGGCTGATCTGGCCGAGGTGCTGGAGTGGGAGACGGCGGTGATGAAGGAGGGACAGGCCCTTTTGTACGCGGGATGATGAGAAGAAAAGCGGAGCAGCGCCTCCGTTGTGGCTCAATGGCTGTATTTGCAAAAATCTGAACCGCACCCAACCCGCCTCACCACGGATTCAAATCGCGTGGCTTGCGGCGGGTTCACACGTTACTTCCTGCTCATTTCATCCTGATTCCTCCGGAGAATCAACTCGACTATATGAGCATGCTCTTCCTGTGTTACCCGCATCTCATCTACCAGATGTTCAATCAGGAAAAGCCCCCATCCTCGCGGACTCTGAAGCCCCGCCAGCTTTGCGTCGATATCAGGCAATTCTGGCTCAGTCATACCTTGCCCTCCACCCTCGTCGCGAATACGCACGGAAAGTGTGGCCTGGGAGGACAGAACCTGGAGAGTCACAGGCTTAGTGGATTGATAGGAGTTCCCATGCTCCATCGCATTCATCACCACTTCGGCGACCGCTGTTTTGAGATTTTCAACCTGTGCGGATTGAAGAGAAAGTGGCTCAACAATTGAGGCTACCTGCTCTCTCGCCTGACGTTCATTGCCGGGAGAGCTTGCGACCGTCCATTCTGCGAGAAGATGCAATCCATCCTGTGAGGCCATATCTTCTCTCTCGTTTCTGGACGAGACAGAAGCGACGGGCTTTCGATACAGCACCACCATCGTCACATCATCCTCCTGCTGCCATTCTTTGCCGGTAAAAGCCAACAGTTCATCGCGCATAAAATGAATGAGTGTGGGACCACCTGGATGTTTGCCGAGAGATGCTTTAAGACAAGATTCATCGAACATTTCACGTTGTCTATTGTGCGCTTCGGCCAGGCCGTCGCTGTAAAAGAAGACGCTTTCTCCAGGGGCTAAAAGCGCCTCTTGCTCGTCATAGCATGCTCCTGGCAGCATTCCCAGAGGCATACCTGTTGCAGATAATTCAAGAAGGTTGCCTTCCTGACGTTGATAGGGCCAATCGTGTCCTGCATTCGCATAGCACAGTCGTCCGCTCTCCAGTTCGAGCACGCCGTAGAAGCAGGTCGCAAACATCCCTGTTGGAATGGTCGTATAAAGCAGATCGTTGACCCGCCTTAAGACCCTGGCCGGAGAAACGACTTCCTGCGCAGCTGTACGCAGCATGGTGCAGGTGGTTGCCATCAGCAAAGCCGCGGCCATACCTTTATCAGTGGCATCACCAATCACAATTCCCAGCCGGCCATTCGTCAGAGGGAGGAAATCGTAGAAGTCACCACCAACCTCGCGAGCCGGGTCATAATAGGCTTCGATCTGCCAACCTGGCAGCTCAGGCATTTCTTTGGGCAAGAGGGTTTGCTGAATGTATTGCGCTGAACGCATTTCTTGCTCTATTCGCGCGCGTTCCTCTATCCGCGCATTTTGTTCAGCAAGGGCCTGACGCTGGGCTATACTCTCGACGAGTTGTTCAGCCATCTGATTGAACTGCGACTCCAATTGGCCAATTTCGTCGCGTTTTTTCACCGGCACCTGTTGTGTGTAGTCGCCACTGGCGAACTTTGCAGTAGCTCCCACCAGCCTGTGAATGCGCTGGACCAGGCCTCGCGTCGTCAGTCTCCCAAAAAGCGCGCCGAGAGGTCCCATGATGATCAGCCAGACAAGGCCACTAATGAGCCAGACCCTCACGCCTCCCCAAAACAGGTTTCCCTCAGATACTGTCCATGAAATTTGTACATACATTGCTCCAATTGTCCGCGAATTATCTGTATTCCAGACAGGCTCAGCAACAAATGCCGTGTGAGTTTGTCCAGCATCCACTACCTTTACATATTCTTGTCTATTCAGAGCAGTCAGTATATGCTGGAACTGATCAGGCAACACTTGTGCGATTAGCTTGAAAGAAGGATAACGAGCCGGGTACGAACTGGCAAGTATGCGCGCGTCTGGTGTGACTAAGAGAGCAAAGGAGGTGACATTGACGGAGTGATCGCGCAGACCGATATAGGGGATTCGCTGATCGAGAGAAGCATTCTGGTTGGGAACCTTCTGTTTTTGCGAAGGAGGAGCAATGGAAAAGGGCTGATCGGGCTGGAATGTCATGTGTGTGTTAAGGGAAACTCCTGCTCCTTGAAGTTTTGCGGTAGATGCATAGGATTGTGTCACCTCGAGTGCAATAGGCTGAAGCACCAGGTCTACCACAGGAGAAAATGTGATAATAAGCAGAATAGCTCCACCTAAGAAGAATTCAAGCAGCAGAACATTGAATACCGACAGCCCCAAATATGAAATAGTGACACGCACACTCAATCGAGACCACGTTTTTGCGAATGGTCCTTGTTTGTGCATCTGTTTTTTGGGAGTGGGGGCAAAAGTCCCGTCCATCTGAGCGTGACGGGCAGCGCCCGTCACGCTCAGATGGACGGGACTTTTGCCCCCACTCTTTTTTTTCTCAGTGGCTCTCTTTTTTCTCGTCATACTCTTTTTCTAAATGTGTAATGTTTGGAGACGCAGCAGTGCCTCTGTGCGAGAACGGATCTGAAGCTTTTCATAAATATGGGTCAGATGCTTCTCCACTGTTTTTTCTTTGAGCGCAAGCCGCTGGGCAATACAAAAATTAGAAAGCCCGAGGCGAAGCAGTGGCAAGACTTGCATTTCTCGTTCTGTGAAATGTAACGGGACGTGTGAAACATGCTCATTCAGGATTTCGCGCGCACGCTGGCCCAGGAATGTGCTTCCCGTTGCCGCCGCTGCGATGGCCTGCGCTAAATCCCTGGCGGACGAATCTTCGCCGAGCAAACTTTGCACGCCGCTTTTAATAATGGGGAAAGCTGTCTCTGGGAGGAGTCGCTGTTGGATGACGACAATGCCCAGTGAGGGTCGGATTTGCCTGGCGACCTGGATGCATTCCAAACACACACAGGTTCCTAAAGAACTGCCAAGGATCAGCACATTGGCCTCACTCTGTCTGATAACTGTTGGCATGTCCTGCACCCGATTCAGACTGGCACGAACACAGACCCGAGGAAACCCTTCGAGAATCTGACGCAATGCCTCTCGGATCAGCAAATGTTCATCAACTATGATAATCTGCATCAACTGCTCTTTTCCAAGGCTTTGTTGTTTATCGTCATGATCTTCCCGTTGTACAAGCGGCTTCTCTATTACTTGTCTTATCATCACTCTCTCTGTTCTTACTACTTATCAAGCAATGCAATCAGTTGCTGGCGGAGTTCAGCAAGATCCTGGCGGAAATTGTTTGAAAAGCCGCTGGTTCTTCTTCAAGCCAATCCATTTACCGGGCTTGTGCCTTCAGTACAGGGATTTGCGCGGCACGTGCTTGACAAAATGCTTCATCAACGCTTGCCAGACCAGGGATGAAGTTGATGGTTTTTTCAGAGCATCCTCTTTCCCTTGCTCCCAGTTCGGGCAGAAGGGTCAATCAACAGCCATGCTTTCCGGCTGGTTCTTTGTTATTTGACCATCTCCCATAAGAGAACGACGAGGCTACCGGAGCACAGGAACGTCTGCTGGACCTTCCTCCAGCTGTTGAAGAGGAGTATCCGGAGGACCTTCATGCATTACAAGCTTATCAGATGGCGTCTGTAAAATGCAATGGATAATTGAACAAAAATGGGTCACAGAATACTGTCTCTGCATTGCTTTTCTCCTCAAAGTGTGTCAAAACAAAAACTCTTCTAGTCAACTCTTTGTTTTTGTCGGGATTAGCATACCTGATCTTCTTTCGCTCTCTTTTCGCGCCAGTTTCGCAATAATGGAAGCCTTTTCGCTACTGTTCCGCAAATATGTTCGCAGGCTGGAGAGACGCTAAAATGGGGGAAAAGATTCCATTTTTGAAAGAAAGAGATGCTTCCTTTGTCGTCTTTCTCTCTCGCAAAATAAAAAAACAGACGATCTGACTTAAAAGCACAGTAATTTCTGAGTAAAGCAAAGAGAGAAAAATTCTATTACAAGTAATGCTCATGCGAGCATCAGCTAGATACACTCTCTAGAAAGGGAGAATTCAGGTGAAAAAAAGGTTCATCTTACTGCTGCGAGTTCTGATCGCAGGACTCGCATTTTGCGGCTACTTTAGTGCCAACATCTATTGGTACTATGTTGATGATTGGTACTATAGCCTGTATGGAGAGCAATTGATGCCTGTTCGCCATGCAAGATTGGGAGAGCGGTAATCAGAAAGCTTCCAGGCAATTTCTCGCTTCACCCCTTCTGATGGAAGGTTTTATGAAGGTGGGACACGAGGCTGCTCGTAACGAGCAGCCTCGTGTCCCACCTTCATGAGACCTTTCTTTACCCTCTGCTTTCCAGCCAGGTACATTCAGGTGAAAGGCAAGCGCATTACAGTATCCAGAAACGATGACTGGAAGGGAAGGGCCAAGGACTATGTTTCAGACCATTTTGATTGCGAATCGTGGAGAGATCGCGCTGCGTGTTCTTCGTGCTTGTCGAGAAATGGGTATACGGAGCGTCGTTGTTCACTCCGAAGCTGATACCGATTCGCTTCCTGTGCGTTTCGCCGATGAACATATTTGTATCGGGCCAGGACCAAGTGGCAAAAGTTACTTGTATATGCCCAATATTCTCAGTGCAGCCGCTCTCTCGCAGGCTGAGGCTATTCATCCTGGATACGGCTTTCTCTCAGAGAATATGAGTTTTTCCCAGGTTTGTGCCGATATGAACATCGTTTTTATTGGGCCACCGCCAGACGCTATGGCCATTATGGGGGACAAGGTTTCAGCTCGGACGGCCATGGCAGAAGCCGGGTTACCCATGTTACCTGGAACACCTGTCTTGCACACCGTTGAAGAGGGGTTGGAGGCGATTAAAGAGCTTGAATTTCCCCTGATGCTCAAGGCCGTAGCTGGTGGTGGGGGACGTGGTATCCGGCTGCTCAATCGAGCAGAGGAGTTCGAAGGAACTTTTTTGCTCGCGCAGAATGAGGCTCGCGAAGCATTCCATGATGATGGAATTTACCTTGAACGCTATTTGGGACGAGCACGTCATGTTGAGATCCAGGTTCTACTGGATCACTACGGGAATGGGGTCCATTTGGGCGAACGGAACTGTTCCTGTCAAAGACGCAACCAAAAGGTGCTTGAGGAAGCTCCCAGCCCACATTTATCAGAGGAATTGCGTCAGGAAATGGGCCACAAAGCAGTCCAGGCTGCCCTGGCTGTGGGATATCGCAATGCTGGAACCATGGAGTTTTTACTGGATGAGCAAAATCGCTACTACTTTATGGAAATGAATACGCGCTTGCAAGTGGAGCACCCCGTAACCGAACAGGTCACAACCCTTGATCTGGTCAAAGAGCAAATACGTATCGCGGCTGGTCTCCCTCTCAGCATCTGTCAACCAGATGTCCAGCTTCACTATCATGCGATTGAATGTCGGATTACTGCTGAGGATGCTGAAGCGGATTTTCGCCCACAGACAGGAACTGTGACACAATACTTGATCCCTGGCGGGCCAGGAGTTCGTGTTGATAGTCATCTCTATCCTGGCTACGAAGTTCCTCCTTATTACGACTCCTTACTGGCAAAATTGATTGTCTGGGGAAAGACGAGAGAAGAGGCTATTACAAAAACCAGGAGGGCGTTAGATGAGTTTATTATCGAAGGTCTTCCTACAACTATTCCCTTCCTGCGGCGCCTGATCGACCATCCAGGTTTTGTGAAGGGCGAAACCTATACACGTTTTATTCAGGAAGAGGCGCGGGCACTGGGTATCGAAAAGTGAGATAGTTCCCAAAAACGGCTATAAAACGCGAGAAATCGTGAGAGAATGCTCTCTTTTCAAATCATGATCAGAGGAAGGCTCAAAATGAGAACTGAATCCGTTGTTAGCTCCTTCCCATCTTTGAAAGGTGGGGAAGGAATCGTCGAATCTCTTGAGCAATTGCGTTATCGAGCAGCACAATGGACACAGCGGATTATCCTCACAGATGGGGAAGATCCTCGTATCCTGGTGGCTGTGCGTAATCTCCAACACTTTTCCAATCTCCAGTTCGTACTGGTCGGCCAGACTTCAGTCATTCTTTCCCAGGCAAAGCGCCTGGGCATTGCTGAGCGCATTGAAATCTATGACCCGTTGTGCAATCCACTCCAGAGCCAGCTCACCCAGCTTTTGCACGTTCAATTTGAGCAGCGTCGTAAATCTCTGCCCGATGCTGCTACCATTGAGCGCATGGCACTGGACCCCACTTATGCCGGGGTACTCCTGCTCAAGGCTGGCCTGGCTGATGGGATGGTAGGAGGAGCACAGGCCCCTACCGCCAATGTGATTCGAGCAGCTCTCCAGGTCGTTGGGGTTGATCAGAAGAATCCTGTGGTTTCTGGAGCTTTTATTCTGTTGCTACCAGAGCCTTTGCCCGCCGGTCAGAACGCACTGGTCTTTGCTGATTCTGCGGTCATCCCCCAGCCGAGTGTTGAACAGCTTGTGTCGATTACCATCAACACAGCACACGTGACCAGGGCGATTCTTGGACAGGAGCCTCTCATCGCGCTCCTTTCTTTTTCCACTTACGGAAGCGCTAAAGATCCCTCAGTGACCAAGATGGTGTCAGCACTACAACTCATACGCCAGCAGGTTCCAGACCTTTGTGTAGATGGGGAAATGCAACTTGATGCCGCGCTGATCCCAGAGATTTCAGCCAGCAAGGCCCCCGGAAATGTGATCAAAGGACGGGCGAATGTTCTCATTTTCCCCAATCTTGATGCCAGCAATATTGCGTATAAACTGGTAGAGCGTGTGGGAGGTGCTACCGCTCTGGGGGTCATTTTGTCAGGCCTGGCAAAGCCCATCAATGATCTTTCACGCGGGTGTCATGTGGATGATGTCATGAATATGGTGGCCGTCACAGCGCTACAAGCCGCACATGGCCCTGAGAAGCACTTGTTGAGCGCCTAAGGAGCCAGAACACCTGGATGGGAAGCAAGCCGTGTCTGCGCAGACACGGCTTGCTTCCCATCCAGGTGTTCTGGTCCCTTAGGGCATTTCCACATGACCTTTTCGGAGATCAGGAGTATTCTTCCCCGTGCGGGGAGCGGCTCCGATCAAGGTGTTCCTTCGACCCGTTTGAGGGTACTGAAATTTTGAGGGTACTGAAATGACATTCGATCTGGAGCGCCAGGTGCTCACCCACGAGATGCTGGATGACATCCTCTAGCGGGCTCTCCGCACTATAGTTTGCTTCGACGCAAGCCAGCAGATGGCTCACGTCGGCGAGTGTGGCCTCGGTCGTCAGCAAGCGTTGGAACTGCTGGAGCACTTGAATCTGGCAGATCAGGCGATGTAACTGATCTCTTGTGCTTCTGGAAAGAACCATCATCGTCTTTTCCTTTCCCTGAGAGTCAAGGCTTTCCCTTGTACTCCTCCTGAGAAAACGTTGAGCAGAGGTCCAGATGTTTTTTCGACATCTCAGTTCTTCATTCGCTCTACTATTCTTCTGCTTCATTGTTTCGCTGCTTCGATGCATGTCTGTCGAGAAATCTTCAATAAAAGCATAAAACACGCTCTCTTAGCGGCATGTTCGCAGTTGCTTCGCGTTCGTTTTTTCAGCAATCAGGGCAAGAAGATCAGGCAGAGATTTGCGGTTACAAAAACAGTAAGTTATTGGTAAAGCGGATCTACAAAAATTGTATTACAAGTAATGCGGCGCAAAGCCTTCGTAAGAAATGTATTACAAGTAATGCGGCGCAAAGCCTTCGTAAGAAAGGATACCCGGGGCCATGCAATCTGTCAGCGCTTTATCCGTCAGTTCACGTAGTGAGCCCATTGATTACCATCGCAGTCATCCCGAGGTTGAGAAAAGAACGATCACATGCCCGGACTGTCAAACCCTCTGCCTATCAATGGGCAAGGTAAAAAAGGGCTGGTACATTTTGTGCCGCTGCGGCACCTATATCCAGAAATGTACGAGCAGTGACGATTATTCTGATTAGTCCATTCTCACTCCGCGCGCGGGAAGAAAGAGAAGAAAGAGTTTCGATCAGTGAGGAGTTTTGATGAGAAACACTACACATGAAGATCCGACCCCCAGAGAGGGATGGCCACACTTTTCTCATTTCAAAGACAAAGGCGCCCTAGACTCCTCTAACAAAGGAGCGTACCAGCCGATTAACGCCTATGGCATGCTTGGGAATTGTCATTCTGCCGTTCTGGTTGGTCCCGATGGTTCGGTTGATTGGGGATGTTTGCCGGACTTCGACAGCCCGGCACTCTTCTGTCGCTTGCTCGATTCCCAACAGGGTGGGTATTTCCAGGTTTCACCTGTTGATAGGTCCATTCCAGGCGTTCAATCCTACATAGCCGAGAGTAATCTTCTCCAGACAAGGTTCAGCAGCCTGGCCGGTGAGGTGGTCTTAACCGATTTTATGCCTGTTAAGACCCTGGACTCGCTGGATGCTGGACCCCGCGGGCAGGAGGATCAGAGCCCTTCTCATGGCCTGGTTCGCCGCATTGCCTGTTCCTACGGTCAACTTGCGGTGAGAATGCGGCTGAAAGTCACCCCTCAATATGCAGCGTCTGCAAGCGATGCTGTCCTTGTCACAAGTCATACCGGTGCTGTTATCTCTGGCGGACGACAGTATGTCGGTTTGTGCGTTGCTGGTGCCGAACAGGTTCCCACTTTTTCCATGCGGGTGGAACGCCATGAAGATAAAACTCATCCAATGATTGTAGCACACTGTGTCTTATCGAAAGGAGAAGAACTGTTTTTTGCTCTGGGGGTAGCCGACAGCGCACAAGCCGCTCACCAGCTCGTAGAACACGAGCTACCCACGCGCCACTTTCAGGCAGAATTGATGCAGACGCTCGACTGCTGGCGCGGGTGGCTCGCGAAGTGTACCTACCATGGGCCTTATCTCGAAGAGGTTCATCGGAGCGCGATCACGCTCAAAATGATGACTTATGCTCCGACTGGTGCGCTTGTAGCCGCACCCACCACCTCTCTTCCAGAGGCTCTGGGAGGGGAGCGCAACTGGGATTATCGTTATACCTGGCTACGCGACGCCTCTTTTACTCTTGCTGCACTCAGCCGCCTTGGTTTTCCTGAAGAGACGCAGGCTTTCACGCGCTGGTTCTGTTCTTTGTCATGGGTCAAAAGCGAAGGTCCGCAAATCATGTATGGCATTCGCGGCGAACACGATCTGCCTGAATATGAACTCAGCCATTTACAGGGCTACTGCGAGTCCTCTCCCGTACGTACTGGCAATGACGCCGCGTATCAGAAACAGCTCGATATCTTTGGTGAGGTGCTCGACTGTATCGCTCTCTCTCAACAGTTGAGAGAGAGCGAGCTGGCTTGCGATGACCTGCCAAAACCATTGTGGGAGAAGTTACACTTGCTTGTCGAGCACGTCTGTGCTCACTGGCATGAGCCAGATTCCGGGATTTGGGAGGTTCGAGGTGATCCTCGTCACTACGTGTACTCGAAAGTTATGTGTTGGGTGGCCCTGGATCGTGGAATACGTCTCGCAGAGCGTTTTGAAAAACAGGTGGATCTTCCTCGCTGGCGCCTCATCCGAGATCAGATTCATCTGGACGTCTTAACCCATGGATATAACACCCATGTCAAAGCATTTACCCAGTCTTACAACACCAGCGCCCTTGACGCCTCTTGCCTTTTTCTCCCACTTGTTGGCTTCATCGCAGCAGATGATCCACGTATGCTTTCTACTGTCGATCGCATCATGAAAGAGCTCACTGACAAGCATGGGTTTGTGTATCGCTATCATACGGATGACGGGTTGGCCGGAGTAGAGGGCACATTTTTAATGTGTACGTTCTGGCTGGTGGACAACCTGGCTTTGCAAGGTCGTCTGAGGGAGGCCAGAGCGATCTTTGAACGCACACTTCGCTGTGCAGGAAAGTTGGGCCTCTTCTCTGAAGAGATCGATCTTAC
>WNFD01041035.1_pt1 | contig 10756 bp, 16 predicted proteins | sample 5400491 | NCBI WGS metagenome assembly WNFD01 (sample SAMN13153343, study PRJNA577476) | soil metagenome | isolation source: 120 cm saprolite under Douglas fir tree site 2 hole 2 replicate 2 | place: USA:California | collected 2015-04-18 | reverse complement strand
CCCTGGCAAATTGCCTTGCCACGAGTCAGGCGCTTATCGTGCTGTAATCCCCTTCCAGCGCCCACACACTTTGGCAACATGACAACTCGCTGACCATCGCGCTTGAGGTGTGCAAGGCGTTCCTCGAGCCTATCGAGTATCTAACCTCCCTTTATCCGGGACCTGGTGCGTGGCCACGTGTATCAGCCGTGTTCCTATACCCCTATACTCAGCTTATTCGACCCGTTCTTCTAGTCCAACAAGCGTGTCTCGACGACCTCCGAGAGCGCATTCGGCTAGCACTTTTTACCGCGGAAGCCACAGGCGACTATGTCCCAACTCCTGTAGAAATGCTGTGATGCCATTTCTGTATTATCTTGTGTGCTTATTATTGTGTGTTTATTACCTATGTGTCTGTACAAGTATTTGTAGCCATGTCGCCGAACATTGATGCTGTATATAAGTCTTCTCTCGCTATACTTCAGACCCTCCAAACGTTGCTGATGTTTTCTATACGTGCATGACTGTGCTCCCAAGAGTCGTGATTATTCAATGAAGTCTATAAATACAATCTAGGAATAGTGACAAGAACGAAAAAAATAGAATGGCGGAGGTAGGGGGGCAGGTTCATATTGCACCTTTAATCTGTACTTTGCGATATTTCTCCTCCAGAACTGCCGGCAATTCCACGCCCGCTGCCTTACAGTCCAGAATTTTCTCTGCATCAGGACCGTTAGGGTTGACAAAATGTGCTGCTCGATGTGACATTAGAAATTCGCGGACATGATTGAGGCTGTCGAATGCAAGTTCTTGGTGAATAAATGCTAGAGAAAGACGCTGGTATCTGCATCCGGTGAAACATCATATCAGAAGTTGGCATCAACGAAGGCTAGTAGACGTACGCCTTGGTCATTATAAACAACGCACGGAGACGTTCACGGTCGACAAAATGATCCATGATATACGCCCCCATGTTTGGGGCATTGAGATATTGGTCAAAGAAAGCATGATAATTTCCAAGAGCAAGGGCACGCTGCACGGCCAACGCATGCTTCACCGCCGAAGATGCTTTCTGTTTGGGCGTTAGCTGACTCACGTATAGGTTTAATTCTAGAAGAACGATAGCCGGTAAGCGATCTTAGAGTGTGTGGGGGGTGCACGAGAAAGCCACAAACCACTTCTGTTGCGGCCGTGTAAAAGTAACAAGATGCGATAGGCGGTGAACTCTTCGACATTCCCAGGGATACCAAGTTCATATAAGCCCTTCAACGATGATTGGCATTGGTTATACTCTACCATATCGGCCTATGAGAGAGGGACATCAGCCAAGAATAGTACAATATAAAAGCGACTACTTGCCACTTCCAAGGCCATTCGTGCATGGATCTCATATGCAGCAACGGTAAAATCATTCTTTATTCGTTGGACCTGTGAACAGTTCAGACACATCACCTTGTGGGCACAGAGAACGGAGTAACGAACGGTCAGGTCTTGTCTAAGACTCTTGAATTGGCTGCATATCCAGTTATAAGGGACCTTCTCTCGCCATCGCCTCTTGAGTTCTGTTAGTGTTTGTTGAAGAACATGGTACGGACGTATTTGTTCTGGTTTTGGGTCCTATGTTCCAACGAAAGCTTCAGACAATCCCGAAGGATAAGGGACAATGCGTACTGATGTCAAACGTAGGTAGTCTTTGAAAATTTCTTGAGATGTTCCGACAATGGTATGCTGATCCCAATTAGGCACGTTCTGCAGCAACAGCACGATGAGTCATTTATCGGGACTTGATGTAATTCAAATGAGAGCAGAACAGAGGGCTCACCGGGTCCGCCTCCGGATCATCCGCATTCGCGGATGGCGTGGCCGAACGAGAGATATTGACAAAAGGGTGAGCAGTGCGTTGATTAGCCCGGAGAGACGACGCCTGCCCACCACCACCGTTCTGTTTCTGTTTTTCTATTTCGTGCTCGCGCCGGAAACGCTCCGCACGTCTGTTGAGGGCCGCACGATCACCCACATCCAGCGTAAGCGCAACGGCAGATTTGTTCGCCTGATTCTTTTTGGACTTCTTGGATTGACCTATCGGGGGGTCTCTGTTCGGGGGAGGGGGGTCAACGACGCAGGAGAGAATGGAAGAAGAGGAGAGAAGGGGAAAAAAATAAAGATGCACACAGTTTACGCTTCAGAGTGTGGCTACTCATTATGGGCATTGGCTTGGGTAGCAAACTGGCATGGAAGGGAAGCGGAGCATGATTAGTGTTGGAGGCAATGACCCGGACAAGAGCACCTTTTCAGTTGCACACCAGCCCAGTCCGTTGTCCATAATGTCTTGGAGCTGTAAGCATCAGAAATTACCTGGCGAAGTTCTGCCTGGGCCTCCTCGCGGTTTCCGTCCGTCATCTGGCCTAAGCATGATGCAACCCATTCTCTGCGGAACTGTGAGGTGATGCAAACGAAAAATGATGCCATTTTACGAACTTGAGCTGTGGGGGCCATGATTCGGCCGACATTATGGGGATGAATGATAATAACGAGGTAGGGATGGGTAATCAAAGTCAAGCGGAGAACGGAGAATTGCCTGCTGACGGCGGGGAAAGTAGAGCAGGCGTGGGAATTGAGAACTAAACTAAGCAGGCGGGCACGGGATTTGTGAGCTATGCGAAGACAGCGGCTGACTGCAGGTCGTCGATTCAAATGACAATGGAAAGATTATGACACAGAAAACGGTTATCTAAGCCCTGTGTCCTCCTATTAACCACATGTTTTCTCTCCTCAATGAGTCTTGTCCACAGGGGGGTTATAGACTAGGGCACATTCAGTCAAACCCGATCAGCAACCAACGGGACATCATAGGACTCACTAATCTTCCTGTTCTTGAGCACACTCCACTTGAATCGCTTCACGTATATGCTTAGTGCCGTCAGTGTGGAAAAGAGGATGACGGCCTTGATGCCAATCTTCTTGCGTTCGTCATGCTCAGGCTCAGCCGCCCAGCTCAGGAAAGTAGTAACGTCCTTGGCCATTTGGGAGGTCGTCGCAGGAGTGCCTGGGCGACAACATTAGACAACAAAGCGATTGAAAATAATCAGAAGCACATGCCATCGTCGTACTCAACAAGGCCATCGAAGATCACGCGGGGCATAGCAATAGCGCCGCCGGGGAAGTAGGGATTGTAGTTCATCCCATCACGCAATTCGACACCAGCGGGAGGATCAACATAGCCGGTAAGGAGAGAGAATAAGTAGTCCTGAAATCCACCGCTTAGTGAAAACACCTCAAGAAAATGTAATGCGCGCGAACAGCACCACCATGGCGAGCCTTGATGATCAAACTAAGGTCGGGAGGGAGCGCGCCCTGATTAGAGGCACGGGCAGCCTCCTCATTGGCATAAGGAGGAGGCATGTAATCCGAGAGCTTGCCTGGGCGTTGGAACATCTCGCCCTGGTCATTGGGGCCGTCTGTGTACTCGACTTCCTCTGCCATCGCCTTGACCTCATCCGCGGTATGGGAGATACCGACCAGATTACGCCAGGCAATGCGGTCGAGAGAGTGGCACGCAGCGCAAACCTCCTTGTAGACGAGGTAACCTCTCCGGATGCTGTGGCACGGCGTTCCGTGAGGGTCCGGACCATTTCGGAGATTAACGAAGGCGCATTACCTGGCATGGTCGAACGAGTCTAGCCAGCCCTTGTGCGGCCATGGGTATGCGGCTGGGTGAAGACCGACCTCTGCGGGAGAGGACGCGTGTACTTCGCCGATAAATGGAAGCGTTCCGTACAGGTGGGTGTACCAGGCAATCGAACCAGTAGCAAGGAGCGTCGCAGAAACGAGGGTTGTTCGTGAGTACACCAGCGACTAAGGCATCATCAATCAGGCATATGCCACGTGTACTCATGGGTGTTACGGACCTGGAATGCGTTGGGAGATGCAGCGCGGGAAGACGCGAACCTGACCTGCTGGGGGCCATGGACGTGAACAACGCAACTCCGAAACACGGCAACGGGGCCCAAAAGCTTGTACCTACCGAGCTCAAACGCTGGGCAGCACGGGAGGCTGAAGATGCGCCGGTCTTAGTGAGAGCGGCGGCGGGTAGCCTCTGGAGCATTTTACAATGCGACGATATTTTTGAGAGAGAAAGGAAGGTGAAGCCCGTCGTCACGCTTTGGTCACGTTTTGCCCTGACTGACTGACCTCGTCCCCCCAATCCCCCAATCACGGCACGCCCGTTTCTACCCTTAGGCGACACCTCGCTGCTGGCAATCTTCAAAGGACGAAACTCGTCACTACGAAGTGCATGTGCAATGCGTTATGGAGTGCATATAGTGAACAGTCTCGCATACAATAGTAGCGTCCGTGAAGAAAAGGTCATTTTATCATTGGAATTTACAAAAGCATTCATATCAAGGCAAGCTACTCGGTGAGGCGACACACTCGCTCAGATCAGAATAAGCACGCGCAAAGTTCTGCCCACGAGTGTGACAATCTCATATGCGCATGAACCGCAAAGGCCACTCACCTTCCGCACAACAACACAAACAGACTCCTGTCAAGCACGCCATGCAAAAGTCGTTATTTTTCTGTTGTGGGGGTTGCTGACTGCATGACAAAGAGCAGCAGTTAGTACTCCAGCACATGGAAGGGATATCGAGCGTACACGTAGACTGCTTGGGGCGGAGGCTGTGGTTGGTAGCCAGGTTGACCGCCATAGCCTTGATAGGCCTGCTGAGGCTGCTGAGGGTAGTACCCACCCTGACCTTGCGGTGGACCTGGACACAGACCACGGTCAATGACATCACGGGTGACAACATCATATGAGAAAACTGTACCCGCAGGAGGGTAATATTGCTGCTGTGGGTTACCGTAGTAATCTTTGTTAGACATGAGAAAGACGGGAGGAGGTGAGAGGGGCTATTCTTGGTGTTCTACACGATGCGCTCCTGCGGACGTCCGAAGTTGCCGACGGCGCACGAATCGGGGCTGTGCGTGTCCTCTTCGTGAAAACGACTCGCTGGGAACCCATGGCAACGCTCCGATTTTTCACATCCTCCCTGAGGGACTTTTAATACATAGGCACCACCAACACCACCTCCATCTATCAGCGGGTCGTCAACTGATGTATTACTCTGGCAACACGTTCTGGCAAGCCCGTGCCACTGTGGCGGGTGCCGAGACCGGCGCTGCGTTGTTCCAATATTAGTGACAGTAAGCGACATTTTGATGCCCATCAAAAATCTGTCGGAACAGAGCAAAATCTGCTCAGTGTGACCACGCGCATGTTCCGCAGTAGAATGTCAGACTGCCTTTATGGACTCGACATAATGAGAATTTCACTCACAGGTTTGCGCCTATACTGCGGCTGTAATGGGCCCAGGTACGTATAAATACGGCCGGCTGAGGGCATATAGCCAAGAGCCCAGAGCCCACTCATCGTGGACATTAACCCTGTGCATCCGCAGCGTCGTCGTCCGTTCAAAAGCTGTGTGCTGTGTAAGTCCCCTCCGCAGACTTTCTTCCCCCCACGGAAGAGTGTTGTTCCGTGATTAGTGCAGACTTGAAATTGCCAGTGTGCCATTGCCTCATTCGAAATTGCCGTGGCCTGTGGCAGTTTTCGTTTTCTCGAAAGCGTTCATAGTCGTCCCTTGTCAGCGATAACTCTCACTTAGATTAATTGACTATCATTCATATCTCTTCGGCGATTGCCCGAGGGCGTTGTCCTGTTTGGACAAAATGGTGCACATGACGCTTCAAACTTGAATTGATTGTCTGATTGTCTATGTTCTCCCCTTAACCTGCACATAGCACGATCTCCTCGACGGCGACTGCTTAATCGCTCTGAAAGTCCTTCAGGATGCGCCTCGAGGGCTCCACTGGTCCCTGGCTTCCGATATGGAAGACATAGCGCTGCTCCGAAATACCTGCTGATCATTCTCTCCTGAGGCATTGACTCGCTTTCAAAGCCCTCCCTCACGTGTCCATGGCGTCAAGATCTCTTTGAAATTGGCCAGCGCTTAGCACGAGCTGTCATTCACACGGTTGACTCTCTACCTCTCGTTCGACAGAGTCGTCATGTCTTATGTTTTAACTCGACAGTTTCCGCTGTAGGTGCCATGGGGTGGACACTCTCGAGAACGTACCAGCACAGGTGCCACCACAAAGAAATGCAGTGATCGCCCAACCGCCACAGGCCCCGGCGCTCCGAGCATTCTTTAAAAGAACCGCGACTAGACGCAAACTTCCGGCCGATGAACGCATAACACATGTGAGTTACAATTGGAACTTCAACGCCTTTTGTCACAATACGGACGTCGCGTCTGATTCCAATGCTCCTGAAGCTCGAAGAGGTGTACCATATGACACTGTATGTAATCCAACTCGTCCGATGGCGTGATAGATTCCCGCCATGCACATTGACACATGTCCCGCTGATGGCCTTGAAGTTCGGGGCTTAAGCTAGGGAGACGTCGTCGACGTCTGTTGTCCTTCGACCCCTCGGGCTGTCCCCCTAGCCAAGACAGCGGAAACAAATCGCTACAGAAGAGTAGCAAGTGTCAACGCCGGAGTATCCGTATCCCGCCAATGCCATACTACCTTCAGACAAATGTAAACACGTACTGTGCGTCGATGGTCCGCTATTGTGGAGGCGCCCAGCGTATACAGTCGCGGTCGCCGGTCGGCTGCTTCGCCTTTTTCCTGTAATGGCCGTGTTGTTCGGCATACTGTCTAATAGAGTACTACTGGCGACTTCTCCGCCCGAAGACGTTTGAGGTATATTGAATTGACTAAATGAGTCAGAACGACACATAGGGGATCCTTAAGTCATGGACATATGTTTGTACCAATATGATACAGAGCACCATCTCGTACGCCCTGGTGTAGCACCGCTGAGCTACATTAAAGGGCTTCTGAGCACCCATCACACGTGTTCTACCAGATCGCAATTCGAATCTGCGGGTAAAAAAACACTTCTTTAGCCTCATCGTGGTTAGTGGCCGCCGTCAATTAAGGAGTGATCCGTGACGCAGAATCAACGTGTTTGTCTAACGGTTCGTCAAAATATGTGTCGTCGGTGTTTCAGGCTCACGCTAGCGGCGCACGCATCACGCCCCGATTACCGTAATCCATAGTCACGGTAGCGTATTTCCTCCTCCCCTCCTGTCAGATACGCTTGTATTGCATTCTAAATGATGGATTTCCGTTCCGCTGGGACCAGGAACAAAGACTCGGGCGAATATGTGCAGACTGTAACACGATGACACCGTGCGGCGTTCTGTGTCTCCGCTGTGAAACACATAACGATGAATTAAATTCCAGTAACGTTACTGACGGCGACACATTCACGAGATTCCGAGCCCTCGCCGGTACATGCGCGCGGCCGGCACATGTTCACCTTTCTTCGAATGTTTGGGTGGGGTGGGTCGATCCTTCTAAACTAAGCATGTGTCTCCAAAGGCCAGTTACTTTGCATCCCTACGTTATGGTATGAAGTACCGCTGGCGAATCTCCCCGTCTATCATCGTTATAAGCATCAGCGTAGCAAAAGAGACGTCGGAAAGCAAAAAGTGAGAAAAGACTATGATACATTCCGCGGATGGGAGGTAAAGAAGGAAACGGCGGTTTAGTAGTTACTGCACTTGTGTTGGACGAGAACTGTCGCGAACCAAACGATGCAAGGTGGATGTACAATCCCCACCGGAGCGGCGCTGATCGATCACATTCTGCCAATGAAAGGAAAGAAACCAGAGATGAGCCGCGCGATTTGAGGTGGCGGATTAGAAAAATGGAACTTAGAAAGAGCCATCGCTGCGAAAGCGCGACGACCGAGAGGCAAACGCATACATTCGAGCACCTTGCTGCAAAAAAAACTCCGTCAACGGTGTTTGCGCTGTGGGACTCCCGACATCAGCAGGGCAAGCATGGGTGCAAGGCGTTAGCGCAGCTTACGCGGGGCGACATAAATGTGGCGCGGCCGCACGTCGAAGGGCCGCGTGCGTGCCCGCGCCAAGACGGAGCCGCTCTCGCCTACACGCACCATACCTGATGCGTCAACTCTTCCATAACGCGCTCAAATTAGATGATCGCCACATCCGCCAAGTATCGCAAATGCGTACCTGGACAGACGCATAAGCGTCAACTGGAGCACATATTGACCCTGCCGCCGTACACTGACGTCCGGAAAGAGAAAATACACGCGTCGGGTGGGAATTGGCTGTTCGATGGGGAGATGGGATCCAAGGCCCTCGTCCCGTCGGCGGAGTGCAAGGCGAGATGGCAAATTAAGTACGGGTGTTCTGGGTCACTGCGCGGCACTGCGGTGAGTCGTTATGGCTAAATGATACCGTGGTCCGCAGCTTACGACTCGATGACGTTACCCCTGCTATCGCGAATGATGAGTTGAGCTACTAGAGGTGGCGCTAGCGGCAGACGAGACAGAGCCGCGGAGCCGAACTCTGCGGACACTTCGGGCTGCTGTATAACCTCCAAATGGTATGTCCTGCAGCGATCGGTGAGAAGAGCAAGAACAATAAGAAAGGGCGAATGATGTCACTTCGTCTCGCGCTCGGAAGAAATGACTCCAGGATTGTCAGGAAGGTAACCCGTCGGCGGCGGAAGCAAGGACGCGCATTGTGCCTCTGGCAGGCGCGTGGGCTGTTGGGGAGCGCCCCAGTTTCCCGAGCCCGCAGATGGGCGCGAATAATAAGGCGGTCCACTCGACCGCGAAGACGACGGCCGGTCGCTGGCAGTTCGCGCTGGAACGGGAAACGGTATCCCACGAAGCGCAAAGAAAGTACCTCGGCCATTCCGCGGAAGCATCGGTGCGTCCCCCGCGTCGCGCGGGATGCACCCCTGCGGATCACATCTTAAATGAGCACCGGAAGCTTGTAGCATGACCGCGCAAAGGTTGACGGTAAAAGTCATCTGGAACATGAGAGCGTAAATTTGGTGGGGTTGGAAGAGCGCCTATATGCCAGGTCAGCAAAAACTGCAGAATCCTATTCCTGTCGCGCAAACTGCGGAGGTAGGGGGCGACTCAACGAGCAAAGAGAGTACTCCAGAGCTTCCGTGCGCGAGTTGGCAAAGTTTACTCTGTTCAGACGATGGGTGCCGCCAGTCGCGGAGACATTGCTTCGTGTCGAGGGAGAAACGCGCAAGCGTTGGATCTGGGATGGGCGGCGTCGGCGCCGGGAGGGGCTCATTCGCATGACGATGGACAGACATAAGAAGCTCGACCGCTGGAGTGGACACGCGGTACCAATTGCCAGCGGGCAGACTAGGGGTGACCAGGTAGGACCTGGGCAAGAACAAGAAACGGATGAGTTCATATACACAATCGTTTCGAAGCAGGAACGCCAGAAACTGGGGCCACCCAGATTTCGAAAGACCTTGAGGTCCGGCGCACCCAATCTGGCTCCGCCCTGCTGGTTCAGGTGGAGAAATCCGATCCGTGTTCTGTTCCAGTTCCAGTACCGGCAGTGACCCTTCACATATTACTGAATCATAGCGCACAAGTTCTTCTTTTACCGTCTGACGGGATCTACTCAATACCTTTTATTAGCTAACACCCGGTTCACAACTTCTCCCGGCGATCGCAATACATAGCCTAGATGCAAATGAACAAATATGGGATATGATGATCACAAACGGACGAAAGCATCTACGTATTATACCAAAACATAATGTACTCAGACGCGTGTCTTCACCCAACTCCAAGCTCCCGCGGATGCTGAGACAATAGTAGCCGCTGCCAACGCAGGCTTCACACCAGCTGGGAAGGAAGATGAACGCCGAGGGCTATGAGCTGGTGATAGGTGGGAGAGCACTGACCGGTGGACTTGAACAGAGCGCCGGTAAGAGCACCTGCTAACATACTTCCGAAGGCATCATGTTTACCCCGAACCGCGTCAATGGTGGAATTAATTCCATTGTAACCCAAAGCTGCAGAGGGAGCGCTGAGTGGAGAACAAAAGAAATGTTATGAGGGTGGATCATACCTAAGACCCCGGCCGAATTACCCAAGAATGTCCCCCTTCGCGTAACGGAGTTAAGGATGCTGTTGATTCGTAGCCGCGCATTCGACACTGCCAGCTGTCTGCTCGCACCCTCCCGGAAGCCCCACGCGCCGCCGAGGGCCAGGCCTGTAAGAGGTCAGGGCATGTGGTCAGTACAAAGACAATAAGATGATGGCCGATAAGGTGAAATTTGGACAGGTCCGGTTGGACACGGAAAGAATTGTGGAAAACAGTATTGATCGCGAGAAGCATGGATGACATACCGCCAAGATACATAGTACCTGTGCCGTAGCACAGGTCGTCGCTCCACCCCCTTGAGGGTATGGCAGTACCTGAACCGGGAAGGTCGCTTGTCTTGTCATCGTCTAACACCAGGTAGTCAAGCTGCTCTCCCAAGCTCGCCATGGGATGAAGCTTGGCAGGGTCGTAGGAAGCCGAGAGTAGGTCCGAGGCTGTGGGTGTTTCGGGGAGCGGGTCTGAACTCTGAGACGAGAAATGGACATTTTTGAGGAGGTCGGACGGGTCTTGGGACTGCGAGGGGTATGACATTGTAAGTGGAGCAGGGGTTGAAAGAAAGAAAGAAGGAGAGAAAAGTTGGCAGTCAGACTTAGGTTGGTCGTCGCCGTCGACGTCGTCTGTGACAGCAATGGAGAGGCGGAGCGTGAAGAATGGCCGGGAATTTCAAGCGGCGTGGCGATCCCGGCCCGCAACCCGGGGATAGGCTCGGCCGTTGAACGCAGTACGCGGGCGCGACTCACGTTTTGTTTTCT
>WNFD01022397.1_pt1 | contig 10756 bp, 8 predicted proteins | sample 5400491 | NCBI WGS metagenome assembly WNFD01 (sample SAMN13153343, study PRJNA577476) | soil metagenome | isolation source: 120 cm saprolite under Douglas fir tree site 2 hole 2 replicate 2 | place: USA:California | collected 2015-04-18 | reverse complement strand
GGCACTAAAGCCAGGCGGGCACAACCTCGCGCGTCCTGGGATGACGATCATGGATTGTTGCGGTTTCGGACACGCGCTGGCGCCCCGACCATGGATGGGGAGCACGGTGCCGAGCTCGGTCGGCGCGATGCTTAGCGGCGGTGCGGCGCCGCGCGGTTCGACAGGAGCCGCCCGGACCGCCGCGACCGCCTCTGCCGCGCTCGAAATCCTGCGGAAATCGATCTCGGTCGACGTTCATACGCATGGCGGGATGACCGGGATCACGTCGACGGCGCCGCCCAGCGACGATCTCGCGAACGCCATGCGGGCGGGGTCGCTCGCGGTCGCGTGCCTGGCGGACGTACCAGATGGTCCGATCCTCGGCAGGAACGCCGAGGGCGTCCTCGCCGCGCTGCGCGCGCCGGAGCCGGGCCAACTCTATAGGCACCATCTCGAACGCCTCGCCTGGGTGGACGAAATGGTCGCCCACCATGGCCTCATTCGTGCGCTTACCGCGGCTGATCTCGCGACGGCGCATAAAGCAGGGCAGCCCGCGATCGTCGGTGACGTGGAGGGGCTCGACTTCATCGAGCGGAAGCTCGATCGGCTCGAGGAAGCGCATCGGCGCGGCGTCAGGCATTTGCAGCTTGTGCACTATACGCCCAACGACATCGGCGACTTCCAGACCGGCACCGTCACGCATCAAGGGCTCACCGCATTCGGTGCCGAGGTGATCCGGGCCTGTCACCTTCTCGGCTTTGTCTGCGATGTCGCGCACGCGACCGAGGACACGGTAAAGCAGGCGGTCAAGGTCGCGGCCAAGCCCCTCCTCTTGTCGCATACGGCGATCTCCGGATCGCCGGCGATGGGTCCGACGCCGCTCGCCGGCCGGCAGATCGGCCGCGGGCACGCGCGGGCGATCGCCGAGACCGGCGGCTCGATCGGCATCTGGCACTTCTTCCCGAGCCTCGAGAAATACGTCGACGGCCTCAAGGAGATGGCGGAAATCGTCGGGGTCGAGCACGTCAGCATCGGCACCGACCAGCATGTCTCGCCCGGCAGCATGCCGGACTACGCGCAATGGGTAGAGCTCGTCGCGGCGATGCTGCGCGGCGGCTTCACGCCCGAGGAGGCGGGAAAGATCGCGGGCGGCAACTACATGCGGATCTTTCGTGCCGCGGTCGGGTGAGCAGAATCATGTGCTTGCGAGCAAACGGCGCAGTCGGGCGAAGTTTGTGCTCTGTTTTTCACCGGACCTGATATGGCCTGCGCCGCACGCTTTCCGTTGCCGATCTCGAGGCGGCGCATAAAGCAGGGCAGCCCGCGATCGTGGGTGACGTGGAAGGCCTCGATTTCCTCGAGGGGAAGCTCGAGCGGCTCGAGGAAGCGCATCAGCGCGGCGTCAGGCACGTGCAGCTCGTGCACTACACGCCCAACGACATTGGCGATTTCCAGACGGGCACCATTACGCATCAGGGGCTGACCTCATTCGGCGCCGAGATGATCCGCGCCTGTCACCGGCTCGGATTCGTCTGCGACGTCGCCCACGCGACCGAGGACACGGTGAAGCAGGCGGTCAAAGTCGCGACGAAACCCCTGCTGCTGTCGCACACCGCGCTCGCTGGATCGCAGGCGATGGGTCCCACGCCGCTCACCAGCCGGCAGATCAGCCGCGACCACGCGCGCGCGATCGCCGAGACCGGCGGCTCGATCGGCATCTGGCACTTCTTCCCGAGCCTCGACAAATATGTCGACGGTCTCAAAGAGATGGCCGAGGTCGTCGGGGTCGATCACGTCAGCATCGGCACCGACCAGCAGGTCGCCCCAGGCAGCGTGCAGGACTACGGGCAGTGGGTGCAGCTCGTCGCGGCGATGCTGCGCGGCGGCTTCGCGCCCGAAGAGGCCGGCAAGATTGCAGGCGGCAATTATATGCGGATCTTTCGTGCTGCGGTCGGCTGACCCGAACGCCCGAAGCCGGTTCCAGTGCGGCTCGAAGGCCTCACCGCCGGCTGCTGCCCACGCCGGCTCATGATACGCCTGCCCATGCGGGTTCGGCCGGACGCGCGGCCTCGGGCGCCAAAAATTGCCCGCGCGCCAATTCCGCAAATTTTCCGCCGCGCTCGACCAGCTCACCGAACGAGCCGCATTCGATGATCTGCCCGCGCTCGAACACCAGGATCCGGGTTGCCTTGCGGATGGTCGCGAGCCGATGCGCGATCACGAACGTGGTGCGCCCGCGCATGACCTCGTCCAGTGCCCGCAGCAGCTTGGTTTCGGTTGCCGCGTCGAGCGCGCTCGTGGCCTCGTCGAGGATGAGGATCGGCGGATCCTTGAGCAGCGCGCGAGCAATCGACAGGCGCTGACGCTCGCCGCCGGACAGTTTTCGTCCGCGTTCGCCGACGCGCGCATGGAACCCGCCCTCCCCCGCGAGGATGAAATCCAGCGCTTGCGCCCGCTCGGCTGCCTGCCGCATCTCCTGTTCCGTCGCATCGGCCTTGCCGATGCGCAAATTCTCCGCGATCGATCGGTCGAACAGCAGACCCTCTTGGAACACCACGCCGACATTGCGGCGCAGTGCCGTAAGCTTGAGGGTGCGGATGTCGCGGCCGTCGATCTCGATCGTGCCCGACTGCGGATCGAAGCTGCGGTGCAGCAGCGCCAGCGCCGTGGACTTGCCCGCGCCGGTCGCGCCGACGAGCGCGATGGTCTCTCCCGGTGCGGCGGTGAAGTTCAGCCGGAGCACCGCGGGCGTTTTGCTCCCGTAGGAAAACGACACGTCCCGAAATGTGACCAGGCCCTGCACGCGACCGGGATCCACCGCATCCTGACGGTCGCGGATCGCTGGGACGGTGTCGCACACCTCGAAGAACTGCTGCAGCTTCGGCGCTTCCATGAACACCCGATTGGCGAATCCGACCGCGTGCTGCAGGCGATCGATCAGCATGGCAGCGAAGCTCATGAAGGTGACGATCTCGCCGATCGAAGCCAGCCGCTGCGCGAACAGCCAGGCGCCGAGCAGGATGATCGACAGAACGGTGATCGTGGTCGCCGCCCGGGTCAGCACCGCGACCACAGCCCACCACGACAGCACCGGGATCTGCGCGGCGAGCAGCTTGTCGACGACGGCTTTCAGCTCGGAGACTTCGGCCTCGACGCGAGCGAAGCTGTGGACCAGCGCCACGTTGCCGAGCGTGTCGGACGCGCGTTCGGCGAGCTCGGAATAATGCTGCTCGACCGAGCCCTGCATCGACTCGGTCTTGCGCAACACGAATGCCGTCAGTCCGGCAAACACCGCGCACAGCGCCATCAGCAGCAGCCCGAGCCGCCAATTCAGCACCAGCGAGAGCGGCAGCAACACCAGGAACGACACGAAGGCGGCGAGGTGATCGCGGAAGAAGGCGATCCACAGCGACCACAGCGAATCGGTCCCCTGCAGCATCACCTTCATCAGCCGGCCGGAATGGACGTCGCCGTGGAAGGCGAGCGGCAGTTCCAGCACGTGCTCGAAATATCCGGTGAGCACCGCGTGGCGCCGGCGATGGGCGAGGCGGTCGGCATAGAGGGCGACCAGCGTGCCGCAAACGATGTTGAACATTCCGAAGCCGACCCAGATCAGCAGCAGCGAAATCAGATTCGACCAGATCGGGGGTGCGTCGGCGGCTTGCGCCTTGGCGAGCGTGTCGACCACGCGTCCGAACAGCACCGGCTCGGCGAACTGTCCCGCGGCAAGCGCGAGGTTCGCGCCGGCGAGCATCCAGGCGAGGTTCTGCTCCGGCCCCAGCAGAGCCAGCACGCGAGCATAGAGTCGAATGAGCTTCATTCGGCCGCCTGTCTGCGCTTCCCGTTGCGTCCCATCCGGATGGGCCATCGCCAGCGCGGCCGCGCGCGGCGGCTCCGGCGGCTCGCCAGCGCCAAGTCCCGCACCAGCCGTGCGCCGCCGGAGCGGCGCTCCAGCACCAGCTTGCGTTCATGAAATGCCTCGAGCTCCCGGCGATGCCCGACGCTGAGGATTGTGGTGGTAGGGAGCTGATCGCCGATCATTCGCATCAGCTTTTCCTGGCTGGAAGCATCGACGCCGAGGTCGCCTCGTCGAGCACGATGATGTCGGGACGTGCAATCAGCAGTCTGGCAAAAGCGAGGCGCTGCTTCTCGCCGCCGGACAAGGTCTGGTCCCAGGGCGCTTCCTCGTCGATGCGGCCGGAGAGATGCCCGAGACCGACGAGCTCCAGGGCTTCGGCCACCTGCTCCTTGGGAATCTCCTCGGCCGGGGCCGGATAGGTGGTGGCGCGCCGCAACGTCCCGATCGGCACATAGGGCCGCTGCGGCATCAGGAACAGCTTCGAGCCGGAATTGACCCGCACCTCGCCCTGGCCCCATGGCCATAGGCCGGCGATGGCACGGACCAGCGTGCTCTTTCCGGTACCGCTTTCGCCGACCACCAAGACCTTCTCGCCGGGAGCGATCACGACGTCAGCCTCGTTGACCACCACGGTGCCGTCGTCGAGAGTGACCGAGAGATCGTGCAAGCGCAACGCCGCCCCTTGCATCTCGCCGCGCTGGATGCGGCCGAACCCCTCGCCCTGCTCGGCTTCTTGCAGGCTGTCCAGCGAATAGAGCAGCGAGGCGACGCGCTGGGCCGAGGCGGCCCAGTCGGCGAGCCGCGGATAATTGTCGACCAGCCAGCTGAATGCGGCCTGGACGAACACGAAGGCGGATGCGGCCTGCATGACCTCGCCCAAGGTCATGGTCGCTCGTGGTGCGCATGTGTTGCGAGCACAATTGCCGCCACCGCCGCAACACCTGGCGCAGGGAACGGTCGAGGCCTGCGCGTTCCTCCTGCTCGCCGCCGAGCAGCGCGATGCTCTCGCCGTTCTCGTGCAGCCTGGTGAGCACATAACGATATTCGGCTTCGGCCTGGTTTTTTCGCTCCGAGGCGGCGACGAAGCCGCGGCCGATGGCGACCATCAGTGCGCTGGCGATCAGCGAATAAGCGACCGCGGCGATGACCAGAAATCCCGGGACTACGATCCAGGTCTCGCCGACGCGAATCGACAGCGGCCCGCCGATGCTCCACAGCACGGCGATGAAGGTGAGTGCCGACAGCACGGCGTGCAGCACGCCGGCGCAGAAGTCGACCGGCGCGTCGGTCGCGATCCGCAGATCCTCGGCGATGCGGCCTTCGGGATTCTGGTGATCGCCCGGAACCAGGTTGAGCTGATAATAGCGTCCATTGGCGAGCCAGCGATCCACGACGTGGCCGGAGAGCCATGCGCGCCACCGCCGCTGGGTGGTCATCCGCGCAAACACCGCGCCGACCGCCAGCACGACGCTGGCGGCGGCGAGCAGCGGAAACATCAGCGCCTGAAACAGCACCGCCCCCGAGTCGCGGGCCTGCAGCGCATCGAAGATCGAGCGGTTCCAAACGTTGATCCGATATTGCACGAAGATCTGCAGCGCGATCAGGATGAGCAGCGAGACCGTCAGCACCCAGGCGCCGCGGGGTCCGGCCATTCCCCAAAAACCACAGGCGCTCGCCCAGAACCTGCGCACCAGCAGGCGTCGGGATTCTCGTTGGACATCCGCTTCCGGTACGTCCCGGTCTTTGCTCAAAACAGTGCCGATTTGCCTGCAGCAGTACGAAAACTGCGACGCAAACCAACGCCGCTGCGGCCGTTTGGTTCCAAAAACCGACGGTCCGACAGAGGGTTAACTCGCGATATGGCCGATCGCGCAGCCTCGGCCCGGCGCTCAGGCGGCACTCGATCCCGCCTTCGCCGTCGCGAGCGGATCCGCATCGAGCACACCGGAGGAAGCCGCCTCGACGCAGAGGATCACGGCCTGTCTGAGCGAAAAAGCGTAGGTGTCCGCACCGGCCCTCGCGCGCAATTGGTCGTCCGCCGCCCGGGTCCGGCCACGGCCCCACAAGCCGGCGAGGATCAGCGCGCCGGGCACCTGCCGCCGAATGCGCCGGATCGAGTGATGCAGATGGGCAGCGCTGCTGCCGAGCTCGAAATACGACAGGCAGATCATCCTCACGCCGGCGCTCTTCAGATGAACGATGCTGGACGAAGACACGGCGACATCGGGCTCCAGGCCGGCCCCCAGCCCGTGCTTTTCCAGGAGCTGCGCGAGCATCGCCGCCGCGGCGCCGTCGAACGGGCCTCTACCCGCGATGCACAGAACGGGCCCGCCGGCCCAGTCCGCTCGCAAATTCCGCGCCACGGGAAGGTCCAGAGGCGGCGGCTCGTCTTGCTCGTCTTCCTCGTGGCTCCCGCCCGGCTTTTCCTTGCGAATGATCCGCGCGGGCGTCACATCGTCGTGCTCGGAAAGATCCGTAATCAGGCCGTGCACCGTGTCGTTGATCTGGGCGACATGCTTGGCGTCGAGCACCCCGCGCCGGAAATCGATCTGCGCCAGGACCAGCGCGGGAAGCACGATCTCGTCGTAGCAGACCGACAATGATCGGCGTTTGAGGACCTGCTCGAGCTGGTCGAGCGCTTCGTCGGCATCGCCCGCAAGCGCCCGCTGGTAGAAGCTCTGGGCGGGGCTCAATGGCGGCTCGTCACCGATCATGACGTCGACGAACTGCAGCCATTCGATGTGCCGGCCGAGAACGCCGAGGCACACGGTCAGCGGCGTCGACAGCAGCAGCCCGATCGGGCCCCACAGCCAGGTCCAGAACGTGGCGGCGATGATGACGGCGACCGGCGTGAGCCCGGTGCTGCGACCGTAGACCAGCGGCTCGATCACCTGGCCGATGAGCGGCTCGACGACGACGAAAAGTCCGACCGTCAACAACACCATGGTCCAGCCCGGATCGACCGCGACCGCCAGCGCCACCGGAAACGACGCCGCGATCACGGCGCCGATGTAGGGCACGAACCGCAACACCATCGCCAGGATCCCGAACAGCACCGGGTTGGGCACCCCGATGAAAGTCAGGCCGGTGCCGACGATGATGCCGAACAGCACGTTGAGCGAGGTCTGCGCCAGGAAATAGCGGCTCAACCGGTGCGCCCCATCGTTGAGCGCTTCCGTGGTCCGTTGCAGATCGTGGGATCCGGCGAGCCGGATCAAGCGGTCTCTGAGATCCTGTCGCTGTAGCAGAAAAAAGATCACGAAGATGACGACGAGCCCGGCCGTGGTGAGCGGATCGACGAGGGGCTGCAGCACGCCCTGGATGACCTGGGCCGGCGCCATCTCGGGCTGATGGATTTCCACCGCGACGGGGACATTCTGCGCGGTGTCGGAGGCCGGCGCGCCCTGCGGGCGCTGGCCGCCGTTCTTGCGGATCTCCTGGTTGACGTTGCGCAGAAACGTCGAGATTCGTTCCAGCGTGCCGCCGCTCGCCGCATCGCGCGCCGAGCGAATCTTCTCCTGAATCGTGAACTGGTATTCGGGCAGCTTCTGCGCCAGTTGCGTCACCTGTTGGCCGACGAGCGCGCCGATACCCAGGAAAATGGCGCAGGCAAACGCGACGACGAGCACCACGGCGGGAATTCGCGGCACTCCCCAGGTTCGCAGCAGACGCACCTCCGGAGCCAGCAGGAAGGTCAGCAAGATCGCCAGCGCGAGCGGCAGAAAAATCGCTCTCGCGAAATACAGCGCCGCGACGATTCCCAGGACGGCCAGCACGGCCAATGCACGGGCGATCGCGATCTCGGTGCGCATCCCATTGGGCCGCGTCCGTTCGGGCCCGAGAAGTTCGGCCATTTCGTTCCTGTTCGGGATCCGGCGTTTCCCGGCGCGGTTTCCACGATGAATATCAATACTTTGGATGGGGAACAGTTCCGTTAGACCCCGGCGATTTGCAGGTTCGGGCTGAAGCAAGCTCGCGCGCGCCCGCATTGACGCTCATGGCCAGGACCAGCCGCGCCACCTTCGCTCGTGATCGGCTGGAACCCAAACCCGCCGCCCGGCGTAGTTAGGGATACGGTGACGCGCCCATGACGTCCGTAGAGGAAACATTTCGTCCCGATTGTCCGACGTGCAAGGCATGTGCGGCTGCAATGCGGATCACGCGGTTTCAGCCGCGCCGCGAGAAGGGGGCCGCTGCCGAGCCACGAGTATTCGTTTGCAGCGACTGCGGCTTGTATCAGCTCGTTCGCCGCAATATTTCCACCAGGCAGACGGCCGCCTAGGTTTTACCGTCAGGCGCCGGGGGCGCCCGTATTCGCGATGCAACAAGGGAACTTATTGGGCTCAACAATGTTTGCTTGGCGTCCAGGTACAGGAGGACGCGCCATGGCCATGGTCATGATCAGCTGTCCAAACACGGGGCGAGACGTTCCTACCGGCGTCGAAACCGATCCTTCCAGTTTTGAGAGCTTCGTGACGGCGGCTCCGATCCGCTGCCCGGTCTGCGGCCGCGAGCACGCCTGGTCGAAGACCAATGCCTGGTTGGCCGGATCGCTAGGGTGCCTGCAGGAAACGAAATTCGCCTCGAGAGCGTCCCGGCCGGCCCGCTGACGGAACGCCATCGCCTTCGACGCGACCGAGCAACGCGGTTCGCCGGGCGCCGGCCTGCCCGAACAGCGCGCCGCGCGGCCTCAGCCCTGGCTCGGATCGGACGCGATCGCCACCACCTGCGCCAGCAATTGCTCGCGGCGGAGCGCCGAACGGTCTCTCTTGAAGGCATCGGCGAAACTCTCGAGCACGCCATCCTCGAACGCGGCCACGACCGTCTCGTGGACATAGCTGCGGCGGCACACGGCAGGCGTATTGGCGAGGTTCTCGGCAACCATCCGCACGGCTTCGAGCACCTGCCGCCGGCGCTGCCGCGCGCTCGTCGCCGGCGACTGGCGTGCGAGGGTTTCGAGAACGGCGGCCGAGGCGAGCAGCGTGCGGAAATCCTTCAGCGATATCTTAACGCCGGCGATTTCGCGCAAGAACCCGTTGACCTCGCGGGCGGTTACGGTCCGCACCACGGCATCCCCGTTGCAATATTGAAACAAACGCCGCCCCGGAAGCTTGCGCAGCATCTCGATGATCTCGGCCAGCCGTGGGGCATTGAATTCCCTGCACACCACCCTGCCGCCCTTGCCGCGGAAGCACAGGGTGACGGTGTCCTCCTCTACGGACACGTTCGACTTCAGCAAGGTCGCCGCGCCTCGCGTGCCGCGCATGCGCGCGTAGCTTTCCGTGCCGGGACGAATGCCGCTTCGGGCCACAAGCTCGATGACCGCGGCAAGGGCAAGCTCGCGCGACGGCTCGCCACCGGCCAGGTGCTGGCCGACGCTGCGCCGGATCTTCGGCAGGACCTTGACCAGCCGCCCCAGACGCCGGGCCTTCTGCGCTTCGCGCACCTGTTCCCAGGCCGGATGATATCGGTACTGCAGCCGGCCGGCATCGTCGCGCCCGATCGCTTGCAGGTGCGCAGCCGGATCTTCGGCATAGCACACGTCATGGTACGCGGGCGGTACGGCGAGGGATGCGAGCCGCCGGATCTCGTTCTTGTCGCGCAAGGGGGAACCGTCGGGGCGAAAATAGGCAAAGCCCCGCCCGGAACGGCGACGACGGATGTTCAGCGCCTCGGTCGTGACCAGGTGCAGACCGAGCCGTTTCGTCAGCGCCTGCAACCGCGAGGGCCGCCGCGCACGGCCGCCCCGCGCCGCGGCGGCCAGTGCGGGCTCTTCCTGATTCTCCGCTGAACTGGGTCGCTCGGCCATGCTCGAACTCGTTCGACTACAGCGCGCCTTCGCGGCCGAGCGTCCGGCGCCGACGGACCACAGATCGGGTCGGGGTCACAGGCTCGCAGCCGCGGCGACCCTCGACGCTGCCGATCACGAGCTCGGATGGGGATCCTTGACTTGCCCGCGATACTCGTTGGAAAGCAACGGCGCCGCTTCGAGAAGGTTCCGACAGATGGAGAAGGTTCCGACAGATGCGCCATACAGATGAGCCATTTGGCCGGCCATCCCCAGCATGCCGCCGCTACCCCGACGAAGCGCAGCAGCCAGCCCAACGAGGTCGCGCCGCGCTCCGTGTTCCTGGCGAGCGAGGATGCTTCCTATATCAGCGGCTAGGTGCTCCACCCCAACGGCGGCGGCATCGTCGGATCACAGATCGGAGTACCCGGTCTCGGATCGATTCTACGAAGGCCTGCCCTGCCCGCGGTAGTGCTTGGCCTGCCGCTTCTTTTGTTTGTTCCTGAAGCGGCTCATGCGGGAAACGCCGATCGAAGTCCGTTTCGGGCGCATCGTTGTTCTCCCGTTGTTCGCCAATACCTGATGGATAAACGATGCACTCGGCGGTCCGGTTCCGATGGTTGGTACTCAAGTAACACCGATGAATGTTTGTTACGGGAAAGGTCGTTCCCGACTTCGGAACGGAGAATTTCGCCGCTTTGGGACTTCTTTTCTGGAGCCGCATGCGTCATGTTGTCCCTTCCGGAACAGGATCCGACATGCCGAAGCTTCCCGCTCCTTCCCGGCGCCGCGCCACCCCGCCTCGGCAACCCGCCGCGGCCGTACCGCGCGCGATCGGCGATGCCGCCTCGGTCGACACCAGCCGCCTGCTGCCGTTGGACGATCGGCTTTATGCTTATTTGCTCGACGAGACCGTGCGCGAACCGGAGCTCATGGCGCGATTGCGGGCCGAGACCCGGCGCTTGCCCAATGCCAGCATGCAGATCAGCCCCGAGCAGGCGCAGCTCATGGGTCTGCTCGTGCGGCTCATCGATGCCCGCCGCGCGCTCGAGATCGGCACCTTCACCGGCTATAGCGCGCTCGCCGTGGCGCTGGCGCTGCCCGCCGACGGCAGGCTGATCTGCTGCGAC
>WNFD01039713.1_pt1 | contig 10758 bp, 8 predicted proteins | sample 5400491 | NCBI WGS metagenome assembly WNFD01 (sample SAMN13153343, study PRJNA577476) | soil metagenome | isolation source: 120 cm saprolite under Douglas fir tree site 2 hole 2 replicate 2 | place: USA:California | collected 2015-04-18 | reverse complement strand
GGTAGCGGGCAGCCTGACCGGAGCCTACGGTCGTGGCCACCTTAAGAAGCTGCCTGCCGAGTGGCGCTAACAGGGCTCGATACGGGCTAAGAGATCTCGACCTCCTGGCCGTCCTGCGCCCACCTAGTGTGGAAGGCGCCCTCCCGGTCGATGCGGTGGTAGGTGTGGGCGCCAAAGTAGTCGCGCAGTCCCTGGATCAGGTTCGCCGGGAGCCGCTCCCGTCGGTAGCCGTCGTAGTAGGCCAGGGCCGACGAGAAGGCCGGCGCCGGGATGCCGCGGTCGACCGCCATCCCGATCACGCGGCGCCAGGATTCCTGGGCTGACGCCATGGCGTCGCGGAAGTAGGGAGCCAGCAGCAGGTTTTTCAAATCCGGCTCCGCCGCGTACGCTTCGGTGATCCGGTTCAGGAAGCGAGCCCGGATAATGCAGCCGCCGCGCCAGATGCGGGCGATAGCGCCGAGCTTGAGATCCCACCCGAACTCGCGGGATGCGGCCTGCATTTGCTCGAATCCCTGCGCGTAAGCGACCATCTTGGACGCATACAGCGCGGCCTGCACGTCATCAACGAGTGTGCCTGCCCGCTCGTCGCCCTCGATTGATGGACGCGGCCCGGCCAGCACTCTCGAGGCGGTCTGCCGATCGGCTTTCAACGCGGAGAGGAAGCGGGCAAACACGGCTTCGGTGATGGCGGTCACCGGAATCCCCAGGTCGAGTGCCGACTGCGAGGCCCACTTGCCGGTCCCCTTCTGCTCGGCTTCGTCGAGGATGACATCCACCAGCGGCTTCCCGGTCGTCCGGTCCTGCTTGGCTAGGACCTCGGCCGTGATCTGGATCAGGTAGGACTCGAGGTCGCCCTCGTTCCAGCGAGCGAAGATCTTGGCCAGCTCACCGGCATCCAGCGAGAGCGCGCTCCGGAGCAGGTCGTAGGCTTCGGCGATCAGCTGGATGTCGGCATATTCGATACCGTTGTGGACCATCTTCACGTAGTGGCCGGCGCCGCCCGGACCAATGTAGGTGCAGCATGGCTCCCCATCCACGTGCGCGCTGATGCGGGTGAGGACCGGCGCCACCAGTTGGTAGGCGTCGGGTGACCCGCCCGGCATGATGCTCGGCCCGAGCAGGGCTCCCTCTTCGCCGCCCGACACCCCGGTGCCGATGAAGCGCAAACCCTTGGCCTCCAGATCCCGGCCTCGCCGCACGGTATCCATGAAATAGGAGTTGCCGCCGTCGATGAGGATGTCGCCTTGGTCCAGGTGTGGGACCAGGTGAGCGATGGTTTCGTCGACCGGCGGCCCGGCCTTGACCATGATCAGGATGGGCCGCGGCCGGGCGATCTGGCTGACCAGCTCCTCGACCGTATGGGCGCCGCTGATGGGGCCTTCGTTGCCGTGGTTGGCGAGGACTTCATCGGTGCGCGCCGTCGTGCGGTTGTAGACGGAGACGGGAATGCCCTTGCTGGCGATGTTGCGGGCGAGGTTCATCCCCATCGTGGCCAGGCCGATCACACCGAACCGGCTCGCGCCGGGGGCGCCGCGCTGCCATCCGGCCACCGCTGACTGCGTCCCGCGAGTGCTCCGTGCCATAGCTGTTTCGCCTCCTGTTCCCCTCAGGCTACAGTGCCGCCTCCACCTGGCGGGCGATGACCGCGTCCTCGCGCGCCTCGATGCGCAGCACCACTGGACCGGCGCCGGCCGCGCTCAGGATGGCGTCTTCAGTCATTTCGCCGTCCCCGATCGCTTGCACGCCCAATACCGCCAACCGGGATACGATCGCGGCTCGGGTGCGTCCCGAGTGTTCGCCGATGCCGCCTGTGAATACCACGGCGTCCAACTGAGGAAGGGCCGTGGCCGCGGCGGCGATGCCGGCGGCCGCCTTGCGGATGAAGATCTCGATGGCGAGCCGGGCGCGCTGGTCTCCACCGGTGGCCGCCTGCTCCAGCTCGCGCATCCCGGCGGCGCGGCCGGAGACTCCAACCAGGCCCGACTGATGGTCCAGCTGGTCCTCCAGCTCCTCGCGTTTCACCCGTCCAGTACGCAACACGTAGATCAGAATCCCCGGATCGACCGAGCCCGCCCGGGTCCCCATCATCAGGCCCTCTAGAGGGGTCAGCCCCATCGAGGTATCGACCGACTGGCCACGCCAGACGGCGGTGACTGAGCACCCACTCCCAAGGTGCGCCACCACCAAACCCAGCTCGGGAGACGGCTTGCCCAGCAGCGCGCCAGCTCGCTCCAGCGCCCAGGTGACAGACAGTCCGTGGAACCCGAAGCGCCGGATCCCCCACTCCTCGTACCAGCGGTACGGCACCGGGTAGACGAAGCCCGCCGGCGGCAGCCCGGCGTGGAAGGCGGTGTCGAAGGCCGCCACCTGGGGGACCGCCGGGAATGCCGATTGCGCCGCGCGGATGGTGTCGGCCGCCACCTGGTTGTGCAAGGGAGCGAACTCGGTCAGGGCCTCGATCCCGATCTCCAGCACGCTGGCTTTGAGCGAGCTCGAGCCGGCGTTGAGCACCAGGACGCGCACGTGACGCTAAGCCCGAATCCACCGAAACAAACTTGCATCTTGGGCGCGGATGCGAGCGATCCGTGCGTTGGCTCCTGGGCGCGTTCGGTCACGCATCGACGGATGCGCTCCCTCGCGTGCTCGTCGCCGCCTTCGGCTCATCTCGCCCCGCATCCCAATCTGCTTCGTCCGTTCGATGGATCCGGGCTAGGCCAGTATCAGTACGGCCACACCCAGTCCCGCACGTCCGGCGCGTCCTCGCCGTGCTCGCGCGTGTACAGGCGATGCCGTAGGCGTTCGTCTTCCATGGACTGCCGGAGCCGTCCCGCTTGCTGACTCAGCCCGGGGACCCGATCGATGACGTCCATCACCAGGTGGAAGCGGTCCAGGTCGTTGAGCATCACCATGTCGAAGGGCGTGGTCGTGGTTCCCTCCTCCTTGTAGCCGCGCACGTGCAGGTTGTCGTGGCCGTGCCGGCGGTAGGTGAGCCGGTGGATCAGCCATGGATAGCCGTGGTAGGCGAAGATGATCGGGCGGTTGGTCGTGAACAGGGCATCGAACTCGGGGTCCGGCAGCCCGTGCGGATGCTCCGACGTCGGTTGCAGCTTCATCAAATCCACCACGTTGATGACGCGCACCTTGAGCTGCGGCAGGTGCTGGCGGAGGAGATCGACGGCCGCCACCGTTTCCAGGGTTGGGATATCGCCGGCGCAGGCCATCACCACCTCGGGTTCGCCGCGGTCGTCGTTGCTGGCCCAGTCCCAGATGCCGATCCCCCGGGTGCAATGCAGCACGGCATCATCCATGGCAAGGTAGTTGAGGGACGGCTGCTTGCCGGCCACGATCACGTTGATGTAGTTGTGGCTGCGCAGGCAATGGTCGGCCACCGAGAGCAGGCAGTTGGTGTCGGGCGGCAGGTAGACGCGGATGACCTCGGGCTTCTTGTTCATGACCAGGTCGATGAATCCCGGGTCCTGGTGGGTGAAGCCGTTGTGGTCCTGGCGCCAGACATGCGAGCTGAGCAGGTAGTTGAGCGACGCGATGGGCCGCCGCCAGGGGATGGCGCGGCTGACCTGCAACCACTTGGCGTGCTGGTTGAACATGGAATCGACGATGTGGATGAACGCCTCATACGAGTTGAACAGGCCATGGCGGCCGGTGAGCAGATACCCCTCCAGCCAGCCCTGGCACAGGTGTTCGCTCAGCACCTCCATCACGCGGCCGTCGGGCGAGAGATGATCGTCGGTGGGGATGGTCTCGGCGACCCACCGCCGGTCGGTCGCCTCAAAGACGGCGTCCAGCCGGTTGGAAGCGGTCTCGTCCGCGCCCATGATCCGAAACCGGTCCCCGTTCCCCAGCACGACATCGCGCAAGAATCCGCCCAGCACCCGGGTGGCTTCGTTGAAGGTGGTTCCCGGCTTGGCAACCTCGACCCCGTAGCCGCGGAAGTCGGGAAGCCGGAGGTCGCGCCGCAGCAGTCCCCCGTTGGCGTGCGGGTTGGCGCTCATGCGCCGGTTCCCGGTGGGCGGCAGCGCGGCCAGCTCCGGCCGCAGCCGGCCCTGCTGGTCGAACAGTTCCTCGGGGCGGTAGCTGCGCAGCCAGCCCTCCAGCATCCGCAGATGCTCGGGATTCTTCAGGTCGGTGATCGGCACCTGGTGGGCTCGCCACGTCCCCTCCACCGGCAGTCCGTCGACCTCTTTCGGACCGGTCCAGCCTTTGGGCGTCTTCAGGACGATCATCGGCCAGCGCGGCCGCTGGCGGTTGCCGCTCTGGCGCGCATCCGACTGGATGCGAGCGATGGCGCCCATCACCTCGTCCAGCTTGTCCGCCATGCGCTGATGCATCTGCATGGGCTCCTGCCCCTCGATGAAGGAGGGGGCGTAGCCGTAGCCTTCCAGCAGGAGGCGCAGCTCCTCTTCCGGGATCCGCGCCAGGAGGGTGGGATTGGCGATCTTGTAACCGTTGAGGTGCAGGATGGGCAGCACCGCGCCGTCGTTCGCCGGGTTGAGGAACTTGTTGGAGTGCCAGCTGGCCGCTAACGGTCCGGTCTCGGCCTCGCCGTCGCCCACCACGCACACGACCAGCAGGTTGGGGTTGTCAAAGGCCGCCCCGTAGGCATGGGCCAACGAGTAGCCGAGCTCGCCTCCCTCATGGATCGATCCTGGGGTTTCGGGGGCCGCATGGCTCGGGATCCCTCCCGGGAACGAGAACTGGCGGAAGAGCTTGCGCAGGCCGTCCGTGTCCTGGGTGATGGCCGGGTAGACCTCGGTATAGGTGCCCTCCAGGTAGGCGTTGGCGACCATGGCCGGGCCCCCGTGCCCCGGACCACAGATGAAGATGGCGTCCACGTTGCGCGCCTTGATCACCCGGTTCATGTGCACGTAGATGAAGTTGAGGCCGGGATCGGTTCCCCAGTGGCCCAGCAGCCGCGGCTTCACATGGTGCAGACTGAGCGGCTCGGCCAGCAGCGGGTTATCGAGCAGATAGATCTGGCCGACGGACAGGTAATTGGCGGCCCGCCAGTAGGCATCGAGGCGCTGCAGCTCATCTGCGCCCAGCGAGTCCGAGGCCGATTCGGGCGCGCCTTCGCCATCTCGGGTTGCAATTTCTTGAGCCATGGGATCCTCCACACCTGCCGAGGCAATCGGGCGGCCGTCTCTGACTACTTTGACACGCGGCCGCCCGGTTCGTTGGCAGAGGGAGACCCAAAGTTCGTATTTGTGAAAAGCGAGCTGGCTCGGCCACAGTCCATCATTGGAGGAATGGTCAAGGTCTACGAGCTGCAGGGGCGGACCCGGGTGCTGGCCACTATCGGGATCATGCTGGCGCTGCTGCTCGCCAGCCTGGATCAGACCATCGTCGGCACCGCCATGCCGCGCATCGTGGGAGAGCTGAAAGGCCTGGACTACTACGCCTGGGTGACCACCGCCTACCTGCTCACCTCGACCACGGTGGTCCCGGTGGCCGGCAAGCTGGGCGACATGTTCGGGCGCAAGCCCTTCCTGGTGGCCGGCATGGCCGGGTTCGTGGGGGCATCGGCCCTCTGTGGCATTTCCCAGAACATGGTGATGCTGGTCCTCTTCCGGGGCATCCAGGGCCTCTTCGGCGGCGTGCTCTTCGCCACCGTGTTCACCGTCATCGGCGATATCTTCCCGCCCGAGCAACGAGCCCGGACCCAGGGCCTGTTCGGCGGCATCTTCGGCCTGTCGTCGATCGTGGGGCCCACGGCCGGCGGCTATATCACCGACAACCTCGGCTGGCGGTGGGTCTTTTACGTCAACGTCCCGTTTGGGATCGCCGCCATCGCCGTCGTCCTGATCGCCCTCCCGTACGTGCGGTCCAAGGCGACCTGGCGGGACATTGACTTTCTGGGAGCGGCGACCCTCAGCGCCGGCCTGGTGCCGCTGCTCATCGCCCTGTCCATCACCCGCGACCACGCCTGGACCGACCCGCTGGTGGTCGGCCTCCTGTCGCTGGCGGCCCTCTTCCTGGCGGCCTTCCTGGCGGTCGAAACCCGCGTGGAAAACCCAATCCTGCCGCTCGGTCTGTTCCGCAACAATGTCTTCGCCGTCTCGGTGGTGATTTCCTTTTTCTCGGCCTTCGGCATGTTTGGCTCCATCATCTTCGTGCCGCTGATCTACCAGGGTGTCCTGGGCCGGACGGCGACCAACTCGGGGCAGCTGCTGACGCCCATGATGCTGGGTCTGATCGTCTTCAGTACCATCGCCGGGCAGCTGATGCCTCGCATTCGCTACTACCGGTTCATTGGCACCGTGGGCGCGGCGCTGATGATCGTGGGCTTGGTGCTGCTGGCCCAGGTCACCGTCCACACTAGTGCCCTGGAGGTGGCATCCCGCGGGAGATGCTGGGCGTGGGCACCAGCCAGATCACGTTCTGGCGCAACCTGGGAGGCACGGTGGGCACGGCGGTCCTGGGCTCGATCCTCGCGCGGCGGCTGCCCCAGGCCATCGCCACCCAGGTGGCGGCCCTCCACCTCCCCACCCAATTCGGGCTTGGCACCGGGAGTGGCGGTAGTCCGCAGTCCCTCTTCGACCCGGTGCGGCTGGCTGCCATCCGGGCGGGTCTGCCGCCCCAGGCCCAGCAGCTCTTCGACCAATTCCTGATCGCCGTCCGCGTCGGGCTGGCCGACACATTGCACGATCTCTTCCGCTACGCGGCAGTCATCGTCGCGGTCGCCCTGGTGGCGAGCCTGTTCATGCGCGAGGTGCCCATTCGGTCGGCCCGCCAGCCCGCCTTCGGCGAGGTCCCGTCCGAGGCTCAAGCGGGGGAGGCGACGGCCTGAGCGGCCAGGATGATGGACGACAAAATTCGCCAGGCGCTCACCCGCGGCCGCACCGTTGACATCACCACGAAGGGCCGGCGGTCAGGGGAGCCCCGCCGGATCGAGATCGTCTTCCACAACATCGACGGCCGGATCTACCTCAGCGGGATGCCGAGCCGCCGCCGCCGGAGCTGGCTGGCCAACCTGGAGGCCGACCCGCACTTCACGTTCCACCTGAAGGGCTCGACCCGTGCCGACCTGCCGGCCACCGCGCGGATCATCAGCGACGAGGCCGAGCGCCGAACGGTGCTGACCGAGGTGGCGCGTGCCTGGAGGCGCAACGACGTCGAGACCATGGTCACCTATAGCCCGCTCGTCGAAGTCACCTTCGACGATCGCGGCTCGCCAAGCTAGCAGCCGCCGCGAACTGCCTCGGCTAAGTCCGAATCCCGGCTAAGCACTCGGGTCAGCGCCCTCTGTGCGTCGCGTGGCCAGCTTCGCGACCGCGCTGCGGAGTGTCACAAGGTCATCGAGGTCGAGGTCCAGGAGTTCGCGGGGCGGAATATACATCCGCTCCATCTGCTTGGCCTTCGTCCTGGATCCCCGCGGCGTGAGCACCACGAGCTTGACCCGGCGATCGGTGGCATGGGGCCGGCGTTCGACGAGACCTTTCGCCTCCAGGCGATCCACGATCCAGGTCGCGGTGGAGGCATCGCATTTCCATTCTTCGGCGAGGGACCCCATGGTCCGTCCGGAGCTGGCGGTCAGACTGCTCAGCGCCCGGGCATCGTTCGGGGTGAGGCCAGACTCCCCGATGTAGCGGTTGCGCTGCGGGGCGGTGGCCACGATGAAATCGAAGATCGCCCGCCAGGCCTCCGCCGCCAGCGCGGCCTTCGTCTGCGGGACGCGCGGCATGGAGCCATCGTACCTGACTTCGGCGGCTTCCTTCATACTCATCAATTATAGGATGAATCCGATATTTGCATTAATCAAAGCATCTGTGGTACAACAGAGGGCAGCTACCGGCTTGACTCAGGAGGTTGCTGATGAATACGACCCTTCTCTACCCGCTCGTGCTCTTCCTGCACATCCTCGGGGCGTTCGGCCTGATCGCCGCCATCACCCTCGAGGCGATCGGCCTGCGCGGTCTCCGACGGGCGGTCCGGACCGACGACGCCCTCGTGTGGTTCGGCATTTCGCGGGGCCTCGTCCTGCGGCTGGCGCCGGCCTCGCTGGGCCTCATCCTGATCACCGGGCTCTACATGACGGCCACGGCCTGGGGGCCAAAGGGTTGGATCCTGGTCGCCCTAGCCAGCCTGGTCTTGCTGGCCGTGATCGGGGCACTCGGGACAGGCATTCGGATGGCCCGCGTCGGACCGGCCCTCCGCCAGGCGAGCGCCGGGCCGCTGTCCGACGACCTCCGGCGTGCGCTCCGCGATCCAATCCTGCTGACGTCGCTGCGGACCAGGTTGGCGATCGTCGTGGGCGTGGTTTTGCTGATGACCGTGAAGCCGTCCGCGGTGGTCTCGTTGCTAGTCGTCGTCCTCGCCACCGCCATCGGGTCGCTGGCAGGCCTGATTTCCCCGAGGAGGAGCCGAAATGAGCTACGCGCTGACGTCGGCTAACGAGACCCCCTCCCCTACCCCTCCCCGCAAGGGGGAGGGAGAAGCGGAAGAAAATCACGAACTCCTCGAAAAACCGGTGCTGCCGCCCATCCAGGGGCGGTGGCTGGCGCTGGGGTTCATCGCCCTGGCGCAACTGATGGTGGCGCTGGACGCGACGATCGTGAGCATCGCCCTGCCCTCGGCGCAGCGGGCCCTGGGGGCATCCGATGCGGAGCGACAGTGGGTGATCACCGCTTACACGCTCGCCTTCGGCGGTCTACTCCTCCTGGGCGGCCGCTTTGCCGATTCGTTCGGACGCAAGCGAACCTTCCTGTCGGCTCTAGTCGGGTTCGCCCTGGCGTCGGCGCTGGGCGGCGTGGCTCCGTCCTTCGGAATCCTGTTGGCCGCCCGCGCCCTGCAAGGAGCGTTCGCGGCGCTCCTCGCCCCGACTGCGCTGTCCCTGCTGGCAGTCACCTTCACCGAAGCGCGCGATCGCGCCCGAGCGTTTGCGGTCTATGGCTCGATCGCGGGGAGCGGCGCCGCCATCGGCCTCCTGCTCGGCGGAATCCTGACCCAATCCCTGAACTGGCGGTGGTGTCTCTACGCCAACGTCCCCATCGCCCTCGTGGCCGCGGTTGGAGGATGGCGAGTTCTGGCTGGGACCCGCGGGGCCACCGCCCGACGCTTCGACATCCCGGGCGTGCTCCTGGCCACCGGCGGGTTGGTCGCCCTCGTCTACGCCTGCACCCAGGCGGTCTCGGCGGGGTGGGGTTCGTCCGGCGTCATCGCGGTGCTGCTGGCGAGCGCGGTCCTGCTGAGCCTGTTCATCGTGCGCGAGACCCGAACGGCGGCACCGCTACTGCCGCTGAAGATCGTGCTCGACCGCAATCGTGGCGGCGCGTACCTGGCGGTGGCCTGCACCATCGCCGGCATGTTCGGCGCCTTCCTGTTTCTGACCTATTACCTGCAAGTCGTCCTCCACTACTCGCCCGTGCAGGCCGGACTCGCGTTCCTGCCGTTGACGCTCGCCTCGCAAGCGGGCTCCTGGGGGATCGCCAGTGTGCTGATGCCTCGGGTTCCGGCGCGCGCGATCATGGCTCCCGGGGCACTCGTTGCCGCGGTCGGCATGCTCCTCCTCACTCAGATCCAGGTCAATAGCGGGTACCTCACGCACGTCCTCCCGGCCGAGATCCTGCTCGGCATTGGCGTCGCCTGCGTAATGGTGCCGGCCTTCAGCATCGGGACGCTGGGTATCGACCCGCGCCAGGCCGGCGTGGCCGCCGCCATCGTGAACACGGCCAGCCAGGTGGGCGGGTCGCTGGGCACAGCCCTGCTCAACACCGTCGCCGCCAGCGCTACCTCCGCCTACCTGGCCGGCCACTCGCCATCACCCGGCGTGCTCGCGCAGGGCCTCGTCCATGGCTACTCGGTGGCCACCGGTTGGGCGGCCGGATTCCTAGCGGTGGGCGCCCTGCTGATTGCGCTGCTGATCAACGCGAACAAGGCGGTCCGCCACCCCTCCCCTACCCCTCCCCGAGGGGGAGGGGAAAATCCTGAGCCTCCTACCCGAACGGGAGGGGAAATCGTGAATATGCAGCGCAGGTAAAGCCGCGACGAGATCTCGGTCGCTATCCGGGCTGAAGGCCACGGGCATCGAGCGCCCGCCCTCCGCTCGGCTGCCCGTCCTTGATCACGAGCCAGATCCGAGACCGCTCGCGCAGGATCCCGATGCCTTCGAGGGGATTGCCATCGACGACCAAAAGGTCGGCCCGCTTGCCAGGAGTCACCGCGCCCGCATCGTCCAGTCCGAGCGCCCGGGCGGACCCACTCGTCCCCGCGGTGATGGCATCGAGCGGGCTCAGACCTCCCTGGACCATGCGGACCAGTTCGACCGCGTCGTCCCCGGGCGGGCCGCTGTCGTGGCCCATCGCGAGTGGGACGCCGGCGCTGGCGGCCGCCGTGAGGGTCCGATAGGCATCCTCGAGCTGGCGTTTCGCCTGCTCCACGAGCTTGGGGGCGAAGTCGGTGGTGAAGCGCTCGGCGAGGTCGTGGAAGGTGGTGAGGGTCGGCACCAGGACGATGCCGCGCTCGGCCATCTGGTCCAGCAGCCTGGGGTGGCGATGGAGAGACAGGCCGTGCTCGATGGTATCGACGCCCTCCTCCACGGCGAGGCGAGCGCCCCCCAGGCCTTCGGCATGCGCGGCCACCCGGAGTCCCATCCGGTGCGCCTCCTCAACCGCGGCGTGCAGCTCCGGCTGGGTGAGCTGGGCCGGTTCCGGATCTTCGTCGACTACGGACCGGGCGCCGGTGGCCATCACCTTGATGAAGTCGGCGCCGCGCCGGATTTGCTCGCGCACGGCCTTGCGCATC
>WNFD01024218.1_pt1 | contig 10759 bp, 11 predicted proteins | sample 5400491 | NCBI WGS metagenome assembly WNFD01 (sample SAMN13153343, study PRJNA577476) | soil metagenome | isolation source: 120 cm saprolite under Douglas fir tree site 2 hole 2 replicate 2 | place: USA:California | collected 2015-04-18 | reverse complement strand
AGGAACGGGAGCAATTGCCGTTATTCGCGGTTCATACATTACCCGCTATCAGATCGGCATCAATGTCACAGGCGCCGCAGCGTCATCTGCGGGTGCGATTGTGCTCGGTACAACTATTTTTAATACGACGACGGGCGTAGCCGTCGGCAACACCACGTTGCGCATGGAAGGCTCGGCGCTAACAAACAATACCACCGGGGTTTCCCTGGCTGGTGGAACGTTCCACTCGGGGTGTGATAATTTCTTAGATGGGAATACAACCGACGTTTCTGGAGGTGCTATCACCAACGCCTGCACTAAGTAGGTGCGTCCATTTCCCGATCTGCGAACGAGCCCATCCGCGCACGCATGTGTGGGCGGGCTCGTTTTGTATGCGGCGAGCCGCAGGATAAGCCGCTATTCCGTCCGGACGACACCTGAGTAATAGACGGACGAGACTCCCGCCAGCTTTCTTAAGCCGAAATTTCGGCGAGAAAATATTTCGAATCCTTAAGTCACGTTTTATTCTGAACGCTCTTTCGTTTGTTATCGTAACGCTGTTCGCCGGCGCAGTCGTAAACGCTCAGGCAACGCGCACCTGGGTATCCGGTGTGGGCGACGATGCCAACCCTTGCAGCCGCACGGCACAGTTCGAGTTCTCAAGAGTCCAGACGAAACAATTCGGGCACTGGATGAACTCCAGTCAAGGGACGTAGAGAAGGGTGTTCAGACAGTTCCTCCGGTTGCGACAAAGAAATATTGGACGGAACAGTTAGCCAGGCTTTTGACGAAATCTTGGAACGCCACAGGTGAAACAGAGTTCGGGGCACGACATTGCCGGCTCATCACGCTTTGGATGTTATGCGTTGAAAACCTCTTCTGAGAATGCGTAGCGCTGTGTTGCTCGCGGCCCTAGCGGCAGAAAGTTCATTCGGCGCCAGGAACCCCGCCGCCAGTAATATCAGCGCCCAAGCCAAAAGCAGCAAGACGCTTGCCGCGAAGTCAACCCACACGCGTCCGGTTTTCAAGTACATGCCTGCCAGATAAATTCCAATGCTAACTACGAACAGTTTCAGCAAACGCCACCATTCATAAGCGACCGGGTAGAACCGTTGCACAATGGGGTATTCAATTACTGGCAATAACATGTATGAAAGAACCGTAGCTGTTGCTGCGCCCATCATTCCGAAACGCGGGATGAGAATAAGGTTGAGGATCAAATTGATGAGCGCACCAATGCCGATGATTATCGGCGCGTAACTCGTCTTCATGGTCAGATCAAGTCCGAAGGAAATAAGGTAATACATCTCAAAGAACAAGTAAGAGAGTACTACCAAGGGAATCACCCGGGCCGCCCCATGAAACTGAGGTGGTGTCAGCACGGCCAAAATCTCCGGAGCCAAAAGGCTGAGTCCGAGCCCTATCAACGTCAGAGCGGTAAGAGAATAGACCATCATGCTGGCGTAAACCGTGCGGGCGTTCTGATCCTTCGCGAGCGAATAACAGTAGGGAGCGTACGCGGTATTGAACCAGCCCATGATCATGTGTAAAACGCCCGCGATGCTGTAGCTTAGCGCGTAGATTCCGACTTGACCCAGGTCGGCATATTTTTGCAGAAAAAATCTGTCCGAGAGGTTCAGCGCCCAATAAGCCAAACCTGCGGGAACGAGGGGCAAGCCGAAACGCAACAGACGCCGCAGCAGACTTAAATCAACAGTCCACTCGATTTCTCGCGCCGTTAGTGCCAGGCAAATCATAAAGAACAGAACGGATGTGGCGAGATTTGCATAGATCAGCCCAAGCACGCCCCAACGCAGTATCACGACTCCGGTAACCCCCAGGCTAACACTGATAAGAAAACGCGCCAGCGATAGTACGGCGTATTGAACGGCATATTGTTTGGCCCGAAAGATCGCGAACGGAATCGTCGAGCCGAGATCGAAAAACGTTGTAAGCAGAGCAATTTGAATCAGGGGAAAAAGGGCAACATCTTTAACAAGGGGCGATGCGAGGCCGGGGAAAAACCAAATAAGTGGCAACAGCATCACCGCTGCTGATACCAGCAAGAATATCAACACAGTTCCTGTAAGGCGGCGTCGGGCAGCAGGTTCATCATTGTCAAAGTAGAATCTAAAGAATGTTGTGCGCTGACCAAAATCCAGAATTAGACCCATGACGGTAGCAAAGAGCGTGCAGATGGCCAGCTTGCCATAATCATCCGGAGAGAGAAGTCGGGTATAGATTGGCAACAAGAGCAAGGCGGCAACACGCGTTGCCGCATCGCCTAAGCCGTAGATTAAAGTTTGCGATGATATTCGCCGAAGATGTTCAAGCATTTAATTACGTGTCAATGAGAACCCAGACTTTTTTGCGGAATTCTGTATCCGCTCTATGACGGATCGCAATTTTCGCAAAATTCGCGTGCGCCGAAGCTAGCGATGACGCAATCAGCGCTACAAAAACCTCCGTCACGGAAGACGTCTAGCTCGAACTATGCTCCAAATTGGCTCTTAGCGTTGTTTGCTGTGGGCCGATCGCTGAAGGCGGCGGCGTGGCAAGAAAATCGAGGATCAGTTTGAAGTCATTGTCGGTCTCCAACAATTCATCAGCGGGAATGAAATCGTGCCTGGGATAATCGGACTCGCCTCTTATGATCCTCCTCACAAACGGGTACAGCTTACGTAGTGCGGAGCCGGCAGGACCCATCCGAGAGACGAGCTGGCGAGCCTTACGAAACCGGCGAGGTTGTGGAACAGAACCCAGCAGGCAATTTACAATTCCGGGAGTCATCAGAGTGCGATAACCCAGCTTGACCTGGCGACGAGCCTCTTCAATGGGAATTCCATCCTTTTCAGAAATCGCAGTGGAAATGGCCTCGAGAAAGCCTTTGAAGTCGGTCGACCATGTATCCAGCAACATGCGATCAAAGAAGTCGTTTTGTTGGAGTTCAACTTGGGTGCAGGTAGCCGGTCCCTCCAATTGCCTGAATAAGTAAACGTACGGCTCTATTTGCTCTTTGCCCGCGATTACTCCCAGAAGCATCAGCACGTACTGGGATATAGCATGGTCTTGAGTATCGAGATCACGCAATACCTGAAAACTATGTCTTGTTTGTTCCGTGCGAAACACGTCGTACCAGTTAGCCCTGTAGCTTAAAAAATAGTTGTGAACCCGCTGCAACGCGGTTTTTTCAAGATTAGATTCATTCGGATAGATTTGCCTTACGAACGAGACGCCTCGCCCGTAAATATTACTAAGTTCGCCCAAGCCGACGTCCGGCGTGATCTTGAAACCCGCAATGTTGCCGCGACAGGAGTTGAAGTCCTCATGATTTTTTAGAAACTCAAGACTCCGTAGAAGAGCATCGACTACAAAGAAGTCGTCGTTGTCGGCGAGGACAACAAAAGGCGTCTCGACCCGGTTCAGGGCATCGAGAACCTTGGTGTAGTAATGAGTTGGTGTTGCGTCATATGGATACCGTATGTATTCGTAATCCACATTCGGAAAATTCGTCCGGTTGGCAAGAACTTCCGCCACAGACTGATCAGATCCGCCGTCAGCAATCAACACCCTGAATGGCAAATTGACTTTGCTTGCATAGGCCATCCAGCGAAAGGTGCAAGGCACTCGATCCCAAAGCGTTAGCAGCACGGTTAGTTCTTTGTTGTCACTCATAATTCCTCATTTCCGGCGCACTCCCCCAAAGAGCTATTCTTCACGACACAGCAAGTAACCGCCAGGGTTACATGTGAATAACAACTTGTTCTCGATTTCCTTGTCCACTTCAAACCGCTGGTTCTCTTTGAAAAATGAATCGAGAGCGGTTTTCGGATTATTACCCGGCCCCCAGGGCCGCGGGCGATGAGTCTGTTCCGGCATGTATTCCACGACCGTGTCACCGCACACGAGATATTTTCCCTTGCCCACTAATGGAGAGTATAGACGTAACTCTTCGAGGACGTGTTCATGCGTGTGGTTGGAATCCAAAACTATCAACACGTCGCGTGAGCCCTTGAGGAGCGCCTTAATCTGATCCATAGTAGCGGGCTCGATTGATGAGCCATTGATCCAGGTGATCCGCTCAGCCAATTTCTCAAAGGCGCTGATCCGCTCTTTCAAATCATCAGGAATATAGATATCAATGGCTATAATCCGCTCGCCACCGAGCACTTCCATCAGGGTCGAATAAAAGAGAAGCGATCCACCCCACGCCACGCCAACTTCCACAATGAATTTCGGCCGGGTGTTAAAAATGATCTCCTGCAACGCAAACATATCCTGCGGCATTTGCAAGATCGGCTCGCCTAGCCAGCTTGTTTGATGAATCCAATTGTAGTGGTCCGCACCCGTTAGGACATCCAGAGATTTTTGCTGAAGGCCACGATCGGCCGCCATCTCGCGGGCCCACTTAGTCTTCAATTCTTCGAATTCTTCGCGACTATACATTTTTTCCGGTGGTTAGATTCTCGTGACCGCCGACAACGACTGGTTCTGGTGAGCTTGTTTCAGGAGTTTTATGGTTTCGCCAATGCCTTTCTTTAAATCGCCTGTGAAACCGAAACCAAGTTTCTCAAATAGTCGACTCGACACATGATAAGACAACTGATTCATAATCGCGGTATCGACATACTGGATTTCGATATCGGGAACGAACGACCTAATAATCTCTATAATTTCATGCACGCTGGTGTTTACAGTTGCGATGTTGTAGAGACCTTCGTTGTAGAGATTCTGGCGGATGATGAAGATTATTGAATTAATGGCGTCGTTAAGTTCCAAATAGGGCCGATTTTGATTTAACGCGGTCCTCCACACGGTAATCGGTTGCTCCATAACCGCCTGCCAACAGAACTTGTTGATGGCGGTGTGGAATCGCATTCCCTCCGACGTTCCGACTATCGTACCGAACCGGCAAATGACAAAGCGCAGCCCCTCGGTGGCGCCCAGGCTTTGCAACAGACTCTCGGCCTTTAGCTTGGATTCAGCGTAAGGGCTTTGGGGCTTCAGGTCAGCGGCCGGGCAATTCTCGTCAACGATGTCGGCTTGTGTGCCGTAAACGCTGGTCGTGGAGGGAAAGATCAAGGCACAGCCGGCATCGAGGCACGCGCGCGCAACTCTTTGCGTGCCGGCGAAATTGACTTCTTCCACTTTGGCCTGGTTCTCGAAACTGCTGGTGGCATCGGTAATCGCGGCCAGGTGTACCACGACATCAGCCCCGGCGAACAGTGACGCCAGGTCGGCAGTTAGCACATCTGCTTCAACAAAACGATACCGGCCCTCAACCGGGAGATCGAATAATGAACAGTAGCGCTGGGTCGACAGATCGTCGAGCATCACAATCTCTGCTCCCGCAAAGGTCGACGGCAGGGCACGGATCAACATCGATCCGATATGACCCAACGCGCCTGTAACTACAATTCGCATAGATCTAACTTGTATATTGCTTCAAGCGGGGGCTGAAATAATCCCTGGTCTTGAGTAATCCGCTCTGAAGATCGAACAACGGAACCCAGTCAAGTACCGCTTTTATCTTTTCATTACTGATCACGGCGTCGCCAAACTCGATGGCCTTGCGGTCTGCGGGCCAGTCTACGAATCTCAAGGCACCTCCGATATTATCGACAATAGCCTGCGCAATTTCAGCGACGCTGTATTGCCTGTCGGCCACGGCGAAAAAAACCTGATCATTGCTCTTTTCATCCATGGCCGCCAAGACCAACGCCGCGGTGCGCCAGTCCCACAAAATAGTTTATGAAACCAAAATCGCTGCTCCTGATGTTAGAGCGTGGTCCGAAGACGTTCGCCAGCCGCACTACTGTGGTTCTCATCTGATAGGCGCTGCCGTATATCAAAACATATTTTTCCGAGGCACTCTTGTCGGCTGAGTAAATGTCGAGGGGAAACTCAGGGTGGGCCTCGGTGACGGGACTAAACTGCATCTTTCCGATTTGCGTGCTGGTTCCGACCTGCACAATTTTGATTCCAGAGTTAAATCGACGCGCGGCCTCCAAAACATTAACTACGCCTTTACAATTTACGTCGATATCAATCAAAGGCTCCTTCATCGAATTGGGGTGGGAAGTGTAGGCCGCGCAGTTAAAGAGGATGTCCTTATTCGGAATCACAGAGCAAATCCCTTCAAAGTAACGGATGTCGTTCAGAATCACCCGCACATCATCTCGAATCTCATCAACATTGTGCATGTTGCCACCGGAGCGCGGATCCAGACAATCATAGATCGTTACTTCAGCACCCAGCTCCAGACACGTATGCGCCAAGTTGCTGCCGACAAAACCCAAACCGCCGGTGATCAAAACTCGCACGCCGTTCATGGATGGCAAACTGCGGCTGATATTAGTTTCCGTGGACACTCTTCAGGCCTCGCGTACTCGCCGGCTGTCCCTGGCTTGGCTCAGGAACGCTCGTTGTGTTTGGAATCATTGGGGCTGGCAATGGAAGAATATCGGTCACTGAGATACGCCGACCAATGCTGACCGCGATTGCGCTACAACCTTTCGGATGCCATCAGAAACGGCGTCTATTTGATCTTCAGTCAGGTTCAAAGCGCCGGGCAGATTAATTCCGCGGGCGGATATGTCGTACGCTTGTGGGTTAAGCGGCCGATATTGTTCTTCGTATCCGGGATACGCTGGCAATGAAGACAGCGGATAAAAGAAGGGCCTTGCAGGAATACCAATTTCGCCTAATCTCGCGATAGCATCTTGCTTAGTTAGATTGTGACTCTTGCCGAACACCAATCCTGTAATCCACACGCTGTTATGGACTCCTTCGGGCTCGGCATTAAATTGAATATCTTCGATGTCCGCTAAACGCTCTCGGTACATCTGCCAGATCTCTCTTTTCTTATTAACCAGCTCGTCCAGTCTCTGAAACTGCGCATAGCCAAGCGCGGCCTGTAAATTGAACGGCATGTATTTGTAAGTCACTTCATAGTTATAGTACATCGGCCCGCCCGGCTTGCGGCCGTGGTCGCGCAGAAACATACAACGTTCGTACAGCTTGTCGTCGTCGAGCAGCAGCATTCCCCCTTCACCCGTGACCAGAGTCTTCGTGCGGTGAAAACTGAACACTGAAGCGATGCCAAACTTACCCGCACGTGTGCCCTTGTAGAGCGATCCCAGCGATTCCGCCGAGTCCTCGAGCAGCGGGATGCCGTGCTTTTCAGCGACCGATACCACCTGGTCCATTAGCGGCATGTTGCCAAACAGGTCTACTACGATGATCGCTTTAGTTCGAGGCGTGATACTGCGCTCGAGAGATTCCGGATCCATACACCAATTCAGCCGTTCGATGTCGCAAAACACAGGCTGCGCGCGCAGGTAACCGATCGGCGCAGCGGTGGCGATCCATGTGCATTCCGGAAGAATTACCTCGTCCCCATCAGAAATGCCCAGCGCAGTCAACAGTAGATGAATAGCCGTGGTGCAGTTCGGCGTCATGATGCCGTACTTGCGACCGTGATAAGCAGCGAACTCTTTTTGAAAAGTCTCGACGTACCAGTAGGGCTTTTCGTACCATCCGGTACGCATCATGTCGTTGACGACTGAAATCTCGTGCTCGGTAATCCAGGGCCCAGCCATATATATGGGTTTCATGTTTTGTTTCCTATTATTACCTGGCTATTCGACGCCACAACCATAATCTTGCCGGTCCAAAATTTCCTATTACCGGCAGTTGGCAAGCAAGCATATTGATCTCCGAATCATATCTCAAAGTCTCACCTTTATCGGCGGCGAGTCGCGCATAGACAACTCGGCTCAGAAAATGATAAGTACTCGAAAACGGAATGACTTCTTCCAGCGACAACTCATCAGTGGCCCACTGCGGCACCGACGACTCATCAAAAAAGACGTTGTGCCAGGGCGGATCTATTCTCTCCAAATTCAACATCTCTCTCAGCTCGTTGGTTCTCGCCAAACCTTGAATAGAGCTTTCGATCATCAGGTAATACCCGCCTGGTTTGACGTGAGACATAATCTCCCGGAAGGCCTGATGCTGCGCAGACTCGCTGTCCAGATTGATCAGACATCTTTCGGTCAATGCGTAATCGAATTCACCCAGATCGGCTGGTAGCCCCGGAATGGCCCCCTTCAGGAATCTGATCCGCCCCGCATATCCAGCTTTGCGGCTTCCCGCGTTCGCAAGTTCGACCATTTTTTCGGAAAAGTCTACGCCGACGCCCGAGCAGCCAACTTCGCTTGCCAGACTCAGCAAAGTATCGCCATTGCCACATCCGACGTCCAGAACAGAGCTTTCTGCAGCGACTTTCTCATGAATCAATTTAAGTTCGAGATTCTTGAGAGGAAAGTCGTTCGTGCCCGCTATTTCTCCAAGCTTGGCTCGAGAATTCCAAAAATCCAGCTTCTGTGCGTTTTGAGCCATTTCCAAAGATTTTCCTTACTCCAAAATTCTAAAGTGGGCGCGCTGTTTGGCTGCCGACGGTTTCTTTGTCCGGCACATCGTCGCACACAACGGTGCCCGCTCCGATCGTAACATCCGAACCGATCTTCAATCTCGAAAGAACAGTTACGCCGGCCCCTATCAACGTATTAATTCCGATGCTCGTTATACCCAGCACGGTGGCGCCGGGTCCAATCTCGACCGCATCGCCCATCTGCGTCTCGTGCTCGACCAACGCATTATGGTTGACGATACATTGACGGCCCAACCGGGCCTCTGCCGCGACGATTGCTCCGGCCAGAATTTGCGCTCCTGCGCCAATTACGGCATTGTCGGCAATCCATGCCGCCGGATGCGCCACACTGATCGGGGACAAGCCCGTATTGACCAGAAAATCATGGAGCCTGAGCCTCACTCGTCCGTGCGGGTTGCCGATGGCGATACAGAATCCCACTTCCGCGGGGCGCTGAGTCGCGATCCACTTTCGAAATCCTTCAACACCGAGATGTAGTTCCACATCCGGGAACGGCGGATTGAGATTTGGCGTGTCATCGAAGACGGCGACAACCCTTGATCCATAGTGCTCGATTATCGGGCGTATCGCTTTGGCTTGACCCGTTCCGCCCCAAAGTATGACTTTCGGCGGGAATCTGTTGATCGGACAAGTCATGATAAAAATTCTTTTCTTTGCTCAATCGCGCGAAAACAAGAGATTGCATGTGCGACCCAAACGGTACGCCTCAGGGAAGTTGCTTTGATCGTATTGTCTCTCAAGGGCGCTCCTGTATTTAAGCGAGTAACCCCCTGCCGCCATTAATTCGATAATCTCACCGACGTTGATAAACCAGTACGGCAACGTCGTGCCGGACACATTCTTTTGGGCAGTCGCGTAGGTTGGGATATCACCCGCCGAAAGCTTAACAAACAGGAAATACTTTGCCTGAAAGGCCATCAGCGCCTTTAAGAGCGCGGGATAATCTTCGACGTACTGCAACGCACTGCAGATGTACAGAATATCTATTTGGCCCAATTCGGTAGGAAGTCGAGGGTGAAAGCGGATTCGCTTGTCATGTTCGAAGAGCCGTGCTCCTTCTTCGCATACCCTTTCTCTTTCCACCACATGGTAATCGATGGATCCGCAGTTTACCAGACTGCTTAGCAAATAAACGTAGGCGACGCCCATGCCGCCGCCGAAGTCCAGAATTCCAACCCTGCCGCCCGACTGTTCACAGACCAGCGCGGCCACCAGCGGCAGCAACGCGTGCTCGCCCGTTACTTCAAAAGGGATGCTGCCGTAGCTTTCTAAAGTGGCAAGCATTCGCTTCGTATACGCTCTTGTCTGGGTGATCCAGACTTCGCCGTCAAAACCTGGGCCCGCGACCGGAACATCCGCATAGCGAGGGTAAATCCCTGACCACAACTCCGCGGGAGCGCTTCGACAAAAGACATCAAACAAAATGGGTGGGGTTATGCGCTTGAGAACTCGGGCTATGCTCATAGCTGCTTACTTAATTATGGGTCCCTTCATCCAATCATATCCGATGGTGGGATCATCGTAAGGAATTCGTCCTTCGTCCGAAGGATCGTAGATTTTGGACGTTACGTAAAATAGGTGAGCCGGGCCGCTCACACACTTGCAACCGTGCGCCACGCCCGGCGGAACGCGCAGCACTTTCGACGGTTGGTTATCACCCATAAAAATTTCCATCGTCTCGCCGTGGGTCGGCGAGTCAACCCGCGTATCATGCAGCGCAACTTTTAATACGCCAATGGGTACATACCACCAATCTATCTGCACCTTGTGAATGTGCCAGGCCTTGGCGACGCCGGTATACATCAACGAGTGGCTCCACTGTCCGAAGCCCTCGGCAAAAAACTCATCTGAGAAGCGGATGATCTCTCGAAAGAAGCCTCGCTCGTCCGTGTTAGTAACTAACTCTTTAAGTACTACCCCATCAATCATTGTGTGCACCTTGGAAAGCTTGAACTTCAATGATAACTTTTTGCAACTCGGTTTCATCGAGTTCCGGGTAGATCGGCAGCGAAAGAACCTCGCGCGCGGCGCGTTCGGTTTCCGGCAAATTATCGCTCGCGCGCAGCCGGCCTTTGTACGCGGGTTGAAGATGGATTGGCACCGGATAGTGGACCAATGCACCTATTCCTTTAGACTTCAAAAAAGACCGTAGATCATCGCGCCGCGTCAAACGGATCACGTATAGGTGATAAACGGGTGCAGTCTCTGGACTCCGTCGAGGGAGCGTTAAGCCGATACCGGTCAAGGCTTCGTCATATTGATTAGCCAAGCGAGTGCGCGTTGCGTTGTCTGCATCCAGATGGGGCAACTTCACGCGCAGGACAG
>WNFD01007981.1_pt1 | contig 10760 bp, 7 predicted proteins | sample 5400491 | NCBI WGS metagenome assembly WNFD01 (sample SAMN13153343, study PRJNA577476) | soil metagenome | isolation source: 120 cm saprolite under Douglas fir tree site 2 hole 2 replicate 2 | place: USA:California | collected 2015-04-18 | reverse complement strand
ATCCTGGGCTTTGACCTCCTGCACGCCTGGCGCAATTTCAATGGGATCAGCGACGCCGACGTGGTATGGACGCATACCGAGTCGCAATATCTTTCGATCTTGCTGCTTTTCAGGCTGAAGCCGCGCGAGCACGAGCCCAAACTCATTGCCCAGACCATATGGCTGTTCGATCGTTGGCCGGGCTTCAGCGCCTTCAAAAAGAGGTTGATTGCCTGGCTCGCTGCGCAAGCCGACGTCATTACGGTGCATTCGCCGGAAAATCTCAAGGTCGCGCGAGGATTGTTTCCGAACAACCGCGTCGAGCTCGTTCTCTTCGGCGCTCGGGAATGACGAGCATCGCGATTGGACCTCTCTTCTTGAAGCCGTGAGCGGCCAGCAATGGCAAGTCAAAATTGCCTCTTCAAGCATCGACAGGCGGCTTGTGGACAAAACGCCCAATGCCGAGATCGTCAAGCTGCGATCGAACGACGAGTTGATGGCGTTGTATGGCTGGGCCGACATCATCGTGGTTTCCCTGAAACCAAATTTACATGCGTCGGGCATCACCGTGATCCAGGAAGCGGCCTTGCGCGGCGTGCCGGTGATTTGTTCGGATGTCGGCGGGCTGAGGGCCTATTTCTCCGATCAGGAAGTCTTCTTTGTCCCAGCCCAGGATGCCGGCGCGCTTCGGCGGAGCATCGACGATGTGGCCGTGGACCAGAAGAAGCGCTTCAGCCTGGCGGAATGCGCGCAGGCACGAATGGGACCCACGGGCCTGAGTTCGCTCGCCTATGTCCAGCGGCATGTGCAAATTTCGAAAGAGCTGCTCGGAGCAGCCTGTCCCGCCAGAGCCGCGGCGGGCTGACGCGCTTCGCTTCAGGGCACAATCGTGCAGATGGGCACGCAGTCGGTGATTACGCGGTCGACTGCAGGAGATCCAACTTTTCGACCGGCTGATAGCCTTTCGGCGAAGGCGCGCGGTTCTCTGCGCACGTGAGCGCAGCGAACGTATAGAACGCGAGCCCCATGTCTATCAAGGCGGCCGATATCGACGCCGTAATCAACCAGGCAACACAGACGGACTTCGCCGCCTGTTGATAGGCGTCATCCAGCGAGTCCGGCCGATCGCCAGTGCGCTTGCCGAACAGGAAGGTCAGGAAGAACATGGCGAAGATCACCGTTCCGATGATCCCGAGGTTGGCAAGGACGCCGACGGGGAAGCTGGATGCCCGCACGCTGCCGTTTCCAACGCCGAACCAGGAAGTATCGAAAAAGTTCTGCATCGCCTGATCATTCCAGGCGGATCGTTCGATTCCGGAAGCGGTCGACATCTTGTTGAGGACCATCGTATCGAGCAGGTATTGGACGTATGCGGAAGCGCTGTCATTGAGAGCGATGGCAACCGCCGCGATCGCGAGCACGATCGGACTGGTCAGCAGGAACAGCGTCATTTGTTTTGTGGCGGGTCGCCGCAGCATGTCAAAGAACAACTGCACCACGGTGAAGGCCAGGAAAGAGGCGAGCCCGACATAGGCGGTCGTCGACGTCGAGAATACCAGGGCCAGGAATGACAAGGCAGCCAGTATTGCTGTCTGGCGGGTCTTCACACCCAGCAGCCAAAGACGGATGGTCAGGGCGAAATAGCCGAGCGTTGCGGAGCCGTAAGAGGACGCTTCGGTGAAGGATCCGACAATGCGCTTGAATCCGGCGACCTCGGTATCGTTGAGCAGGGCATAGTTCGCATTTCGAATGAAGGAGAACAGCTCGGTCGTATTGGTAAAATAGGTTATCAGATCGAGCGCGCCGAAAATCAGATTCAACGTTGCGCAGGTCAGCGCCGCCGTCCCCAGAACCTTCTTTCCGGAGAACGTGCTGGCGTAGGCGTAGAGTGTGATGAAGCAGATGAGGTCGCCGGTAAAATAAACGGACTGCGTAAAATTGGACATCGCGGGCGCCAGCGGGACGCTCTGATTGCTGTCGGCGCGAACAGGAAACACCAGCGTTTGCCCCGCGAACAACCGAGGCATGAAATAGGCAAAAACGATGCTGAAGATCACCGTCGCCAGGAGCCAGAAGCCCGGCCGGCCAGTCGAAATGCTCTGCAGCGCGATCTTCCTGACGTGCTCGTCTCCGAGCAACCGGAATATCAGGAACCCGAGCAACAGATGAGATGGCGATATGCTGGTGCCGCCGAGCGAATCCAGCACCAGCGCCGCCGATGCCCCGAGCAGGGTAGAGCACAAAAACACAATGACCATGAATTGCGGTGGGCGAAACAGGCCAACCAGACCGACGATGAACGTCAGGATTCCGATCGCTTGGATTGTCATGCCTCAGCTCGTTCTGCGCGCTGCCCCGTCTTCGCCGGGTCACGATGGCGATGGCCTCCGCGGCCGGGTCTTTGCCTGCGCCGCCAATGGTCCAAGAAGCTCATGATGACGGGCTGTTTATGCGTTTTTTCAGTGCATCTGCAAGTCGTATCGCCAAGGCGACGGCCATTTGCGTGGGATTTGCGTGGCCGGACGTCGGGAATACCGAGCTTCCCGCGATGAACAGTCCGCAGATCCCGTGGACCTGACAATCCGGGTCGACGACGCCGGAGCCGGGATCGGCCGACATGCGGGTCGTGCCGGTCGGATGCGCGATGTCGCGAAAATCCTCCGGCAGGTTCTGATCGTCTCTGACCCAATCGTCGAGATTCAACGCTAGTTGCAGACGCGCAAACTCCGAACGCAACAGTTTGGCTGTTGCCTTGACGGTCCGCTGCTCCTGTTCATTCACTTTCCAGTCAATCCGCGAGAGCGGAACCCCGAACCGGTCGACGCGGTCGGAAAGCGTGACGCGGCTATCCGGATCGGGCTGCTGCTCGACGATGCATTTCAGCTCGAGCTTTTGCAGCTTGCGCGGAAGCGCCCGTTTGTGAACGAAGCGTTGACCGAGGCCGCGGCCCATAAAAACAAGATTTGACGTGACGTTGACGGCGTCCTGAACTTGCGGACGCTTGCCGCGGAGCAGGCGCTTCAACGCCAGCCACGGGTCGTCGGCGGCGATGTGTTCGTGTTCGTCAACGAACGCGGCGCAATTCAGCAAGCCTTCGGCGCGCTGAATGTCCGGACTTAGCCGCAATCCCCGCAGCGTGCGATGATTGCCGAGAACGTCCTTGATGAAATACTGACCGAACCAAAAGCCGAGCGACCGAGCGACGTCGGGATCGAAGCATCCGACGACTCCTTTGAGATGGTCCATCAAGAAGCGGCCGACCAGGCCGTGCTCGTTTCCCACGCCGCAGGATTGGGAACGGTTCGATGCCAGAAGAAGACGGGCGTTTTCGATGCCGCCGGCAGCCAGGATGACATGGGGCGCCGAGATCTTGTGAGGCGTGCCGTCTGCGCTCCGGACATCGATCGAAGAAACCGCGCTGCCGGCGTCGTTCAAGCTCACATGGGTTGCCGTCGCGTTCAGGATAATATCAAGATTGTGGGCTTTCGACGCCATCAACTGCCCGGCGGAGTTGACCGACTGGTCCGGCTTTCCGGCAATCCTGCTGAACTGCCAAACGCATGGGCTGAAAAGTTTTTCGTCCACATCTGAAGTGCGAACGTCTCGCCTGAAGCGTTCATCATCCGCCGCAATGTCGGCGACGAGGCCCAAATAGAGAGCTGATCTTGCGACGTAAGGCTGCAATTCGTCAGGGCCAACTGCCCATCCCGAGTGCGGCACCCAATCGCGGCGCTGATAGTCGATCCGGTCGAACGTCACGCAGCGGCCAGCCCATGTGTTCGAGGTGCCGCCCAGCATCCTGTTTCGAACGAGCCATTGATCCGATATGCGTGGCCAGCCGACGTTTTCGACGTCATTGAGTGCATCGGTCTCGGCGTCGCGCTTGAGGCCGCCGCTCTCGACCAGCAGGACCCTGGCATTGGTTTGCGCAAGCTCGAGCGCGATCGCCGCGCCGGCCGGACCACTTCCGACGACGCAAAAGTCCGCCTCAAGCGGCGCGTCTGGTGAAACGCTGCGCAGATCTCTAACCGGCATCGATGCTATCCCTGCCTCAGAAGGCAGCAAAATTCAACAGGGGGGCTTGAGAGCGCCAGCAAATCCCGAAAGCATGGTTATTACTGCCGGACGGTTGAGATGAACATGCGGCGTCCGAACTTCTGAGCCAGATAGGCCGATCCCTGCCGGGTCAGATGGCCATCGTCGAATTGAAGCGGCACGCCATCCTCGACCCAAATCCGGCACTGGGGATCGCAGATCGCCTGATAGACGGAGAAATATTCGATGCCTTCGTCGGCCAGAGCTTTCGAAAAGGCCAGATCGATTTCTTTCTGATCCGTGCGACGGTGCTCGGTCGCATAATCGGCCGGCGGCCTGTCGGCCGCGATGGCCTTGCCAAGAATACGGGGCAGAGCCTGGTCGTATTCCACGATCGGTCCCGAGACGATGACCCTTGTAAAGCGCGACAGCCGCTTCGCCGTGCTGATCAGGGGGGCGAGATCGTCGTTGACCCATCGCCCCGAAATGATGACGCCGTCCAGTCGCGCGTTCGGAATAAACTCTTCGAGCACATAGCCGATCAGCATCTTGCAATGCTCCAGGCCGTTCGCGCCGTCGGTCGGCTTGCAGCCGCTGGCAGTGGCCTGCAAGAAATTGATGTTCGGAAAGGTCGATTGGAGCCCGCTCCAGAGATGCGCGGCATGGCTGTCGCCGATGACCAGGTAATTGGGCCGGTCTTGCCGGAGCGACAGGCACCTCTGCTTGTAGTCACCCAGGCCGAAGCGGGGGCTCGCGATCAGGAAGCAGTCGCCTACCCGCATATGCCGTTCGTCGATCTTGGCATAGGCGATGACATCGGTTGCCCGAGGCGGATAATTCCAGAAACCTTCTATCGCGTATGTCATCAGGAAAGCGGCGAGTGCGGCCACCATCATTGAGCCGCCGCCGGCGAGCAGCGTCTGCCTGCTGTTCAGATGCGGAGCTTCCCGGAATGGTCGCTCGACGAACTTCCACGAGCCGGCGGCCACCAAGGCGCTGACCGCAACGAGGACCAGCTTCTCTGCTCTGTCAGGTTCGTGAGATAACCGGAAGAACACGATGATCGGCCAATGCCATAAATAGAGCGAATACGAAATCAGGCCGACAAACTGCACCGGCCGTAACGCCAGCAGTCGCCGAACCAAGGTCGGATGCTCGGCACCCGTCCAGATGATCAGAACCGTTCCGAGGCAAGGTGCAAGCGCGGGCCAGCCGGGAAACAGACTGGCTTTCGTGATGAAATAGAAGCCGGCACAGAGCAAGATCAGGCCGGCCAGCGCGCCCGCCTCGGCAATCCACCGGCGCGGAATGTTCGGGAACGCCCCGATCGCGAGCAGCGAGCCGAGGAGCAGCTCCCAGCCCCTGAAATGCATGAGATAGAAGGCGGCGCTGGGGTCGGAGCCGATCACGTAGATCGAGCTGAGAAAGCTTGTCAGGCCAAGAATGAGCAGGGTGATGATTTTTGTCCGCCTGCTGTGATTCCTGATCAGAAAAATGATGAGCGGGAACACCACATAGAACTGTTCCTCGACCGACAGCGACCATGTATGCAGCAGGGGATTGGTCTCGCTGTCCCGCTCGAAATAACCGCTGCGCAGGTAGAAGAAGATGTTTGAGGCGAAAAACGCGGAAGCAACGATGCTGCTGCCGAGCGTTTGAGCCTCGCTTGGAAAATACAGGAAGAATCCGGCGACGATGCAGAAAGCAAATACCGTAAATAGCGCCGGGAAGATGCGGCGGACACGCCGATTGTAAAAGTTGACGACGGAGTATGAACCGTCATCGATGCCTTTCTGGATAATCCCGGTAATGAGATAGCCGGAAATGACGAAGAAGACGTCGACGCCGATGAAGCCCGCCCGAACGTAGTTCGGGAACAGCTTGAAATGAAACAGCACGACGGAGATGACTGCCAGAGCGCGCAGCCCGTCAATGTCCGCTCTGTACATCTTACCCGCTCCGTGCAGGACCATCGCCGAATATTACCTGTCCAAACCGGGCGGTGCCTTTTTACGCGAGGCGCTCCAGTGAAAATTTAGACCATCGTTAACGCTGGCGAGCGGCTCTAGGCAAGCCCTCACCCCGCTGAACGGAGATGTCCCGGGTGCGACAATATGGAAATTGATTGGGTCGGTCTGAGTGGAGAGGCTGGGTGCAGCTAAGGCGCCCGGCAGATGGTGCCCTGTAAATGGTTTGGTGCGACAACCGGCAGGTTCCGTGCGCCGCACAGCCTTTGCACGTTCACACCGATTGATTAAGACTGCGGTTCCGTGCTGGTGGGATAGCGGTAACTGTGCATTGATTCCACCCAGAATCGATCTCACAGATTTTTCCAAGCGCCGGGCTGTTATGGTATTGAGGTACCGATACTGACTCGGGGTGAACAGGAGAGAATCGATGATGCTTTCGGACAGGCGTCCTCACAAAGCCGTCGCGGTGGTGGGAGACGTCATGATCGATCGCTACGTCACCGGCAAGGTCGAGCGGATTTCGCCCGAGGCGCCGGTTCCGGTGCTCCTGCACAGCCATGATCGCGCCGTGGCGGGCGGTGCGGCCAACGTGGCCGTCAACATCGTCGCGCTCGGATGCAATGTGCGGCTTGTTGGGGTTGTCGGGAACGATCAGAACGCCGAAGACCTCCGGGGCATCTTGGCGCAGACCGGCGTGTCGCCTCATCTCGTGGTTGACGGCACCAGGCCGACGATCTGCAAGACTCGCGTCGTGAGCGGCCGGCAGCAGTTTTTCAGGATCGACCGGGAAACCTCTGGGCGATACAAGGAGAAAATTGAAGCCGGTATCATCAAGGCGGCGCGCGATGCGATCGCAAACGCCGACATTGTGGTCATCTCCGACTACGCCAAGGGCGTCTTCAGCGATCATGTTCTAAAAGAGGTGATTGGCGCCGCCAGGTCGCTTGGAAAGCCCGTGCTGGTCGATCCCAAGCGTCGCACATTCGAGCTCTATCGCGGCGCCGATCTCGTCAAGCCGAATGCCGGTGAGCTGGCTACCGCGAGCGGAATGCCGTGCACCAGCGATGTCGAGGTCGAAGCGGCCGGCCTGGCGCTGGCAAGCCAGTTTGACACAGCGATACTTGTCACCCGGGCCGAATCCGGCATGTCGCTGATCAGACCGGGCATGCCCGTCAATCATTTCAAGTCCTCGGTGCTCGAGGTGGCCGACGTCTCAGGCGCCGGCGATACGGCGCTGGCAGCGCTTGCGGTCTCGATCGCCGAAGGGCGCGCGCTCGAGGACGCGGTGGCAATCTCCAATGTCGCCGCGGGCATTGCGGTCAGCAAGTTCGGAACAGCGGTGATCGGCAGAGTTGAGCTTGATGCGGCGCTGGCGCGGGCGTCCAGCCCCAAGCATCATCCGGGCTCGCTCGCGACGAAAGCGACGGCGATGGAAATGGCGGCGCTCTGGCGGCGCATGGGTGAGCGCGTGGTGTTCACCAATGGCTGCTTCGATCTGATTCATGCCGGGCACATCGAACTATTGACCCGCGCCGCGAGCGAGGGAGATCGATTGATCGTGGGGCTTAATACCGATGCGTCGGTCAAAAGGCTCAAAGGTGACACGCGCCCGATCCAGGCCGAGCTCGATCGCGCGCGCATCATCGGCGCGCTGAGGGCGGTCGATCTGGTGGTCCTGTTCGACGAGCCGACGCCGTTGTCGCTGATCGATGCGATCAGCCCCGATGTCCTTGTCAAGGGCGCCGACTATTCCGAAGAGCAGGTTGTGGGCGGCGACCTGGTGAAATCGCGCGGTGGCCGCGTTGAGCTGATCGCGTTGGTGGAAGGGCGCTCTTCGACGAAAATTGTGGAGCGCATGCGGTCTTAAGAGGATTGATGGTCTGGTCCAGCTCCGGCTTTGCAAGACAACGGTTGGATCATCGTCCGACAAATCCGACTGTGCATCTCTCAGGCATGCAATTGGAACAATGGAATGACTGGCATCGAATCATCTGCAACAGCGGCTGATGGGCAAGACGTTGTCCGGACGTTGACAGCCCTCATGACGGAGCATTCGCTGCCGTTATGGGCGCGCGAAGGCTGGGATGTCTCGAACGGCGGATTCATTGAGCGGCTTGATCATGAGGGAAGCGCTGACCGCCTCGCGCCCCGCCGCATCCGCGTTCAGGCGCGGCAGATCTACTGCTTCGCCACGGCGGCGCGGCTCGGCTGGTATCCGCAAGGCCGTGACATCGCGACGAAAGGCCTGGAGTACCTGCTGGCCAAAGCCAAGAGCCCCGACGGCCAGCCGGGCTTTGTTCATCTGCTCGATCCCGAGGGCAACGTCCTCAACCCGTTGCGCGACGCCTATGACCACGCATTCGTGCTGCTGGCGCTGGCGACGGTCTACGAACTCAGTCGAGACGCGCGGGTTCGTGAGGAGATGGATTCACTCGTGGCATTTCTGGACAGCGGCCTGCGGTCGCCGCATGGCGGCTTCATCGAGGGAATCCCGCCGACATTGCCGCGCCGGCAAAATCCGCAGATGCACCTGTTCGAAGCGATGATCGCGGCGTTCGATGCGACGCATGATGCGGCCTATCAGAACCGCGCCGGCGATCTGTTCGGCCTGTTCGTCGCGAGCTTATTCGATCCACGACGTCAGGTGCTCGGCGAATATTTCGAGGAGGATTGGTCGAAAATAGAGCCTGTCGTTGTCGAGCCCGGACATCAGGCGGAATGGGTATGGTTGCTCAAGAGTTTTGAACGCATCACGGGCTGCCCGACCGGTCGATTTCGCGCGCAGCTGCTATCCTCCGCGCTTCGCTATCGCGACGATGCGACGGGCTGTCTGGTCGACGAGGGCGATGCCGAAGGACATATCCGAAAGTCGACGCGGCGCCTCTGGCCTCAGACAGAGATTGCCAAGGCCTGGATCGCGCAGGCCGAGGCGGGAGAGGGGGAGGCCGCCGGCGAGGCGGTTGAAGCACTGGCCCGGCTGCATCGGCACTATCTCGGCCACCCCGTGCCGGGCGGCTGGTACGATCAATTCGATCGCGACAGCCGGTCGCTGGTCGACACCATTCCGGCATCCTCTTTCTATCACATCATCTGCGCCATCGCCGAGGCCGAGCGGGTTCTCCTCCCCTCGGCCGCCTGACGTCCCTTTTGCAATGCAAAGTGTCGAGCGAAACGTGGGCGGACGAAGCTGGGCGATCAATGGCCGTTTTGTCACCCAGCGCATGACAGGCGTTCAGCGCTATGCGCACGAGATCGTGGCTGCGCTCGATGATCTGCTCGCAGAGAATCGTGACGCCGCCGGCCTTGCCATGCGCCTGGTCGTGCCGCCCGCGGCGCAGGAAACGCCCTTTCTCGCAAAGATCAGCATCTGCCAGACCCGTTTTGGATCGGGTCACGCCTGGGATCAGTTCGTTCTGCCGCTCTACGCGGGCGCACGCGTCTTAAGTCTCGGCAATTTCGGTCCTGTCTTCGCGGCAAAGCACATCGTGTGCATTCATGACGCGAACACGTTCATTCTCCCGGAAAGCTATTCGCGATCGTTCGGCCTGGCCTACCGCGCGTTGCTGCCATGGGTCGGCAAGCGGGCGTCGAGGGTTGCGACGGTGTCGCGCTTTTCCGCGGACATGCTCGTGAAATATGACGTCTGTCGTCAGGAGAAGATCTTCATCGCGCCCAACGGCCACGAACATGTCCTGCGATGGGATGCGAGGCGCGCACGGCTTCCGCTGCTCGGCGCGTTGCGACGTCCCTATGTCCTCTTGCTCGGCAGCAGCGCGAAACACAAGAACATTGATATCGTCCTCGGACAGGCCGAGGCGCTCGATCAGGCGGGAATCGACGTGGTGGTCGCCGGCGGAGCCTCGCGCATTTTCGCCGGGCGGGAGCAGGGGGCGGGGGCCCAACGATCGAACGTTCATTACGCCGGCTTCGTCGGCGATGACGAACTGGCGGCGCTTTATGAGAATGCGCTGGGTCTCGTATTCCCTTCAAAGACGGAAGGCTTCGGGATTCCGCCGTTGGAAGCGATGGCCAAGGGCTGCCCCGTCATTTCCTCCAACGCCGCAAGCCTTGTTGAGGTCGGAGGAGATGCGGTCATCTATGTCGGGCCCGATGACGCTGCGCGATGGCGAGAGGCGATCATTGGTCTATCGGCAAACGCAAATCTTCGCGCGACGCTGGCTGCCAAGGGCAGACAGAGAGCGACGCTATTTTCCTGGAAGCGCAGTGCCGAATTTTACCTCGACGAAATTTTGCGTTTGCAATAGTCCGGCCGGTCGGTCGAGAGGGTTGCCGATCAATCGCCGATCATCAATTGACCTATGTCAAGCTCCAGATTAGCCACGCGGCCGCGAGCCACATCGTGATGCTGATCGCAAGCGCCAGCGCCCAGGGCCATGGTGAAGAGTAAGTAAGCTCAGTATTCACACAGCGATGTTGTAGTGTCGACATGGCGATCCCCTTGCCAAGTTAACCAACAACATCAGCACAACGAACGATTACGGTCCGGCCGTGTTCGGATTATGATTATGTTTGTTGATATTTTGGAACGCGGAACCCGCCTTGCGTCGATCGGTCGTCTGTCCGATGTCTGCGGCGGTCGGATTTTTGCATCTTCCGTAATCAGGCCGGCGCATATTAGGCAGGCTTCGGGCGCCAGCGGAAGTCCACGTAAAATGGTCTAAACCGACAAGAGGCATCGGAAACAAATTGATTTTGAGGACGAAAAGCGAAGATCTTCCCCACCGTAAGCCGGTGAAGCGCGCGGATCTGGAACAG
>WNFD01007553.1_pt1 | contig 10760 bp, 12 predicted proteins | sample 5400491 | NCBI WGS metagenome assembly WNFD01 (sample SAMN13153343, study PRJNA577476) | soil metagenome | isolation source: 120 cm saprolite under Douglas fir tree site 2 hole 2 replicate 2 | place: USA:California | collected 2015-04-18 | reverse complement strand
GACACTGAATCGACTGCAGCGCTTCCAGCAGGCGCTGGTACACTTCCAGCGGGCGCTCAACATCGATCCGCGCTACGTGGCTGCCTGGAACGGCAAAGCTGACGCTCAACTGGATCTGAATATGCCGGAAGAGGCGCTGACTTCTTACGAACAGGCGCTGGCCTATGACCAGAGAAGTTTCCAGGCCTGGAATGGCATGGGTAATGCGCGCTCCTCCTTGCGCGACTTCACTGGAGCCGTTGACGCGTATACTCGCGCATTGCTGGTCAATCCACGCAGCGCAGTAGCATGGTGCAACAAGGCGGAAGCATTGATCCGCCTGGGCCACAATCGCGCAGCGCTGGATGCGCTTAACGAGGCAACGGAACTCGACCGCAGTTACGCCCGCGCCTGGACGCTGAAGGCGGATGTCTACGAGGCACTGGGCAACTCCCAGGAGGCGCAGAAGGCGCGGCGGCGCGCCAAACCCTGGGGGTTGATGGGCTAGCCTGGAACCGGGCTACGCGGGCGACCATAAAGGCCCTCCCCACGCCGCTCCACCGCCCTCGCCCCTACTTATAGCCTGATTCACATGTATGGGTGTTTAGCAGGGTTATAGCGCCGGACGCCATACCTGTACCGTATCATCATTGCTGGCCGAGGCAATGAGCTTTCCGTCGGGCGACCAGGCCACCGCGAAGACTATATCTTTATGGCCCAGGTAGAGCAGGACGGTATGCCCGGTTGCTGCGTCCCATATGCGAACCGTGTTGTCATCGCCGCCAGAGGCGATTTCCTTGCCATCGGGCGACCACGCCAGCGCATACACCTGACCAGCATGACCCGTGTAGGTGAATAGTGTCTGGCCCGTCGTGGCATCCCACACCTTCACAGAATTGTTCGAGGTGACAGGACCATCGAGGCCCGCCGAGGCAGTCCCCGAAACGATGCGCTTACCATCGGGCGACCAGGCCACCGACCAGACCGGAGCGCCGTGCGCGTGGTAGGTCAGCAGTGTCTGGCCCGTCGTGGCATTCCAGACCTGCACCGTGCCATCATGGCTGGCCGAGGCGATACGCTTGCCGTCAGGCGACCAGGCTATACGCGTCACATGGTCAGAGTGCCCTTTATAGGTCAGGAGTAGATTACCAGTCGCCGCATTCAAGACTTCTACAGTGTTGTCACCATCTCCAAGGGCGATACGCTTGCCGTCAGGCGACCAGGCCAGCCCCTCGATGAACGTGGATTGACTGCTGTAGTTTGCCAGGAGATGCCCGTTCGCGGCATCCAGAACTGCCACAATGCCAGTATTGCCGGCGGCAGCGACGCGCTTGTCATCCGGCGATATGGCCACCGCAAACAAGTAGGTCGACCTGGGGCTGGGAAAGGTATAGGTCCAGGACGGGTGGCCCGTTGTCGCGCTCCATTCCTGTACTGTAGCATCATCGCTGCACGAGACGAGCCGTTTGCCATCAGGCGACCAGGCTATACTGATAACGCTCGCCTGGTGTCCTTTGTATGTCACCAGCGGGGTGGAAAGCGTTGGCACTTTCTCCGTGGGAGTTGCAGCCACCGTCGGAGTCACGTGCGCCTGGGCGGAAGGTGTCGCAGTGGGAGATGTTTGAACGGGTGTTGTGCCACAGGCAGATAGCAATAGCACTAGGAGCAGCAACAGAATGCTCCGTCTAACTGCTAACGGGAAGATTTGTGGAAAATACATAATAAATCATCTACCTTCATGAATTCAGAAGTAGAGCGAGTACAGTATCTCCAACCTATGACAAATGATGACATAGGCTCTTGTTTAGACGGCAAGCCGCCTGGGCCTGACTGCGGAGGCCTCTATCCCTAGACCATCAAAGGCTGTCGGGAATACTTTTCTTCCGATATTGTAGGAGCCATTCACATCAGAATGAATCGGGTATCGTCCTTTGACCCGATACCAGCGTCCGTCACGCCGCCCGCTGAAAATGTGCTCCGCCTGGTCGCCCGGATCGTAGACTGGCATCGCATCGCGATCGAAGAAGCTGGCTTTGCTGGTATAACTCTCTTCGGTGATGATGACCGTGATACCAACGAATTCGGCCTTGTAGCGCAGCATCGCGATGAAGCGCGTATGCGGGATCTGCACAAACGCCTGGTTATTGCGCTTGCCCATCTGGACCTCTTGCTTCCAAAACGCGTTTTTCCCGATGATGAGGGTACCAATACCCTCAGCCACCAGGAGTCCAATGATGGCTTTCGAGGCGAGATGCAACTGATGCTTGATCCGACGATTGCGCTTGTCGGTGATGGCGTCGAGGCGATGGGACGTGAAGCGGTTCTCCTTGGCGAGCTTCTTTTGCAGATGTTCGCGGTGCTTGTTGTAGCCTTGGTTGATCGACTTGAGCACACGACCGTTAACCAGTACGGGTACAAAGCCCTCTCGGTTTGAAGTTATCGCAGCTAAGTTACTCACGCCAAGGTCCAGGGCAGCGAACAGAGAAGGATCAACAGAGGCCTGCTCGACTTTTCGCTCGTAGACGACTTCTATCACATAATGCGTGCCACGCGGGACCACGCGGGCCTGGACGATGGTCTCTTTCTTCTGGAGTGTTTTCACCAGCTCTCCCAGTGCAGAGAGTGAGAGCAGGCCACGTTTCAACGCCCGTTTAGAGATCGCCCCTTTCTCATACACGAGCAGATTGCGTCCTGCGGTTTTGTGCTTGTACTTGGGCAGTTGAGGGCGACCCAAGAACTTCTCCGGGTGCTCGCGCCACTCGGCCATGGCCTCGAAAAAAGCCACCCAGGCCTTGTGAAGCTGGATAAGCACTTGATTGCTCACTTTACGCGGAAGGGCCTGATAGGCTTCATGGGACTTGATGTGATGAAAAACCTTGACAGTATCGAGATAGATGCCTTCGTGAATGAAGGATTGACGCACCACATAGTTGGCTGCATTCCAGAGATTTTTTGAAGCAAAGGCGGCCTGATCGATCACTTCGTAGTGCGGATCGTTCTTGCTCATGATATGCTGCTCCACCAGTTGCATCATGATGCCTCCCCATGACGGGCATCCATCTGCCGCTTGCGCTCCTCGGCATACTCAGGATAGCGTGTTGCTATCTGCGCGTAAACCCGGCAACGAATGACTCTCCCAGCCTTACTTACTCCAACCTGCCCTGCCAATTCCTCCAGATGCGTATCATACTCCGTCAGGTTGTGACGGATATAATTCACCGTGATCCGCGAGAGATCGGCAGGATCACTCTGTTCGCTCGCCCGCTCGTAGTCATGACCGCGCTGCCAAAGCATCTCCTCATGAAAGGCATTGTAGGAGACAATGGCACAGTTGACGAGCGTATCCAAGGGAAGGCGCACGACCATGATAGACATACGCTCGGCTTGGGTTATCAACAAAGCTGCTTTGCGTGCTGCTACCGTTTTGCCTACCTCGGAGCGCACAGCGGCTTTGGCGGCTGCCTGCTTCCAGCCATCTTCCTGCTCACAGACTTCGACATGAGCCTAATGAATAGAGCTGCATGGGTGCAGCCGACCGATAGTATGGATTCGGTTTGGTTGCGTCGGGCGAGCCGAGAAACTTCTTCACCAGAGCAGGTGTCCAGCCCCGCTCCTTGAGTTGTGTGCTACTAAGGAGAGATGGTCCTTCGTTCATCACTCGTCTCCATTCGCTTGCAATTCCTGGACAAGCCGTGCGGTTTTGCGTTTGGCCCGCCGTTGCCCATAGAGCCGTGCAGTGAATGAGTAGACAATTGCCACCAGGTCGGCAATCAAGTCCTCTTTGTCGTTCTCTGCGACATTGACGACCTCAATCGTGCGCCCTTGTGTCTCTAAGAGGGTTTCGAGGTAGCCAAACCCAAAGCGAGTAAGCCGATCTTTGTGTTCAATCACAATATGGGTGACGCCCGTATCCTTGAGCAGACTGAGCAATTTAGGACGGCTATCGTTCACACCGGAGGCAATCTCTTTCACAACTTGCGCCACCTGGTAGCCTTTGACCTCACAGTATTGTGAGAGTCGCTCGGCCTGCCACTCTAAATTGGCCCGATGTTCTCTTGAGGAGACACGAGCGTAGATCGCGACTTTTTGAGCGGCTACAACAGGTTCATGCTCAGTGACGATGATCGTTCCCGATGGAGCCTGATAGCCCTTAATCGCTCCATCCCGAAACCAGCGTAGGGCCGTTCGATAACTGATGCCTTGTTGTTTGGCATACTGACTTAACTTCATAGGAGAAGTATAGAACAGGTGTACGTATTTGTCAACGCTTGACATCATTTCTTGGGAACGTTTATTACACATGTACGTAGGCAGCGGCGTGAATATCACAAGACCTATCCTCGCCCAGCCTGATGGGCGACGCTTGTCGTCGCCCAATACGCATCAAGCTAAGGTGTAAATCCTGGGATTTACAGTGTTCTAACACGCTTGTTCATTTTCCCCCTTGTTGATTCAATTTCATGACGAAGGATCCATTGAACTGCATGCACTGACATGGAATGGCTATCCTCCACCGGCGCTCTGACTGAATCGCTCAATGAGGCGTGCCGCTTGAGCTGCTCCGCCATACGCTCGCATCCTTTCGCCCGCACGAGCGGCGTTGTCGGCGAAGGACGGATCCGTGAGCACGTGCCTGACCGTCGCCCGCAACGCTTCCACGCGCACACGTTTCTTCCCGCGATCATGCTCGACCGGCACCATAACTCCCGCACCTAACGCCGCAATCCGCCGCGCGTTGCTCTCGCGTTCTGCGTAGGTCGGGATGATGACGGCAGGTTTACCCATGCAGAGTCCGGTCTGGCAAGAGCCATAGCCCCCGTGGTGGATCAGCAAATCGCTCCTCTCTGCCATCGCCAATCCTGGAACGTAGGGTTCGTGGCGGAAGTTGGCTGGCAAAGGGAGCACTTCCTTCGGCAGAGGAAACCTCGCCACGACCTGCTTCACATATACCTTTCCTATCCATTGGACTAAAAATCTTGCCAGGACACCCTCAACCGGGTAAGATGCGCATAAGGAGAGACTTATGTTCTGCTGGAAAGAAGAGCTGTGTGGATCTTACCTGGCCCTGTATCAGGTAGATAGGGGTCTTGTGTCGTTTGTCGAATAAAAAATACCGTCTGCCAAATAATATGCGACGCTGCCAGGCGCTTTCAGCAGATGGCCTCCGCCTCATAAGCTGGCGTGACATCATTTTCTTCCTTTGCGTCTTTCAATCACTCGTCTTTTTGGCTCTATTTCTTGGCCCAATGCCCCTCTATGTGGCGGAAGTGCCATGTTACCTGACAGAGAATGAAGCCGCCTCTCGCCTCCGGGAAGTTCGACCAAAGAGTTGCGAACGCCAGGATTACGCGGGCAACTTTGATGCATGTGCTGGCGTTGGATCAAACGGTCTTTTTCGTGAATGCTGCCAAAAAGAGATGAGCTATGATGACATGGCACTGATCTCGGGCAGAAACGTTCAGTAATAATCGTCTCGACGCGCATCTGCCGCCGATCGTTGGCAATGTAGCAGACAGAAACGCGTCAGGATAGCAAACCGATGACAGCATTTCCCGTTCATGACGAGGCTCATGACGCTTTCATGACACTTCCTCCTTATACTGGTACCAGAGAGGGCATGGGTTCGTCAATTGGAGGGGGTGGCCCAAACCACGGCTTTGGGGCCTTTGCATGATGAAATGCTCTCAAGAGGAGAAACAGCTTGACCAAGCTTGAAGGAAAAGTCGCGGTCATCACGGGTGGCAGCAGCGGCATCGGCCTGGCCACGGCCCGGCGCTTCATCTCAGAGGGCGCCTACGTCTACATCACCGGCCGCCGTCAACGCGAACTGGATGCAGCCGAACGACAAATCGGGAAGAATGTGACCGCGGTTCAGGGGGATGTCTCGAACCTCGCGGATCTTGATCGCCTGTATGCCACGGTGCAGCAGCAGCATGGCCGCATCGATATCGTCTTCGCCAACGCCGGTGTTGTGGAAGTCGCTTCATTGGGGGAAATTTCTGAAGCCCACTTTGACAAAACGTTCAACATCAACGTCAAAGGGTTGCTTTTCACAGTGCAAAAGGCGCTGCCGCTCTTGCAGGACGGCGGGTCGATCATTCTGAACGCAGGGGCTGGCTCGATCAAAGGGGCACCAGCCTTCAGTGTGTCCTGTGCGCAGGCGGCGGCGATCCGCTCCTTCGCGCGCAGTTGGACGCTGGACCTGCAAGCCCGCAAGATCCGCGTCAACGCCGTCAGCCCTGGTCCGACCAACACCCCGGGCCTCAAGAACCTGGGGCAGACGGAGGAACAGGGGAAGCAGATCGTGACGTCACTCGTGACCACCAACCCGCTGGGGCGGATGGGCGATCCTGACGAAATCGCTAAAGCGGTCGTGTTCCTCGCCTCGGATGACAGCAGTTTTATCACCGGCATCGAACTGTTCGTCGATGGGGGTGAGGCACAGGTTTAAGTGATCCTGGTCGTGGGCGCCTCATCGAGATGCCCACGATACCTTTCACACGGAGCGCCTCGCCGACAAGCGGGGACTGGCTTCTCCTAAAGGAAGGCTCGTACGACGAGCGAGAGGAGAAAAAATAAGGAGCAAAGCTGATGAGATGCTGACGTGTCATTTTTCAGATAAAAAAGAGGGTCTGCCAAGTGTAAATTTTGTCTGAAACCACCACAAAGCAAGAGAGCGAGGCCGGGGTTTCATGCTGGGTGGTTCGCCTGCGGCGCATGACTTCTTGAGGGTCGGAAGTATTCTCCAAGTCGAATCATCGCCCTGGTTGCAGTATGAGTAGAACTGCCGATCTTCCTGCTGGAGAATCGGAAGGACGCGGCGCTCGCTTGCAAAGTTTGACTGTAATTTTTCGGTGGATTATCCTATGAGCGTAGAGTGATCCTCGGTATGTGCTGTATCGCCCCAGCGGGGGTACAGGAAAGGAGAAGTGCAATGGCCACTGGCGCACTTGTGATCGGATTTGGCCCTGCTGTGCGGGGCCGGGAACAAAAAGCCCTGCAGGTCTTCAACGAGGCTATCCAGTACTACACCCAGTTGCAGCAGCAGGGCGTGATCGAGAGCTTCGAGCCCGTCGCCCTGGAGCCACATGGCGGCGATCTCGCAGGCTTCCTGCTCATCCGCGGCGACCGTGAGAAGCTGAACGCGCTGCGCACCAACGAGGAGTTTCTTCGCCTCAATAACCGCGCCGCCCAGGTGGTCGACGACCTGGGCATCATCACGGCGTTTATTGGGGAGGAGCTACAGCGCCAGTTCGCAGACTTCCAGACTCAGGCGTCCGAGTTGAGCTAGACGACCCGGTGCGGGGTATGCCAGACAGCCTCATTCCCGTACAGAGCCAGGACACGAAGAGGGCAGCGGTGTACTGCCATACTCTTCGTGTCCTGGCTCTTGTCGCTTCCGGTACCCCTGTTTCCTCTAATCCCCTCTTTCTCACTATGCTTGTTAGTAGGGATTAGTTCCGACCCTCCCTTCTTTGGAATGAAACTGGTCATGTTTGTCTCATGATCCTGGCGAATGAGAGCCCTTTCTTTTCTGTAAAGGAAAGGTGTCTATTGGCTTTGTATGGGCTTCGAGGGGTGAGCCTGGGAAAGCAACAGAGGGAGAAATCACCAGGATCATGCTACAGATTCTACTCGTTTAAAAAGTTTGCATTTACAGCCAAGCGCCTTCAGCAGATGGCCTCTGCCACCATAACTTGGCATGGCCTTTTCGCAAAGACCATTTTAGTTTGGCCTGTCTTTGATCTCATCTTTTTCGTCGTGCGCCATTTTATGGTGACAAAATTGGCCGTTGCATTCTTTCTGAAGAGTACCAGATAGATGAGCTAAGATGACAAGCCACGTTATGGGTCAGAGGCTCTTTTTGGGTCAGATGAGGCTGGGACTGCTTCTAAGCTCTCCAGACTGCGGATTGGACTTGAATTTGGCGCTTTCGGGACGTAGGTTTGGCGCGAGTTTGAAAATCCATGTGAATGCTCCTGAGAAGCACGCTTGTTGACTCTAGCTTTACTTTTGGCGATAACCGCTGTAATCAGACGCAATTCTAGTTGCGGTCGCCTGAGAAGGGCTTGCAAGATGTTCCTCCCATCGACGCCAAACTTACAACCCGATTGCGCCAAATTCAAGTCCAATCCGCACAGACGCCACCGCTTGAGAAACCCCGCCAGGACCCTGGTAACAACTACGTGCAGTAGTGTTTGCAAAAAAGGTCGTGACCCTCAACCCCGCCCTGGACCGGGCATCCGGGAACAATCTACGTGGTGCGGGGCTGAGATCGAAGGAAGAAGCCCCTTTTTACGAGGAGCTGGGGAACAAACCAGCAGCAAAGGTGAGATGCCAACTCCCACCTGGAAAGGCTGGCTGAAAGTTCGTAACGTCCCGTCCCTGGCACGGTTAAGCCGCCTGATTTCAGCAGTTGAACGCATAAAACAGGCATGCTCTGACGCCTATCTTTCTGCATCTTTTCTCACCGTTTACGTCAGATTCGTTCGAAGACGGCCTGGATCACAGCGATCCGCTGCTCTTCCAGGTTGCGTCTCGCGTTGCGTACCATCTCACCGAATTTGGCACCTAAGAGCAAGTGTTCGCCGAGTGAAGGCAGCGCCGGAGCAGAGCTTGCCTGCGGTGCAGGGCGTTCGCGAGACCCGGCGGCTGACCTCGCGCTCATATCCACCCAGGCCACTTCTTTGAACCCGGTCTCGACCAGCAGGGCACGAACCGCTTCTGGTGGAAGCAGAAAGCTGATGGTTTGGTCGGCTGCCCAGGGGACGGGGAAGTGGAGGGGCTGCACTGGACCAGCCATGATCTCATAGAGCGCCAGTCGTCCTGCCGGTCGGAGCACCCGGGAGATCTCTGCGTAGAGCCGGGCTTTGTCAGCAATGTTCATCGAACTGTGCAGCGTCCACACTGCATCGAAGCGTGCATCGGGAAACGGCATCTCCAGGGCACTGCCCTGCTGGAAGCTGACGCGATCAAGGAGCCCCGTGCGTGCGGTGAGCATGGCCCCGACGCGACAATACTCCTGGGTCACGTCGAGTACGGTCACGCGGCATGCTTGCTCCGCGGCAAGCAGACGGGCAGGTCCTCCCAGTCCTCCCCCGACATCGAGCACCTCCATCCCTGCCTGCAGCCCAGCCAGGCGGACAAGTTCAAGGGTGGCCTGCTTGCCTCGGAGGTGGAATTGATCCACCGGGGCCAGATCATCGGGACTGAGTCGCTCAAGGTCCTTGCCTGCTGCCTCGAGTGCAGCCAGGATGGCCGCGCCTAGATCTCCTCGTCCATAGTGCTGATTGATCGCCTGATTGTCGTTCTTCATCGTCATGATCGCCAACTCCCTTCAAATCGGTGCTTGGGCATGAGCCTCCCTCTCTCCAAAACAAACACAAAGGCCGCACTACAAAACAACCAGGTCACATGTCTTTCTGGCTCTATCTTATGCGATTTTGCTCGATGGGGGCAAGATTTTTTTGCAAGCAGTACTGCACGTAGTTGTTACCAGGGTCCTAGCGAGGTTTCTGCTTGACTTCCAGAAACGCGCCAAGATATTCAACAAATGACAGAGAGGAACACGATGAGTTCAAAACTGTTTTTCATTACGGGAGCAACTGGAAACACCGGCAGTAAAGCCGTCGAATTTCTTCTTGAGCGAGGCCATAAAGTGAGGGCTTTCGTTCATAAGAAAGACGAACAAAGTGCACAATTACAAAAACGAGGTGCAGAGATCGCCGTGGGTGATCTTCTCGATTTCATGACGATTCGGCCCGCACTTGAAGGCGTTTCAGGAGCCTATTTCGTCTATCCAATTGCTCCGGGCCTCATAGAGGCAACAGCCTACTTCGCTCAAGCCGCGAAAGAGGCTACTGTTTCAACGGTCGTGAATATGTCGCAAATCTCCGCGAGGCGCGAAGCGAAGAGTCACGCGGCGTTCAATCACTGGACGGCGGAACGAGTGTTTGATTGGTCTGGCCTTGCCGTCACCCATCTGCACCCGACCTTTTTTGCCGAATGGTTTCTTTCCTACGCGCAAAGCATCAAAGACGGTCTTGTGCGAATGCCGTTTGGCGAAAGCAAGCATACGCCCATCGCGGCGGAGGATCAAGCTCGTCTCATCGCGAGCATTCTCGAGAATCCATCAGCCCATACAGGGAAAACATACCAACTGTTTGGTCCCAAAGAGTACACCTACGCCGAGGCGTTTGCGAAGATTTCGGATATCTTAGAACGGAAAATCATCTACGAAAGAATACCGCTTGAAGCGTTCCGCAAGCAATGGGTGAAGCGGGACTCACCTTTCGTGGCACAGCACCTCTTTGAAGTCGCGCAAGATCACGCGGCAGGCGTTTTCTCCGGCACGAATGGAGTGATCGAGAACATCACGGGTCACAAGCCAATGGGCCTTGAGGAATTTATCAGGAAACATCGGGAGGCGTTTGGATGAGCAGCTCACGTGTCCCCAAAGCATGATGGCCCTGTCGGCCAAAGCAGAGAATGAACAACTGGAGCCCCTGGCTCGTCGACGCCCTCATGCTAGGTTGCTGCACCACTCTGACTGGGGTCACTAGATTACAGATGGACGTTGACAATGCAGATTGTCACCATTCCCATAAATTCGCCGTGACTTCCGCATACAGTCGCCGATTAGCCTTGTGTTCCATCGATCAACAAAGGCGGCTGCATCAGCAAGATCCGAGCTGCACGTTTGCGTCGTGGACGTGATCCATAGGGAGCAGCCTGGATAATCACAAACCATTCAACCTGATCTGGCAACCAGAGTTCTAATT
>WNFD01021107.1_pt1 | contig 10762 bp, 10 predicted proteins | sample 5400491 | NCBI WGS metagenome assembly WNFD01 (sample SAMN13153343, study PRJNA577476) | soil metagenome | isolation source: 120 cm saprolite under Douglas fir tree site 2 hole 2 replicate 2 | place: USA:California | collected 2015-04-18 | reverse complement strand
CGTTGCGACGACGGTGCGGGCGATCAAGGCCGGTGCTGAAGATTTCTTGACCAAGCCGGTTTCGTCGGAGCAACTACTGCGCACGATCGAGCAGGCGATGGCACATCATTATGCCTCGCGCGGGCGGAAGCAGAAGCTGGACGCACTCCGTGACTTGCTCGGTACCCTGACGTCGCGCGAACGCCAGGTGTTCGAACGTGTGGTGCTGGGCAAGATCAACAAGCAGATCGCGCATGAGTTGGGCACGACAGAGCGCACCATCAAGGCGCATCGCCAACAGGTAATGGAGAAGATGAAGGTTCAGACGCTGGTCGAGCTCGTCTCGATCGCCGAGCGGCTCGGCATCGTGGTCGGCAACGCCGGCGAAACAGGGGCACGGTTGAACCTGCTCAAATAGCGGGCATTGTCCTTCAGGACAATTGGAATGCGGCGCTTAGGGACCTAATCTTGGAACAAAGACACATCTTGGCAATTGGATTGCAACAGAGCGAAGCCGATCGCCTCGATCTGGCGCAAGGATCCATTTGGGCGGCGGCCCGGCAATGGATGCTTCGCAGGCACAAAAGGACCAGCGATCTTGTCGAAACAGAAACTTGTCTTTGTGGTCGACGACGACCCGGGCATGCTGAGAGGGATCAGGCGACTTCTTCGGGAGCACGGCTACGACAGCGTCATGTTCACGTCTGCCGATGCATTTCAGAAGCACGACAACTTCGAGCAGGCGATCTGCGTCGTTCTCGACATCCATCTCAACAATGAATCGGGCATTGAGTTGCGCCATCGGCTGAAGTCGGCCGGGATTTCGCTGCCGGTTATTTACATGACGGGCAAAGACAGCGATGCCACGCGCATGGCGGCGACAGCGTCCGGCTGCATCGCCTACCTGACGAAGCCTTTCACGGGCCAATCGCTGATCGAGCCGATCGAGCGGGCGTTCGCCGGCCTGGCGTAGCGCGCATCAAATCATGCATTGATATCCTGCAGATACGTCTGCGCCTTGCGCCACGATTACGCGATTAATCTTCTGCACGCAGTAGGCGAAGGAGAAGATGGTTTATGTTGCGCTGCGAACAGGAGCATCGGCCAGGAAGAGGCCAGGGCTTGCACCGCCGCCTTGATGCGGAAACGGGGAAAGTCGCGATAGCCCCCTCCAATCCGCTGACCCAAAGGGGTAGAATTCCTGCATTCGGGGAGGGACCTGATGCCGGGGCACGGAGCAGGGGGGCATGCGCGAGATTCGGATTACGATTTTCCGATCGTGATCGCGACGATGCCGGCAACGGCGAGACAGCGCAGGACGGCGCTGGGGGTCGTTGTCGTTCTTTTTGCCGTCGCGTTGAGCATCGCGCCGTTCGCGGATATTCAAGTGGGCCGCATCGACAGCTTCATTCCTGTTCTTCAGACCGTCCTGAGCCTTGCCGATCTCATCACAGCAATCCTTTTGTTCACCCAGTACGCGATCCAGCCGCAGTCTGCCCTCTTGGTGCTCGCAAGCGGATACATATTCAGTGGATCGTTCGCGTTCTTGCAGACGTTGGCCTTTCCGGGCGGCTACGCCCCGGCCGGCGTGATCGGAGACGGACGCAACACCGCGGCCTGGCTGTTTGTGCTCTGGCACACGACGTTTCTGGGCACGGCCCTCATTTATGCCTTGTCGAAAGATGCCGATCGAAGCTTCGCCCTGGATCGCGGGACAAGCAAGAAAAGGATTGGCGTCGCGATTGTCTGCGCGCTGGCTGTGATCGGAGGCCTCACCTGGACCGTGACTGAAGGTGTTGGATATCTGCCCGAATTCTATACCGGGAGCGTGACCCTGCAGACCCGGCTGGGCAATCAAGTCAACCTGGTGCTGTGCTCGATCGCAACCATGGCACTCGTCATACTATTTGTCCGCAGGCGCATGGTGCTCGATCTGTGGCTCATGGTCACGCTGCTTGCGTGGATCCCGAACTTCCTGGTTGCGGCGGTTGCCAGTTCGGTGCGCTTCTCTGTCGGCTGGTACGCCGCGCGGGGCTTTGCGCTGGTAGCGAGCTGCATGTTACTGAGCGTGCTGCTGACCGAAATGACCTTCCTCTATTCGCGGCTGGCCAATGCGCTGGCCTTGCAGCGGCGCGAGCGCAGCAACCGGCTCATGAGCGTCGAGGCCGCTACCGCTGCGATGGCTCATGAGCTGGCAACGCCACTGGGAACAATCGCGCTCGATGCCAGTGCGGCGCGGAGCCACATTCGCGGGAAGCCGCTCGACCTGGAGGAACTGAACGCCATTCTCGAAGATATCGAGACCACGAGCCACCGTGCCGGCGCGATCATCTCCAGCATCCGTGCGCTGTCCGCCAGGACACCGATTGACCAGAGAACGATGATGGGAATGGAAGGTATCGCACGCCAGGTGCTGAGATTGGCGCAGCACGAGCTGCAGATCAACGAAATCTCGGTCGAGACCGAATTCCAGGATCATCTCCTCGAGGTTCATGCGGATCCTACGCAGCTTCAACAAGTGGTCCTGAACCTGGTCAAGAACGCAATCGATGCCATGAGTTCGGTCTCGCCTGAAGCGAGGTTGTTGCGGCTTGCGACGAGACTTGAAGGAAATTCGAACCTGCGTTTGTCAGTCCAGGATTCCGGGATTGGAATATCGCTCGAGGACAAGGAACGTATCTTCGACCCGTTCTTCACGACCAAGCCAGCGGGCATGGGGCTGGGGCTCGCTATTTGCCGCACCGTCGTCGAGAATCATGGGGGCAAACTGAGGCTTGCCAAATCGGATTCCAACGGCTCGATTTTCGAGGTCGTCATGCCCATCGGTACGTAGAAATCGTCAACACCTCTGGTGGCTTGGGCACGGGTCACGCGCGGGCAGAGCTTGATGCGACGCGCATGGCCGGCGCGCCGTATCATTCGTCGATGTCCTGCTGATAGGTCTGCTCCGGGGCACCCTTGCGGACAGCCGCAAATTGATTGAGCGGCAGCGTGGTGCTGACGCTCAGCACGCTGGAATCGACGACTTCGAGCACCAGCTTCTCGCCTTTCTCCATCTCGCGGATCAATTGGGGGTCGGCGGCATTGCCGGCGATGCAGGCATTGGTCACACACCAGACATAGGGGACCTTGTACGGCTTGCCCTGGTCCACCGTGAGCTTGACACCCGCCTGCAGGTACATGCCGACCGGCAGGAACAGTTGTAGCCGCGCCTTGCCATCACCTTCGCGTTCGATCAGATCGGCACGCACAGCGGTTTGACCAGTATCCCAAGTGCCACTGATGGTGGTGCGGCAGACCTTGTTCGTGCCGGGCACCTTGAAGCAGAACTTTTGCCAATCGCCGTATTTGATCTGGCGGACCAGGCTGCGCTCGCCGCGCGGCGCGACTTCCGGCTCGCGCGCTTTCTCCGTGCCCCCGCCGGGCGGCGCGGCTTGCTGTGCGTCGGCAAGGCGCGGCAGCAGCAGGATCGACAATGCTGCCACGGTTGAAGCAGAGCAAAATCGCTTTTTGCAATTGTGCATCATCGGCCTCTCCTAGCGATGCTTGTCAAGGAATTGACTGACCAGCGGCGACCATTGTGGGATGGCGTCAGGGGAACTGATGAAGAAATGTCCGTCGCCGCCGAAGGGCGGCATCAGATGATATTCGGCGCTGCCGCCGGCGCCGATATAGGCCGCGTGCATCCGTTTGGAGAGATCGGGCCCAAAGAAGGTGTCGTTCTCGATATAGAACCACAGCATCGGGGTTCGCGCGGTGCGACCGAATTCGGCGGTCGCCTCGACCAGCTTGTCGGGCGCGCAATTGTTGTTCGGCTTGCCGCCGACGCGCCCGCCGCGGCCCGCGGCAAAAGTGATGATCGCCTTCACCGAGGGCAGGTTCTGGCTCGAGAGCGCGATCGCACCCCAACCGCCCGCGGACTGGCCGATGACGATGGCGCTGTTGGGGACGGCCATTTTCTGATCGGTCATGTAGTCGATGATCCATTTGTCGAGCAGCGCAGCGGCCATGCCGGCATCCCGGAAGTTCGGATTCTCGCAGGCGCCGATCTTTGAATAGAACACGGAGAACAGCCCGAACTCGGGTATATCGAGGGCCATGGCGCCGTATCCGGGGCCGGCCGGTGCCACCACCAGATAGCCACGGCGCGCGAACCATATGGCCGCATCGCGAAACTCCACCAACGGGAAGAAGCTGCGTTCGCGGGCGTTCAAGGAGACGCCGTGATTCATCACCGCGAGCGGGAATGGGCCGTTGCCGACCGGGTGAACGACATAGGCGACCGTCGGATGGATGAGAGGCAGTGCCCAGACCTCTTCCTGGACGGGCAACAGCGTTCGGTTGTCCGCGCTTCGACAAGGTTCGGGCACGGAGAGCGCCGCAAAAAAAACAAGTAACAAGCAAAGGGATCGAAACATCGCTCTCATCCCGTTCTGAGCCGAATGATGGCAAGGCTTTCGCAAGTAGCAACGCGCACCTTTGATCTAGATCAAGCGGCGACGTCAGATGCGGCCGTGGCGCTCCCTACGTCGCGAGCGTCAGCGTCACGATCAGCGGCCCGAGCATCTTCAGCAGCACATTGCCGACCGCATAGGGAACGGCGACGCCGAGCACGGGGGTCTGGCTCTCGGCGATCTCGCAGCAGCCGGTGACTGCCGCGTCGACAGTCATGCGCCGGCCAGCGCTCCGCACACGATCACTTCGCGGCTTCCTTCTTCAGGTTGATCCGCATCAGCCATGGCGCGACAAGGGGAACAAGAATCAGTGTGAGGATTTAGCCGAGGATGTAGGTGACGGCATAGCCGGCGGCGACATTGGCTTGCTGCTGTCGCGGCTCATCTTCCGGCAGACCGAGCTGCGCGAGAGCGCTCGATGCCGTTCCGATCAGGGAGGATTGCGTCAGTTCGCCGGCCTTCTGGCGCTGACCGGCGGATACCTCAAGGCCTACACCTGGATCGTTCACCGTGTCTTTGCCAACGCGCAGAGCGCCAATCTGGTGCTTCTCTGGGTCTATGTAACGGAAGCGGAGTGGGAGAAAGCTCTTCACTATGTTCCGCCGCTTTTCGCTTTTGCCGTCGGTGTAATTCTCGCTTGCTGGCTGCGCCGGCTTGCGCCGCTGCAAGCGGCGCGGATCAGCCTGCTGATCGAGATCGTTTTTTTGTTCATTGTCGCGATCCTCCACAACCGGCTTCCCGAACTTGCAGGCACGCTCGGCATTTCGCTCGTTGCAGCGTTCCAGACCGTGAGTTTTCCCCGGGTCGAGGGCTTGGCCTACAGCTCGGTGATGGCCACGAGCAATTTCCGCCAGATGATCGAGGGCCTTTTCGCTGCCTGGGCCGGAAGCTCAGAGGCGAGACCGTTTCGCAGGCCCTATGTGTTCGGGGCGATGTGCATCGTTTTTGGCGCTGGAGCGGCCATCGGAGCGACTGTGACAGAAAAATTGACCCGCGATTACAGCCTCGCGATTCCTGTCGCGCTGCTGGCGACTGTCTTGTTGCGTCGCGAACAGGGCGTGTTCGCCGGCAAGGACTAGCCTCGGCTTGATTTGGATCAAGACTCAGGCTTGGTCGCGGAAGCCTATTCGCTCTCCAGGATTGCCGCACTCCGAGGAGCCTCCCATGGCAACGAGCAAGCTTGAGCAACGGCGGATCGATCAGTTTTTCTCCGGCCCCAGCGCAAGGGCGGACGAATGGCGCGGTTTGGTCGAGGCGGCGAAGGCGTGGTCGAGCGGATCGGGCGATCGCGCGGGTTTCGAGGAAAGGCTCTCCGAACTCGCAATTACTGAAGAATATCACGCCTATCCCGGTCCGCGCCTGATGGCAGCGCTGAAAGAGCGCGCGGCGACGGGCGATGCAGGAGGGGTGCTGGCGCTCGCCATGCGCATCACGCACGCGCTGCAGACCCGGTCGTTCCGTCAGCATACCGGCGATTGGGACGTGCACGCGGATGCCGACACCGAAATGCCGGATCTGCTGCCGCCCGGGTTCGGCGACACCACAACGCGTCGGCCATATTTTGAAATCCTCATCGTCACCGGCGTTCCCGCCACCACCTGGTCCAACCTCGCTGCCGAGTGGCGCAAGCTGCGCCGTCCATCCGATAGCTTCATCTATGAGCCGGTCTTTGCGGGCAGTTTCGAGGACGCGTTCTGTGCGGCGATGCTCAATCCCGCGCTTGGGGCCATCGTCGTCAATGAAGCGTTCCCTGATGGCGTCGATGGATCAGAAGGAGACCTCCGACTCCGCGCTGGCGCTGGCGAAGACGTTGAAGCGGATACGCCCCGAGCTCGACATTTACCTGGTCTCGAACCGTAATGTGGAAGAGCTCGCCGGCAACCCTGAGGCCAATGTCGCGCGCCGCATCTTCTACTCGGTGGAAGAGCTGCTTGAACTGCATCTCGCTATTCTCGAAGGCGTGCAGGATCGCTACGAGACGCCGTTCTTCGATAATCTCAAGAAATATGCCCAGCGCCCGATCGGAACGTTCCACGCGCTCCCCATCGCACGCGGTAAATCCGTGTTTAGGTCGGACTGGATCCGCGACATGGGCGAATTCTACGGGCCGAACCTGTTCCTGGCAGAGAGCAGTGCGACCACGGGCGGGCTCGACAGTCTTCTTGAACCCACGGGCAACATCAAGAAGGCGCAGGAGAAGGCGGCGCGGGCCTTTGGCGGCGACCAGGTCTTCTTCGTCACCAACGGGACATCAACCTCCAACAAGATGGCGGTGCAGGCGCTGCTCGCGCCAGGCGACATCGTCATCGTCGACCGCAACTGCCACAAGTCGCACCACTACGGCATGGTGCTGTCGGGGGCGCAGCCGCTTTACGTCGAAGCATTTCCGATGACGGAATATTCGATGTATGGCGCGGTCCCGCTGAAGACCATCAAGCAGGCGCTGCTGAACCTCAAATCCGAGGGCAGGCTGAACCGGCCTTTGCCCGCTTCTCGCCCTTCCTGCGCCCGCGGACGGGCATGGGCGCTGCCAACGATATCGAGGCCTGGATGCATGACCCCAAGTCTGTCCAGGCCTACGAAAAGCAGCGCTCCGAACTCGGCGACAATCCGTCCGACGAGACCCTCTTGAACACCCGCCTGATCCCGGATCCGCGGCAGATTCGACTGCGCGTGTACCAGACCAACTCCACGCACAAATCGATGTCGGCGATCCGGCAGGGCTCGATGCTGATCGTCAAGGACGTCGACTTCCACACCGTGGAGGCGCAATTCAAGGAGGCGGTGTTCACCCACGCCTCGACCAGTCCGAACCAGCAGTTGATCGCAAGTCTCGATGTTGCGCGCCGGCAGATGGAGCTGGAAGGCTACGGGCTCGTCGCGAACGCGGTCGAGATCGCGTTTGCGATCCGCAAGGCTGTCGTCGCCAATCCGCTGATCTCCAAATATTTCAGCGTGCTCGGCGCCGACAAGATGGTACCGGCGGAGTATCGCTCGAGCGGCTTCACCGACTACCTCGCGCAGGGCGTCAACTGGGGCCAGGTGCTGCGTAGCCTAAAGGAAGACGAGTTCTGCCTCGATCCGACCCGGCTGACGCTGGTGTGCGGCACCGCCGGCTTCGACGGAACGCAGTTCAAGGGCATCCTCGCCAACCGCTACGGCATCCAAGTCAACAAGACCTCACGCAATTCCGCGCTGATCCAGTCCAACATCAACAACACCCGCAGCGACGTCGCCCACCTCATCCGCGTGCTGGCGGAGATTTCCGGCGAGATCGAGCGCGACCTCGCCCAGGGCGGTGCCAACGCCGTCAGCGCCTTCCAGGCGCGGGTGAAGAGCCTGATAACGGATGTACCCGATTTGCCGAACTTCTCGCATTTCCACGATGGTTTCCGGGGCGACGCCGGCAAGAAAACCAACGAGGGCGACATCCGCAGCGGCTTCTTTGCAGCCTATGACGCCGCTGGTTGCGAGTATCTCCGCCTGAACGATTCCGAGATCGACCGCCGTCTGAAGAACGGTCCCGATCTGGTGTCGGCGAGCTTCGTCATTCCCTATCCGCCGGGCTTCCCGATCATGGTGCCCGGGCAGGTCATCACCCAGGAGACGATCGATTTCATGCGTAAGCTCGATGTCAAGGAGATCCACGGCTACAACGCCGTGCAGGGTTTGAAGCTCGTGCGTCCGGAGGCGTTAGCAAAGCTCGGCGACAGCCGTTCGCGGACACATGGGATCAAGGCCGCCGCGGAATAACAGGCCGTCAATGGGGAGGATGACATCATGATTGATTGGTTTGTACAGACGCTTCGCACCTATCCGGAGATAGCCATCTTTCTGTCCCTGGCCCTCGGATATTACTTCGGCTCGTTCACCTACAGGGGCCTTGGTCTGGGAGCGGTAACCGCGACCCTGATTGCGGCGGTCATCATCGGACAGCTTGAGATCAAGATAGGCAGTCCACTCAAGCCGACCTTTTTCCTGATGTTCCTGTTCGCCATCGGTTACGGCGTCGGACCACAATTCGTGCGCGGCATCGCGCAGGATGGAATCCCGCAGGCGTTGTTTGCCGTGGTGGTGTGCCTCTTCTGCCTGGGAGCGGCCTATCTGGGTGCCAAGTTCGCGGGCTATAGCGTCGGCTCGGCTGCGGGGCTCTATGCCGGATCACAGACGATCTCCGCCTCAATGGGCCTGGCGACCGATGCGATCAACCGCCTCGGTCTGTCTCCCGAGGAAGCCAAGAAAACATTGGATGCGATGCCGGTGGCCTACGCTGTCACGTACATTTTCGGAACCATCGGATCTGCCATTGTTTTGGCGCTGATTGGCCCGGCGCTCCTTGGCATCGACCTTGAGGCGGCATGCAAGCGGTATGAGGAGAGACACGGCGGCAAGAAGGAAGCGGGCGGACCCGGCACGGCGTGGCACCAGTTCGAGTTGCGGGCGTACCGCATACGGGCGGGGGGGCAGATCGTCGGCAAGACGGTGCAGCAGGCTGAGGCCCTGCTTCCCGAGCAGCGGGTGTTCATGCAGCGGATCCGGCGCGGCGATACCATCATGGAGGCGACAGCCGATGCGGTATTTCGTGAAGGAGACATCGTGGCGGTGGCTGGCCGGCGCGATGTGCTGGTGAAGTTGATCGGCTCGACTGCGGAGGAGGTCAACGATCGTGAACTGCTGGCGGTGCCGATCGAAGGTGTCGATGTCTATGTGACCAGTAAGGATGTCGATGGAAAAACGTTGGCCGAGCTGGCCGGTTCGCCAAACGCGCGCGGCTTGTTCCTGCGAAAGATTGTCCGTGGAGCGACCGCCACCGGCATTCCGATCTTGCCGAACACGCAGTTGCAGCGGGGGGACATCGTTACGCTCGTCGGACGTACCCCGGACATCGTGGCTGGTACCAAGATGCTGGGTTATCCGGACCGGGTGACCGACGTGGCGGACGTGGCTTTCATCGGTGGGGCGATCACGATCGGAGCCTTGCTTGGTGCGTTGGTCTACAAGGCCGGCAGTGTACCGCTTACGCTTTCCACCTCTGGCGGCGTTTTGATCGCCGGCCTTTTCTTCGGCTGGCTGCGCTCCGTTCACCCGACCTTTGGCCGGATCCCGTCGTCGACTGTCTGGTTCATGAACTCCGTCGGCCTTAACGTGTTCATCGCGGTGGTGGGCATCTCGTCCGGACCAGGCTTTGTAGCTGGGCTGCAACAGCTCGGATTCAGCCTGTTTCTCTGGGGCGTCGCGGTCACGACTGTGCCGCTGATACTGGCGATCTACGCCGGAAAATATTTGTTCCGATTCGACGACGCCATCGTGCTTGGCTGTTGTTCAGGCGCACGCACCACAACAGCCTCGCTCGGCATGATCAACGACCGTGCCAAGAGCCAGATTCCCGGTCTCGGTTACACGGTGACCTATGCGGTCGGCAACACGCTGCTGACGGTCTGGGGCATGGTGCTGGTAATCCTGCTGACCTAGCGGCGAGAAATCCCGGTGAACATGTGCCCCGTGCGGCCTGCTCATCGACTTCCCCTTTATGACGACCCCGTCTACGGAATCTCGCAAAAGGAGAAAACCATGGCCGACCTTATGACGCTAAAGAAGTTTGAGGCTCTGAGTCCCTTCGAGATCAAGGACGAGCTGATCAATCTCGCAAAAGCAACATCGAAGACGACCCAATCCGCCTTCCTCAATGCCGGCCGAGGAAATCCCAATTGGATTGCTACCACGCCACGGGAAGGGTTTTTCCTGCTTGGACAGTTCGCCGTGACCGAGAGCAAGCGTGTCATGGAGCATCCTGCCGGGATCGGTGGAATGCCGCAGGCCGGCGGCATTGCCGCCCGCCTCGAGGCTTGGCTCAATAAACATTCGGATATGCCGGGCGCCGCCTTCCTTTCCGCGATGACGAAGTTCGCCGTCAAGAAATTCGGCTTTGACGCAGACGCTTTCGTTCACGAACTCGTCGACTCGATCATCGGCGACAATTATCCGGTCCCGGATCGCATCCTGGTCCACAACGAACGGATCGTGCAGGAGTATCTGCAGTGGGCGATGTGCGGCGAGCCGCGGCCGGCCGGCAAGTTCGATCTTTACGCGGTCGAGGGCGGAACAGCCGCGATGTGCTACATCTTCAAATCGCTGAAGGCCAACCGGCTATTGCACCCCGGCGACACGATTGCGCTGGGCACGCCGATCTTCACGCCCTATCTCGAGATGACGCATCTCGAGGACTACGACCTCAAGGTCGTGCACGTCAAGGCACCCCAGGAGAACCGCTTCCAATACACCGATGAGGAAATCAAAAAGCTGGAGGATCCGAAGATCAAGGCCTTCTT